>OLOI01001173.1_pt1 | contig 23307 bp, 23 predicted proteins | sample 1672131 | NCBI WGS metagenome assembly OLOI01 (sample SAMEA3136651, study PRJEB25190) | human gut metagenome
AGTTTCATTATGGAATATAAATTTTCAGGTCGGGTTTCAAATCTCAAGCCCAGTGCTATCCGTGAGATTTTTAAATATGCCGCCGACCCTGAGGTTGTTTCGCTTTCGGCAGGCAATCCGTCACCCGACGCCTTTCCTGCAAAGGCTATTGAGGAGATTTCCGCAAAGGTGTTTGCAGAAGACCCAATCAGGGTTTTGCAGTACAGTGTAAGCGAGGGATATACGCCGCTTCGTCAGCACCTTATGGAATATATGCAGAAAGAGCATAATACAGGCAGTGAGAATGACGATATTCTCATAACAACAGGTGCACAGCAGATTATGGATTTGTGCACAAAAGCACTTGTAAATGAGGGAGAAACTGTAATTGTAGAAGCACCGTCTTTTATCGGCTCGCTGAACACATTCAGAAGCTACAACGCAAAGCTTGTCGGAGTAACAGTTGAGCCTGACGGAATGAACACAGATGAGCTTGAAGAGAAGCTCAAGGCGAATCCAGATACAAAGTTTATCTATACAATTCCGAATTTTCAGAACCCGTCAGGCGTTACAATGAGTCTTGAAAAACGCAAAAAGGTTTACGAACTTGCCAAAAAGTACGGCGTGCTTATCATTGAGGATAACCCGTACGGCGACCTCAGATACAGTGGAGAGTATGTACCGAATATAAAGAGCTTTGACACAGAGGGAATTGTAATTTATGCAGGGTCAATGTCCAAGGTCATTTCACCCGGTATTCGTGTTGCGTATTGTATTTGCCCAAAGCCGATTTTTCAAAAGCTGGTTGTGTGCAAGCAGGGTAATGATGTGCATACAAACATCTGGGCGCAGTATATTTGCGACGAGTTCATCACAAAGTACGATTTTAATGCTCATCTTGCAATGCTAAGGAATATTTACACTAAAAAGGCGCAGTTTTGTATGGAGTTACTTGATAAATATTGCGCCCCTGCAATTACATATAATAAAATTGACGGCGGACTTTTTATATGGTGTGACCTTGATAAACGCATTGATATGCCGCAGTTTTGTAAGGAGGCTGTTCTTAAAAAAGTCTGTGTTGTTCCGGGCAATGCTTTTCTTACAGATGAAAATGAAGAGTGTCACAGTTTTAGAATTAACTTCTCAACACCGACAGATGAACAACTTGAAAAGGGCATAAAAATACTCGGCGAGCTTGCCAATGAGAAAATTTAACCGATTATGGAGGATATAGCAATGGAAAACGATAAGAAAAGAGAGGTTGTATTCAGTGCAATACAGCCAAGCGGTACAATTACACTCGGCAATTACCTTGGTGCTGTTCGCAACTGGGTAACAATGCAGGAGGAATACGACTGCATCTATGCGCTTGCAGATTTACACACAATCACTGTAAAGCAAGAACCTGCACAGATGAGAAAAAATATTATTGATGCATATGCTTCAATTATGGCCTGCGGTGTTGATGTTGAAAAAAGCCTTTTCTTCATCCAGAGCCATGTTCATACTCACGCAGAGCTTGCCTGGCTGCTGAGCTGTTATACTCAGTTCGGTGAGCTTTCAAGAATGACGCAGTTCAAGGATAAATCAGTAAAGCACGCAGACAATATCAATGCCGGACTGTTTACATATCCCGTGCTTATGGCGGCTGATATTTTGCTTTATCAGGCAGACAAAGTGCCTGTTGGCGCTGACCAGAAGCAGCACATTGAACTTACCCGTGATATTGCTGAGCGTTTTAACGGCAGATACGGCAATGTGTTCAAGGTGCCTGAGGGATTTATTCCAAAGAACGGTGCTCGTGTTATGAGCTTGCAGGACCCAAGCAAAAAAATGAGCAAGTCGGACGAAAATGTAAACGGCTGTGTTCATCTGCTTGATACACCTGAAACTATTATGCGTAAATTTAAGCGTGCAATCACAGACAGCGAGGCTTGTGTACGCTATGCTGACGGCAAAGACGGAATAAATAACCTTATGTCAATTTACAGTGCGGTTACAGGTCTTACATACGAGCAGATAGAGCACGACTTTGACGGTAAGGGTTACGGCGACTTCAAAACAGCAGTCGGCGAGGCTGTTGTTGAGCATCTCCGCCCGATTCAGGAGCGTTACAATCAGCTTGTAAAGGATAAGGCATATCTTGAGGAATGCTACCGCAAGGCTGACGATATCGCAACTAAAATCAGCAGAAGAACTGTTTCAAAGGCAATGAAAAAAATCGGCTTTGTACTTTAAAACTAAAATAAACAGTAAGTTATTTGTTATACACCCGAATTATTAGTTATACAAACGGTTTTAAATACTCTTTTGCATTTTTAAATAATGAATAGAAAAACTCGAAATTCTGTTTATTTGAATTTCGAGTTTTTCTATATTCCGATGGCATCATATTTATTATCATTAATCAATGATATTTTCCTTTTTCAGATAACCTCTTTCAATTAAAAATCTTATAAATTTTACGGAATTTTCCATATGGCTATTTATTTTAAGTTTTGTTTTGTCAAAATAGATAGTCAAATGAACTTCTTTTTTTGTTTTAAAATTCCAGTTTTGTGACTTGATGATTGAACATTTTATATCCGACATACTGTTAAGTAAAATTTCTTTTTCATAAAGTAAAGTGTGAATCATAATAGTACCGCCTGTAACTATAACTCTGAATGACTTACGATAAATAATGGTAATTACAAAGCCAACCGAAATTAAAGCAACATCACCTGCTATTATTAAAAATATTATGAAAGTTTCTGATTTATTGAATGATTTTAACGATGAAGTTGGAGATGAGACTGCAATTAAATACATAATGAGCAGACATAGCAGTACAAGCAAATAACAGAAAATCAGTTTTGCAATGTGCTTTTTGGAATAAAAAATATTATAATTGTTCATAACGTAACTCCAATGAGATTATCACATTTATAGAGATTTTATTTAAACTCATCTCTGCGTTTTTCAAAAAAATCAAAATATGTTTGTACATTTTCAAGCTCAGTCCAACGAGAAGTTGTTACAGGCGCTTCATCAAGATTATAAATCTTTGCATTTTTCATTGAAAGCAGAAAAGGTGAATGCGTTGAAATGATAAACTGACAATTAAAGAATCGTGCAGAGTCTTGGATGTATTGTGTAAGTTCAATTTGTCTTTTCGGAGAAAGGCTGTTTTCAGGTTCATCAAGAAGATACAGTGCATTTTCGGTTATCTTTTCTGTAAAATACTTAAACGCACTTTCGCCGTTTGAATATTCTCTTACATTTGCCATTAACTCGCTTTTTACATACTTTGACTGTGATTTTGACCTCGATTTATTTACAACCTTAAGTCTGTCGAGGTCAGCCATAGTTTTAAATTTGAAGTCGGAATACTTGCTATCTGTATATTCTTCAAATAATTTCTCACGCTTAAAATCAATACTGTTGTTGAGATTTCTTATATCTAGAATATAGTCAAATACATCATCACTCGTGATTATTTTGCTTTCGGAGGGAATCTTTTTTACGGTCACTGATTCACACATCTTAATATATTCGTTAAAGAAATTTGATTTGTTGAATACCGCATTTCTTTTCAATTTAAGAGTTTCTGCTATAATATTTAGCAGAGTTGATTTGCCTGTTCCGTTACCTCCGTAGAAAATAGTTACGGGTTCAAAAACAAGCTCTTCAAGCTCAAGTTCAGGAAAAATCATAAACGGATAAAATGTATTAAAGCAGGTTCTTTTTTCACAGTACAAGAAGTCTTCTTCGTCTTCGGCATTTGGCAGATAAAATTCACTTAGATATATCATAGTAAAAGCCTCATTAATTTTTACTATATCTTATCATATCAGCAGACAATATTCAACATTATGAAAAAATAAAGATTTTAAGGATAGCGATGCTTCAGCAGAAAAATGTTGATTATGCTATGCTTTAGGTGTATAATAAAAATGTATAATTATAAAATTTTGTGTGCAAAAGAGGTTTTTCTCGGTATGGATTTTGTAAAGAGGACTTGGGCTGAGATTTCGCTTGACGCTATCGAGCATAATTTCAAGGCAATCAAAGCTAAGGTTTCGGATAAGGCAAAAATTTGTTGTGTTATCAAGGCAGACGGCTACGGTCACGGCGCTGTGGAGCTTTCAAGAATTTATGAAGAGCTCGGTGCGGATTTTTTTGCGGTTTCAAATATTGATGAGGGCGTTGAAATAAGAGAATCAGGCAGTAAACTGCCGATTCTGATTTTGGGATACACACCTGTAAGTGAGGCTGAAAGACTGTCGCAGTATAATATTTCGCAGGCGGTATTTTCGCTTGAATATGCACAAGCACTTTCAAGTGCTTGCCTGAGTGCCGATTGTACCTGCAAAATTCATATAAAGACAGATACGGGTATGAGCCGAATAGGGTTTATGTGTCAGGAGTTTCCACGAGATGATGATTCTATAAAAGAAATATATAAAACCTGTAATCTGCCTAAGCTTGAGGTTGAGGGTTTATTTACCCATTTTTGTGTGTCCGACGAGGCGGAAGAGGGCAGAGCCTTTACCAACAAGCAGTTTGAAAACTTTACATACGTCCGTGATGAACTTAAAAAGCTTGGATTAAATATCCCGATTTGCCACTGCTCAAACAGCGGTGCAATTGAGGATTATGATATGACTTACTGCAATATGGTGCGTGCAGGCATAATTCTATACGGTCTTGCACCGTCACCTAAACTTGTCGGTAAGTTGGACTTAAAGCCTGCAATGACTCTAAAAACGGCTGTTGCCTATGTAAAGACTCTCAGAAAAGGCTCTGATATTTCATATGGCAGAACATATACTGCCGAAAGGGATATGAAAATTGCAACAGTGCCAATAGGCTATGCAGACGGCTTTATCCGACAGAATGCCGAGAACGGTTATATGCTTGTAAACGGCAAAAGGGCAAAGATTGTCGGCAGAATCTGCATGGATCAGACTATGCTTGATGTGACGGATATTGAAGATGTCAGGTCAGGTGACGAGGTTGTTGTGTTCGGCAGTGGTGAAAAAGGAGAGCCGACTGCTGATACTTTGGCTGAAAATACTAATACTATTAACTATGAGGTCATTTGCCTTGTCGGCAAGCGAGTACCTCGAATTTATTATAAAAACGGTGTTATGACGGAAGTGATGTATAAGCTATGAGATTACTTGTTGTTGATGGAAACAGTATTGTCAATCGTGCGTTTTACGGTATCAGACCGCTTACTACTAAGGACGGTCAGTTTACTCACGCTATTTACGGTTTTTTGACAATGCTGTATAAAATAAAATGTGAAGAAAATCCGGATGCAGTTGCTGTTGCGTTCGATTTGCGTACACCGACATTCAGACATAAGGCGTATTCAGGCTATAAGGCAACCCGCAAGGGAATGCCCGAGGAGCTTGCATCACAAATGGCACCGCTTAAGGAGCTTTTGGCACTTTTGGGATATAAAATTGTTACCTGCGAGGGCTACGAAGCTGATGATATTTTGGGCACGCTTGCAAGAGCGTGTGACGAAAACGGCAACGAGTGCGTGCTTGCAACGGGTGACAGGGACAGCTTGCAGCTTGTATCAGACAGCACAAGTGTGCACCTATGCACTAACAAAGAGGATATTAACTATACGCCCGAAAGAATTATGCAGGACTACGGCGTAACGCCAAAGGAGCTTATTGAGATTAAGGCTATTCAGGGAGATTCCTCGGATAATATTCCAGGTGTTGCAGGAATAGGACCTAAGGGCGCAGGCGAGCTTATTCAGAAGTACCACAGTGTCGAGTATATTTATGACCATATTGACGAACTTGACATAAAAGAGGGAATGCGTAATAAGCTGAAAAATTCAAAGGATAATGCAATTCTCAGCCGTATGCTCGGCGAGATTTGCTGTACTGCACCTATTGATACAAATATTGACAGTTATGTTGTTGATATGAAGGACGCTGACGAGTGTGCCAAGTATATGGCAAGACTTGAGCTGTTCTCACTGATTGACAAATACGGCTTGAATGATGTAAAAATTCCCGAAGAAAAAAAGGCGGATGCAAAGAAACTTGAAATAGTTGAAGATTCAGATTTTAATGTTATTTATGAGAATATAAAAAATGATAAAAAGGTATATATAGAGTTTGATATTTCTGAAAACAAATTAAAAAACTTTGCAATTTTATATGATGCTAAGGTATATTTATTTAATGATATAAATTCTTTTAAAGAAATACTGATTGATGAAGATATTCAGAAATTCACACGCAACAGCAAGGCTCTTTATGCTTATGCCGACATAACCGGCTTTGAAGTTAAGTCGCTTGTGTTTGATGTTGAACTTGCGGCATATCTGCTTGAGCCGAGCGCAAAGGATTATTCAGACGAAAATCTTTGCGGGGCAAACAGCATAGAATTGCCGGTTGCCGAAAATGAGGAGTATGAAAAGTACAGAGCGTTTGCGGTGTTTGACAAACTTTGCAATAAATTGCTTTCAGAAATCAAGGCGAATGAGCAGGAAAGTTTGCTTCTTGATGTAGAAATTCCGCTTGCAAATGTGCTTGCAAAAATGGAGAATATCGGATTTGATGTTGATGAGCAGGGCATTAAGGATTACGGCGAGATACTGTCTGCACAGATAAAAAGCCTTGAAATTTCAATTTATGAGAGTGCGGGTTGTGAGTTTAATATTAATTCGCCAAAACAGCTCGGTAAGGTGCTGTTTGAGGAGTTAAAACTGCCCTGCAAAAAGAAAACCAAAAGCGGATACAGCACAAACGCAGAGGTACTTGAAAGCCTGCGGTATGAGCATCCCGTGGTTGAAATGGTGCTGAATTACAGAACGCTTGCAAAGCTGAATTCAACCTATTGCGAGGGACTTTTAAAGGTAATAGGTAAGGACGGCAGAATCCACTCAAAGTTTAATCAGACTGAAACACGCACGGGCAGAATCAGCTCAACCGAGCCTAATCTGCAAAACATTCCCGTGCGAACCGAGCTTGGCAGAGAGATGAGAAAATTCTTTTCAGCAAAAGAAGGCTGGGTGCTTGTTGACGCCGACTATTCACAAATTGAACTCCGTGTTCTGGCTCACATTGCAAATGATAAAAATATGATTGAGGCATTCAAAAACAATGACGACATTCACGCAATAACAGCCTCGCAGGTATTCAATATGCCGCTTGATATGGTTACTCCGATTATGCGAAGCAGGGCAAAGGCGGTAAACTTCGGCATTGTGTATGGAATAGGCGCTTATTCGCTTGCAAAGGATATCGGCGTAAGCAACAAAGAGGCGTCGCAATATATCAAGAATTATCTTGCGCATTACAGCGGCGTTGACGAATATATGAAAAATGTTGTTGAAAAGGCAAAGCTTGACGGTTATGTTGAAACAATGTTCGGACGAAGAAGATACCTGCCCGAGCTTTCAAGCGGCAAGGCTATGATGAGAGCATTTGGCGAGAGAGTTGCAAGAAATATGCCGATTCAGGGCACAGCGGCGGATATAATCAAGATTGCAATGGTCAAGGTTGACAGAAGAATTAAGGATGAGGGACTTAAAGCAAGACTCATTCTGCAAATCCACGATGAATTGATTGTAGAAGCGCCTCAGGATGAAAGTATGCGTGTGGCTATGCTTTTGCAGGAAGAAATGGAAAATGCGGTAAAATTATCCGTTCCGCTCACGGCAGATGCGGCAGTAGGAAGGACTTGGTACGATGCAAAGGGCTGATAAACTGATTGCTTTTGTATGTTCGGGCAATACTTGCAGAAGTCCGATGGCAGAGGGAATTTTTAACAGACTTGCCGAGGATAAGAAACTTTCGGTGCGGGCCGAAAGCTTTGGAATGGCAACTGTTGACGGACTTCCTGCGTCTGAAAATTCTGTTAAGGCGTGCAGTGAAATCGGAATTGATTTGACAGACAAAAGGTCAATTTCAGTTGGCAGTGCAGATTTGAAAAAGTACGACAGATTTTATTGTATGTCGCAAAGTCACGCAGATATATTGAAAACGTATTTCGGTATTGACGATAAAAAGCTGAATGTTATGGGAGTAAGCGACCCGTACGGCGGAGATGAAGAAATTTATCGTATGTGCAGAGATGAAATTTATAATTATATTGAAGAAATAATAGAAAAATATGAGAATTGAAAAAATGACGGCTGAGCAGCTTGAAGAAGTTGCTCAGCTTGAGAAAAACTGCTTTGTTCATCCTTGGTCAAGGCAGAGCCTTGAAAGCGAGCTTGCAAATGAAAATTCTTTATTTCTCACAGCGATTGATGATAATAAGGTTGTGGGATACATAGGTATGAATGTGGTGATTGACGAGGGCTATATTTTTAATGTGGCAGTTGATGAAAATTACCGCAAAAGGGGTATAGGCAGTGCGTTAATCGGCGAGCTTGTGACATTTTGCAAAAAGAATAATCTTTGTTTTCTGACGCTTGAAGTGCGTGAGAGCAATGAAAATGCACGTTCACTGTACTCAAAATTCGGATTCATCAAAGTTGGCGAGCGAAAAAATTATTACAAAGAACCTGTGGAAGATGCAGTGCTGATGACCAAATATTTTTGATTTACCAGTTTGTAAAAATACAATTTTTTTGTGATAATGAATTATTAACTTTATAAAAATATTGAAGTCTGAACTTCGGGAACAAAAGTTATAATATAAGGAAAACTTATTAAGCGGAGATAAAAATGATGTTTACCAATAAACAGAAGTTTAAACTTCGGAAACAAAAATTGTAATATAAGGAAAACTTATGAAGCGGAGAAAAAAGAAATGAAGATACTTGGAATTGAATCGTCTTGTGACGAAACAGCGGCGGCTGTTGTTGAGGACGGAAGAAATGTGCTTTCCTCGGTGATTGCCTCGCAGGTTGAGGAACATAAATTGTATGGCGGTGTTGTGCCTGAGATAGCCTCACGCCGTCACGCAGAGGCAATAGTGCCGGTTGTAAGGCAGGCTTTGAATGAAGCAGGAACAAAACTTTCAGATATTGACGCAATCGCTGTTACATATGCTCCGGGCTTGATTGGCGCATTGCTTGTAGGAGTAAATTTTGCAAAGGGACTTTCGCTTGCAACAGGAATTCCGCTTGTGCCTACTCACCACTTACGCTCGCACATTGCATCAAACTATATTTCTAATCCTGAACTGAAACCGCCGTTTCTCTGTCTTGTTGTGTCGGGCGGTCACAGTCATATTGTGTTGGTAGAGGATTACACAAAGATGAAGATTATCGGCAAAACTCGTGATGATGCCGCAGGCGAGGCTTTTGATAAGGCGGCAAGAACAATGGGAATGCCGTATCCCGGCGGAATTGCACTTGACAAGGTTGCCGAGGACGGCAATCCGCTTGCGTTTAAACTTCCAAGACCTGTTGTGCACGACGCACCGTATGATTTCAGCTTTTCGGGGCTTAAAACAGCGGTAATCAATCTTATTCACAACTCGGCTCAGAAGGGCGTGGAGCTTAATAAGGCTGATGTTTGTGCATCATTCAGATATGCGGTTGTGGACTGCCTTGCCACGAACTTTTTAAAGGCGGCAGAGGACTTGGACGTTAAAAAACTTGTAATCGCAGGCGGAGTATCGGCAAATTCACTTTTGAGAAGAATTCTTGAACAGGAGTGCAAAAGCCATGGATATGAGCTGTTTATGCCTGAAAAGTCATTGTGCGGCGACAATGCTGCAATGGTAGGTTCGCAGGGATATTATGAGTTTATCAGCGGCAATGTTGCAGGCTCGGATTTGAATGCTTTTGCTACAATGAGCATAGAAAACGGATAGTGTAGTGATGCTGATTAATCTAAATTTATAAGTAAAACAGGAGGTTAATATGGACCCATATAACAATAATTTTAACGAAAATAAGGGAATGGATTCTGACAATAATATAAACACTCAGCAGAATGCTGTTCCGCAGGAAACGCAGATAAATCAAGCAGATTTGTATGCACCCTATAATCAGCCGCAGAATGAAAATGTACAGGAAAGCGTACCTCAACAGAATGCTTATGCTCAGAACAATCAGAACGGTTATTATCAGCCACAGCAAAATGTAAATCAGCCAAATTATAATGATAACGGTTTTCAGCAGCCAAATAATCCGTATTCAAATTATAATCAGCAGTACACTCAGAACAGTAATTACGGCAATACATATAGTCAGCAGCCATACGTTCAGAATGGTCAAAATAGCGGATACAATATGTATAATCAGCCACAACAGTATAATGACGCATATTATAATCAGCAATATCCTATGTATAATTTTCAGGAAAAGCCAAAGGGATTTGCCATAGCTTCTATGATTTTGGGTATTGGTTCTACTTTATTTTCTTGCTGTCTTTGGTTTTTTACACTGTTTACATCAATTACAGGCTTGATACTCGGTATTGTTTCTTTGAAAAGAGATGAAGACGGTAAGGGCATGGCAATTGCAGGTATAATTTTGTCATCAGTGGGAATCCTGTTCTCGATTTTTGTGATGTTTATTTATATTGCTTCAATGATGGAAGGTATGTCTTATTTAGATATGTATGACTATTATAATTAATAATAATTATATTTTCGACAAGTCTTGACAAAACTTGTGTTCTTACAATATAATAATATCATCAAATATATAGGAGAATAATTATGGACGATTATAATAACCAGAATAATTTTAACCCCAACAACCAAAATAATTTTGATCAGAACAATCAGAATAATTTCAATCAGAACAATCAGTACAATCAGCCTTATCAGTATCAGCAGGGCGGACAGTATAATCCTAACCAGCAGTTTAATCAGGCTTATCAGTATCCGCAGTATCAGGAAACTCCTGAACCGGGCAAAAACTTTGCTATTGCTTCACTTGTTTTGGGTATTGCTTCTTTCTTCTGCTGCGGTACAATTTGCTCAATTCTCGGTATAATTTTCGGTATTATGTCAAAGAGCAGACAGAAAGAAAACAACGGTATGGCTACAGCCGGTATCGTTCTTTCGGTTGTTGCACTTGTACTTGGAATTATTGGTGTTATTGTTGCCGTTACTACAGGTATGCTTGAATCATATTATTATTATTACTATTTTTAATCATATATCAGATTAACCAAGATACGGGCGGACTTGTGTTCGCCCATATTTTTTAGTGTGAATTTTTTGTTCGTTGCTTTTTTAACAGGAAGTGTTTTATGAATAATAATACAAAGCGAAAAATCCGGGTGTGTATTCTGCCTTTTATTGTGGTGCTCGGATGTATTTTGACAGCGTGGTTTGTAATTAATTTTGTTACGCTGCCGCCTTGTCTTTTGCACAAATTCACCGGTTTTTATTGTCCCGGCTGCGGCTGTACAAGGGCAGTAGTTGCACTTTTGCACGGTGATATTCTGCTTTCTCTTCGTCAGAACGCACTGATTATCACATTAATCCTTTGCGGTGCAGTTTTGTATACCGAGCCGCTTTTCAAAGCGTTCGGCAAGACAAATTACCGCAGTCCGATAAGAAATTATTATTTTTTATACACTATGATTGGACTTGTTACGGTGTATTGTTTGGTAAGAAATTTTGTGCCTGCAATAGCACCGATAACGATATGAAAAATTATTTTGATATGGATTGTTTATTAATGAAAGAATTATGGGATGCGTATGACTGTAACGCTAATAAGCTCGATGGCAAATTGATCCGTGGTGAAAAAATTCCCGAGGGTATGTATCATCTGGTTGCCGAAATTATAGTAAGGCACAAAGACGGCAGTTTTTTGGCAATGCAGAGAGATTTTTGTAAGAAACATTACGGTGGATTTTGGGAAATTAGTGCAGGCGGAGCAGTAAAAAAGGGAGAAACTGCTCTTGAGGGCGCAGTCAGAGAACTTTTTGAAGAAACAGGACTTGTCTGCAAAAACCTTGAAAAGACATACAGAATTTGCGGCAAAAAGTATCCTTGTATTTATTTCGGATATATTTGTATTGTTGATTGCGATAAAAACCGGATCAAACTTCAAGAGGGAGAAACCGTAGCATATAAATGGGTTAAAAGTGAAGATATTATCCGCTTTTTGACAGACAAAAACTATGTGACGATTCACGCCGAAAGGGTATTGCCTTATATACATTCGCTGATTGATAAATCAGAAAGCGATTTTGATTGCCTTATAGGCTGTACCGTAAATGTCAAGGTTGACAGACCTCTCGGCTCTGTTCATCCAAAGCATTCCTATATTGTCTATAAGTTGAATTACGGCTATATCGAGGGCATTATAGCCACTGATGGCGAAGAACAGGATGCATACATTGTTGGCGTTGATACTTCGCTCGAAGAATTTACAGGCAAAATCATTGCCATAATACACAGGAAAAATGATATTGAAAACAAATGGGTTGTTGCACCTGAAAACAAAGATTTTTCAAAGGCTGAAATTGAAAGAATAATACATTTTCAGGAGCAGTATTTTGACATTGAAATAATTACATAGAGGGAAGTTTATATGAAAAAGCAATTTCTTGAAACAGGAAAGATTGTAGGAACGCACGGCATTAAAGGTGAGGTCAGAATTGACCCTTGGTGTGACTCACCCGAATTTTTATGCTGTTTTAAAAAACTGTATCTTGATGATATGGGCAATAGCTTTATTGAAATAAAAGCCCGTCCGCACAAAAATATCACTCTTGCGAAAATTAAAGGTATTGAAAATATTGAAGAAGCTGAGAAATTCAGGGGCAAAGTTGTTTATATCAACCGTGACGATATTGTTCTTGAAGAAGGTGTAAATTTCGTTCAGGATTTAATCGGTCTGGAAATCCGTGATGCAGAAAGTGATGCAGTGTACGGCAAGCTTACTGATGTAATTTACACAGGTGCAAACGATGTGTACGAAGTTACCGATGACAGCGGCAAAAAATATCTTATGCCTGTTATTGACGAGATTATAGAGGAAACAAATGTTGATGAAGGTTATGTTCTTATTCATCCGATGAAAGGACTTTTTGATGATGAGGATTGATATTATTACGCTCTTTCCCGAAATGTTCGAGCCTGTACTTAATGACAGCATAATCGGCAGGGCGCAGAAAAGCGGAGCTGTTGAGATTGTATGTCATCAGCTGAGGGACTATGCTTTTGACAAGCACAGAAGAGTTGACGACACCCCCTACGGCGGCGGAATGGGAATGCTGATGAAAGCTGAGCCGATTGCACTTTGCTTTGAGGATATTTGCAATCAGACAGGCAAAAGACCACATTTTATCTATATGTCACCTCAGGGCAAAACTCTGAAACAGAAACGACTGCGTGAGATTGCGGCAGATTATGAAAATGTATGTATCCTCTGCGGTCACTATGAAGGTGTTGACCAAAGGCTGCTTAATGAATTTGTTGATGAGGAAATCTCAATCGGCGACTATGTGCTTACAGGCGGTGAACTGCCTGCAATGGTGTTCACTGATGCACTTTGCCGAATGGTTCCGGGTGTGCTGTCCAACAATGAATGTTTTACAGAGGAGAGCCATTTTAACGGACTTCTGGAGTATCCTCAATATACAAAGCCTTCAAATTGGAGGGGCATTGAGGTGCCAGAGGTGCTTTTAAGCGGTCACCACGCAAATGTTGACAAATGGAGAAAAGAAATGAGCATTGAGGTGACAAAAACGAAAAGACCTGAATTGCTCGAAAATGCTGATGAATAGTCATTTGTGACGGATTCACAACGGTGTGAACAGCAAATAATTTATCGGATAGAATTATCATTTGTAATTTTGCACAATAAAGGGGTAAAAAATTTCATTCCAAGTGAGTATTCACACGAAATTGATTTAATTTATTGACCTTACAGTAAAAAAAGTTTATAATAATTAATAATCAAGTTGATAGTAAATGGTTTACTATATACTGTAATGATTAATCTTAAGGTAGAGAGGGTTATAAATTATGTATGTTAAGGAAGTATTGGTTCAGAACAAAGCAGGTTTGCACGCTCGTCCTGCAACATTCTTTATTCAGAAAGCTAATGAGTACAAGTCTACTATTTTAGTAGAAAAAGAAGAACGCAGCGTTAATGCTAAGAGCCTTCTTGGTGTATTGTCACTCGGCATTATCGGCGGCACAACAATTAAAATCATTGCTGACGGTTCAGACGAGAACGAGGCTGTTGAGGGTCTTGTTGCTCTTGTTGAGTCAGGCTTTACAGAGTAATCATAACAGATATTTTTATATTTATAATCAAAGGGCGGATTTTTCCGCTCTTTTTTCTTCATATATAAATTTTTCGGAAGGAGAAAAAATGAATCCAAAGTTATCTGAACTCAGAAAAAAAGCGATGGCATTGCCGCTTTTGCCGGGTGTTTACATTATGCACGACAAAAGCGGAGGAATAATTTATATCGGTAAAGCAAAAGCTCTTAAAAACAGGGTAAGTCAGTATTTCGGGTCGCAGAACAATCATGCTGAAAAGGTAAGGAGAATGGTTGATAATGTGGATGACTTTGAATATATAATTACCGACAGTGAGTTTGAGGCGTTGGTACTTGAATGCAGTCTTATCAAACAGCATACGCCGAAATATAACATTCTTTTAAAGGATGATAAGGGTTACAGCTACATCAAGGTAAGTTCAGGCGAATGGAAAAAACTCTCTTATGTTTTGCAGAAAGCAGACGACGGTGCCGAATATATCGGTCCGTATATGAGCAGTTATTATGTTAAAAATGCAGTAGAAGAGGCTAACAAAATTTTTATGCTTCCAACTTGCAACAAACAGTTCCCAAGAGATTTCAGAAAGGGCAGACCTTGTCTTAATTACCACATCAAGCAATGTATGGCTCCGTGCACGGGCAGGGTTAAGCTCAAAGATTATAAGGAAAGTGTGGAGCAGGCACTTGACTTTTTGCGAGGCGGTTCATCAAATTCGATTAAACAGCTTACTCAGCAGATGGAGGAGGCGGCTGAAAATCTTGAATTTGAAAGAGCGGCTCGCATTCGTGACAAGATAACGGCAGTCAAAAAAATGGGCGACAAGCAAAAGGTTGTTGCAAACAAGGTGCTTGACGAGGATGTTATAGGAAGCTTCTCTGACAGCGGAAAAACCTGCTTTCAGGTGTTCCGTTTTGAAGGCGGCAGGCTGTTTGACAGAGAAAGTTTTGTGTTTGACAGCGGCGACAGCGAAAGCGAATATGAGGAATTTATACTCAGATATTACACAATCAGAAATGATGTGCCAAAGAATGTTGCAATAGACAGAACCTTTGACGGAATTGACGCCGTAGGCGAGTGGCTTTCGCAAAAGCGTGGAAACAAGGTAAACGTAACCGTTCCGCAAAGGGGAGAGCAGGCTAAACTTGTAAATATGTGCCGTTCAAATGCGGCTGAAGCACTGGCGCAGAAAAAGGATGCAACTGTTCGTGAATACAGCGTGCTTGAGGAACTAAAAGAAGCACTCGGACTTGAAAAACTTCCCGAATATATTGAATCATACGATATTTCAAACCTTGCAGGCACTGAAAATGTTGCAGGTATGGTTGTATATAAAAACGGCAAGCCGCTGAAATCTGCTTATAAAAAATTCAAGATTAAAGGTTTTGACGGTCAGGATGATTACGGCTCAATGAAAGAGGTTTTGACAAGACGATTTGAAGAATATTATAAGGCAGATAACAGTGACGAAGGTTTTGGAAAACTGCCTGATTTGATTCTGCTTGACGGTGGTAAAGGGCAGGTTGCCGTTGTAAAAGAAGTGCTTGAAAAGATGAATATTGATGTTCCGCTTTTCGGTATGGTCAAGGATGACAAGCACCGTACAAGGGCAATAACAGGCGACGGCGGAGAAATTGCAATCAGTTCAAAAAGGGCACTGTTTGCATTTGTTACACGCATACAGGACGAGGTGCACCGATTTGCAATCGGTTATCACCACAGCAGAAGAAGCAAAAATACTTTCAAAAGCTCGCTTACTGAAATCGACGGTATCGGACAGGTTCGTGCAAAAATTTTGCTTAAGCATTTCAGAACGATTGAAAATATTTCAAATGCCGATTTGCAGGAGCTTGAGAATGCGCCCAAGATGACAAAGGATTCAGCACTTGCAGTATATAAATATTTTCATAATGATTAAATATAATTAACAATTTACAATTAACAATGAACAATTAAGGTCGGGCAGACAGGTTGTAATAGAGGGAATCTTTATTTCCCTACTGACTGTTAAGAAAAAATATGATGCTCACCATATAATCTAAGTATACCTTCGGGTCGCAATGGTTGCATTTTACGGAAAACTTATGAAGCGTCTAAAAAACAAAAAGATTAAAAATTTGTTGTAATATTTACAATTATGTGTTATAATGACATAAAAGACTATAATGCAGAGGATTTCCTCTGTAAAAGGACGATAATATGCGTGTAATTACAGGAATAGCAAGGGGCAGAAGGCTTGAAACCCTTGAGGGCGAGGATGTCCGCCCGACAACTGACAGAGTTAAAGAGGCTATTTTTTCTGTTATTCAGTTTGAAACTGAGGGCAGGCGGTTTCTTGATTTGTTTGCAGGCTCCGGACAGATGGGCATTGAGGCAATAAGCAGAGGTGCTAAAGAGGTATGCTTTGTTGACAGCTCAAAAAAATCGGTTGCGGCAATAAAACGCAATTTGAAAAGCACAAAATTTGAATTGCAGTCAAAGGTTTTTCAGATGGACTTTCACAGCTTTCTGGCTATGAATCAGGATGAATTTGACATTGTGTTCCTTGACCCTCCGTACAAGACAGGACTTTTGCAGGAAGCACTTGAAAGTGTTGTTGAATGCGTAAGGGATACGGGCGTTATTATAGCCGAAAATCCTCTTGATGAGGAACTTGCCGAAAGCTATGGCGAATTTATGCTTGACAGAAAGTATCGCTATGGTAAAATAAAGGTAAGTATATACAGACATAAGGACTTTTTACAATGAATAAAACAGTAATTTGTCCGGGCAGTTTTGACCCGGTTACTCGCGGACACATTGACATTATAAACAGGGCGGCGAGAATGTTTGATTGTGTTATTGTCGGCGTGCTTGTTAATTCGGCAAAAATTCCAAGCTTTTCGATAGAGGAACGCATTGATTTTTTGAAAGAGGCTACCAAGGAGCTTGATAATGTCAGAGTTGTCAGCTTTGATGGGCTTCTGGCTGAATATTGCAGACAGAACAATGTTGATGCGGTTGTAAGGGGACTGAGGGCTGTATCTGATTTTGAATATGAATTTCAGATGGCGCTCACCAATAAAAAACTTAACCCACAGCTTGAAACGATATTTCTTTCAGCTGATGCTGATGCAATGTATCTGAGCTCCAGTATGGTGCGTGAGGTTGCGTCAATGGGCGGAGATATAAGCAATTTTGTACCTGAATGTATTCATGACAAAATTGTAAGGGGTTTGAGAAAATAATTTTCAAAAAGTTTAAGGAGTGGAAAAAATGAAAGTTGATGATTTAGTATTACAGCTTCAGGATATTATTAATGACGCTAAGGCAGTACCTTTTTCAAACGGTAAGGTAATGGTAAGCAGTAATGATATTTATGATATTCTTGATCAGATTCAGGATTCTATGCCCGCTGAGGTAAGACAGGCAAAGAATATTGTTGCTGACAGAAAGCAGATTCTTGCAGAGGCTAACCGTGAGTCCGAAAATATTATCCGTGCTGCTGAAGAGCGCAAAAAAGCTATGCTTAATCAGAACGAGCTTGTACGTGAGGCACAGGCAAAGGCAACAGAGATTGTTGAGGATGCAAAAAAGAAGTCTGCTGAAATCCGCAATGCGGCAAATGTTTATGTAAACAGCATTATCAAGCGTACCGAAGAGAGCATTGCCGAACAGCTTAATGAGATTAGAAAGACAAAACAGAATATTGCAAATTCTCAAAAATCAGGTTCTGACAGAAAATAAATTTTCTATCCGCTCAGAAATTTGAATTAACATAAATGTTTTATTCCCGAGGTTCAGACTTCGGGAATAAAAGTTTTAATATAAGCTGAATTTACGGAGTGGGGATAAAAACAGGGGGTAAACAATGACGACAAATAATATTATTGTTCTCGGTGCTTTTGCAGTGTATATGGTAATGATGATTATCATCGGAGTTGTATATTCAAAAAGCACAAAGAACAACGAGGATTATTTTTTAGGCGGACGTAATCTGGGCGGTTGGACAGCTGCTCTTTCAGCACAGGCATCTGATATGAGCGGCTGGCTTCTTATGGGCTTGCCCGGTTCTGTTTATCTTGCAGGTACGGGTGAGGTATGGATTGCAGTAGGTTTGCTTATTGGTACAATTCTGAACTGGTACATAGTTTCTGCAAGACTGAGAAAATATACAATTGTTGCAGGAAATTCGCTGACTATTCCAAGCTTTTTCCAGAACCGTTACCGTGACACAAAGGGCGTTATAAAAATAGTTTCTGCGCTGATTATTGCGGTATTCTTTACGGTTTATACTGCATCGGCTTTCAGCTCGGGCGCAAAGCTTTTTGCTACGCTGTTTTCCGATGACAGCAATTATAATTCCGTTTATCTTATCGGCCTCGGCATTGCGGCTCTTGTAATTTTAATCTATACGTTTATGGGTGGATTCAAGGCTGTTTGTACTACTGACTTTATACAGGGTATGTTAATGCTTGTGGCTATTTTGGCTGTGCCGATTGTTGCGTATGCATTGCTTACATTTAATGACGGATTTGCAAATACGTTGATTGCAAAGGGAGTTTCAAGTCCTGAAAATTATTTGAATTTCTTTAAGAATGACGACGGCACCTCTGTTTCGGCTGTTTCGATTATTTCTAATCTGGCTTGGGGTCTCGGATATTTTGGTATGCCTCATATTCTTATAAGATTTATGGCTGTAAAGAGCAACAGCGAGATTAAAAAGTCAAGAAAAATTGCTATTACATGGGTAATTATTTCGCTTGCAGCTTCCTGCCTTATCGGTCTTGTTGCAAGAGGTTATCTTACAACTCAGCTTGATGCTGCAACAAGCGAAACTGCATTTATCCGCACAATTCAGCAGCTTTTCTCAGGCAACGGCATAGTAATTTTCATCGGCGGAATATTCCTTTGCGGTATATTGGCGGCTATTATGTCAACTGCTGACAGTCAGCTTCTTGTTACGGCTTCTGCTGTTTCCGAGGATATGTATAAGGGTGTTATCAAAAAAGATGCAAGCGAGAAAAAAGCGCTTTGGGTTGGCAAGATTGCCGTAATAATTGTTGCGGTTGTTGCATTCTTTATTGCTCTTGACCCTAACTCAAGTATTATGGCTCTTGTTTCCGATGCTTGGGCAGGTTTTGGCTCTGCTTTTGGTCCGGTAGTTCTGCTTGCACTTTTCTGGAAGCGTTCAAACCTTGCAGGCGCAGTAAGCGGTATGGCTGTCGGTGCTTTGACCGTAATCATCTGGGACTATCTGCCACTGATAAACGGCGGAACTATTTATGCGGCAACAGGCTTGTATTCTTTGATTGTCGGCTTTATTCTCGGTTTGGTTGTAAATGTGGTTGTTTCACTTGTTACAAAAAAGCCGTCAAAGGAAATAGTTAAAGAATTTGAGTCAATTAAGACACTTGAAATTTAACATAAAATTCATTTAAGGGCAGTCAGACGATTGTCCTTATTTTATATTTATAGTAAATTACTCGTTAGCTTTCGGGCATAGAAGTGTATTTTTATATGATGCTGTCTGCTCGGACAGCTGCAACCCACTGGTTGCCAGCCCACCGGCAGCTGATATTGGTCAAAATGTCAATAAATTTATTTGAATTTAATAATAACTATGAAAACTATCAAAAAATACAAAAATTACTGCCTTTTTTCTTGTGCTTTTCATTATAATAGGATATAATGTATTGTGTAGTAATTTAAGTATATGGCGTGATGTACGCTATATATTTCAATACATAGTATTGGAGGATTTAATGATGAGTATTGAAAAGGTCAATCAGGCAAAAGCTGAAATTGCTGCAACATCTGCCTACAAGACAATTACTGAGTTTTTTGATGCAGACAGCTTTTGTGAAATTGATGCTTTTGCAAAGTCAGGCGACGGTTTTGCAGAGGTAGTTGCAGGCTTTGGTACAGTAGAGGGAATGCCTGTTTATGCATTTGCTCAGAACAGTGATATTTGCGGCGGCGCAATGAGCAAGGCTCAGGCTGCAAAGCTCAAAAAGCTTTACGGACTTGCACTTAAGACAGGTGCTCCGATTGTTGGGTTCTATGACAGTGTGGGCGGCAGACTTGCGCAGGGTACTGAACTTCTTGCAGGATGCGGCGAGGTTCTTAACAGCGCAGCGTCACTTTCGGGTGTAGTTCCTCAGATTTCTGTAATTTTAGGCACTTGCCTTGGCACTAATGCTTTGAATGCTGTAAGCGCCGATGTTGTAATTATGAGCAAAGACGCACAGCTTTCGCTTGATGTAACAGGCAAAAATGCTGATGCTGAATATAACGCTTCAAAGGGTAACGCAGCTGTAATTGCCAAGGATTCGGCAGAAGCTGTTGAAATGGCAAAAGAACTTGTGACTTTCCTGCCTTCAAACAATCTTGTGCCTGCTCCTCAGGCATTTGATGAAGCTCCGACAGGCGAAGGCTGTATTGTTGGCAGAACTGTTGACTCATCAACCAGATTCAAGCTGTTTGATTCATTCGGTGCAAATGCAAAAACACGTCTCGTTCGTCTTGGCGGTCAGGTAGTTGCTATTGCACATACTCTTGGTAAAGAGCTTGATTGTGCATCTGCTTCAAAGATTGCAAAGTTTGTCCGTTTCTGCGACGCTTTTTCAATTCCTGTTCTTACATTCACAGATTGCAGCGGTTTTGAATCACTATCGTCAGCTGCAAAGCTTGCTTCGGCATATGCAGAAGCAACAACAATAAAAATTTCTGTTATAACCGGCAAGGCTGTGGGTTCAGCATATATTGCACTTGCAGGAACAGGTGCAAACGCTGATGTTGTTTATGCTCTTCCCGACGCTGTTATTTCTCCTGTAAATGTTGAGGCAGCTGCATTTATTATGGCGCCCGAAACTATGAAGGTTGCCGTAAGCGAGCAGAAGGCTGCTGCTGAGAAGTTTGCAAGCGAAAATCTTTCTGCTTTCAATGCTGCTCAGAACGGATATATTGACGGTATTGTTGAAGAAGCCGAACTCCGTCAGACTTTGATTAACGCTATTGATATGCTTGCAGGCAAGCGTGTTCCGACACTTTCAAAGAAACACTCAACAATTTGATAATTGAATTTTGTTAATATAAAAGGGGATTACCATTATGAAAAATTTAAGAATTACAGTAAACGGTACAGCATATGACGTTCAGGTTGAAGAGCTTGGGGGTTCTTCAGCACCTGTAGCATCTGCTCCTGCGGCAGCAGCTGCTCCGGCACCGGCTGCAAAGCCTTCGGCTCCGGCAGGTGCAGCAGGCTCAGTAGTTGTTAAGGCTCCTATGCCCGGTACAGTTGTTAAAATTGAGGTTTCTGCAGGTCAGGCTGTAAAAGCCGGCGATGACCTTGTATTTATTGAGGCTATGAAGATGGAAACACCTGTAAAGGCTCCTCAGGACGGTACAGTTGCAACTATTGATGTTGCAAAGGGCGAGTCAGTAGACTCAGGTAAGGTTCTTGTAACTCTTAACTAATTATTAACATTACTTGAGAAAGGGATGTACACAATGGCAAAGAAAATCCAAGTAACCGAAACTGCCCTGCGTGATGCTCACCAGTCACTAATCGCTACAAGAATGACAACAGAGGATATGCTGCCGATTCTTGATAAGCTTGATAAAATCGGTTATTATTCACTCGAATGTTGGGGCGGCGCAACATATGATTCCTGCCTCCGTTTCTTAAATGAAGATCCGTGGGAAAGACTCAGAACTATTAAGGATCACTGCCCTAATACAAAGCTCCAGATGCTTTTCAGAGGTCAGAATATGCTCGGATACCGTCACTATGCTGACGATTGCGTTGAGTATCTTGTTGAGCGTTCAGTTGCTAACGGTATTGATATTATCCGTATTTTTGATGCGCTTAACGACATTAAAAATCTTAAGACAGCAATAAAGGCTGCCAAAAATCAGAACGGCAAAGCAGAGGCTCAGGTAGCAATCAGCTACACAACAGGCCCTGTATTTACCGATGAATACTATGTTGAATATGCAAAAAGAATTGCAGATGCAGGTGCAGATTCAATCTGTATCAAGGATATGGCTGCACTTCTTACTCCGTCAAGAACAGAAAGCCTTGTAAAGGCAATTAAAAAGGCTGTTCCTGAGCTTCCTATTCAGCTTCACACACACTATACATCAGGTCTTGCTTCTATGTGTCTGTTAAAGGGCGTAGAGGCAGGTGCAGACAGAATTGATACTGCTATCAGCCCGCTTGCTCTCGGTACATCACACGCACCGACAGAGTCAATGGTTGCTGCACTTCAGGGCACAGAATTTGATACAGGTCTTGATATTAAGGCTCTTGCAGAAATTCGTGCATACTTTATGACTCTTCGCGAGAAGTACATCAAATCAGGACTTCTTGACCCATCAATGCTTGCAACAGACGCTAAGGCACTTATATATCAGGTTCCGGGCGGTATGCTTTCAAACCTTCTTTCACAGCTTAAGCAGGCAGGCAAAGAAGATCAGCTTACTGAGGTTCTTGAAGAAGTTCCTCGTGTCCGCAAGGATTCGGGTTATCCTCCGCTTGTTACTCCGACTTCACAGATTGTCGGAACTCAGGCTGTATTCAATGTAATCACAGGCAAGCGCTATTCAATGTGCACAAATGAGTTCAAGGGACTTGTTGCAGGTGAATACGGTACAACTCCTATGCCAATTGATCCTGCATTCCAGAAGAAGATTATCGGTGACAAGAAAGTAATCAAGGGACGTCCGGCAGACGCACTTGAGCCTGAGCTTGATAAGCTTAGAGGAGAGATTGCAGAGTGGATTGAACAACCTGAGGATGTTCTTTCATATGCTCAGTTCCCAAAAGTTGCACTCGACTTCTTTGAAAAGAGAAGAAATGCCAAGGTTGGCATCAACGGCGATAAGCTTGACAAGGAGAATCAGGTTCATCCTGTATAATAATAAATTTATAAAAAATAAATTGGCTGTTTCAGAACTCGGTTTGGTTTTGAAACAGCCGTTTTATATTATTGTGTTTTGTAAAGTATTATAATAAGGCGATAATAAAGAGGACTGCATTTTCAGTCCTCTTTATATTATTGTATAACGAAAACCCCCGATTGTATCGGGGGTTCAAAAAAGCTTTAGCGATGAGTAAAAAATAGCTCCTTCTGATATAATGAAAGTGCGGTCTGGCAACTGCACAAAAGA
>OLOI01001175.1_pt1 | contig 23288 bp, 24 predicted proteins | sample 1672131 | NCBI WGS metagenome assembly OLOI01 (sample SAMEA3136651, study PRJEB25190) | human gut metagenome
TTAAAAGAAAGGAGAGTATTGATATATTTAGGACAAAATATATCATACAAGAAAAAACAATGTACGAACAAATTACGGCAGAGGAAGCCAAAAAGATAATGGATTCAGGCGAAGAACATATCATTTTAGATACAAGAGAACAGGACGAATTTGACGAGGGACACATTCCAGGAGCAATCTTAATTCCATATACCGAAATTGAAAATACAGTGAAAACATTTCAAAACTACTTTTAGGGACTAAAAATTATATTAGAATTAATCCTAATATTCCAACTGGGGAATGTAAACTTGATGATACAAGTAGAAAGTCAATGAATATCTTAATATCATACGCCAAGGATGAGTCCAAGAAAAATATGGTTGATATAAAAAACACGTTTTTGGAAGATAAAAAAGAAGTTTTTATTCCGTGTCATAGCGCAAACACATAATTATCGCAAAAAAGAAGTGGCTATATAATTTTAAATCAAGGAGGTATCACAAATGAATAAACAAGTTTCAAACCATTTTGGCAATGGAATTATTTCTAATTTGCCAAATGATGTACTGCTTAAACATGGTTGGGTTTTATTAGCAACACCTGCTTTATTATATGCTATTGATAAGGTGTCTGAAATTGTCGATAAGGTTATGGACAACAATTATAATCTCGTAGTTAAGGCAAATGGTGTTGAAGTAAATTTGCAAAAACAACCTTGCGCAAGTTAAATCGTTCATAGTTTTCCATGATTTAATCACTCCTTTCGATTTTCCCGCAAACCTCAAGCGATAAGAGGGTATTTTGAATATGGTCACTTTTTATATATAAGGCACCTCTTTGCTAGAGGTGCCTTATATTAATGATTAAAATAAAACAAGGCTTTTGAGTTGCTTCAAAAGCCTTTTGGCGGACAGGGTGGGATTCGAACCCACGTGCCGGATTGAATACCGACAAACTGATTTCGAGTCAGCCCCGTTATGACCACTTCGATACCTGTCCGTGTGTATGTTTGAACTCCGATTTGACGGAGAAAAAACTGAGCAAATTATTAAATTTTGTTAGAAAAATGTTAGAAATGGCTAGAAAAACCGCTAGATAAGGGTGTAAAAACAAGGTTTGAACCTCGCTTAAACCCGCACGGTTAAGCCATTTGTGAGGGTACAGTTACAGTGTAACCGAGGGGATTTCGAGTGATGTACATTGTGACATTCTTGACTCTTTCTACATTCTAATATTTCTCAGACGATAGAGCTGAAAACCTTGATAAAATCAGGGGTTTCGGCTCTTTTTTTGCTCCTTTTCGGCTTGGCTTCTGCAATCTTAAAAAACTATGCTTTTTGCATAAATAATTCATTTTGGGCAAAACGAGGGCAAAACAAAAAAGCACTTAAAAACCGATAATAAACGTATGAAAGGTTGAGTTATGGAATCAAAATGGAAGGACTTTTGTGGAAACTGGCTTGCTGACGAGTCTGACTGCTTAACGGTGCTTGAAATCAAGAAGATTACAGGCTACTGCAAATCATCGGTTCAGGGGTGGATTGACAGAGGTCTTATTACTGCCTATCAGACGAACCGCTCAAATAAGATACCGAAGTCATCTCTACTCGAATTTATGGCAAGTGACTACTTTCGCAATATGCATGTGAAATCAAAAAAGCTGAAAGAAAAATTAGATGAGTTTGAAAGGATGAATTGATTTATGAATGTTGATTATATCAAATACGGCGATATTTATTTACCCGCTTTGGAAGCACCGAAGGAGCATTACGATTTGTGCAGATTTGGTCACGCTTACTTAAGACACTTGAAACAGAACAAGAGAAGCTTGTATTCACAGATGATGATTACCGGAAAGCTTTTAAAGCATGTGGCACATGTGGATAAGCTTGCCAGACAGATGTACGACGATATTATCCGCGACAGAATCGGCGATGCACCGCCAAGAGAAAATCAGATGGAATGGGTTGGCTTTATGAATAATCTACGCAACAGCGCCGAGGAAATCGTGTACAGAGAATTTCTTTTCGAGGATGAGAAAATCAGAGAGGTGGAACGAGAACGATGAAAATATTATATCCCAATGGGTTTACGCAAATCCCAAATCAAATACTTCGCAGCAAGGTGTTAAAGCCTTTGCAAAAAGTTGTGCTTGCAGTCCTCTGCAGCTATGCCAATGATGAAAACCTTGCCTTCCCGTCGTATCAGACTATTGCAAATGACAGCGGAATCAGCAGAAGAAAAGCTATTGAAATCATAAGTGATTTGGAAAAGTTTGGTTGCATTAAAAAGATTGAACAGAAAAGCACAAAGGGCGATAATACCGCAAATGATTATGTGGTTCTGATAGGTGGTGCAGATTTTGCACTACCTGGTGAATATCCTGCACTACCTGGTGAATGTGGTGCACTACCGGGTGGTGAATATCCTGCACCACGTGGTGAACGACGTGCACCCGAACAATATCTAGATAATAATATTAATAATTATTTTAATAATAACCATCAATCAATCACAGCGCACGAGATGGATGCGATGGAAAATCGAATTAAAGAAAATATTGATTATGAGATTTTAAAACAGAGATATACGGACGGTATGCTTGAAGAAATTGTCAGCGTAATGGTAGAAGCAGTTTGCGGAACTGCACCGATTGTTCGTATCGGTGATAATGAATTTCCGAGAGAGGTTGTGAAATCTCAAATGCTGAAAATCAATAGCGAGCATGTGGAGTATGTGATTGACTGCATCAAGAAAAATACCACCAAGGTCAGAAATATAAAAGCCTATATGCTCAGGTGTATTTACAGTGCTCCACAGACCATTTCACACTACTACACAGCAGAAGTAAATCACGACTTGTACGGAGGATAGCTCCGCAAATAAAACGATAGTTTTTTGCATTAGCAAGCACGGCATTTGTATAGACAAAAGCCACTTGTTAGGGAGAATCCCCTAATACCCTTTTGTTATCGGAGGTGAAATTATGAGATACAAGCAAAAGCAATTAAATTTTTATGTTTCTGACAAGGTGTGGGAAAAACTGCAAAAATTAAAAAGGGATTCGGGTTTAACAATGACAGCAATTATATCGAAACTTATCATGGGTTACGACATTCATCCGCTTAAAACCGAAGAGCTCTTGAGGATATACAAGGAGCTGAATCACATAGGATGCAATATAAATCAAATTGCTCATATTGCAAATTATGAAAGACATGTGTCACAGGATAAAATAAACGAAGCAGCACAGCTCATGAATGAAGTATGGGAATGTGTACTTAGCTACGATTAGGAGGAATAAATATGAATTTTATAGAAGAACTGTATTACGGAAACCTAAACCCGAACGAAAAGAGGTACGACAGAGATTCACAATATGCAAAAGCTCTTGAGCTTCTCTGTAAAAACGAGAAAATCTTATCAGAGACTTTGGAGGGTGATACATTAAAGCTCTTTAATAAACTTATGGATGCATTTGATGAAATTATTGCTTGCACTGGAACAGAGAATTTTAAAATGGGTTTTATTCTTGGTGTTCAGCTTATGGCAGATTGCTTTAAGTATGATGCAACCACAATATTTAAAGATATTTAAGGAGGTCATTATGAAAACTTTAAAAGCTATTGTAATCTTAATTTTGGTTAGTGTTTTTATAACTACTACATACGCAGCGGAGGTGCCGAGAGAATCGGCACCCTGCCACGCAACAGAAGAAGCTATTATTACAGCAGAAAATCTTATAGGTGAGGTTTTAACGGAAGTACAAAACGGTTTGGGATATGCGGATGCAAGAGCCAAGTCGAACATAATAATTTTCAACGCTTTTCTGAATGGTCAAACAAACGGCTTTAGTTATGGTGAACTTGTTGATATTGCCAATGGTGCAATTTTTCATTATAGAAATGCTCATCTTAGACCGAACTTCTATGCTGAAAATGTTGAGAGAATAAGAAGAGTTATTGCACCGGTAATTGATGATTATAAAAATGGAAAAATAACATATGCTGAAGCAGAGCTTAATGCAAGAGTGAAAATTTATCAATCCATCAATCCGTCATTTAATCCCGATATAGAATTTGTAAAAGATCCGATTTACAGAGATATTCCACCCGTAGATAATAGCTTATTTGCAATAGAAAGAAAGTTGATTTTAGAAAGCAAATAAAAATTATTTTAAAGCAGGATAAAGACAAAAAAGCTTGTTTTTATCCTGCTATTCTTATGCATAGAAATCGCAAAGAAATATTTCTTATAGATTTCTATGCGATTTCTGCTTGACAATTTTAAATTCATGTAGTATAATTCGGGTTAAGAAAATCAAAGAAATTTAATTCTTTAAAATTGGAGGGCTTATTTATGCAGTATGAAACAATAATTTTAGAACTCTTATCTCGTATTAAAAAATTAGAAGAGGATGTTGAAGAACTTAAACAGTCCCGGGTAAGCAACATCATTGAACAAGAAAACTCCGCTTCTGTTCCCTCAGTTTCTTATACTAAGATGACTGATGAAATGATTGAGATTTGCTACAAGTGTGGGAAAATGGTATTTCAGGGCGAAAACGCACAAGAGCTTGCAGACGATGTTGCAGAAGAAACAGGCATGAATCGCAATTCTGCTTTTATGTATATCTATGTCGTAAGCAGTTTGTTGTCCGGAGAGGTTTTCAAAAGAGCAATCAGTAAAAAGGCATTAGAGATATATTTCAAAAAGATTTTTCAAGATTACGGTAGCGAAGGTTTGAAAAAAGCGATAAAGGCTACAAGACTTCATATTGACTATCGCAAAAGCTGTGGTCATACTGTTGATTCTATTGAAGAAGCATGTGACAAGGCAGAAGCAAGATTATAATAAAGGAGAAAACATCTTATGAAAATATCTATTAAATGTGATTGTGGAAATGAAGTAAAAATATTAGCTCCGTTAGGCAAGTATACACAGTTTAGGGATTATTTATCAAGTCAAAAGTTTTATATTGGAAATGTTAAAATTGAAGATTCCAGTTTGAAAGAGTTTACAATTCAGTGTAATGTGTGCAAAAGCTGGATCGTATTAGGTGTGGATTAAATTACATAATGTGTGTAATCTATGATATGGTAACTTCTATTAACGAAATGGTCATATAAGATTTTTATGTTATAGGTGAAGTAATGATAGAGAAAAAGATTGAGGACTTTGATCCTACAAATTTAGAGTTTACGTTTAATTTTACAAAAGACACCTGTGCTAAATTGAAAACAGGTATTTGTGAATTGGATGAATTTGATATAATTCACATCCGAAAACATGATGACATTCAGCTAAGACATCTAAGTCGTTGTCAACGAATTTATTATGGTTTGTTAGATAAAACAATTAAGACTATACCTCAAATTATGAAATGCAAATGTGGGCATTATGTTTGTAGCGATGGACAGCACAGAATTTGTGTTGCACAAAGAATGGGCTTTAAGTTGGATGTAATTAAACTGGGAGATATTAGTGAAAGCTGCGAGGTGTGTAGTCCTATAATTAATGATAAACAAGAAGTAACGAATATGATGTTTGATGGAAAAAAGTTCTGCATTATTAAGAACGACTAAGAATTTTATATGGTTATTTCTATAAAGCATATAAGCAGTTGTATTAATGTTAAGGAGACAATATATGAATAATACAGAAGAATTTTCTTTCCCGGAAATGAAAAAAGCTATTGCAAGAGCCGGGAATCTTTTTTACCAATATAGAGCATGCCGACGAGATGCATCAACTATTTATGATATTGAAAATATTCGACATGGGGTTGTGTATGCAAGAACGCCGTTGGAAATGAATGATCCTTTTGATTCTATGATAGGCTTTTCTGTAGAAGAAATTTATGAAGAATGCATTGATATTGCTTTAAACAAAGTTGATGCTACTTTAGATGACGAATTAAAATTAGTTATTAAAAATTTGCTTAAATATAGACTTCTAGGTGAAACATTAAACTTTGTTGATTCGCTTAACAAATTAAAAAAGTACATACTTACTCAAAGTATAATAGCCCATGTGCCATTGGTAAATTTTGCGCCATACATCGTAAGAGATGTGAACAAGCTTTATAAGAAGTGCCCAGGCGAAATTAAAAGATATCTTACTAAAGAAGCATTCTTGATTTTTGCCTTGATGATAAAAGACTATAAAAATGATGAAATAGAAGAGAGTACAATTGTTGAAACATTGAAAATGGAAGATGTTCTAAAAGAATTGGAGGTTGTTGTTACAAATTCCAGAGATAACATTTACTTGCCATTTATTAAGGACTTTTTATCGAAATTGACAGTATCCTGCTTTAGTGCTAGCGGATGGGACAATCATCTTATGTGGTCCCACTATGCTAACTGTTATTCGGGGATATGCGTAGAATATGACTTTGAAAAAATGAACGAATTTATTGGGTTTATGTATCCTGTCGACTATTCCGATATACGACCAACAGTTTCGTTAAAAGATATGGGACTTAATAAATTTGAAAAAGATGCTGAAGGTAATTTAATTACTGATGAGGTAAATATAAAAGCAATTTTTTCTTACTTACTTAAGAAAAATAAATGTTGGAGTTATGAAGAAGAATGGAGACTCGTAAATGTTGAAGGCGAACCATATACCCCTTTATTCATCAATGCACCTTTTGTAAAATCAATAACGATAGGGTTAAACCTAGATGATATGTGTAAACAACTACTGTGGGATGTTTGCCAGGAAAGAAATATTGAATGTTATCAACTTATAATTAATGCTAGTGATTATACATTATCTCGAGAATTATTAACATCAGAATCTTTCATCTTTGACAAAGAAAAGGAAGAGCAATATATAAATCTTATTGCAGAACATACAGTTATTCTAAGTGAGAAAATGAAAACAAATACTCAGTCGTTAATAAAAGCTATAGAAGATGGGAATTTCGAAGCAACTTCTATGATTAATGTATTAACATATATGTTAGATTTCTTAAGTGATGCATATTTTATGAAAATTTCCTTTAATCGTTTTTGTAAGAACACAGGTGCCACCACAGATGATGTTATAAGCAATGAGCAAATAAGTACAGGTGTTTCGCAAATCATTGCTATGGTTTCTAAAACTAAAATTGAAATAGAGAGTATTGAAAGTTCAGTGCTTAATCTTATGCTTTTGAAAAAAATCACACAAAAAGATATGATTGATGCGAAGAAATTGATTTCAGGAATCAAAGAAATGATAAAAAAGCACGAAGAAATTAAGTGGTTTGCGTTAGAGGATAAAATGGAAGATATATAGAAATGACTTTAATAAATATGTAATCGGAGGATAGTTATGATAGAATTTATTTGTTATCCAAAATGTACAACTTGCCAGAAAGCGAAGAAGTGGCTTGATGACAAAAAAATAGAATACACCCTTCGTGATATAAAAGAAAACAATCCGAGTTTTGAAGAATTGACTGTCTGGTATAAAGTGAGTGGACTTCCTTTGAAAAAATTATTTAATACTTCTGGTCTTTTGTATAAGACAATGGAACTAAAGGATAAACTTTCTAATATGTCTGAAGAAGAACAATTAAAACTTCTTGCAACGGACGGAATGCTTGTAAAGCGACCGCTTGTGATTGGTAAAGGCTTTGTTTTGGTAGGCTTCAAGGAAAGCGAATGGATTGAAGTTTTATAAAGCATTTAAGAGTTAAATAATATTTTTTGAATTAGTCAAGTACAAATTACTCATTTATACTTGACTAATTTGTTTTTGTGTGCTATAATGTAGATAACCTAAAATGGAGGTCGTATATATGTTTATAGGCAGAGAAAGAGAGCTTGATGCTCTGAACAAGCTTTATAAATCGAATAAATTTGAATTTGCAGTTATCTATGGCAGACGCCGTGTCGGTAAAACTGCGCTCATAAATGAGTTTATCGGCGATAAAAAAGCAATTTACTTTATGGGCGTTGAAAGTAACGCAAAGCAGAATCTTGAAAACTTTTCAAAAAGTATTATGGAATTTGCAAGTGGTATCGAAACGGAGTCCTCTTTCCTTTCATTCCAGGCTGCACTTGAATATGTATTTAAACTTGCTGAGAGCGAAAGAATTATACTTGCTATTGATGAATATCCTTACGTTGCTCGTTCATCAAAAAGTCTTGCATCCACCTTACAGCTTTTGATTGACAAATATAAAGATACCTCAAAATTGATGCTTATTCTCTGTGGTTCTTCTATGTCGTATATGGAGGACCATGTGCTTGCATATAAAGCACCTTTATATGGGCGCAGAACGGCTCAAATGAAGCTTTTGCCATTTGATTTTGAAGAAACCTGCAGATATTTCAAAAACCTTTCTGACGAGGATAAAGCGCTAATTTATGGCGTTGCTGGTGGTACGCCGCAGTACCTTTTGCAGATGGACGATAAGTTAAGTGTTGAAGATAATATCAAAAACACATATCTGAACCCGATTTCCTTCCTTTACGAAGAGCCGACTAACCTTTTAAAACAAGAAGTTCGTGAGCCTGCTATTTATACAGCTATCATCACAGCGATCGCAACAGGTTCATCAAGAATGTCGGAGATTTCAAGTAAGGTTGGCGAAGATACCAATGTTTGCACGAACTACATCAAGAATCTTATGAATCTTGGCATTGTGCAGAAAGAAACACCATATGGTGAAAAGGCTTCCCGTAAGTCGGTTTATTCTATTGAGGATAATATGTTCCGTTTCTGGTATCGTTTTGTGCTTGATAACAATTCAATCATCGCCCGTGGTGCTGCGGATTTAGTTTATAAACGAATAGAACCTCAGCTTTCAGACTATATGGGCAAGGTTTTCGAAGAAATCTGCAAGCAGTACCTTTGGAAACAACTTCTTTCCGGCAACTGCCCAGTAGAGTTTAACTCACTTGGTCGTTGGTGGGGCAATGATCCGAAAGAAAAGAGCCAAACTGAAATTGACATTATGGGTGAACAAGATAAAAACACAGCACTTTTTGCAGAATGTAAGTGGACCAACGAAAAGGTTGACCTTGGTGTTTTAGAAACACTTGTAAAACGCAGCAACCTATTCTCATATAAAACAAAACATTACTATCTGTTTTCAAAAACAGGCTTTACAAAAGGTTGTATTGATAATGCAAATGAGATGGGCAATGTAAGTCTTGTGAGTTATCAAGATATAACGGAGGAATAATATGACTGGATATAATTCTTTTGATTTTAATAATAGTGCTTTTTTAAAAGCTGTTGAACAGGTACAAAGAACCATTGATGCTGTAAGTGCCCCAATGGATGGTATTACTGCTGCTCTTGAAGAATATCAAAGATGTGTTGCTCCATTAACGGAGCATATCGAAAAAATGAATGCATTATCGGAGCCACTTCTTGCACTGACCAGACAGATAGAAAAGATAGATATAAACCCTATCAAAAATGTGCTACAAAACAGCGCCGACATAATGAATGTTGTATCCAGTTTAGATATATCCGGAATGACAGCAATTGCATCGTCGGTGGCAGCAGCTCTTCCTAATTATGTTGAGTTATTAAAAAGTGTTTCTGTTGAAGAAATATTTGGGCACTATAAAAATGGTGAAATCACGGATGAAGACATTGTCGAAGAGGTCCAAGAAATAATGGATTCCCCTTCTGAAAAGTTGACTATTTTAGAAAGATGGGATGCATTTAAGAAAAGCAAACGCTTTATTGCCATTCTCATTGTTTTTAAAATTTTGTGCTTTGTTGGTCAACCGGTAATAGAAAGAATTGAAGATAATACACGAGAAGTATTAGGTATTAATCAATTTTGGGAAGAATCCGGTATTTATGAATGGCTTGATAATTTATTTGGTATAGAAAATGGAACCGTAAGCGAACAAGAAGCAAAAGAAACGGTTGACGATAAAAAAACAGGTAACATTTCAAAACAGAAACGCGAAGATCTTCTTGCAAAAATAAAAGAAATTCGCACATTTATTTCTGCAGCACCTCAGGATGAAAACACTAGTAATCTTTTATCATACCTTTCTGATATAGAAAAGGATGTGAACGGCAAAAAATACGGTCTTATTTTTGAAGAGCATTGCGAAAAGATTGATGAGGTCCTTTATAACTATACTCCCGTTTTAAGTGAATATGGTGATTTATTTATTGATAATGGCGGCGAAATGAACTTTATTGTTGAGGGGGACAATTTGGCTTCGTTACAGTTGCTAAAAAAGACACATAAAGGTAAAATCGATGTTATTTATATTGATCCTCCATACAATACACTTAAAGAAGGGTTTACATACTCAGATACACTAATAGACAAAAATGATACATTTAGACATTCGAAATGGTTATCGTTTATGCAACAACGACTTTTAATTGCAAAAGAATTATTATCAGATAATGGCGTTATTTTTGTTTCATTAGATGACAATGAAATTGCTGCTCTAAGAGTGTTGTGTGATGAAATATTTGGTTATCAAAATTTTGTAGCAAACATTATATGGGAGAAGAAATTTTCGCCTCAAAATGACGCAAAATGGCTTTCAGATAGCCATGACCATATTCTTTTATATGCAAAAAACAAAGAGCAATGGCATCCGAACTTATTAGGTAGAACAGAGGAAATGGATAAAAGATATTCAAATCCAGATAACGATCCAAGAGGACCTTGGGCATCTAGTGATTTTACAGTAAAAACTGCATCAGATTCATATATGTATCCAATTGAAACACCCTCTGGAAGAATAGTGATGCCAACTGCTAGTAGAAGTTGGGTTACATCTGAAGAAAACTACAAAGCTCTAAAAGCTGATAATCGAATATGGTTTGGTTCTAAAGGAAATAATGTTCCAAGAATAAAAACTTTTTTGTCAGAAGTTCAACAAGGTACAGTATGTAAAACTATTTGGTATCGTACTGAAGTAGGTGATACGCAAGAGGGTACGCGTGACTTGAAGAATGTATTTGGCAAAGCTGGAGCTTTTACGAATCCAAAGCCCGTTAGGTTAATTGAGCGCGTATTAGAAATTGCTTCTAAAGATGATAGTATAATTCTTGACTTCTTTGCAGGAAGTGGAACAACGGGACACGCTGTATTAAAATATAATGCAAATAACAAAGGCAGTAATCGTAGATTTATACTTTGTACTAACAACGAAAATAATATATGCCGTGATGTTACGTATGAACGTATAAAGCATGTTATTTCCAAAGAGGAATATCCTGCTTCTCTTAAATATTATAAGGTGGAGTATGTTCCTATTAGCGCCCGCATGTATTACGAATATGCAGACGATTTGCTTGCTCATATTCGAGAACTCGTTGAACTCGAAAACGGAATTAATTTCGTGGGTAATGCTGAAATTGGTATTGTTTTGACAGAAGAAGAATTAGCTGATTTCATTGATAGTTTAGATGATTTTGAAAAATGTCGCAAGCTCTATATGGGACATGACCTATTACCGAGTGACAAACAAGAACAGATATTGAAAGCACGTGGTATTGAGATTAGCATTATTCCTGATTACTATTATAAAGATTTACAGGAGGGTTAAGTATGGAATTAAAAGAATTTCAATTAAAAGCTGTAAAATCATTATTTGAAGCTATGGATAGCCCTGCACGTGATATTATTCTAAAAAGTCCTACTGGAAGCGGTAAAACCATAATTCTCACTTATTTTATGCATCAATACATACAATCTTTTTCGAAAACGGTCTTTGTATGGCTTACTCCTGGCAAAGGGAATTTAGAAGAACAAAGCAAGGCGAAGATGGACCAGTACATCCATGCATCTCAAACCAAATTGCTTTCAGACATCATGACAACGGGTTTCGAGGAAAATGACAGTTGCTTTATCAACTGGGAGAAATTAACTAAAAAAGGAAATAATGCCCTTAAAGATAGTGAACGCACTAATTTTATAGAGCATATTCAGCATGCTCTAAATAACGGATTGAAATTTGTTATTGTTGTCGATGAGAGTCATCAAAACAATACTATAAAAGCGGATGAAATCATTCAGTATTTTCACACGGAAAAGATTATTCGCTGTTCAGCTACTCCCAAGGGAATAGCAAAGGCGGAAGTTATTGAGATTCCGGAGGAAGATGTTATTGTAGCAGGGCTTATTAAGAAAATGCTTGTAATAAATCAGGATTTTCCTCAAACTGTTGAAACAGAGGATCAAACTGCGTATTTGCTTGAAAAAGCATTATCAAAGCAACGTGAACTTCGTGCTGCATTCTTGCAAAAAGGAACAGATGTGAATCCGTTAATTGTTGTTCAAATTCCAAATAAATCAGAAACTTTGCAGGACAGTGTTGAACGTTACCTTGAAACGCAAGGATTAACTTACGAGAATGGTCAACTTGCAGTATGGTTATCTGATAGACACGAAAACTTGGAGAATATTGAAGCTTCTAATGCAGATTCTTCGGCTGTTATTATAAAGCAAGCTGTAGCTACTGGATGGGATTGTCCGAGAGCTCATATCCTTGTAAAACTTCGTGACAATATGGATGAAACATTTGAGATTCAGACAATCGGACGAATTCGTCGTATGCCCGAAGCAAAACATTATGAAGATGATTTGCTTGATAGCTGTTATCTGTATACCCTTGATGAAAAGTTTACAGCAGGCGTAAAACTGGCATTAGACAAAAATGCATTAAATGCTTGCACTTTGTTTTTGAAAAATGAGTACAAGACAGTGACGCTTGTGTCAGAACAAAGAAGTATGATTACAGACCATCGAAATCCACAAAAAGCATTACAAGCCATCGTCAATTATGCAGAGAAAGAGTATGGCTTAGTAACTAACAAGACTGAAAATAAAACCAGACTACAATCACACGGATTTGTATTCAAAGAAGATATAATTCGCTATACAGTTTCTGGTGAAACGGCTACACTTGATTTCTCGGCGTCAGAAATGAATGCTATCGGTGTCACAGAGAAACTTAATACACATAAACACGGTAGAGATTATCATCAGAAAATTGGTAGAATCGGTTTAGAAATAGGAATGGAGTATTCTTTTATGAATACAATTATCCGCAAACTGTTTGATAAAAAATTTAGTTATAGTAGAAAAATTCTTGCTCTTGAACCAAGAGAAGTATATTCTTTCGTATTGAATAACGCAGATAGATTAAAGCATCTCGTACGTGAAGCAATGGCATATGAAATTGCTCAACTCCGGTTGGATATGCCATTGGTGTCGAAAAGTGATTTCCATATTCCACAGTCATGTATTTTTACATACAATGGTGAATCAAAAACACAGATAGTATATGAAAAGAATGTATATCAGGGTTACCTATCTTCCGCTGCTCCACGTTCTATGCCCGAAGTTAAATTCGAGAAATTCTGTGAACGTGCAGAGAGTGTTGATTGGTGGTATAAAAACGGAGATAAAGGAAACGAATACCTCTCTATCGTTTATCAAGATAATTCTGAAAAGCAAAAATTATTTTATCCGGACTATATCATATGTGTAAAAGGTGAAATTTGGATCATTGAAACTAAAGGTGGCTTTGATAGAAGTGGAACTAGTCATGATATTGATAAATTTACGCCTAAAAAATTTGATGTATTAAAGAAATATCTTAATGAACATGGTTTAAAGGGTGGTATTGTTCGTAACGATGATAGCACAGATGAACTATGTATCTGTATGGAGAACTATTCTGACGATATTCAAAGTGACGATTGGAAAATACTTTCAGATTTTGTAAAGTGAGGGAATTAAAGTGAAAATTCTTGAGCACAGACTATTAAATGAATTAGTACCGGCAAAGGTACAATATATTAGAATAGATCCTGAAGATGTATCTGCAACGCTTGCGGATATACTTCGGGTTTTAATGGATTTGTCTTGGCTTAAGAATTTTGATGAAGAATATGAACAAATCGCTTTCAATTCAAAAGCACAAAAGACCATTAATGATATAAAAGAAAAATTTGCGAAGTGTAACGATGATAAAATTACAAAAGAAGCAGGAGAATATGTTGTATCTGAACTTTCAAGAGAAGCCTTAATAAACAAATTGGGTTATTTGGATATTCCGCTTGCCGAGCTTCTCGGAAAACAAAAATCTGGAAATCCAGGTTTTGATTTCCATAGTGCAAACCCTCTTACAGATACTGTGATTTTTGGCGAAGCTAAATATGTTACAAGAACAAGTGCTTATTCTTCTGCACTGCCGCAAATTAAGAAATTTATTGATGACAAAAAAGACATCGAAGACTTACCCGACCTTAAACCGTTTTGTACTTCAAAATCACTAAACAGAGTTTTAAACGGGCAAAAAGGTTTTGCAGCCGCATTTTCTGCTCGTAGAACATCTTCGGATAATTTGATAAAAAAGATAAAAAAACGAGATGACTTTAAGGCTTTGTTAGTTTATGAAGAAATAATTTTACTGGCGGTGAACATATGAAAGATGTTTTGAAACGCGGAAATATAATTTCGAAAATAAGAGATGGAATAGACCTTGATGAAATAGCGGACTATGCTAAAAATCAAGTGTTCAGCAATGGTCCAGTAGATACTGTTGTTCTAGAGATTTTATCTTATTTCAAGTTATTTCAACCTAGTTATTTTGAAAACTTTGAATTAGAGATTATAGAAACAATGGGGTTATTCTATAAAAATCCAGAACCAGATACCTTGCAAGGGGTTGTTTTTGATATGTATAGCCAGTATATAAGGGATACGTACGGAGAGAACTATACCCCTATGCAGGCTGATATTTTGAAGCAAATAAAAAATAAACAGTTTTTCAGCTTTTCTGCACCTACAAGTACAGGAAAATCTTTTGTGTTTCGAAATCTTATAAAAGGTTGTCAAAACGATGTTGTTATTATTGTACCATCACGTGCTCTCATAAATGAATATTATGATCGTATTGTTGAAATCGTTGATGTAAAAAGTGTTAATGTTTTAGCGTTTGTAGATCGTATAAATATAAAACATACGACTCGGAACATTTTTATTTTGACCCCGGAAAGAGCAAGAGAGTTGTTTAAAAATAAAAGCTGGTTAAAAATAGATTTGTTTTTGTTTGATGAGGCTCAGCTTAGTGATGAAAACTCTGTCAGAGGTTTGTATTTTGACAGTATTGTTCGTCGCGCATTAAAAACATTTCCCGATGCTAAATATGTTTTTGCACATCCTTTTATAGAAAATCCGGAAGCTCAGCTTAAAAGAAATGATGTTATTGACGCTTCTGGTTCGTCTAATTATAATCTTAAAAACGTCGGACAAATATTTTATGTCCATGATACAACGAATAAGAAATTTTATCACTTTGGTGCGGATAAAGCAATTTTGGGCGAGAGAAAATTAGAAGCTAATTTTGATCCTATCGAAAATGCAATTTGTAACAGTGGAAGCGTGCTGATTTATGTTCCCAAAACGCATATCTACAACAAAACTATATATAAGCAATTTGATAAATATATCAAGTTATGCCCTAAAATAAGCGATCCTGAAGCCTTGGCAATGATTAAAGAATTGGAATATTATATAGGTGCGTCAGATAAAGATAAGAATTTTTATAATTCTGATATGTTGGAAAAACTTCGACACGGAATTGTAGTTCATCATGGTTCTATGCCTTTGACGGCACGATTGATTTTAGAACATTTCACTCAAAGGGGATTTTGTAGAATTTGTTTTGCAACTTCAACTTTAGAACAAGGGATTAATATGCCATTTGATGTAGTTTATCTTGATAGATTTGAAGCGAAAAAAACTCTTTCCGTTAAAAATCTAATTGGGCGCGCTGGGCGTTCTACTACTGATAAAAAGTTTGATTTTGGTAGCGTAATTATGAGAAATAATGCGATGAGCGCGTTTAGAAGAGTAATAAAATCCAATGAATCTATTGCCGAAATATCTCGATTGGATACGAAGGACGATAACCTTGACGAAAAATACAATGAATATAAAGATGCAATAAATAATGATCAATTTTCAGACGAATATAATTTAACAAATTCGGATTTGGAAAAGCTGAAAACAGATAATGTTACAACTATTATTCCAACTTTACTTGATATGATGTTTGTTGATGGTAAGCTCGTGAGCCCGGATGTGGAAATGAAAGAAATTTATGATGACTTTCAGAGCTTATACCAAGAGTATCTTGGCAGAGAATTAGAAATTGCAGAAAAAGCTGTATTAAGTTCTGCTATTAAAATCATGATTTGGAAAGTTTATGGTAGAACCTTTAGGATGATTTGTCAATATAGATATGCATATGCCTCAAAGGTTGCAGAAAGACGCCGCTTGAATAAAGAAGGCAAGAAAGATGAAGCAGACAAACTAAATGCTAAATTTATGTATGGTTGTCATGACTTACCAGATAAAAAGCTTAAGTCTTATCCGTTGGTGTCAACAAAAACATATGCTAAAGATGTCGATTATGATTTAATAGTTTATGATACATATGATTATCTTGATAAACTTATTGGCTTTAAGTTAAGCGATATTTTTTACGCAATGTTTCATCAGTATTACAAGGAAACAAATGACCCTCGCGCCGAGAAACTTGCCAAGTATTTCAAATATGGTACGGATAAAGAAAATGAAATATGGATGTTGAGATATGGATTAACTTTTGAAGACATCGAATGGGCTGAGCCTTGTATAGATAGCATTGATGAAAATGAGATAGTTTTTAATGATAAAGTTGCTGACCTTGACGATGTGAAAAGCAAGGTTGTAGAAAAGTATATTTATGAGTAGGTGATAAAAATGAAAAGACAAGCCATTCTATTTTCTGCAGGCAAATATCCTTCTACGAAAAACATTAAAATAGACGAATTAACAGGTGTATCTTGTGATATAGTTGCCATGGATAAACGTCTTACTCAAATTGGGTTTGATGTTATAAAAAAAGAGGAAGCACCTATGGCAGATTATGCAGATGTTTTAAAGTGCTATTCTGAAGGATTGTCTACTGATTCAATAAGCATCATATATTTTTCAGGACATGGAGGACATTATAACGGAAAAAATTATATTATCCCATCGGATTTTTGTCTGAATTTTGATGCTACGAGGGATATAGATAAATCATGTATAAATATTCAGGATTTAATCTCAATATTTAAAAATAAAGGACGCTTAATTTTAATATTAGATGCTTGTAGAAAAGATATTGGAGGATCAAAAGGGTATTTTTCAGAAATGGCATCTGGAGAAAATGTTTATATTGCTTATGGTACAATGTTTGAAGAAGAAGCTACAGGAATTGAAAATGATATAAGTTTGTTTACCAAAGCAATTTGTGATGAAATTCTTACACCAAACATTAATATAGATACTTTATTTACTAAAGTAAGAAACAATATTTTTACAAAATATGGAGTGCAACTTCCAGCGAGTGTTAACACATTATTAGAACCGATAGTTTTGCATGAAGAAACCATATATGATGATAGTGATTATGTAGTATATAGCTTTATTGAAAAATATAGCGCAGAGTATGATAAAAAATATGGTTATTTTAGAGCGGATGATTTGATTTTTATTGATGCTGCTCAGTATTTTAATATAAGTTTACTTGATGCATTGTGGAAATGGAAGAAAGTTGAAAATAAAATATATAAAGAGAAAGGAGTGAAAATCCCAGAAGTAAGTGAAGCAGAGCAAAAAATAATATGGTTTTTAGGATTTGACCGTGGCGAAAAATATTTTACATATGATTTGAGCCATACTTGGTATTACAATGGTAGACAAATCAGGATGGGAGAAATCCCGCCATTGCCCGAAAGTATGCAAAAGAAATTACCGGAAGCAGGCAAAGAAATAAATGTAGAGTGTACCGTTATTGCATATTGTGCTAATGAAAAATTATATATTAAAGTAAATACAAATCTACCCGATGAAACTCCATTAACATTTACAATAAAAGGTGGCAATTATTATAGTCAATCATCAGGATGTGTACAGAATAATGAGGTTATTTCTGATGGATTTGCAATTACAACATTAACATCTGATTATAATATTTTTAATGTAACAATAACATGCCCATGCCATAACGTTCTGCCCGAGGTTATTCAAGGCTTATTTGGAAGTGATAATAGAAATCTGATAGGCAAACACATAAAATTTAATCCCATATATGGAAACACAGTATATGTAAAACAAAAGTTCATACTTGGCAAAGACAAGTCAATATCTCTAATGAATTGACCATCAATTTAATAAAGATACAAGGAACATAAATAAAGCAGCAGACCGACGGTCTGCTGCTTTGTCGTATATTCAATTATCTAAAATCATCAAGCCAGGTTTGGAACTGTTCGAGGGTAATTTCGCCGTTATAGCATTTTTTTCGTTCTGCACGGGCGGCTTTGCCGAATTCTTTGAATTCATCCTTGGTGATGAGCTTTGCTCTTTGGCGGGAGTCCATACGACGGTAAGCTGTAATATATGCTTTATGGATTGCATCGTCTTTATGGACAATATCAAAGGTTTTAAGTGCACCGATTTCGCTACAAGGCTTAGTTTCGCCGGGCATAATTCTTTCGCAGTATTCGCTATTGATACGACCACGGGGGATAAAGTATTCTCCGCAGCATTTACAAGGCTTAAACTTAATCTTATTTACAAGCATAAGCATTATATCGAATCGAATTACATCATCAATAGTTTCTAAAGGATAAACAATAACATCATCGTCTGCATCAAAGTAAGATGCAAAATCAAAGTTGAATAAATTGCTCTCTTCACGGTGCTTTGTAAAGCGCTGAGGTAGGGAGCCCTTTTTATCTTTAATAATCTTATCTAAATAGAATTTGATTTCTGCCTTTTTCTGCTCAATGCTATCGAGCATTGCATTGAGGAATTTATCAAAATACTTCTCGGAGCCTTTTTTTGGTAGAGAAAAATCGTTTCCGAGGAAGGTCGTAAATTCACTGCTACCATTAGCAAGATAATCAATAAATGAGGCAATATACACGGTTAAGTAGCTGTTTTTATCAACATAAGCTGCAGACTTTTTAATTGCCTGCTCTGTGCCACCTCCGCCATAGGCTATAACTATATCTGTAAAAATCGTTCTCAGCATATCCCCATCAATCCAGAGAAAGTCAAAAAGAGCTTTACCGGAAACAGTGCTGACAACGGTTTCTTCTATATTATCAAATTTTAATTTGTATGAGGTTTGGTTGCCATTCGCAATGCCAAAGATCTTTGTGTTTTCTTTCATAATACACCTCGCAATAAACGAATATAAATAATTCTTATAAGTATTATATCACGTCGTTTTTGAAAAGTCAATATAAAAGCATAAAACGATTATAGAAAAATATTTTTTAAATAGACTTGACAAATGCGAAATAATATGATAGACTATAAACGACGATAAAGAAAAGCAAATAAAATAATCGTCTAATATAATCGGTGTAAAGAATACTGAAGGAAGGAGGTAACAGCATGAACGTATTGAATTACACACAGAAGTTAAAGCATTATCCTGATGTACTAACAACGGATCAGGCGGCTGAAATTCTTAATGTCAGCAAGAAAACGCTTTATATGGCAATTAAGAATAAAGAACTGCACGCCGTGAAGATTGGACGAGAGTATAGGATAGTGAAAGCAAAGCTTGTTGAAATGTTAGTATCATAGGAGAGTGATTATTTTTGAAAAAAGAAATTAAGGTTTCCGGACATCTGGAGGTTATCAAGGGTATTTACCATATGAAGCTCTCCTGGGTGTCCGCCGAAGGAAAAAGACAAAGGAAATCAAAAAGCACAGAGCTACCGGAACGAGGGAACAAGAAACGAGCTCAGGATATGTTGATTGATTTTCAACGTGAGCAAGAGGCGAAGCTTGTAGCTATGGGAAACAGCGCAAAGGACATACTTTTCACCGATTATATGAAACAATGGCTGGAAAAGACCAAGCTACATATTCAACCTACCACAATTGATGGTTATGAGGATAATGTCAACGGAATAATTATTCCATACTTTGAACCTATGAAATTAAAACTTCGGGAGGTTACACCTAAGCATATTCAGGATTTCTATACTGAACAGCGAAAGAGGGTTAAGGGTTCAACTGTAAAAAGCTATCATGCAAATATTCACAAAGCCTTTAGGGATGCTAGAAAACTACAGTTAATTGATACAAATCCTATGGAATGTGTAGACCCTCCTAAAAAGGAACCGTATCACGGACAAACCTACACTGTTGAGGAAACACAAAAAATACTTGCTTCAATACGTGATACAATTTACGAAATTCCAATAACTCTAATGCTTTTTTACGGACTTCGTCGCGAAGAAGCACTTGGTTTGAAATGGTCTAATATCGACTTTGAAAATAGTACTATTCTGATTGCACATACAGTTACAGAAGCGAGAGAAAATGGCCATAAAAAACCAAACAAACGGGATAAGGTGAAAACTGATAGTAGCTATCGTTCGCTTCCGCTTGTTGAGCCGATTAAAGTCTTGCTTTTAAAAAAGCAGGAAAGTATTAGAGAGTTTAAGAAGCTTTTCAGAAAAGGTTATCATTATGCTGAATCAGATTATGTTTGCGTTAACGAATTGGGTGATTTAATTAAGCCGAGAACTCTGTCGGATAATTTCAAGAGAATTACCGGACAGAACAAAATAAGAAAATTAAGACTTTACGATTGCCGGCACACTGCAGCAAGCTTAATGCTTAAGAATGGTATAAACATGAAGCAGATACAGCTGATGCTGGGACATAGTGATTATGCAACAACTGCAAACATTTATTCTCACCTTGATTATACTGATAAATTATCAGCTACGGAAACGATGACAAATATAATTTTTAGGGAGAGCTAATGTATAAGTTTAGGGCAAATCAAGGCAGATTTGGGCAAAACAAAGCCCGGCTTGGACAAAGTAAATGCGGGTTTGCAAACCTGCAAACCCGCATAAACACTGGCGGAGAAGGTGGGATTCGAACCCACGGTACCATTTCTGGTACACTCGATTTCGAGTCGAGGCCGTTATAACCACTTCGATACTTCTCCAGATATGAAATTGTTTTATATGTCAGCCCTGACAAATTTGACAAATTGATATTTAGGGCAAATATCAGGGCAAAACAAGCAAAAGTTAGTTAAAAATAAAACTTCAGAAACCGCATAAAATCAAGGGTTTCGGGCTATGAAAGTTCCATTAGGTGTAGAGCCTTTCGAGTCAGCCCCGTTATGACCACTTCGATACCCGTCCGCATATGAAATTGTTATGTTTTTCCGCGATTTTGACGGTATAGTAACTTTGGCAATCCGCACAACCGGGAAAAACCACTGCCGACGCATGAACTGCGAAACGGAGAACTTGTTCAATCACAGTCAAAGCGACCTTATTACTATACCACATATCAGTTATTTTGTCAACTTTTTTCTGCGGATTCCTGATAAAAATTCCTAAAATTTTAAATCACGGCACAAATCATATCGAAAAATCCCAAAAAGCAGCCACCCTCTCTGTTTCCGAAGGGTGGCTGCCCGGTTTTTCGCCTCTGTTTAGCCTCTGCCTAAGATGGCGTCCAAATCTTGTTCCGGTGCGGTGGTGGGGTGCAGATCGTAAGTGTCCACCAGCGTTTTTACAATGGTCTCGGAGAAAAACGCCGGCAGTGTGGGGCCGACATACATGTTTTTGATACCGAGAGACAGCAGGGTGATAAGAATCGCCACCGCCTTTTGTTCGTACCAGGACAAAACAAGGGTCAGCGGCAGCTCGTTGACGCTGCACCCGAACGCATCGGCCAGGGCAAGCGCCACCTTGACCGCGCTGTAGGAATCGTTGCACTGTCCCATGTCCAAAATCCGCGGAATCCCGTTGATTTCGCCCAAGTCCAGATCGTTAAACCGATATTTTCCGCACGCCAGCGTCAAAACCAGCGAATCCATCGGCGTCTGTTTCACAAATTCGGTATAATAATTTCTTCCGGGGTGCGCGCCGTCGCAGCCGCCGACCAGGAAGATGTGTCGGATGGCGCCGCTCTTGATGGCGTCAATGATTTTGTCGGCATGCGCGAGCACCGCGCCGTGCGCAAAGCCGGTCGTAAGCATATGACCGCCGTTGATGCCGCTCATGCTGTGGTCGTGCTCATATCCGCCGAGGGAGAGCGACTGCTCAATCAGCGGACTGAAATCCTTGACGCCGTTTTCGTCCGGCGTAATGTGGATCAGACCCTCGTAACCGACCACAGAGGTCGTGTAGACGCGATCCCGATAGCTTGGCCGCTGCGGCATCAGGCAGTTTGTCGTAAACAACACCGGCGCAGGAATGTCCTCAAATTCCTTTTGCTGGCTCTGCCATGCCGTCCCGAAGTTTCCGGCAAGGTGTGGGTACTTTTTCAGCTCCGGATAACCGTGCGCAGGCAGCATCTCACTGTGGGTGTAGATGTTGATGCCCTTGTCCTTCGTCTGCTCTAAAAGCTGGGCTAAATCTTTCAGATCATGCCCGGAAACCACGATAAACGGCCCTTTTTTGATGTCCGTATTCACCCGTGTGGGGGTCGGCGTGCCAAAGGATTCGGTGTTTGCCTTGTCCAAAAGCTCCATGCACCGATAATTCCGCTCACCCAGCTTCATAATCAGCGCAAGCCATTCTTCCACGGTGTGCGTGCGGTTTAAGGCGCAAAGCCCCTCATAAAAGAATAAAAGCACGTCATCGTCCATGTAGCCAAGGTTCATGGCGTGATGGGCATATGCCGCCATCCCTTTCATGCCGAACAACAGGGTCGAGCGCAGGGAAACAATATCGGTTTCGCCGTTCCAAAGCTGTACCAAATCCCCTTGGTATCCGCCAAATTCCTGTTCGCAGCGCCGCACGCGGTCTAAAAATTTTTTGATTGACGCATTGTCAAAATTGACGTTGGTCAGCGTGGTAAAAAGACCGTCGGCGACCAGCCGGTCGGAAAGCTGCGTGCGTTTTTGTCCCTGTTCGGATGCCTCGGCAAGGCGGATCAGCGCATAGATAAGATCATCCTGTAAATTGGCGGTTTCGGGCTGCTTGCCGCATACGCCGGTTCGGACGCACCCCTTGTTGCCGGCCGTCTGCTGGCACTGAAAACAAAACATATCTGACATAATATAGGCCTCCTTTGGTTTAATCCTCTGTTTAGGATTTGCCAAATAGATAAAAATATTCCATGTCAATCACATTTTTTAAAAGAGGTATCGATGCGCATTGTTTTTTTTAAAAAACTGTGTTATACTAAAGAAAATACAACAGGCAATCCTGACGGATTGCCGGAGCGTGTCGATAAACCCTATTTTGCGAAAAATTTCATTTTGATTTGATCGCCG
>OLOI01001176.1_pt1 | contig 23284 bp, 16 predicted proteins | sample 1672131 | NCBI WGS metagenome assembly OLOI01 (sample SAMEA3136651, study PRJEB25190) | human gut metagenome
ATTAACCCACTAAAACTGTATATTTAAAGGCTACCTATGAAAACTTGACAGATACTTTTTATTGTCTAGAATTTTAATTTATATAATTGCATGCTAAAATGAATTGGTTCACAAAAATTATAGGAGATTAACAAATGGAACAGAAAAAACATTTTAAATTATATAAAAGTGGAAAGCAATGGATAACAGCTGCAATTGCAACGGTTGCAGTATCCACTGGAATAATTTTAGGGGGAGTGGCACAAGCTGATACTACAGACGCTGCTGATGATCAGTCAGTTGCTACTCAACCTATTTCTGACCAACAAGAAAACAATAATAATAGTAATAACAATAAACAAACACAAACCTTAAAAACTTTTACTACTGAGTCTGTTGCGGAAATAAATCATCCCCAAGAATCTGTTAGTAATAACGATACCCCTTCTAAAGAACCGGCAACTTTAAAAGCTACCCCCAGTCAAACTCAAAGCTATGATCAAAATGATAATGGTAGTTATGGAAATTTTGATTCTATCGAAGTGAATAATAATCAATTACATGTTACTGGATGGCAAGCTACGAATCAGGCGGTTGCATATGGTAATCAAAACCGATTTTTAATTGTAATTGGTCATAATGATAAAGGTGAGCAGGCCGAACTAGGCCGGACAAAATTGAACAATCAAACTATTGTTCAACGTCCAGATGTTAAAAATGTTCATAATGTCTATAATGCTGAAAATTCTGGCTTTGATGCAAAAATACAATTAGATACTAATAAACTAAATACCTATCGAAATGCAATTCAAATTGTTAGTCGTTATAGCGGGTCTGCTGAGGGTAACAGTCAGTTTGTAGATTATGTCTCCGCCCCAGTCATTTTTGATCGCCAAAATTATGCTTGGCTAGATGAAATGGGAGTTGTTAATAATCAACTTCATGTAACAGGATGGAATGCTACTAATAAAGCATTAGGCAAAGATAATCATTATATTATTTTGTTTGATCGGACTCTTGGCCATGAAATTACTCGTAAAAAAGTAAATAATATTTCTCGGATTGATGTTGCAGAAGCTTATCCTCAAGTTATTAATGCTGAGCAATCTGGTTTTACGGCTGATTTTTCTTTAGATAATCTTGACTTAACTCATGAATTGCAAATTATTAGCCGTTACAGTGACGCAGATAACGGAGAAGGAAATTATGTTAGCTATTGGCTTGCACCTCAACGTTTGTTACCACAGGAAGCAGCTAATCAAGGATATATTGATCAATTTAATATAAGCAAAAATGGGAAAGTAACTGTTACAGGGTGGCATGCTAGTGATGTTGCTACTGTTGAAAATAATCGTTTCTTAATTCTTTTTGATCAAACGGCCGGTCATCAAATTGCTTCAACTAAAATAAGTAATGTTACTCGCCCAGACGTTGCCCAAGCATATCCTAATATTAAAGGTGCGTTAGATTCAGGCTTTAATGTAACGTTTGATGTTAATCCAGCAGATATTGTTTTTGGACACCAATATTCTATAGTTAGCCGTTATTCTACAGATCCAAATGGTAATGGAAATGATGGAAAAAGAACAGATTTTTGGTCTCCATCAATTGTTCTTAATCAATCTGCTAATGCTATTGATCAACTTTATTTAACTAATAATGGTATTCATGTTACTGGATGGATGGCTAGTGATGCCTCAGCCACCCAAAATCATCCATATATCTTAGTAATGAATAATGGAAAAGAAATTACGCGTAAAGCCGTTCAACTAAGTACTCGTTCAGATGTTGCTAAAGTTTATCCTTCAATCTTTAATAGTGAGAACAGTGGATTTAACACAACAATTAATTTACCTAAAGAAATTGATCTATCCCAGCTTAAAGACGTTCAAATTCTTTTAAGATTTAGTGCGGCCGATGATGGTAATCCTACTGCTACATTACCGGTAACAGATCAATGGAGTAATAAATACGATCTAACTGCTAATCAAGGAAGCTTTGATTATGTTAAAGTCAATGGTAATACGGTTGAAGTCCAGGGGTGGCATGCCAGCAACTTATCATATGGGAAACCATATCAATATATTATAGTTCTTCAAAATGGAAGAGAAATTGGCCGATCCATTGTAATGGGTTCAGAAGGTAATTTAGTTCGTCCAGATGTAGAACGTGTATTTCCAGGTATTTTGAATAGTGGACAATCTGGATTCCAAAGTTCAGTAGTGCTAAATACAGACTTAAGAAATACTGCTATTCAATTGATTCATCGATTTACTGATGATCCGGTAGGAAATGGTAATTACATTGATATTAATTCTCCAGTATATGTTGTAAAGGATAGCTATCAAACAAGTGGAAGCTTTAATAGTGATTCTATGCGTGCTAAGCGTGATCTAACCGCTCAGCGAATTGCTCAAAAATTGATGCAACAACAAGGGGTTAGTGTTCTCTATGATTGGACTAATCAAAATAATAACTATCAAGAATTAACCATCCATGACATTGCCCAAGAACTTGCTCAAGGTGATGTAAATAATGATAGTAAAGTAATTAATGAAAAGCTTCATAATAATGCTTTGCTTGATGGTAATGTTATTTCAACAGCAATCTATGATTTACCACAAACGATGGATTATAATCAACTTGCTGATAATTTTATCAATAATTTACCGACTAACATGACACTGAACAATAGTGTAGTAGGAGTGGGGGTAGCAAATAATAAATTAGCGATTGTTTTATTTAAACCAGGCGAACAAGCACTAACTGAAAAGGCTACTTCTAATTTAATTGGGCAAGTTGCTGAAACATACAAAAATGCTGGTGTAACAGTTGACGTAGAGAACGGACTTCAAACGGGAGCAGAAATCAGCACAACTGATTTAGGTGAAGCGTTTAAGCAAGTAAGCCCGATGTTATTAACTGGTGAAAAGGGAACAGTGATCAGTTATGATACCCTTAAGACGATTTTTGCGGCACTTCCTGGAAATTCAACTGCTCTTGAAGGAAGCAAGAATTACTATAATAATAACGATGCTTACCATTACCAATTCTGGCTTGCTGGTCAAACTGCTGATGATAAACTCAACAATTTCTTAGCACTCAATAAGAATGCTAAATATGGTGATCAATTAAAAGTTGCGTATACTGCTACGCTTGTCTATGGTTCTGAAACTGGTTCGCAGACAGAAAATGTTAATATGACACCAACGAGTAAAAAAACTGCTGATGAGGTTGCATTGGCTTATCAAAATGGGACAGAGACTGGTGCACGCTATGAAACAGTTAAAGTGGATCCAATCCCAAACATGAAACAAGATACGATTCGTGGAGTAGACGTTTCAAGCTACCTAGCTTTAGTTAAGAATGGGGTTCAATTCTATGACTTTGATGGACGACCAGCTGACTTAATGAAGGTCCTTGCTGATGCGGGTGTTAACTACATTCGTATCCGGATGTGGGTTGACCCATATAATGCTGCTGGGGAATCGTATGGTGGTGGAATTGATGACGAAGCAACTGTTTTACAGATTGCAGAAAATGCTAAAAAGTATGGAATGAAGGTACTTTTAGGATTACATTATTCTGATTTCTGGGCCGATCCCGCTACACAATTAGTTCCAAAGCAATGGAAAAACCTTGATGATAAAGATCTTAATGATGAGATATACCTCTATACTAAGAAATTAGTAAATGATTTTACAAAGGCTGGGGTTAATATTGACATGGCCCAACTTGGTAATGAAATTACAAAGGGGATTCTCGGTGTTCGCAATGAAGCCGAAGATGTCAATGTTTGGCAAACAGAACCACAAGTTAGCCGGATGACAAGTTACATTAGTTCTGCTTCTCGGGCATTCCGAGAAAGCAGTCCAGATACTCAATTAGCAATTCATATTGAGACACCGGATATGCACAATTATGATATGATCATGAATGCCTTGCAAACACATAATGTTGATTATGATGTTCTTGGGTCTTCTTACTATCCATTCTGGGGTTGGGGTGGTAACAATCCTGATAATATTGCTAATGTAGAGAAAATGGTTAAAGACAAGTATGGCAAAAAGTTTATGATTGCGGAAAGCGGTTGGCCATTTACCTTGGAAAATGCTGATGGAACTCCTAATAATGTTAGCTGGGATCCTGGTCACTATGCTGTAAGTCCTCAAGGTCAAGTTGATGAAATTGGCGCAATGTATAAAGCAATTTTAAGTAACGATAATGGTCTAGGAGCCTTTTACTGGGAACCAGCTTGGATTCCGGTAAAAGCTGGTTGGAATAACTGGGAGTATAATAAGTTAATGGGGGATGTCCAAGGCACTGGCTGGGCATCAATTAATGCGCGTGGCTATTACCCTGATTCAAAGATCATGTATGAAGGAAAACCAGCTTCAGGTGGAACTTCTTGGGATAATAATACTCTCTTTGATGATCATGGTTACCCACTTCAATCATTAATGATGTATAAAGGATTTTTAAATGGTTATGTTTCTCCTGCAAATGTTACAAGTTCCCTCAACGCTAAGATTAATGCCGTATATAAAGCAGATGGGGTTAATTTAACAAATCCATTAAAGATTGGCGACGCTTTAGATTTAAATACTGTGTTGAATAAAGAAGGCCAACAGTTATTAAATGGGACTCAGAATACTAGTATTAGTGAAGCATCCTTAAAGGCTATTTTCAACGATCTTCAAGATGGCTTTAAGAGCGAGAATTATGTTGATGAAGCTGGTAATAAATATCATTATGAATTTTGGTTAGATGGTAACAATACTGCGGAAAAACTTAGTAATTTTCTTAAAGCTAATCAAAATGCTAAATATGGTGTTCCATTAACAGTTAATTATAGTGCGACACTTGTTGCTGATAAGCAGGTTGAAACAGTTACATCTCCAGTAAATGCAACTGTTTCTGAAGTATGGGGAATTGATGGAGTATCGATTGATCATCCACTTAAAACAGGCGATTCATTGCCGGCAGAGGATTTAGCGACTCTTCAGAAAACCGTTGCTGCTGCTTTAACTGGTGAGAAAGGCACAGTAATAAACGCACAGTCATTTAACAATCTTGCAAAAGTACTGCCAGGAACATATGGGACAACTGGGGCACTCTCTGGACAAAAAATTTACACATTAAAAGATGGTAATCAATATCATTATGAATATTGGTTAACGACTGCCAGTTTACAAGCGGCTAACCAAGGCGCTAAATATGGGGATCCAATTAATCTTACGTATTCAGCTTCATTAAAATGGATTGATCCATCAAACAAATAATTGATTAGAGAAAAAGTGGTTCAAAGGAAAAATCTTAGAACTGCTTTTTTTATTACAGAAACTTTACTGAAAGATTACAAAAATACTTAAATAGTCTTAAATTATGATAAATATTTCAAAGCTTCACAAACACTGTAGTAATGTAGTATTATACAAAAGTATGTAAAAGTTATGATATGGAGAGAACAATGAAAAAATATGATTATTTAGTAGTAGGTGCAGGCCTTTTTGGGGCGACTTTTGCCTATGAAGCCGCTAAACGTGGTAAGCGTGTAAAAGTGATTGAAAAGCGAGACCATATTGCTGGTAATATCTACACTAAGGAAGTAGATGGCATTCAAGTGCATCAATATGGGGCCCATATTTTCCATACGTCTAATAAGGAAGTGTGGGATTATGTAAACCAGTTTGCAGAATTCAATCGATATACAAATAGTCCAGTAGCTAACTACAAAGGCGAAATGTACAACCTCCCATTTAATATGAATACTTTTAGCCAAATGTGGGGGGTACGGACACCAGCAGAAGCAATGGCAAAGATCAATGAACAACGCCAAGAGATGGCAGGTAAAGAGCCACAGAATTTAGAAGAACAAGCCATTTCGTTAATTGGCCGTGATATCTATGAAAAGCTCATCAAAGGCTACACTGAAAAACAGTGGGGACAAAGGGCAACTGAATTGCCAGCCTTTATCATTCGGCGTCTGCCAGTGCGATTAGTTTACGATAACAACTACTTTAATGATACTTATCAAGGAATTCCAATTGGCGGATACACTCAGATTGTTGAAAAAATGTTAGACAGTGATTTGATTGATGTTGAAACTGGAGTCGACTTCTTTGATAAGAAGGGTGAATACCTTAAAGATTATCCAAAGATTGTCTTTACCGGGATGATTGATCAATTCTTTGATTACCAGTTAGGTGAACTACAATACCGTAGTCTTCGTTTTGAAACTGAAGAAAAGAATGTTGGAAACTACCAAGGTAACGCGGTAATTAACTATACTGATGCAGAAACACCGTATACCCGGATTATTGAACATAAGCACTTTGAATTCGGTAAAGGTGATAAGGATAAAACGGTGATTACCCGTGAATATCCGGCTGATTGGCATCGTGGTGATGAACCATATTACCCAATTAATAATCAACGGAACAACGAACTTTATAAGCAATATGCGAAGTTAGCGAGCGAAGAGGCTAATAATGTGATCTTTGGTGGTCGTTTAGGTCAATATCGTTACTACAACATGGATCAAGTATTACATGCAGCATTGACGGCTGTTAACAAGGAGTTTGATTAGTAGCCATGAAGGTTATTAAGAATTATTTGTATAATGTTGTCTATCAAATATTAGTATTATTAGTACCATTAATCACTGTTCCTTATATTTCACGTGTACTAGGGCCGGAACTTGTAGGTATCAATTCTTATACAAACAGTTGGATGACCTTCTTTATGCTTGTCGGGCAAATGGGAATTGCATTATATGGTAATCGTGAAGTTGCCTATCATCGTGAAAATCCTATTGAACGTTCAAAAATCTTTTGGGGAATCGAATTGTTGCAAGTGATAACTATCACTTGTGCCTTAATAGCTTATCTAGGAGCTGTAATACTCTTCAGTACAACTTTTAAAAAATACTTTTTACTTCAATCTTTTTGGATTATTGCAGCTGGTGTAGATGTATCATGGTATTTTATGGGCGTTGAAAATTTTCAGCGGATTGTTTTCCGTAATATGCTTGTTAAGTTGGCTTCAGTTGCTTTAATTTTTTTAGTAGTTAAAGGTAATAATGATTTAGGTAAATATATCGCATTGCTTGGTTTATCAAATTTAGTAGGTAATCTGACCTTATGGCCGTATTTAAAAGATGAAATTAAATGGGTTCCAATTCGTACGTGGCATCCTTTTCGGCATTTTTATCCAGCTTTATTATTATTTGTTCCAACAATTACTACTCAAGTATATCTGGTTGTTAACCGATTAATGTTGGGGCGAATGTCAACGCAAAGTCAATTAGGTCAATTTCAATATACGGATCAAATTATTAAAGTTATTTTAGCTGTTGTAACTGCTTCAGGACAAGTAATGTTGCCACATATTGCCAATAAATTTTCTAAGGGTGATGTTAAAGGAATTCGTGATAGCCTTTATAATTCTTTTGATTTTATTACGGCGATAGCGATTCCAATGATGTTTGGAATTATGGCAATTGCCAAGCAATTTGCACCATGGTTCTTAGGGAAGCAGTTTAATGATGCTGGGATCCTAATGATGATTGAAGCACCGGTGATTTTGTTTATTGGTTGGAGTAATGTTACAGGAACACAGTATTTAATGCCGATTAATCGGACTAAAGAGTACACAGTTTCTGTCACTGTCGGTGCAGTTATTAATGTTATTGCAAACTTATTTTTGATTGCATTATGGGGAGCACGTGGGGCAACTCTAGCTACTGATATTTCTGAATTTGCAGTGGCAGCAGTACAGTTAGTTTATATTCGACAAACAATCAGTAGAAGAAAACTTTTTGGTCAAATGTGGAAATATTTATTAAGTGGGGGAATTATGTTCATTATTACTTATCGGTTGGCAATGATTATGAATATGACAATTCCTAATTTAGCAATTGAAGTTATAATAGGAGCTGTTATTTATATAATAGGAATATTTATATTACGAGCTCCAGTTATTAATCAAGCAATAGCATTAATCAATTCACGAAAAGCAAAAAGAGAGTGATGGTAGCATAAACGATGACACAGGAAAAAGTTGCAATTTTAATGTCAACCTATAATGGTGAGAAATATCTGACAGAGCAAATAGAATCAATACAAAAGCAGACTAATAATAATTGGCATTTGTATATTCGAGATGATGGCTCTACTGACAAAACTCCAATCATTCTTAGTGACTTCGCTAAATATGATAAACGAATTACTTTTTTTAATAGAGAACATATTTGTAATTTAGGTGTAGTAAAATCTTTTATGAATCTTTTAGCAAATATTGACGCTGATTTCTATATGTTTTCTGACCAAGATGATGTTTGGAAAAAAGACAAAATCCAACGTGCACTAACTTTAATAAAAAAAGAAAAATACCTTGAAATACCGATCTGTTTACATACGGAACTGCAAATTGTCAATAATAATTTAGAGATAATTGAATTAATGAAACGAGGACGTGTATGGTCTGATTTTCAACATTTTTTATTTGGAAATTGTGTTACCGGGTGTACGGTAATGATTAACCAGAAGCTTAAAGAAAAATTACGGATCAATTCCGTGAATTGGGACAAAGTAGCAATGCACGATTGGTGGTTTGCTGAAATTGCTGCTGCTTTTGGTAAAGTAATTTATGATTCAACTCCAACAATACTGTATCGTCAACATATTGACAATGTTGTGGGAGGAAGTGATAGTCAAGCTCCTCAGCAATTGATTCGCAGGTTTTTCAACCTCTCAGGAGAACTTGATGGTTTTTTATTAATGACTAAAATGGCAAGTGAATTTCAGCGACTGTACAATGGTGAAATAACTGGAAAGAATGCTGAGTATGTCAAAACATATGCAAACTTAAGTAAGGATAGTAGCTTTACCAATAATTTGAAGCTGGCGCTAAAGTTGCCACCAGTTCGTTCTCATCTGCGAGGACAGTTATTGTTAGACTATTTAATGATACGTTATCCTAGTAAATTCCTTTATACTAAATAAAAAGATAGGTGAACAAAATGGCAGTGGCAAATACGCCGTTAATTACAGTTATCGTTCCAATTTATAATGTGGAAAATTATCTAAAAAAATGTTTAAATTCGATAATTAATCAGCAATACAAAAAACTTGAAATTCTTTTAATTGATGATGGATCAACAGATTTATCTGGTAAAATTGCGGATGAATATGCTGCTAAAGATAATCGTATTAAGGTAGTTCATAAAGAAAATGGCGGTCTTTCGGATGCCCGTAATTACGGGCTAAAAATTATGACCGGAGAATATGTAACTTTTATCGATTCGGATGATTATGTAACTGAAGATTATGTTTCTTTTATGTTCAATTTACTAAAACAAACAAATTTTACTGCTCCATTAGCCATCTGTTCTCTTATTAACGTATACGGCAATTCTGGCCGTCAAAAAGATAATGGAAATCAAACAGAAAAAGTTCTATCTGGAAAAGAATGCATTGAGATGATGTGTTACCATAATTTGATTGATACATGTGCATATGCAAAATTAGGAAAAAAAGAACTATATTCTAATGATTTCTTCCCTAAAGGTAAACTATTTGAAGATATTGGGTCTACATATAAATTGTTATTACAATGTGATAAAGTAGCATGTGGCTTTATTGGGAAGTATTATTACGTTATTCGACCAAACTCAATTGTTACTGCTAAATTTAGTAATAAAAAATTAGATCTTTTAGAAATGACAGATCAAATGGCACAAGGTGTTGTTGCTGCTCATCCTGATTTAAAAAATGCTGTTCTAAGACGACAAGTTTATGCTCGATTCAGTACTTTAAATCAAACTCTTAATACTAAAAATGTGAAAGATACTCAACTTAAATTGATTAAATATATTAAAACTAATAAAAAGGCTATATTAAATAGAAAAGCGCCAAAACGGGATAGGCTTGCTTATTATTTATTATGCTTAGGCCTGCCATTTTATCGGTATGCATGGTCGAAATATGAGCAACATAAAGGAGAAAGTTGATGAAGACATCAGTAGTAATATCAACATATAATGGCGAAAAATATATAATTGAACAATTAGATTCTCTACGCAAGCAATCAAGACCAGCGGATGAGGTGATTATTGCAGATGATTGTTCTAGCGATCATACTGTTGATATAGTAAAGCAGTATATTAATCAAAATAAGTTAAACAGCTGGCAAGTTATTGTTAATGATCATAACAAAGGCTGGCGAAGAAACTTTATGGAAACGATGTGGAATGCAACAGGAGATTTAATTTTTCCATGTGACCAAGATGATATTTGGCGTACAGATAAAATTGAGATAATGGTACGATTAATGACTGCAAATCCACAAATTATGTTACTAACTTCTAATTATTGTGAATTCTTTGAGAATGGTAAACAAAGAATCGATCCGTGGAAAAACGATAACAAATTAAAACAGGTTCCACTTAAAGATAATTATCTATTGGTAAATTCACCAGGATGTACATACTGTATTCGGAAAGAACTATTGACTCTTAGCAAAAAGTATTGGCAACCAGATTATCCTCATGATGCCTTACTCTGGCGAATGGGATTGATGAGTAATGGGGTATATACGTATACCGATGATTTAATTCGTTGGCGAAATCATAAAAAGAGTGCCTTTGCTAAAGAGAGTAAAAAACTAAAGTCAGTGACAGCTAAAAAGGAATGGATTAGGATCTCATCAGAATTTAATGATGAGTCAATGCAAAAGTTAATTAAGAATGATATTGATGGTGATGCTTCTTATCAACAGAAAGTTATTGATAAGAATAGCAATTGGTTATCAAAGAGAATGAAATTCTACGAAACAGGTAACTTTTTTCGTGGAGTTTCCTTACTATCGAGTCTTAGTTGTTATCCACGATTACGACAGTATTTGGGCGACTGGTATTTAATTTATTTAAGGAAGTAAAAGGATAGGTAGTTTATGTTAAACAAAATAGAATCACTTACAATTTCGGGTAAAACAATTTATTATTTTGCTTTTCTTTACTATTACATCCTTTCCTTTTTACGATATACGACCTTTGCCCCAACTATATCAGCAAATTGGATGATTAGGTTGTCATATTTGGCGGTAGTATTATTGTTAATTAAAATTTATGCTTTTGATAAGCAGACAGTAAAATCCTTTATTATAAATACACTTGTTATATTGCTAGCATTGATTAGTTGGCGGCATGCTCATGCTGTTGATATATTAGCATATACATTATTTATTCTTGGCGCTAAGAATGTTGATTTTAGGATAATTATAAAGTGGTTTTTTTATTTAGGGGTAATTATGTTAATACTAACAATGATTTACTCACAACTTGGAATCATTAAGGATCTCATTTATATAAGAAATCATACATTACGTCATGCTATGGGAATTGTTTATCCGACTGACTTGGCAGCTCATGTTTTTGGTTTAGTGCTAGCTTATTGTTATTTATATTTTGAGAAGATTAGTTGGCGTGCATATCTCGGAATACTATTTGTAGCCGGATTAACTTATTTATTAACACAAGCAAGATTAGATGTTTTACTAAGTTGTTTGACAATTCCAGTCTTTTTTATAGCAAAGAAAGCATATAGTAAAAATAAAATTTATGTGAATATTGCCTCGTTTTATTGGATTATTACTCCGATATTAGCTTATGTAACAATTGTTGCAGCTATTTTTTATAATCCGAACAATTTTCTTTTTCGATTTGTTAATGAGCTTTTCTCTAAACGACTTGAAATTTCACATTTAGCAATTGAAAAGTATAATATATCTTTATTTGGAAATCACGTCTTAGAGCATGGGTTCGGTAGTAGTCAGGGGATTAAACATTTTTATCAAAGTGGAATGAGTGGTAATTACTTTTTTATCGATTCATCATTTATTCGACTTGCAATAATATATGGACTAGTAATAGGTGTCTTTGTTATTATTGTAATGTTATTAATTGGAATGCGTTCAATTTCAACAAGAGGATTCTGTTTAGCCGCAATTATCTTATTATTAGGGATTAGTTGCATGGTAGAACAGCACCTGTTGGATATATCTTATAATCCATTTTTAATTGCATTATTAGCAGATAATGCTTATTATGGGGTTCATAATACGGAGGTTTTGATTTGAAAGATTATAAGTTAGAGGATATAAGTTCAAGTTTCTGGAAAGGGTTAATTTTAACTGTAATTTTAGCACTATTTGGTGGAGCAGGGATGTTAGTGGTAGCCAAACATCGTCAAAATACTACTTATACTGCTGAAAGATCTGTTATTATTTCACACCGCATTAGTGAAAATCAGTTAAATAGAGAAGAAAATCAAGATCCTGTTGTTAACACTGATTTAAGCATGATGCAGACATATACTGATATAGTCCAGAACGAACAAGTAGCGCAAGTTGCTAAAAAATATTTACCTAATAATATTAGAAAACAGTATTCACCAAATGAAATTAGTCACGACGTTGATGCTGTTTCTCATCCCCAATCTTTAGTTATGACGATTCGTGTGAAATCAGATAATAAAGAAAATTCGGTGGCATTGGTAAATGCTGTTGCTAAGGGACTAAAAGAGGAATTACCGCATCTACAACCAGGTGCTGGAGACGTTAAATTGTTAGCAAGAGCAACAACAGATAACGTTGATTCTAATACTAGTCCTAATACGAAAAAATATGTTGCTATAGGAATAGCATTAGGTGGACTTTTAGGTATTGTAATTTCTTTTGTTGTCACTACTTGGAAAAAATACGTTATAAAATAAAAGTTATTTTAAGGAGGATTTTAGCTTAGTGGATATCAAAAGTTGAGCTAAAGTCTTTTTATTTATATTAATGGAGAAAATAGTATGACTATGTATGTAATTACTCATAAACATTTTTATTATCAGAATTTACCTAATGGATATATGCCGCTTCTTGTGGGAGCAAATAAAAATGCTAATCCAGATAACTTTCTAACGGATAATACAGGAAATAATATTTCTGCTAAGAATGTGTCTTATTGTGAAGAAACAGGTCTATATTGGATTATAAAAAATACTAATGATAAAAATATAGGTATTTCCCACTATCGAAGATATTTTGCGAACTTCAAAAATCGAAAGTCTATGCTCTTATCTATTTTACTTAAAGGAAAAGTTAAACCAATTTCAACGGAAATTTTAGATGAAATATTAAAGAATGGGTATGCTTGGATTGTTTCGCAACAAGAAGCTGGTGGACCTGGAACTATTTGGAATCAATTTGCACTGAATCATAATATTGAAGATCTAAAAACTACTGAAAAAGTAATTTCTGATTTATATCCTGAATATTTATCTGATTTTGAGCAAGTAATTAAAAATTCGGAAACTGGATCTTTTTACAACATGTTTTATACATCTCGACAGGAAGCAGAGGCCTATAGTAATTGGCTATTCGATATTTTATTCGAGGTTGAAAAACAAACTAATATTGCAGATTATGATTCATATCAAAAACGTTTATATGGCTTCTTAGCAGAAAGGCTTATGAACGTATGGTTACATCACAGAAAAGCTAAAGTTAAATACCTACCAGTCTTTGATTTAAGTAAAATGGATAGAGAATATGCTTGGAAAAAAATTAAAGGGCGTATGAAATAAAATGTTAATAATTTTATGTCCTGAAAATGAAATTATAATGATTAATAAGATATACGGGGATAGTAATATTGTAGGGAAGTATTTATATAGCCTTTACTTTATAGTAGCGAGGTTAATTAAAGGGAGAAAATAAATATGGAAAAGGAAAGAATAGAATGGGTAGATATAGCTAAGGGTATTGCTATTATTGCAATGATTATCGGGCACGGATGTCCTAAACGAGCAATAGTTTCTTTTATATTTTCATTTCATATGCCATTATTCTTTATTTTATCTGGGTATACATCGGGCCAAGTGTTAACTTGGGAAAAGTTTAAAAAGAAAGGAGTTAATGCTTTTTTTAGAGTGTGGTTGCTAGCAGTTTTAATGATTGTATTGCTTGGGTTTGAAACTATGTTTGTTAATAATTTGGATAGCAGATTATTATTCCGAAATATTTTTTTATCAGATCTAAAAGGAATATTTTGGGGGTCTAATATTCAAGCAATTAATTTGATGAATGTTGGAGTAATGTGGTTTCTAATTGTATTTTTTTGGTCTAAGATTTTGTATAATTTTTTTCAAGTTTGTTTTGATAATAAATATAATGGTTTTTATTTAGGAATATTATCATATCTTTTTTTTAATATTTCTAAAATTCATTGGTTGCCTCAAGCTTTTGATATAGTACCAATTGCGGCATTTTTTATGTGGTGTGGATGGTATCTTAAAAAAGTTAATAAGACTTTTGATTATAGCAATAGTTTAATAACTTTACTTCTCATAGGAGGAACATTTATTTATTGGATCGCATGTATTCAAAGGGGACTATATATTGATATGTCCGTTAGACATTATCCAAGTTTTATTTTTTCAATTTTGGAAGCTGTAGCTGGGACTATTTGTGTTTGTTTTATGTCAGTTAGTCTACTTAAAACGAAAAAGGTTAAATTTTTAAGCGTTTTAGGTAAACACACTTTGGCTCTTTTGTGTATACATCATTTGGACCTCTTTTGGATTTGGTGGGGAAAACTAATACCATAGTGGTATGTAACACTTATTATACGTCTAATATTAGATTTGACTATGCTATGGTTATATTTATGGATTAGGAAGCAATTGACAATGAAGAGAGGCAAAATTAATGGCTAGAAGTAATTTTTTTAAATTTTTAATAATAATGACAGGAATATCATTATTATTTGATTTTCAAAAGATAAATTTAAACAGCATGTACTTATTGGTATATATACCAATAATGATAGCAGTTTACCTTCTATTAAATATTCCGTTAAAAACAGTATTTCTTAATAAAAACATTAGTTACATTTTATCTGTTATTCTATCCTTAATTACTATAGGAAACGTTTGTGGCAAGTTAGGCATACAATTTGAATTAATAAATGTATGTAAATTGATTGTTATAATAGTAGGCTTTACGATTCTTTTTGAAAAAACTTTTCAATTATTGATTCAATTTTCAACAGAGAAAAACCTTATTACAGATGAAAAAGGTATATCTTGGAAAAAATCATTTTTTATAATTGTTTTGGGATGGGTTATATATTTATTACCGTTTCTTCCCGGAAATGTTGCAGGAGATGGAAACTTTCAACTTATTGAATATTTTGGTCATGCGGCAATGACGAATCACCACCCCTTTCTGTCAACAATGCTTGAAGGCGGGATATTGAATCTTGGAAAGCATATTTTAAATGATAACTTTGGATTGTTTCTTTATGTCATAATCCAATTATTAATTTGTTGTCTTATTTACTCATATTGTATATTTAAGGTATCTACCTTAGGCATAAACAAAAAAATCGGTATATATTTTTCGATTTTTATTGGTTTTGCACCATACTGGTCATTTGTAAGTGAAACCTTACATAAAGATGGGCTTTTTATTGCTTTTTTTGCTTTGTTCATAACATCGTTAGTGATGATGTCTGTTAACCTTTTTATAAGAAAGCGATTGATAAAAAAACAATTAATTCTACTTACAGTGTCTGCACTTCTTGTTTGCTTCTGGCGGAATGATGGTATATATATGGTAATTCCATCAATTATATGTTTAATTTTTGTGAATAAAAGAAAATACTGGAAAACATTTACTTGCTCATTGTTGGTACTTTTATCTGTTTATGTAGCTTTTAATAAAGTTCTATTACCTGCTCTTGATGTAGCGCCAACCGAAAAAAGAGAAATGTTGAGTCTGCCAGTTCAGCAAACTTCTCGTTATATTAAGTATTATCCTAACGAAATTACTAAAAATCAAAGGCAAGTATTAAAGGAGACATTTAATAATTCAACTAAATTAGGTGAGTTATACAATCCTAATAATGCAGATCCAACTAAGTTTAATTTAAAAGATCAATTTAATGTAAAAAAATATATTAATATTTGGATAGAAATGGGACTACGTCATCCGTTTGTTTATCTTGCAGCGACCTTTGAAGGAACTAATGCATACTACACTCCTTGGCTACTTGCACAGAATTTTACTTGGTGTGGAGCAATATCTGATTGGTCGAAACCAAACTTTTTAGATTTACATTATATTACACCTAAGAAATTAAGATCATCATTTATTGGTTTTGTTAATGGTGTAGCAAGTCTTCCATTTATTAACATGTTTTTAAATGATTCATTGGCTATTTGGTTAGGGATTTTAATGGCAGCTTTTATGTGGCGGAAATTTGGATTTAAATATTTAATTCCGATAATTCCTATTTTCATGAATTTATTAATTTGTATTGCTTCTCCTGTCAATGGTTTGATTCGTTATTCAGGTTGCGTTGTTTTCGCCATATATATATTATTAACTTATTATTTTTACGTTCTTAAATTTCGAAATTAGTTAATTTGGAGATTATTTTATGATGATTACAAAAAAAGTTATCACTATAAGTGACTATATAATTTGTTTAGTGTTATCATTGGCTATGGTTGCTGCCCCTTTTTATATAATTACAGGTAGATGTGAATTTACAGTTGCTTATCTATTTACTGTAATTATAGTATTTATAGGCTTAGTACTTATTGATTATTTAATTCGAATTTCAATAAGTAAAAGTGTATAAAAGCGTCAAAGTAACTTTATAATATGGAATACTATAATTAATAGTAAATATTCTGTACTTTGGTTAACGTTAATAATTTTGGTATTTTGGTTTCCGATTATATTTGCTTTATATCCTGGAACATTAATAAATGACACATGGGGCCAATTAAGTGAATATATCCGTTACTACAATATAGGAGGGACATATTACGGCCGACTATCTGATCATCATCCGTTTGTGGATACGCTAATAATGGGAAGTATTATTACTCCTTTTGGAGAAAAGCTTCAAAATTGGCAGTTAGGTTTTTTTGTGTATACTATTCTTCAAGTTATCTTAACTGCATGTAGCTTTTCATGTGCAATTATATACCTGTATAAAAAATTAAACGTAAAGTCTTTATATTTATTTGTAATCACTCTTTTCTACTCGCTTTGTCCTATTTTTCCAATTAGTGCACAAACTATTTCTAAAGATGCTTTATTTGCGTGGGTATATGTTCTGTTTATGATTTTATTTGTTGAAGCAATAAATACACAAGGGAAATGATTTTATAATATAAAATATGTACTTCCAATGATTGCTGTTTCAGTACTTTGTATTTGTACAAAAAAAGTCGGATTGTATGTAATAGGAATTTCATTATTATCTATAGTAGTTTGTATTCCGAAAGTTAGAGTAAGATCCTTAGTTACGTTTGGGATAGTAATTTTTATGTCTGTAGGGATAATGGGATTAATAAAAAGTTCAATGGGAGTATTGCCAGGAGGAAAACAAGAAATGTTTTCCATCCCCTTTCAACAAACTGCAAGGTATATAAAAGAACATAAAAATGATATAACTAAACAAGAATATCAATCTATTGGTAAATTGATTGATATAAAGACAGTTGATGAAAAATATGATCCAATTAATGCTGATCCTATTAAAGGATATGAAGATAAAACAAACGTTAAAGAGTTTAAAAATTATCTATTAAGTTGGTATCAAGAGGGATTACGTCATCCTAAAACATATTTTGCAGCATTTAATGCAATGGTCTCTGGATGGTTTTCTTTTACAGAATATATTCCTCTTACAAATATGGAATGGCATAGTCAATTGAATACCAAATTAATGCCAGAAAGTTCTGCAATTCGTCCAAAATTTTTTAATTCATCATCAAAAATTGTCCAAGAGGTATTTGATAATTTATATTATAATTCTATTTTCCAAATATTTCTCTCGTATGCTTTCTATGCAGCATTAATGCCAGGTTTTATTGTTGCAACGATTTGTAGAAAATGGGACGTTAGAAAACTTAAATATTATTGGATTATGGTTATTCCTCTCATATTATCAATAGTATTAGGGTGTTGGCTATCACCGGTATCAATAGCTCTAGAAGGAAAGAGATATTTGTATCCAGTTATTTATACAATTCCATTTATGATTGGAATTTGTTTTTCAATGTATCAAGATCAAATTATGGAAAATAATAATTCAAAAAAGAGGTAAAAATGGATAAATTAGCAGTATTAATTCCTTGCTATAATGAAGGAAAAACGATCGAAAAAGTTGTAACAGATTGTAAAAAAGCAATAGCAAATATATCTAATAGTGTAGTATATGTTTACGATAATAATTCAACAGATGATACTGTGGAATTAGCTGAAAAAGCTGGTGCAGTTGTTCGTCATGAATATATGCAGGGTAAAGGCAATGTTATTCGACGCATGTTTCGGGAAATTGATGCCGAATGCTATATCATGATTGACGGTGATGATACTTATCCAGCTGAAGATATTCCTCAGATGGCCGAATATGTTCTAAAACAAAAATATGACATGGTAGTCGGTGACCGATTAAGTTCGAGCTATTTTGAAGAAAATAAACGTCCCTTTCATGGAATTGGTAATAAATTAGTTCGGGGGAGTATAAATTTCTTCTTCAAGAATGATATTCGAGACATTATGACAGGCTATCGAGCTTTTAGTTTTGAGTTTGTGAAATCTTATCCAGTTCTTTCACGAGGCTTTGAAATTGAGACCGAGATGAGTATTTTTGCGACAGTCAATAACCTTGCCGTGAAAAATTATATTATCGAATATCGTGACCGACCTGCGGGAAGCGAGAGCAAGTTGAATACTTTCTCGGATGGGTTTAAGGTCTTGCGACTAATTTTTACTCTTTATAGGAATTACAAGCCATTTAATTTTTACGGATTGTTAGCACTTTTGCTAGTGATTTTATCATTAGGATTCTTTATTCCTAATGTTTGGTTGCCATATGAAGCAACGGGGAAGGTTGCTAATATGCCGACGCTAGTGGTTTGTGGATTTTGTGTAATTGCTGGAATTATTTCTTTCTATAGTGGCTTGATTCTAGACTCAATTCAACGTAAAGAAAGGCGTGAATTTGAATTTAGATTGCAGGAATTACATTTTGAGAGAAAAAAAGAAATCAAATAAACTAGTATTTCAAGATTACAAGTAACCCACTTAAAACTCACTTGTAATCTTTTTGTAATTTAAGAGTGGTAAACTAAGAAACGATTAAATAAAAGGGGAAGGTATATCTTAAATTATGGCACGTGATAGTAACTCAAAAAACAATCAGTTTCGCGTTGTATTACCAGTAATCTTTACATTTGGGGCTTCATTAGTTTTCTTCCAAGGGAATGCACATGCTGATGATGCCAATGTTACTGCTAATACAGCGGTCACTACTACACAAACCAGTGACAATCAACAAAGTAGTAATTATCAAAATGCTAATGTTGCTTTGATGACTGCCCAGGCTGTTCAGACTCATGCCGCTGAGCAGACTGCTAATACAGATCCTAATAAAGGAGCTGTTGATATTAGCGCGGAGAATGCACAAAATGTCGCTAATGCACCAGCAGTTGATACCCAGCCTAATGTGTCAACGAATCAAATAAGTAATACCCAAGCTGATCCAGAAAATGGAACTGCTTCAACGACCGTTAGTGGAACTGGTAACATTAACACTAATGGGCTTTCTGCTCGTAATGTACAATTTTTAGAAAGTATCCACCAAGGAGCAGTTGATGGCTGGAAGCAATTTGGAGTCTTGCCATCATTGACTGGTGCTCAAGCTATTATTGAAAGTGGTTGGGGGCAATCTGCTTTAACTACTCAGGGTCATAACTTGTTTGGGATCAAAGGCTCTTATAATGGACAATCAGTTACAATGCCGACTTATGAGTATTATGGTGGTCGGTATGTTCAAATAAATGATGCTTTCCGCGCATATCCGTCAAATTATGAAAGTATTGTTGATCACGGTCGTTTCTTAAAAGAAAATAGTCGCTACAGTAATTTGATCGGTCAAAAAGATTATCAAACTGTTACCCGCTTAATTCGACAAGATGGATACGCTACTGATCCACAATATACAAATACGCTTAATCGTGTAATCCGACAATATAATTTAACCGCTTGGGACCAAGAAGCCTTTAATGACAACATCAATACTGGTCATATTGACAATGTTTCTGTTCAAGGAAACAACCTTAAAGTTGAAGGTTGGCATGCTACTAATAATTATGATCAAAGTATGCATCACTTTATCATTCTTCTTGATGGTAATACTAAGCAAGAATTATATCGTCAAGAAGTTCCTGGTACTTACCGACAAGATGTCCAAAATGTTTATCCAAATGCCAAGATTTCTGGTTGGGGTGGTTTTAGCTTAACTGTTCCGAACTCTGCTAATTTTGCAGGCAAGGCAATTCAAGTTGTTTCTCGTTATACTAAGAATACTAATGGTGAACCAAATGGTGGAGACGATTTATGGTTTGATTCGGTAAATCTTAATACCAATGCTGGTTATCTTGACAATTTCAATATTGATGCTGTTACTAATACTCTTAATATTAGTGGTTGGCATGCAACTGATCAATCAGCTGGCAAAGATCATCATTTTATTATCCTTTATGATGCCACTAAGAACCGGGAGTTAGGTCGATATGAAGTTAATTCCGCAATTCGTAATGATGTTGCCAAGGTCTACAATGTTTATAATGCTGGTAAATCTGGATTTAACCTTCAAGTAAACATTAGTCCGGCGTTGATTGGTGATAATATTCAAGTAATTTCTCGTTACAGTAATGCTGCTAACGGTGAAGGCAATTATGTTGATTATTGGTTTGCACCAAAAACGTTTAATGCGAACCAGTCATATTTAGATAAGGTCGAGATTTCAGATAACCAAGTTCATGTTAGTGGTTGGCAAGCTGCTGATGCAAGTGTTAAGGAACAAAATCATTTTGTGATTCTTTACGATGCTACTACTCATCAAGAAATTGCTCGTAAACAAGTAAGTAATGTCAGTCGCCCTGACGTTCAACGGGCTTATCCAAATATTGCTAATGCTGGTAAGTCTGGCTTTGATGTTACCTTTGACTTTAATAGAGCAGCTTATGCGGGACATCAGTTACAAGTAATTTCCCGTTATAGTGATGCAAATAATGGTGAAGGTAATCATACTGATGCATGGTTTGCTCCTACCACTGTCCCAAGCAACAATCAAGGATTTCTTGACAGCTTTGTTGTAAAGAATGGTGAAGTAACGGTAACTGGCTGGCAAGCCGCTGATCAAAGTTATAACCAAAAGAATCACTTTGTTATCCTTTATGATGCTACAACTCACCGTGAAATTGCACGTCAACAAGTAACTAACTTAGATCGACCTGATGTTCAAAAAGCATATCCGTCAATCTATAACTCTGCTAAATCTGGTTTCAAAGCAGCATTTAAATTAGATAGTAGTTTAATTGGACATGAGATCCAAGTGGTTTCACGCTATAGTGATGCAAACAATGGTGAGGGTAATCGTACTGATTTCTGGTTTGATACTATTAAATTACCACACAATCTATACTAGATTGTGTAAAGTATAGTACTATCTTGAGTAATGAATGCTTATTTTAATATCTTAAAGAAAACGAGATGAATATTATGAAAATTAATATAAAAAAATCAAATATGATTTAAAATCCAATCATGATAATGAACACGTCCTACAGGTTGATTTTAGATTAAAGAATGCTAATAAAAATATAAATGACATTAGTATTTCTGATAATGTTATTGGATTTCTAAAATTTACAGAAAATCAGTATCTGGACTTAACCAAAAATGGAGTTATTCATTTTTGTGATCCTAAAGATTTTTTAAAATCTGAAGAAAAATCTCGACAAGATAATGAAGGAACTGCAATTAATATAGATATTAATAGTAAGCAAACTTATAAAAATTTTGGCTGGTATACTATGCAAGCAGCAATGAAAATATCTTTTAAAGATAGGGATAAGGTGATTTCAAAATCATCATGGCCTTTTAAATTAGATAATAACCTGCAGAATGCAGTAGAAAACTTTACAAGAAGAACTTTAATGAGTGAATTATTACAGAATGATTATGATATTTTCATTAGACCAATAAGTTATTTGGTGGATTCGGTAAGTAATTCCGTTAATATTGATAAAGCCAAAATAATTTTTCATGAAGGACATAGCTATAATGGATTAATAACAAGTTTTATTACTGTAAAGAAGAGTGACGTAGATGAATTTGGTACATTATCATCTAAATTTATTGAGTCATTGTCTAAACCTAATAGCGATAATATTGCTTTTAGTTTTAATGATAACTATCAATTGATTCCGCGTCCATGGGTTTGGATTTCTAAAGAAAAAATGGTAAAAATGTTACAAGAAACTACTGAATTTGATTTTAGAGCAGGCGAGGTTAGATATTATGATAAGGAATATCCGTTCACTGCGAATGAATTGAGATCACAAGTTGGTATTAATTTATTTGCTAAAAATTCAAAATATTCTAATCAAAGAGAATTTAGAATATTTTATGGAGGACCAAATTCTAAATATAAATCACTTCCTGTTGATGCTAAATTAAATTATAAGTTTAATTTAAATGGTAGTGAGTTTCCTTGTGGTACACTGAACCAACTTGGTAAATTAAATTTATTTAAAATTAATGAGTCTTCGTTAAAAAGTACTAATGAGAAAATAGAATAATTTACAAAGTAGCTAATGGGGCTTTCGACACTGTGTCCCACCAAGTATACAGATCAAATAGATAAAATTTTAGACGGCCTGATTACGGAATTGTTCCGGATATCTGTCACCTGTTATGGTTGACTAAAAAATACTTCCTACGAAAATGTAGGGGGTATTTTTTTTACGAAAAAATGCAATCGATTCTTAAAAAGAAAAATTTTTGATTGGCAAAACTGTACAATACCCTTTAGGGTTGACACTTTAAATAATAAAAGTGCCAATTCTAGGGGGTGTTTTTCGTTTCTAGTTATTCCACAACAGAAAAATTAAGATTACTAAGTAATTATCAGGATTCAGATTGCTCATTAGGAGTATTCACTGACTATCACGAAGTGAGAACAGCGAACATGACTAAATGGATTAAACAATTTTTATTAGCAGGACTGGCAGGATTAATTCGTCCTAAACATAACCAAAAATATTCACTTAAGACAAAGATTGCCGCGGTGAAAGATTATCAGCTTAACGGACTGGCTAGTCGTGAGGTTGTAAAGGTCAGAAGTAAAATGTAGGAAATCGGCGGTTTAAAATTGTCGATTTTC
>OLOI01001185.1_pt1 | contig 23218 bp, 15 predicted proteins | sample 1672131 | NCBI WGS metagenome assembly OLOI01 (sample SAMEA3136651, study PRJEB25190) | human gut metagenome
CGGTCAGGCCGAACAGGCCCGCGCCCACGACCACCAGATCGGGATACTCCACCGCTTCAGTCATAAAAACAACCTTCCAAAACAGTCAGTTCAATTGCAAATGCACACTGCCAATGTGTGTTTCGCGTTCATGATACTCGCATATCACGAATGAACGCAGCCGATCCATACTCCGAGTTATTCATCTCCAAAGATTCTTGCCCACGTCTCCATGGAGGTAATCCCATAAGACTGGTATTGGGCAGACAATCGCTTCCAATTCTTCAGAATCTTGCGTGTAAGCCGATATCCTTCCATCATGCTCTTACGGAAACGTTTGTTGTCTCGCTTTAGCCATGCCACCCCATTACCGTCTGGCGTGCTCACCAATGCTGAATTGACATGGTCAAAGGCAAGCCAAGTCCAGGCAGCATCGCGTGCGGGGATGGCCGCATCCGGACGAGTGGCTTTATCGGGATTGGCCTTCTTGATAAAGCTCTTCGCGATAAGGCCGACAGCCGCCTTGTACCGGCTTTTCATAGTCGATGGATGGTTCTTTGGCGGTTCAACCTCGCCAGCTGGCTCAGGGAACTCATCAAAACTCTCCTTGGACTGAGCATCGGGATATTTTGCTCGCAGTTCACGCACTTCGCCAAGTTTCGTCGGCAAGCAATCTACAAGGTACTGTGGGCCTCGAAGAATATCCCTTAGCGCCATATGATGCAATGCCATGGCGGAGTACACAAACCGAAGCCCGAGACTGGCATCACCATACAAGGTCTCCACCAACATGCGAGGCGGCCTATCCGGATACGTCAACAATGCCGCGAGCCAACGGTTACGCTCAGTAAAGTATTCCTCCCACGAACGTGCTGGATCCTTGTCATGCCATGCTTGGTGCCATACGGCCACGCCTGGCAGGCAGACTGTGGGAAATCCTGCTTTCTTGGCACGAAGACCATATTCAATGTCATCGAATTTGATGAACACTGGCATGGAGAGACCGATTTTCTTCACAACCGCAATCGGAATCAGACACATCCACCACCCATTGAAGTCTTCATCGATGCGCTGATGACGATCCGGAGAATCACGGAGCGGTTCCACAGAGAAATCATGGTTGTATCCCATGCTCTTGGACGGGTACATCCACATTCGTTGCGCATTGATCCGCTCACCTTGCGTATACAACATGGTGCGATTATCCAAATGGAACATGCCGCCGCCGACAAGAACTGGTCGCACCGTGTAATCAGAGAATTGGATTGCACGCAGAATCGATTCCGGTTCGCTGATGGCATCATCGTCCAACAGCAGCACAAAATCACTATCACCGGCCTTAGCCGTTTCATACATGCCTCGGGAGAATCCTCCAGAACCACCCAAGTTCGCTTGCTGAATGTATGTAAGCTGTTCGCCTAGATTAGCGGCAACCTCATCAAAGTCCTTCTGATCCTTAACTAAGTCGCTGCCTTGATCCGTGCAATACACTGTATCCAAACGTTCGCGCAATGCCGAAGCACCGGCGATAGTACGCAATTGATCCATACAATATGAGGCGCGATTAAAGGTCGTGATGGCGATAGACAGGGTTGTCTCATGCTTAGCGGTACGCGCTTCACGGGGTACAGACCATGTAGCATCAGCAATGGTCACGGAACCATCAAGCGATTCCGCATCGAACCAGAAGTAACCACCATCCATAAGACCTGTCATCGGCACGTCTATGCATACACGAGTTTCAGACTCCGAAGCCGTTGTCGTCTTCGTCGAAACCGGATAAATCAGTCCACGACCTGTGGAACGGAATACGCTGATTTTGGAGTTTCCCTGAACTGTCGCTTCGAATCGCACCGTTTTTACACTGGTCCAACGGCGCCAATATGCAGCGGGGAATGCATTGAAGAATGCGCATCCAGACATGTGACCACGATTTTTCAAGGTTATAGAGGTACGCCCCGCAATTTCAAACGAATCGCAGGACACTCCTGCAGACGACCCGGCATTGCGAAGCAAGCGTTGCAATGTGGACTGATTCATGGAGCCGAATTCCAAACGGCGCATGTCAATACGGGAGTCCAGCGTGGTCTCCGCAACATGCGGACGAGTCCAATCAAGCGCATACAGCGGGAGAGTTTGCTCAGCGTCCTTGACCGGATACACAACACGCATAACCGTTTCCCAGGTGTTGTTTGCCCCGGCATTCTTCATAGAAGCCTTCTGATTCATGCATCCTCTCCTATCACCATGTGCGTTCATCTACTCATCGTAGTGGCTGCCTCGCACTTTGGACAATCCGTCTGCATAGTCAGTGCACAGGATTTGCTCGAATCCGAATAACCGTACGACGCCGATTTTTTATATGACATTCCCGTCCTAAAATCAGAAGTGCGTACGTACATCAGTACAAAGGAGATGATGATCATGATTCTCAGAAAGAAAATCATTCGAAGCATCGCAGCCATAACCGCAACTCTTTCGATGCTTGCCTTACCCATTGCCTCAGCCAATGCGGAAGAGATCGTCTCACCGCCATATCCCGAATACACTGGCTGGGTTGTTCAGGATGGTGAGCATTATTGGTTCGATTCCGGTACCATGGCACGTTCAAAGGAAATCTACGATCCGAGCAGTAATGCCTGGTACTGGCTCGACGCAGATGGAACAATGGCACGCAACAAAGATGTTTATCAGCGTTCCAATGGTGGTAAATGGGTTAGGTACGATTCCAATGGCCATATGATCAAGGGCGAGGATTACCGATATGGCGGCTGGTATTATTTTGACCAGACAACCGGCGCTATGGCCAAAGGTATGAAGTATATCGGATCCAATGGCGGCAAATGGGTGTATTACGACTGGACGACCGGCAAGATGGCGCACGGCGAGCAGTATGTGAACTATGACGCGCAGCATACCGGCTGGTACCTGTTCGACCAGCACACCGGTGCCATGTTCCACGGCGACACCTATATCCGATCCAATGGCGGCAAATGGGTTCGCTATGACCGAGTGACAGGAAAGATGGTCAAGGGCTTGCATTATCAGGATGGAGCCTACTATTACTTCGACCAGACCACTGGCGCCATGGCGCATGGACGCGTGTGGGTGCCCGAATGGAACTCATATGCGACCTTTGATTCCGTCTCTGGCCGCTATGTTAGCAAGGATTCAGGCAATAACAATCCGGGAAATACCGGAGGAGAAAACATCCGTGGTCGATTCTGCAAGAAGAGCGAAAAGGGCCAGCAGCGTATCGATGGCGACGGTACACTTATCGTCTGCGAATGCCGCAACGGGAACAACACCCCGCATTGGTATGCCAAGTAGATAACAACCACCGTATGATTCCGTATGATTCTTGGAAGAATCCGGAGATACCTCCGCTTTCTTCCAAGAATCATTTCCATTGAATCACATACGTAATCGCTATAGCGATATATGAAAATGCCGTTAAAGCCGCCACAGAAATAGCTAATACTCTGCGATTGATATTTTCATCCCTAATAAAGTTGGGGAACAACAGCGCAGCAAGCGGCAATACCGGCATGAAATACCTGTTCTGCAATCCCGAAGCATATACATCTACATTCCCAACCCATGTGATTGACATTGCCACACACGATAATACGTAATACAGAACTATAATTAATACTATTAATCCAACCTGCAATTTATTTATATTTTTATAGCTCATATGCACAATCAGAAGCATCATAATAGCGATAAGCACTGGAGCCATAACGATTAAAGGCAACTGAATTTCTTCCGTTCCTGTAAAGAACTGAAGATTTCTTCTTGAATTCACCAATTGCCCATTAATCTTCTCAGTATCAAAATCCATAGGCTCGAACAACGACCGGCCGATAAGCGGAAATATTTTCCAGGAAGATTGCAGTAACTGCCCCTCAAGCTCGTGTGTCTTCTCCAATGGAACACGATTCGGGGCAACCGCTATCTGCGAGGTCTTCGCCCGCCAAAGCCACATGGAGACAAAAGCAGTGAGAGCAGGAAGCGCCAAGGTGATCTTTTTTACGCATCCGTGAGCCTTAGGAATCAAGAACAATACAAATAATGCGATGATGAAACAGGTAATCTTGACTTGTCCGAGCAGAGCTCCCATCATGCAGAGCAGAGCAATATGCCAGTATTGCAACATGTCATCCCGTTGATACAAACACAGAACAACCGCAATGAACAGCAGACAATAGCTGTTGGTGACGGCATCAGCTGTCGGGAATATCATTGAAAAAAATGTGGTAGGAAGAATCGCTATAGCCAGAATGATATTGACATAAGATTTGGCTACCCATATTGCCACGGCAATAATAGTGGCCGAGCAGATCAATGTTGCCACACTCGATACGCGAAAATTCCCGCGCACAATAAGACTGGGGAAATAGACAAAGGGAGCATTCACCGCAGTGTTGTTGAAGGTTATTATCTTCCCGTGGTCACGGTAAACCACCCAATCATGGTATTCATCAGAAAATACCGGAATTATATTCCCCGCTCTGATTCGCAGGATTCTGGCCCAATGCGCCATTGCATCGTTAAAACAATGCTGTTTGCCACAGAAAATAAGAATGCACCCTGTTGTGATTGTGCCGATCCAGTACAGCAAGGAAATATAACCAGAGGCATGAGGCTCCACATGTTTCAGGTCACGTTGACGCTTCCCCGAATAATGCCGCGGCAAAACAGCCTCCCCCTACTATGAAAAACTGGTTTTGATGCAATCACAACCAGTAGTCGCATCAAAACCAGTCTATCTCACGCTGCAAAACTCAGCCGCGGCCAGTGGTCGAATCGAACCAGTGCCAGTCATTCCATTCAGGAACCCAGACCCGCCCCTTCTGCATAGCGCCGGTGGTCTTGTCGAAGTAGTACCACGAGTTATCGTGGCGATCTAGTCCCTTGACCATTTTTCCGGTGGAGAAATCATACCTAACCCATTTTCCACCGTTGGAGCGGACATAGGTGTCGCCGTGGAACATGGCACCGGTGTGCTGGTCGAACAGGTACCAGCCGGTATGCTGCGCGTCATAGTTCACATACTGCTCGCCGTGCGCCATCTTGCCGGTCGTCCAGTCGTAATACACCCATTTCCCGCCGTTGGAGGAAACGTGTTTCATGCCCTTGGTCATTGCGCCGGTCGTTTGATCGAAGTAGTACCAGGCGCCATATCGGTAATCCTCGCCCTTGATCATATGACCGTTCTTGTCATACCTGACCCACTTGCTGCCCGCAGGGATATACACGTCCTTGTTCACAGCAAGGGAACCGTCTTTATCAAACCAGTACCACGCATCACTTGCAGGATCGTATACCTCTTTGGAGACAGCTTTCACACCATTGTCATACCAGTAATGCTTACCGCTTTCCGTTACCCAACCATTTGCTCCAGGCTTATATTCGCCATAGCCTGCATGAATTCTTGCATTCCAGACGATTCTCTTCGCCACCGGATCAGTAACGGTTACCACTGTTCCATGACGATTAGGAATGCTGCGTCCATCAACGTTGGTCGTGGTAATACGGCGAGTACTATGCCATCCGCTGGCCAAACTCGACGACTGCGTAACGAAAGTGCCGGCAGTTCCATCAGCCTTACCATACGGATAGTCCTTGAGCTTATCGGTATAGAAGAAGTACTGCCCGTTGTAATACGTCAGGGACGGACCTTCATAACCGGTCACGACATTATCGTTCACCAAACGCCATGCCTTAGGATTCCCAGCCTGAGACAGATCGCCGATGGAATAAATCTGATTGGTGACACCATTCTTCTTGATGCTGAGGTAGTACACACCGTCCTTTTCGAACAATGACGGGTCAAGCCAGTTGCTGGTCTTCGTATCAGGAAGCTTGATCGGATTCAAACTGCCGTAGCTTAGCCTCGGTTGAGCTCCCGGATCGACTGCGGGATCCACTCCAGGCTGCAACCCTGACACCTTGACGATGTAGGGATACATATAATCCTTCTGCGCACTGCCGTGAAAATCGCCATAGTATCCGAGGGTGGTCACGATCCACATATCGCCGTGGCTGTCAACGAACCCGTCGGTTCCTGCGGAATCGTACTGGCCGTCCTTAAGACCATTGGTATAAGGCATTACCGAAGGAGCAAGGTTCGTTGGACTGCCGCTGTTAGGGTAGCTCCAGTTCACCAAATCCTTGGAATATCCCATCATCGGGGTAAAACGCCATCCCAAGTTCTGCTGCTTCTGCACATAGCCGCCAAGAATCCAGAATGTACCATCTTTATAGGTAATACTCGGATCATGAATAGCGTTGACGTAGTTCGGCTTCCCCGAGACATGCGCACTGCCATTGCCGTCAGCCTTATACGCCGTACTGATCTGCTGGAAATCAGCGCCATTGTACGACATATACACCGTGTCGGAACGATCCGAATCGCTGTTCCAGAAGACGCCGACTTCCATATCCGGATAATCCGCTTCCGCAGCGGATGCCACCTGGACTCCGAACGAAGCTACCATGGATAAAGCACCCAACAGCGCAATACAACTCCGTAATTTCTTTCTCATCTTCGCTTCTCTTCTTGAAAATTAGCTTACTCTTCCAAAGATAGATAACAGTCTCATAAGGCACAACCGGCTGAATCGTACTATGTTCACATGGCATCATTATCAGCGCATCTTTATTCTGCATAAATAAAAATGCTGCCTAATCGAGACTTGATTCGCTTCGAGTCAACAAGCAAGACGTAATTCACATATGATGTCACCACTTTACAGGTGCCACGCCGTACGCTCAAACCGGTTTGTTTTTATTCCTCTGTCTTATCAATCTGCGTAATTGTCATCGCCCTATCGCTGAGCAATGCATATTCACCATTTCGAGCATCTCGAATCACAAAACTGCATGCATTATCGTCAAGAGCGACGCCAACAGCATCCGTCATATTAGGGTCGCTCAGACTTGGAGTACGAAGCGATGTTATTAAACGAAACTCGCCATTGTTAAACAAATTAAGCGGCATCGCAAAATGAACAATCTGATGACCATGCTTGTCCATCTTCACTACCTTTGGACCAGTATCATAGGTAATTCCGCCACGCCGGATATCATGTAAGGCAATAGCAAGATAAAAATCACCCGGCTCATCATACTGATATTCCACATCAAACTTAAAGATGTCTGCACTAGTGCACACTTTAGGTGAAACTGCAGTAGTCTTCAGCAACGGGCATCGTTCATTTAGACCGTTTGGATAGCCTCCACGCTCTTCTTGACGTTTACGCTCAGCTTTCTCCTCAGCCTCAAGATTGGCGAGCGTGTATTGCTGTGACACGGTTTCCGGATCTCCAATGGCTTCCACCTCACCATCAGCAATCATCATTGCTCTTGAACAGTATTTTTTGACAGCATTCATATCATGAGTCACGAGAATGACCGTCTTAGTCGGGTCTTTTTTGATTTCCGTAAAGAAATCATCGCATTTACGTTGGAATGCTTCATCGCCAACAGCAAGGACCTCATCAAGAACCAGTATGTCGCCCTGCGCCTTGATTGCAACAGAGAAAGCAAGACGAACCTGCATTCCAGAAGAATAATTCTTCAACTTTTGGTCCATGAACTCTTCCAGCTCAGCAAAATCGACGATGTCATCATACATTGCGTCAACTTCTTCATGCGTGAATCCAAGAAGAGAGCCGTTCAGATATACATTCTCTCGGCCAGTGAGTTCAGGATTAAATCCCACTCCCAATTCAATGAATGGGACCAATTTGCCAGAAACAGTGATAGATCCTTTTTCTGGATAATAAATTTGCGAGATGAGTTTAAGCAGAGTGGATTTGCCACCACCGTTTCGACCAACAATACCAAAAAATTCGCCCTGATGGACTTCAAAGCTAATGTCTTTAAGAACCTGCTGTTGTTTATACCCTTTAATCCCTTTAGTCCAATTGATAAAAGCCTGCTTAAGACCAGTGGCCTGCTCAGTCGGCAATTTAAAGCATTTAGAAACATGCTTAGCAGACAAGACCACCGGATTTTGAGAATAATTCATCTTCTTATCGCTTCCCTCTTCGGGCATCACATAACCTCCGCAAATTTACGACTATTCCGCCGGAATAATGACACGCCAAACCAGAGCAAAACAATCGTCAAAGCAACAGGCAACAAACGAATCGCCCAGTTGCTGAACTGATTCCAGACGGTTGGCTGTGTCACAGGAGCGATAAAATTGTGACGAATATCTTGAATCGCTTGGGCAAACGGGTTAACAAGCTCCAGGCGAGCGATATCAGCTAGCATACCTCCACGGTTAGTAACATACGTCAACGGGTAAATAATAGGCATACCGTAGAAAATCAGCTGCTGGAGGACATCCCAAATATGCGCAATGTCACGGAAATAAACATACATTGTAGCCATGAGCAATGTGACAGCAAGTGTTATCGCATATAACTCAATGATATTTAAAGGAAGCAATACTACTCGCCATGTAAAATGAACCCTAGCGATGATGGCAAATACTAAAACAACAACAAGATTAATTGCGTAACTAATAAATGCACCAACTGTAGCTGAAACCACAACAATATAGTTTGGGAAATGAACCTTCCGAAGTAGGTCCCCTCGATCAACTACTGATCGAAGCCCAACATTCGTTGCCTCCGTGACAAACTGCCACGAGCTGATACCCAATAAGAGTACAACCGGATATGTGGAAGTTCCATCCGACATACGAAGAAACTTGCCAAACACCACATACATCACACAAAACATCATCAGAGGCTTAAGCACCGACCATGCAATCCCTAGGAACGAGCCTTGGTAGCGTAGCTTGAAATCTGTTTTTACCAACCCCTGCAGGACAGTCCACGCATACCCATACCTATCTTGCATTTTTTTCACCAACTGTTTCACAAGTTGTATCCTATCAGCGACTATTCCAATCATGACATATAGCTAGAAATCAGCACTATCCGGTCACTGGAAATCTAGAGAACTTCATTGAAAAGACAGGCCGCAAAGATTAAGGAGGAGCCCCAATCCGCTGAGGCTCCTCGCGTGGCTATCTATAACTCAGTCCATCTTAAGATAATGCTTCCAGTACTTCACCGAGGTCAATTCCTTACGGGCTGCGGCGTATTCCTGGCGCAGGCGCTTGATATTTGCCTTGTAGTACTTGAGATCTCTTGCGTAACGCTTCTTAATCTCCTGGTAGCGCTTCACATCCTTGGTGCGGATGATACCTTTGCGGTTGTACCAATCGAGAACAACAAGCTTGCGCTTGCCACGAATCGCGCCGGCCGGATACAGCCATCCCTGCAGTGGAATGACTGCATAGCCAGTGCCATCCTTCTTGAAATAGCGTTGGTTGTTGTCGGTGATAAGGTCTTCCAGTCGTTCAGGCAGGCTACGAGACTTATCTCCATCAATCAGTTGACGATCGATGTCCTTGATACACAGACCATTCAATTCGGTATCAGCGTCAATCTGAGCCTGAAGCGCCACGAAATCCACAAGCTGTTCCTTGTTGCGGTTCGCGGCCATGAAGCTCTTCTCCGCCTGACCAGGCTTCTTGATGAATTCAGGCCCCTTGAGGAAGTCCTCGAAGGCATCCAGACACAACTCCGCGTTGGCATAGCCGAATTTCTTCAGCTCAAGCCGGATGTTGTTGTGCAGCTCATACATGAAGTCGGCCTTCGGCGCCATACCGCACGTCGCTTGCGCGATCATCGTGTTACGAGTGGTCTGGTAACGTTCCACCGCCGCGTTATACCGTTCGAAGAACGACATGTGCCATACGCACAGGCTGTTCATGGTGATGAATCCGGTTTTGCAACGAATACCGTATTCAGCGTCGTCACAGCGAACGAACACTGGAAGGGGCAGGCCATTCTTCTCAATCACGGAAATCGGAATGCAGCAATACCACCACGCGGCATACATGTTGTTCCGCTGCCACTTGGTCGGCGTGTACATCTCGTTGTATACCAGATCCTCGAACAGGGTCAGACGCAGTGGCGGCTTGCAACCGGCAAAGGTGCCCTGCTGAGTCATGTTGCCGATGTCTTCCCACTGGTCCTCGCCGACCTCATAGTTCAGCATCGCACCGCTAATCATGTCATTACGATGCTCGGGCTTGAGAATGCGCAGCAGATTATAGGTACGCTTGATACTTTCCGGGGAGACCGCGACATCGTCATCCATCAGCAGAATGTTCGTAGCCTTTGGAATCTGTTCCATGGCGGTAATCATGCCACGGGTAAAGCCACCGGCACCACCAACGTTGTCGTTCGGCACAACCTGAACGCGATTACCACTCAGCTTCTCAGCATCAAGAGTACGGCCATTATCAATCACGTACATATGGAAGTGGTCGGCGATCGGGTCTCCGGAACTAATAATCTGATTCTTGACCAGACCGATGTTGCGTTCGATGAACGCTTCCTTCTTGAACGTGGTGGTAGACAGCACCAGCTCAACATCATTCAGTTCGCCATCAATGCCAAGTTCGTAATAACTGTTGCGAATGGCGACCGCGCCCTCCGTCTTGATGAGAAAACCGACAATCACCATGTCATCGGTGATTGTAAGAGGCAAATCGACAACCTGCCAGCCATCAGAAGCGCTCAGCGCCTTCGAGACCCCCTTGACAGGCAGTGGATCATGTGCGAAAGCATCACCCATGGTCTGTTGCACCTCGCAAGCAGCGCCTTTAAGCTCAAGATGCAGCATGAAGCTTGTTGCGCGCGTGTACTTCCGCAGCTTCATTACGGACAAGGAATTGAAATACGTGCTAAAGTCGAAGGTCCCCGCATTAAACATCTTCCACTCGCCAAGTTGCTCGTCGAAGACAACAGGCTGATTGGAACGGCAGTACAGTGCCGGGTAAGCGACAGAGCGAGGATTCGTTTCCAGAAGGATATTTGCGAATTTCATCGAAACCATATTCCATAGACTAGCGTAAACCCTTGAAGAAAAGGCATACACTTCTCAAACGGGTATTTCAGACTATTCCGTTACACTAACCATATTTGTCTTATGCTTCTTCTTCGTCAGCTGAGGATAAAACCATTCATTGATCACCGGAATGTGATACAGCAGCGCGGCACCGATAAGATCAATCGGCAGTCGACCAATGAAACTCAGCATAACCAGCGGAACTTGAGGAAGCACCGTACGCAACACTCCTAAATATATCTGCCAGGACAATACGTCATCTTCAATCAAGTGCACGCACAGAATGGCAAGACTCGCTTGGCCAATGTTGCTCAACGCGCTTCCCAACGCCGGAACCCGATCGATCAACTGTGAGATGCCAACAACGCACAATGTCCCCGCAATGCTGCCGATTACAGCCAGGACAGGGCGCGAACCATAGTTATTGACGGCCATGCTCATACCGCCAAAAAGCACGATGTCGACCACCCAAATAACAAACGCGAAAGCCCATACACAGGGAAACCTCTTCACCATGCCGAGCACATCGTATTTCTTGGCAAGATACCCCAAATAAAGGAACGCGACCGCACACATTCCGGATTGAATGCTCCACGGCAGCAGTACATATCGCGAAGAAACATAGCCGACAGCGAAGCACAGCACCACCCAGACAGGGATAATAGGGAGCCTTGCAAGGCAATGCAGCAGCAGACGAGCCCAAAACAGTGCAAGCAGGAACCAGATCGCGCCGATTCTCAAGTCTACTCGCCAGAGCGTCAGATTCGAGATATCGCCGCTTCCATATATCGCGGCCATACCCCACTGTCGAAGGGCAATCGCACGGCTTTCATGGTCGAGCGTCGCCATGCAGGTCACGCCGACAAGCACGCACAATGCCGTCACCACGTAGGTGAACAGCAGCTGTTTTGCCTCCTTCATCCAGCGGAATCGTCTTTCTGGATGCATGAAATACCCGGAAAGAATGAAGAAAAGCGGCATATGGAATGAAAAACAGATGGACAGAACAACTTGGGCCGTGCGGTGGGGCGCAAATAGGTTCGTTTCAATGGCACTGTGTCCCAGTATCACAGCCAGAATGGCTATGCCCTTGGCAATATCGAAAAATCTAATACGTTGCATACTCTCTCAAGTCTCTTGTTGACGCGTTCTCTCTACCGCTTGTCAGACGTTTTATCGGACATTACAGGCCAAGCAATTGCTGCAATGCACGCCACATCACCACCTGACCCATACGATTCGGGTGGATGCCATCCTTATACAATGCCTGCTGTGGTATTCCCGTCGAACGCCCTACCGTACGAAATGCCGAATACATTGAAGCGAAGTGCCAACCATGCTGCCGGCAAATATCCTGCAATACCGTATTTTCCTGCCCCATGGTGAGGGATCTGGGATCGGATAACGTATCGATGTTCGCAAGCACATATACGTTATCGGCCCCGTATCGTGCGGCAACACGATTCAGATAGCTCTCCGCTTCGCGTTTGAAATCACCGCTATTCGAAAGCCTCAATCGGTCATTAGCTCCAAGCAGTACGATAACGGCATCCTCATGCCCGAGGGTCGCATCGCCGATGGAGTTATAGCCCGAATAGGAGCCCTTGCCCGGCGCACTGGCATTGGTCATGGATACACCGCGCGACTCCAGATAACGCCTTAGGCTGTTGGCGGCCATATCCGTCTGATGGGACGGCTCATAATAGGTGACTCCCTCAAGCTGGAACAGCTCACGAGACGTACATGGATACGTGTTCGCCGCGCCCACTCCGGCAGCGATACTGTCTCCAAGAAGGCGAACGGAACGGTACCGGCCCGACTTGATTTTGTTACCAAATGCTCCAGCAGCGGCTCCGACGTAATCACTCGGTATGACAGACGAGCGCCGCGTATCGAGAGCACCGGTGCGGTTATCGAAATAGTAGGTGGCGTTATTCACGTTCTGCTTGCCGTACAGCATCTTGCCGCTCGGCCAGCTGTAGCATACCGTTTTCCCACCTAGTCTCTGCCAACCGTACTGTACTGCGCCGGTATGAGCGTCCAACAGGTACCACGCGCCGTCAATGGGACGTTCCCCATATAACATCCAACCCATCCGGCGATCGTAGAATACCCACTTCTGAGATTTCGACAGGTGTACAAAGCCATACTGCATAGCACCTGTCGATTCATCGAAGTCATACCAATGCCCATTGATCAGCTGTTCCCCGTACAGCATCTGGCCGGAGGCATGGTCGTAATACACCCATTTATGTTGTGGCGAGTTGAAATAGAAGCCATAGGACATCGCGCCGATGTTCTCGTCGAAGTGATACCAGCCGGCGTGGCTCTGGTCATAGTTCACGTAGCGTTCCCCGTAGAGCATCTTCCCCGTGGTCAGGTCATAGTAGACCCATTTGCCGCCATTGGAGGAGACGTGCGTTATACCCTTCGCCATCGCACCGGTGGTGGTGTCGAAATAGTACCAGGCGCCATAGCGGTAATCTTCGCCCTTGACCATATGACCGGCAGCGTCATAGCGAACCCATTTGCCACCATTGGATTGAAGATATACGTCCTTGTTACGGGCTACGGAACCATTCGTGTCTATCCAATACCAATTCTTATCTTTAGCATCGTATATTTCTTTGGAACAGACCTGTTGACCATTTTCGTAATAATGTTCCTTCTTCGAATCCCAACCATTGACCGGATGAGCGTTGGCATCAGCTTCAGAGAAAGGACCTGAATCGATGGCTCCTTCCTCTGCGTAAGCGTAAGACGTATTGTTGAAACCAGCACCTAGCAAAAGAATCGAGACCACGCAAAATCCGAAAAGCACTAATCCTTTCAACCAAAAAACCAGTTTTTTTCTCATCGAAGTTCCTAGAAGCTCTTCTTCTCTTCCCACAGTTGCCCTTATTCGCGTATCTTCTGCTTCTTATTGCCTACGAAATCAATCATCTGCTGGACGCCACATGCCGCCATCGGAATAAGCAGCAGGAAAAACGGCAAAGTGTAGATACTTTTTGCTTCCCAGAAAAGGTAGCAGAGAAAACCACCGATGAACGACGCACAAAGCAAAACCCTAGTAAAGATTTGAGCTGCATCAACCCCGATAGGCTTTTCCTTAATCAACGAACGAAGAAGACCAAGCAAGCCGATGAGCGCCAATAAATATGTAACAGTTTGAGCAACATTTTCATATCGAAGTAACACATCCGAGCCATTGCCGATAAGGAAGAACGAACTCAAACCGACAAAATGCTTTGAGGATTCGCCCAACTCCGAATACAGTGATGTCATAAATGTTGGTTCAGCCCATTCTGACGCAAGCTTGCCAGCAAAGAAATGCATCCCGTTTCCCGGATTATGCAGGAATTCTGAGAGTCGTCCTTGAACGAAATCTCTGGAAATCTGGGATTGAAGAGAATAATCATTACCTGTATTTTCAAATGCATCTAAGGCAAATCTGCTCCACCATCCAGGCGGCATATTATCTGGATGTCCTAATCCAAGAGCAACCCATGAGAGCATCGGCATGCCTTTGCCAAAGTCCTGGCCAGTCCAAGACTGCACTAACGCAACAGGAAGTTTAGAAATGATAAACGCTGCCAAAGCGGAAGGCAAAGAGATCAATAATTGCCAAATACAGCGATTATGCCAAACCGCAAAAACAACAGCAAGAAGCGCGGCAAGAACCACTATCTGATATGTCGATTTGAAAACAATGCCGGTACCACAGACCAGGAAACCACCAACAATCGCGAGAGCGCTGGACCAGGTCCTCCTCATGCGAAAACCTTCTGCGATGATCCAGGCACCGCAGATCGTAATGAAGAACCCGACGGCATTGGGATACACGAAAGCCGCGAACATCATAAGAGGAACGCATGTTGCAATCAGAACGGTGAATGCGCCATGACCCTTTTTATTCAACCCGAGCATGCCGCTCAAGCGCCACAAAACCGCGACCAATGCAGTAACCGCCACGGCACTGACAATCTGAAAGGCAAGAATATTGTTCGATCCAAACAAGGCAAATACCAACAGATACCACAGCATTGGCCCGCTTTGGAACGGGTAATAGGAGAAATATGTGTGAGCGCTTGGAATGCCTCGTGCAATACATTCCCTCTGCACGTTACCAGCCGAACAATAGTCAGCACCAAATTGGCTGATATCACCTTTAAGCAAGACATCCGCAGCATTCATCAGACTCTGCGAATCCGGATATGTGTATGTTACCAAGCTCAATGAAGTAAGCCAGATGATCTGCAACATTATCGTATATACCAACAATGCGGCAAAAACCCAGTAGCGTGGCAACTTCGAAAAGCCTTGCGCAAGCAAGCCAAACAGAGCACATAACATGACCATGCCCAGCACAAATGCAATGGATGGCATGCCAAAGTGGTAGTCAACCTGCTCTGTGATACTTCCGAGTTGCGAATTGGCTCTCTTAAATGTAACTGTAAAGAGAATCGACAATACGAGCAATACCGCGACAATAGCAGTCTGAAATCCCAAGGCAAGTACAACGAGCCATCTCGGTAGCACACGTTTGAAGAATACCCATTTTTCAGGCACAATATCCGGCTTATTCACTCGGTAATAGTCCTATCTTTCCCTAAAAAAATAAACTGCCCACTCAGAGCGTCGTCTCGACAATATAGCGAGGACGAGCTTTAACCTCTAAATAAATTTTTGCTATGTACTCACCAATAATACCGAGTGCCAGCAAAATAAAGCCGCCTAGAATCCACAGGGAACACATCATTGATCCCCAGCCCGCAACGGCATGCCCTGAGAAAACGGAAACAAGGGTATAAATCAACATGACGATTCCAACGAACACCGAGAACAGACCCAGACCGGTGATCATGGTCAGCGGCTTTGTCGAGAAGGAAGTCACACCTTCAATCGCGAAGGAAACCATCTTTTTCAACGGGTACTTGGATTCCCCGGCCACTCGGGTTCCGCGCTTGTAATATACCTTTGCCGTTTTGAATCCGAGAGAAGGAACCAGACCGCGTAGGAACAAATTCGATTCCTTGTATTGCGATAAAGCCTGCAATGCGGCACGACTCATCAATCGATAATCGGCATGATCCGGCACTGTTTCCGTTCCAAGCCATTTCATCAGGGAATAAAAAGCATGGGCGGTGCCACGCTTGAATGCGGTATCGGTTTCACGGTTGTCCCGCACACCATAGACGATTTCAGCACCCCGGAGGTATTCCTGCACCATGTCGTCGACCGCATTGGGATCGTCCTGCAAGTCAGCATCCATAGAAACAACAGCGTCGACATTCATACTCAATGCATGCATTAAGCCAGCAAAAAGAGCATTCTGGTGGCCTCTATTGTGAGCTAGTTTTACACCACGGAATAAGGAGGGATCTTTCTCATGCAGCGACGTAATCACATCCCAAGTCTTGTCATGGGACCCATCATCGACAAAAATAACAAAGCTATCTCGTGCAACAGCCTGCGAATTCTCAAGCTGAATCATCTTTTTCTTCAAAACATCCGCAGTCATATGCAATGCGGCTTCTTCGTTAAAACAAGGAATCACAAAAGCCAGTGTCGGTTCACATCTCATCTGAACTCCACGCTTGTTCGTTTCCATATCATGAGTCATGTCTAACAGTGTATGTCATGCTATCAACGCAAATAGTCAAACCCTGCCCACAGCTTCATCACGTATCTTCAAAGGCCTCCTTGCATAGCGGTATTGCCACACCTCTAGACATACACCAAAAGCTCCAACGAGTGACTTGCAAAACAAGCTTTTGTTATGGCAATAGCTATAATTGGCCACGGACAATGAGAAGAAAAAGCAATAATGTTCCAACGGAGAAAAATCCTAATCGGTTTTTAAACCATTACAATGCTACAGGGAATTACTTACCCGGCAATCGCACTGGGCAGCGAGCCTAACGCAATGCAAGCGTCTTCTAATAATCAAACTGCCGTACCGGTTCAGAATCCAAATAGTACCCAGAGAGATGATTCTAATGCAATCGCTTCAGAGGCCAATGGTGCCTCGCAATCTTCTGATTCAGTGTCCGAATCAACACAACTGAAGAAATAATTCAATCCAGCCAACAGAACAGGAATGACAGCCAACCCGACTCTTCCGAATCGAACAGGAATAACGGCAGCGCTAGTTCCAACGAATCGACTAAAACAGAACAACCTGAAAACGGTTGGGATCAGGATAAGGAGCACTACTACGAAAATGGCACTATGGCCATCAGCAAGGAGTGTTCATTCCAAGTTCTCCGACAAACCGCGAAGACGGAATCTGGGTCCGTTTTGATGAAAACGGTAATTTACGTTTCCGGATCATTCAGCGAATCCAAAGCACGAAAATCAGCCATGACAGGCAACACAGTCGCCATTATTATGAAAGCGGCTGGAAAATTCACCATTTTCCAGCCGAATCAATCAAGCAGTATGACTGAGTCTGAAATGTAAATCAGGAATCAACCTCGGCCTGTGACACTATCGAAATAATGCCATGCTTGCCATTGTGGAACCCACGTGTTTCCGTGAGCCATAGCTCCTGTAACTGGATCGAAGTAGTACCATAGACCATTCTGTTTCTGCAAACCTTTTACCATTTTGCCGGTTTTCTGATCATAACGGACCCATTTACCGCCATTCGCACGTATAAAAATATCACCTGTACATCTTGCACCAGTAATGTTGTCAAATAGATACCAGCCAGAATGCTCTTTATCAAAATTAAGATACGCTTCGCCATGCGCCATTTTGCCGGTGACCATGTCGTAGTATACCCATTTGTTCCCATTGGACAGATATGTCATCCCCTTACTCATCGCACCGGTCGTAAAGTCGAAGTTATACCAGACGCCGTATCGGAAATCCTCACCTTTAATCATATGACCATTGGAATCGTAACGAACCCATTTACCTCCGTTCGAACGCAGATAAACATCCTTATCGTGCGCCATGGTTCCGTCTGAATCAATCCAATACCAGGCATTACTCTCAGGATCGTAAATTTCCTTGCTACGCGCTAGAGAACCATCTGAATCCCGCCAATACTTTTGGCCATTTTTGGTAACCCAATGCCCGCCATTCACAAACTCCTTATTCCCAAACGCATTCATATCCACATTGCCACTGATACCGTCCACTTTGCCGGAGCTGGTGTATTGCCATCCGCGACTGTCGGTCGGGAACGAGTCAAATCCCATGCGAGCGCCGTACTGCGCCACCCACGTGGTTTTAGCGTAAATGTCGGCATGTTTCAGCGGGCCTTGCAGATAGCTGGTGTACGAGTAGACGCTCAGGTTCTTGTATCCGGCGGACTGCAGTGCGCTGTACCAATTGTTGACGATATCGTTGTACACGTTCGGGTCGGTGGGCGGCTGATGCCCCTCCCAGGTCCACTTTTCCAGGTCGTAATACACGGGGTACGCCAGATCGCTCGGATTCACACCGAATTGCTTGAGTTTGGCGACCACGTCGGCACCTTCTTCTTTGGCAATCGACGGAGTGTCCGCGTAGGAATACCAGTAGATGCCGAACGGGATGCCGAGTCGCTTGCATTCGGAAATGTTACGTCGTGCTTTCTTGTCAGCATTGTTGCCCTCGCCGTAGCCGAGGCGGATGATCACGCCTTCCACGCCGTCGGCTTTCGCTTTGGCCCAGTCGATGTCGCCTTGCCATTCGGAAACGTCAATCACGCCTTTGGCTTGCTGCACGAACAGGTTGTTCTGATAGTCGAAGAAGGCTTTCGTATTGTTGTAAGTGCCCCAGTGCGCACCGTATTCATTGCTTTCGAATTTGGAGAGCTGTACGTTCGCGTCGGCTACAGCATTTTTTACATCTTCCGCACTTACCGGAATGAAGGATTTGCCATTGGTTTTGGCGAGCGGATCCGGCTGCTGATCCTGCGTACCGACCAGTGTCGCATCGGTCACGGTTTCGCCGGTTTCAATATTCTTGACCTCACCTTCGGGGGTAACGGCCAGGTCTTCCGAAACTACAGTTGCATCGTCGGAAATCTCGTCACTGACGGTGCCTGGAAGTTTCGCATTCGGATTGTCAGGCATGCTGTCTTGCGATTGTTGGTCGCCCGTTTGATCATCCGACTGATCGTCAGACTGCACAACAACGCCATTATCTGCAGTAACGGCACCTCTCTGCGTAACAGCATCCTCAATCGCAATATCCTGCAATGCGTAAGCCGGCGTAACCGCAACGGAAGCCGTCAACGCAACCGCAGACAGCGCAGTCGCAATCTTCAAAACATGATGTGGCGAAACCATTCGTCAGCCTCTCTTGAATAAAGTCATCAGCCCCAAATATTCGGCGCGAACGCCCTAATCGCCAACTCTAACCGCACCCCGCAACCCCAGCACAGCACTTCTCAAAAAATTTTAAGAAGTTCCGGCAAGCATGCAGAAGTTGAAGAATGGCCACGTGCATTATATGAGGCAACACGGAAGCGATACATCGGGGACGGACGGGTATCGTACGCTGTATATTGGCATTTCAGGTGGGCACTCGGCAGGTCAGCATTGACCAGGACCGGAAGCCGGCACCGAGGATCACAGAATAGCAGGCAGATTCTGGAGGGGTTATGGCACGGCACGGCAAGAAGCCAAGCGAGGAAAATACCTCGTCACGCGCACCGAGAACAATTGCCGGAAGCGCAACGCCCAACACTTCTGCCGACGGTATTGACGCCGCTACCAGCAGCAGCGCAGCCGACACCAACGCAACCGGAACACGCACAATCGTCAGTGGCGACACGGCCGAGACCAACGATCAGCAATCGCTCGAAGCAGACAGATCCGTTAAATCCACCGAATCCCGTCAACCGCAAGACCCGTTCGACGAGGTCATAGCGCAAGGCATCAGCGATGGCGACACTTGGACGGACCAGCATGTAAAGCGCTTCTACCGCCAGATCATTATCACCGTAATCGTCGTAGTTGTCGTTCTGGGTGCGATTTTCGGATTCACAGGCATACGTACGTCGCAGCAAATGCGTGACCTGGCCGCGCTAAACGACTGCAAGGAAGCCGTCACGGCCATGAACACCTCCTATTCGAAGGCGTTCCAGCTGAAGGCAAAAATCTCCGAAGCGTTCACCAGTTTTGACAAGTCTTACGACCTCGACAAGCTTGCCGAACTTCACCAGACGGAAGTCACCTCTCCGAAAACGCTGAGCTGTGCCGCCGACGCCTCCTCCACCATCAGCAAAGCCAACGCCGCAAAAGCCGAGTATGACAAGCAGGCCAAGCAGTTCAAGCAGGCCCTGCAGAAGGCCGACGAATCCACGGCCACCGATGGCGGTGACGGAACTGGCGGAACGGCCAGTGGCAATAACAGCACCGATGGCACGGACTGAGCCGCAGCCACGAAAGGCGATGCTGGAGTTGCCGGCGTCGCGTCCGCCACGGCGGCACTGTCGACCAATCCGGCGTAGCCGACGCAACCGGAAGAGGCTGATTTGAATAAGAAACGACTGACACGCGTGATTATTGCCGCCGTAGTGACCGTGGCGATACTTGTGGCGATCATTGTTGGCTGCGGGCCGAAATGGGGCGATGGCTCGGTGAATGCCAACGCCAGTAACGCCAGCAGCTCGAACAGTGCCGGCGACTCCAGATCCTCCGGCACAGGCGGCTCCGGCACAAGCGACGATTCGTCCGCAAACTATGCGACCCGCGCATCGGTACAACTTCCCTCCTACTACATGGAGAACATGGTTTTCCAACGTGGCAAAACGCTGGCAGTCAAGGGAACCGTCACTACTTCGCAGCGTGGAAAAACCGTTGACCCAACACAACTGGTTACAACGATTTCACAAGGTAAAAAATCATCATCCGCGCAAGCAAAAATTTCTAAAAAAGGTGATTTCACTTGCAATTTACCTAAGCAGAAAGCAAGTCTTAAGCCATATTCATTAACAATTTCGTACAACGAAGCCACTTTGTTAACTCTGAAAAACGTGTATGTCGGCGACGTTTTTATTGCTGCCGGACAGTCGAATATGGAATTGAATTATTCGCAATACTACGAGGGCCCAGACAATGACTATAATTTCGGCGGAGGTCTGATAACAACCAACGATCTGCCAAAACAGCTTTCCGACAAGAACGTACATTTCGTTGCGAGCGCCAACACCACGGAAGGTACTGGTTTCCCACTACGCGATGTGAACGAGCAGGCTGATTCCTGGCTTGATGCGACCGCCGATAATTCTCAGCATTTCAGCTATTTGGCACAGCAGTTCGCCATGCAGCTTCGCGCCGCGCATCCAAATGTGCCCGTCGGTATTGTTCAGACCGCATGGGGCGGCACGTCGATTCGAAACCATGTGAAGGGTGGCTCCATTTATGCGAACCATATCGCGCCATTGGAGGGTTTCCATGTGGCGGGCGTGCTGTGGTACCAAGGGTGCAATGATTCCGCAAACGAGGCGACTGCATTGACATACGAATCTCAGATGACGTCGCTAATCAACCAGTATCGTGCAGTGTTCGACCAGAATGATCTGCCGTTCCTGTATGTGCAGTTGGCGCGTTGGCCCGGCTATCAGTACACTCAGAACGTGCGATTCGCGCAGTTGAGCACGTTGAGCAACGTCGGATTGCACAATGCCTCCAACGTTGCAATGACAGTGTCGCTTGATACGGACAAGGGCACTTCAACGTTGATACATCCGCTTGGCAAAGATATTCTTGGCGCGCGCATGGCCGCGCAATATCTGGCAATGTCGGAAGGCAAGGCCGTTCCCAACGGACCGCTTATCGCACATGCGAAGCATGCTTCCGATGGCACGATCATATTGTCGTTCCAAAAAGGCACCGCAACTGGTTTGCAGGCGGAAAAACCCAATTATTCGAAGACCGCTAGTGCGACCGTACCTAATTACACGGCCAATTCGGACGCGACTCCTTTGGATGGTATTGCTAATGTCGTAACGCCGACTTCCGCATCATTGCAAGGTTTTGAAATTGCTGACGATTCCGGAAAGTGGGTTTCGGCAGCGGCCGCAATCAAAGGTAAGCAGATTGTGCTGAGTGCCTCTGATGGAAGTTCGAATCTTAACACGGTAACTCAAGTGCGTTATTGGTGGAGCGGAAATCCGGCTATTTCCAGTCTGCTCTATAACAATCTTGGATTGCCAGCAAGTCCGTTTATTACGGTTGTTGAGTAGGATTCGCAGCCTTATAACGTTAGTCGACGTAGTGCGGGGCGCTGGATGCCACGCGGGGCGTAACACCGTTATTGCCGTTGTCATCGTCATTACCGTCTGCATTGGAATCTTGCGATTTACGAAGCGAGCCTGCAGCCAATGAACGTACGGATCGAACGGAACGGTCAAGCTGCGACTGCTTTTCCTGCTCGTCCGACTGGATTGCAGGAAACGCACCGGTCACGGGGCGAACACGCCCGGTCGCAGTGGGAATGAAGCTTGGCGGCAGCACTTGCGTGGTAATGGCACTCGGCGATGATGCATGATAGTGGGCCATCGAAGCCAGGGAATCGCGGGTATCGAGCTCACGCCGAATATCTAGCTCATCGTCGGACTCAGCCATCGCAGCACTTCCTCTCTTCCGGCGCTCTCAGCCGACAATCTCTCCACTGGTAACTGTCACCGTTTTGAGCGTAACGCAAGGCAGTATGCTACTGCGAACGAAATCAGCGATATGTGCAACTCCCCCACTGTTTCGCAACTTTTTCGTCGCACATCTACGCAACAGGCCATTGTAAAATGGCCATTTTTGGTATAAAAAAAGGGCTTCCGGAATCATCCGAAAACCCTACTGGCGGAGAATACGAGATTCGAACTCGTGAGGCTGTTACACCAACACGCTTTCCAAGCGTGCGCCATAGACCACTAGGCGAATTCTCCAATTATACAACGCTTCCCGGTGTCTATCCGTGAAACGCAACTTGACTAGAATACAACAGGAGCAGCAAAAAGCCAAATCGGCGTGTCGCACTGCTGGTTTGCAGAGTTGGGCATACGTGTCAAGGTTGTGCAACAGGTATGAGCGATCGGCTGCCTTTACTACGGATACTTCTTATTTCGCACACTGTAGATGCTATATTGCCGCCGATGGAATCCAATAGGCAACGGGATTCGGTAAGCATGGGAAAAGATACGAAAAAAGGGTTCCTGGAGCGACGCCCGCCGGGAAGCCCGGAAAGAGAGCATGAAAAATGGGCCTCCCGGGAGCCAAAGGCTCGACCGGGAGGCCCGATACGTTTGAAGCGGCGGCGTGCTACTCTCCCACACCCTCTCGAGTGCAGTACCATC
>OLOI01001187.1_pt1 | contig 23173 bp, 23 predicted proteins | sample 1672131 | NCBI WGS metagenome assembly OLOI01 (sample SAMEA3136651, study PRJEB25190) | human gut metagenome
GTAGGCAGTTCCGCCGATTACACATTTCAATTCACGCCCCTCCGCGAGGGGCGACTCCCGGAGGTTTACGGCGAGAAAGCGGACGTGCCATTTCAATTCACGCCCCTCCGCGAGGGGCGACATAGTGTCAAGGGGCGGTACAAAAATAAAGCCCCCATTTCAATTCACGCCCCTCCGCGAGGGGCGACACATACTCCGGCGCGTCCTGCGCGCTGCTGGAATTTCAATTCACGCCCCTCCGCGAGGGGCGACCGAAAGCGCAGCAACCGGTTCGGCTGAACAGGAATTTCAATTCACGCCCCTCCGCGAGGGGCGACGTTGCGGACGGTTTGAATCGCGCGTGGGGTATTGTATTTCAATTCACGCCCCTCCGCGAGGGGCGACGGAAATCGCCGGGAACGGCTGGAAAATCCTTTTTATTTCAATTCACGCCCCTCCGCGAGGGGCGACAGCGTTACGAGGTCACCGACGCCGCAAGCGGCGAATTTCAATTCACGCCCCTCCGCGAGGGGCGACCCCGCGCGCTTCTCGTTGCGCGCAAGCTGCACCTATTTCAATTCACGCCCCTCCGCGAGGGGCGACGACGGCAACCGCCGTCTTGTCCATTTCGTATTTATTTCAATTCACGCCCCTCCGCGAGGGGCGACACGGGCAGCAGGAAGTCGACGAAGCAGCAGCGACATTTCAATTCACGCCCCTCCGCGAGGGGCGACGGAAAGCGTGCTGAGCGCGGGCGCAGGCAGAACATTTCAATTCACGCCCCTCCGCGAGGGGCGACAGCCGCATTCGGGCGGCAGCGAAATCGGCGGCACAATTTCAATTCACGCCCCTCCGCGAGGGGCGACATGCCGGGAGGGTACACACCAGGCAGGCCGTTCATATTTCAATTCACGCCCCTCCGCGAGGGGCGACACCTTTACACCCGCGCGGTCTGCTTGTGCCTCGATATTTCAATTCACGCCCCTCCGCGAGGGGCGACGTTGCGAAGAACGAGGTTCTGGCGACTGGCAAGATATTTCAATTCACGCCCCTCCGCGAGGGGCGACGATTGCAACCATCACGGACGCGGCGACGGGACAGTTATTTCAATTCACGCCCCTCCGCGAGGGGCGACGGCAGCAGCGTCAACGATGGCTGGACTATCAAGCTATTTCAATTCACGCCCCTCCGCGAGGGGCGACGCCCACCCGCACAGCTGCATCAGGACGGCCAGAATATTTCAATTCACGCCCCTCCGCGAGGGGCGACGCTTCCGCTGCTCCACGTCAGCCGCCACGCCGTATTTCAATTCACGCCCCTCCGCGAGGGGCGACCCGCACCCGCACCCGATAATACACAGGCGCAGTTTATTTCAATTCACGCCCCTCCGCGAGGGGCGACCTTGTCCAGTGGACAGGCGCGGACAAATATATAATTTCAATTCACGCCCCTCCGCGAGGGGCGACTCGAATGAAATGCGCAAGCTGCAAACGAACCTTATTTCAATTCACGCCCCTCCGCGAGGGGCGACGAAGAGCTGATTATCAGGTCGCGGGCGAAAGGCTGATTTCAATTCACGCCCCTCCGCGAGGGGCGACGGCAACATACGCAGTAATTGAGTATGTCGAAGGATTTCAATTCACGCCCCTCCGCGAGGGGCGACGCGACACTCGCAACACCATCCAGAATGGCGTTCGCATTTCAATTCACGCCCCTCCGCGAGGGGCGACTTGTCTCGTACTCCGCGCATTCCTTCGCAATCTCATTTCAATTCACGCCCCTCCGCGAGGGGCGACCGCATTGCGGGCAGCAGAAGTACTCCTGCTGCCCGATTTCAATTCACGCCCCTCCGCAAGGGGCGACGCAAATCTCGCAGTAGGCAGTTCCGCCGATTACACATTTCAATTCACGCCCCTCCGCGAGGGGCGACCACGCCGAACGCCATAATCAGCATGGTCACAAAGATTTCAATTCACGCCCCTCCGCGAGGGGCGACGCCGCCATCGCATGGAACTCCTGCGTCTCCATATTTCAATTCACGCCCCTCCGCGAGGGGCGACCCTTTATTTTGGCTTATCGCCTATATAGATTATATTTCAATTCACGCCCCTCCGCGAGGGGCGACGATACTGTACTAATCGCTGATGGCCTATCCCAATATTTCAATTCACGCCCCTCCGCGAGGGGCGACAGAAAAAACACAGGTTTACGGCTACAATAATGTATTTCAATTCACGCCCCTCCGCGAGGGGCGACTTGGACTGGGTGCTAAGCAGCATTAAAAATATCATTTCAATTCACGCCCCTCCGCGAGGGGCGACTTGTCGGGAAGATTCTTTCCGGGGTGCAGTCCGTTATTTCAATTCACGCCCCTCCGCGAGGGGCGACCCGGACCCCTATTGCTATTTTTGTTTCCGGGGAATTTCAATTCACGCCCCTCCGCGAGGGGCGACGCGCTATGGCAGGGCGGTCATGCGCCCAGCCCAATTTCAATTCACGCCCCTCCGCGAGGGGCGACTGGATAGGGTGACATCTGGTGAATTAGCGGTTTGGGTGATTTCAATTCACGCCCCTCCGCGAGGGGCGACAAAATTGCGAGGGGCAGCGTGCTGGCATACCAAATTTCAATTCACGCCCCTCCGCGAGGGGCGACTAAAGCGCGGTTTCTCCCTTCTTCCTGCTAATCGATTTCAATTCACGCCCCTCCGCGAGGGGCGACGCCATTGCTGCCAGTCGCCCGCGAATAGCTGTAATATTTCAATTCACGCCCCTCCGCGAGGGGCGACGTACAAATCAATCAAAGAACTTGATGGAAGAGTTATTTCAATTCACGCCCCTCCGCGAGGGGCGACGGTTGCAACCCAGCGATAGCCGCCCGCACGACGTCATTTCAATTCACGCCCCTCCGCGAGGGGCGACAGGGGGACTGGATTCACCACCACCAAAGAAATCAATTTCAATTCACGCCCCTCCGCGAGGGGCGACCCAAAAATTGCGAGAGGCAATGTGCTGGCATACCAAATTTCAATTCACGCCCCTCCGCGAGGGGCGACCGGGATCCGATGGCATTTATGATATTACTAAAGGATTTCAATTCACGCCCCTCCGCGAGGGGCGACGACAAATTGAAGTTTTATTTTGGAGGGACACATATTTCAATTCACGCCCCTCCGCGAGGGGCGACCGGCAAAGTCATCGAGCAGCCGGGCAGCCTGACAATCCAATTTCAATTCACGCCCCTCCGCGAGGGGCGACGGCAAAAGATATGCAATTTCTGCAAATCTTTTGTTCAACCCTTACAAATCAGCATGGCTTAACAATAGTGCCACGCAATTTGTCGAGATTATTTTGGTAATATTTCATAGAATCATCGTTTGAATTTTGACATCACGCCGCGCGAGACGGTCGGTCATTCATGTATGATTCACATGCGCTGAAAAGAGTGTTTTCAGCTTCCGCTATAACATCAGCAGTTCTCCAGCTTCAATGCGCGCAGTGCAACCAAGCACATCAATGCGCTCCTTGTAACTGTTGCCAAGGCGATAGAAGCGAACGGAGTCATGTTCTGCATCAATTGTCGCTGCCAATTGCGCCTTGAGCGCCGTCAGCTGTGCTGCATCAAGCAGGACTTCAAATACAGAGTTCTGAACACGCCGTCCATAGCGTTCGCAGAGTTTCGCTACACGCCTAAGCCGCGCTGCTCCCGCCTCGGTTGCTGTATTCACATCATAAGTAACAACAACCAACATTTTTTCACCTCCAGACAAACGGCGGATAGCAATCAAGATCCCCGCGCAAGACACGCGCCAGCATCATGGCCTGTACATAAGCAATCAGCCCTACTTGGATTTTTTCTCCGAGATACGGATGCGTGATTTCTTCCTGCTTTCGGTCACGCCATGCGGTAAGTACCGTTTTGCGCCCGCGCTCGTTCAGCATAACAGCCAGCGAATCGTACTCAAAGTCCTTATCCGTCAGCTGACGTTTGTTGAACAGAGACAGCGCCAGCCGGTCGCACAGCGGCGCTCGGAACTCTTCCAGCAAGTCCAGCGCCAGCGACGGCCGTCCCGGTCGAAGCGTGTGCAGCCATCCAGCCGCTGGATCTAAGCCTACCGTTTCAAGTGCCGCTTGAATGTCCCGCGTTTGCAGCGTGTACATAAACGACAGGACTGCATTCACTTCATTGCGCGGCGGTCGTCTGCTGCGCTCCACAAACTGGAAGGGGCATTGTGGGGAAATCATGTCGTCAAAATGCGCAAAGTAGCATTTTGCGGCAGCTCCTTCGATGCCGCGCATTTGGTCAACACCTGTGCATGTCTCCAGCTGTGCTGCATACTGGCTAATAGACTGGCAGGCTGCTCGAAGACTCTCTGCTGTTGCCGCATCCTGCGTCCGTGCCGTGCGCATCAATACATTTTTCTCGTTGAGCAGCTTTCCCACCAGGAGGTTCTGCACGAATTTCATGCGGAAGTCATCATCATCCAGCGCTTGATACTGCTTTTTTCTCAGCAGCACATTGCCGCTGACCGGCCCGCAAATGCGGCTGTAAAAGCGTCCATTCGACGATAGAAACGTCAGCGTAATCCCGTGCTCAGCGCAGAAACCAATCAGCGGTGTGGAGACTGTCATTTCCCCAAAGCACACGATTCCGTCCAGCATCACAGCCGGTACACTTGCTTTCTCTTCGCCGCCAATTTTCACGCAGATATTCTCGTTGCGGCAGAAAAGGTAGCTGTCTGGCGTTGTCACATAGAGGGTTTCCAGTAATTTTTTCATTCCGTCTCCACCCTCTCTGCTTCAAGAAGAAGCGCCTTGCAATATTCCTTCGCGGATGTTTTTACCTTCGGCATACAGTATTCCTGCATCGAGCAACGTTTGCATTTCGGGCCGTAAACTGCCGACGGAATCAGCATTTCGCGGCGGACTTTCCAGAGTTTCTGCACAGTCTGCCGTACCTGTTCACGCAGCGCTTCATCAAGTTCCACATCCACTCTGCGATGCGCGGTAATGTAGAACAGCGCACCTGCCGGGATCGTCGTGTGATACATTTCCTCTAAGCACATCGCCTCCGCGCAAAGCTGAATCTTGTATTCTGATTCATCGCGTATCTTCCCATGCTTGTACTCCACCGGCAGCAGCCGCACCGGGAAATCCACTGCGGGAATCGTGCAGCCGTTTTCATCCCGCACCGCTTCAATGCAGTCGCATTTTCCGCTGATTTGCATTTCGTCCGAAAAGACACTGTTCTCGTAGAGCTTCACGAAATCGCCGCGCCGCTCCACGCGCTGTGTATGAACCCGTTCATGCTCGGCGCGACCTTTCGCCGTCTCGACATTTTCTACCCATACACGTTCATTCAGCAGCAGCGCGGCGCGCCGCAGACAGTAATCTGCCTGCGACAGCCACGATAACGGAAGATACTCCTGCTCGTCATCCACGGGTAAACCAGCTTTCTCCCTGCGGCAGTTCATCCCAGACAATTTCCCCATAAGGATTGCTCAAAAAGCCCATCCGTACCCCCGCAGGCACCTTATCCAGCGCCACCTTTGCTTCATAGTCACGATAATTGCGGGGGAAATCCACCTTCTTCTGCACCGTCACCAGTTCAAAGAGTTTATGCGCCGGTGCACAGCCCAATTTGGCTTGACGTGCGCGCTGTTCAGGATTCGTATCCGTGCCTTCGTGCTTGAAGATGATGAGCGGAGAAACAACCTCCATTTCGCCCTTGCTCGCCGAACGGTCATGCTCATACATGTTGAGAATCGCCTCAAACAGCGCCTTCATATCAGCTTCATCGAATCCCGTTTCCGCTGCAAGATTCGCGCTGATGAAGCCACGCACCTCATACAGACCAAAGGGGATAATCTGCTTGCGTCCCATCGTGCGCAGCTTATCTTCAGACGCTTCCTGTTCCGCTTTCTCATATTCCTCGTAGGATTTGTCATTTCCGCCCAATGCCGCCGCCATGCGCGTGATGGATATGTCCAGCGGCAGTACCGAATCCAAACTCTTGCCGAAAGCAAGTTGAACAGGACCGCGGACTTGCCCCGCATTGGGGCCAGTAGACATCACAGCCCCAAAGGTGCGCACATCGTAGAAGAGTTCACACGCTTTTTTGCGTGCCGCATAAACCGGATTTTTTTCTTTCGCACCTTCAATCCCTGCTTCGCGCTTTGCCAGCGCAATCTGCTTATTCAGATTCACCGCCTTCTGCACGAAAATCCCCATGCCCGGCACGCCCGGATAAGCAATCTCAATATAGTTGCGAATGCGGCGTTTCGTGGCCACGTCGGTGATAAATCCCTGCATGGTCTGCGGGTCAATCCGGGGCATGTTGCCCATATCCGGGTCGCCGTTCGGGTTGGCATTGGTGCAAGCAACATAGTACATAAATTCGTAACGGTTCTGCAGTGCCATTTTCTTATTCCTCCTCGTCCGTCTCTGCCGCAGCTTTCTGTTCTTTCTTCAATTTCCACAGTTCATTGCGTTTCCGGTTCAATTCCGCCGTCATCTGGCGATACCCCAGCGCAAAGTAAGCCTGCTGCTCCAAGTTCAGCATGGTGGGGATCTCCCCAATGTCACAAGTCACCTTATCCAGCATTTCCAGATACATCTTCAGATAGTCGCCCTTGATTTTGTCCTGGTGCGGTACGGAGAGAATTGACAGCTGCCCCAGCACCAGCGCTGGCATCTGACAAGCAGACGCATAATAGCGCTGTACAATACCTGCCTGAACATCTCTCATTGCAAACTGCTGCATACTCGCATACACGGCGACCCACGCGCCGCAGCGGTATGCAACATTCGTATTTTCCGCCTGATACATAGCTTCTATCACGCCTTCCTTTCGATTGTTTTTCCGAATCAGCCATACTTTCAGCCATTGGCAGCACATTGCATCGGGCACGGGCGCATGTTTATCTTCTTCGCTGGCACTGGCCATTTGATTGCGAATGTATCGCAGCGCACGAACCGCCACGGAATCCGGCAGCATACTGTCCGTCAAGATTGCGTGCAGCACCGCTGGCGTAATTCCTGAAAGCTCCTTGTCCATCCGCTTGAAAACGTTCTTTTCGCTCTTTTGCCGCGGCATCAGACGAATCATCATTGCTTTCAGCGAATTAATTTTTGTGAATCCCGTTCCACCGAGATCGACCATTTGCAAGTCATTGCGCCATTGCTGGATGCTCTTCTCCAGTTCGCCGTAATTCCCGTGGTCGTAGCTGCGAACCATGACACGCCCTGTAACGCCGGACAGCAGGAGGATGTAATACTGCGTGCTGGCTGGAATCGCGGTTGTCGCTGCTCCGCTTTCAATGCTCTCGATGCGTTTGGCTGCAATATCGCGTTTAGCATCAGGATTTGACGGTGCTTCTACCGTTTCATCAAATTCTTCATCGTCGTCGTATCCATCATCATCTTCCGTCTGCTGTTCTGTTCCCTGATTCTTAGGATCGCCATCCAGTGCTTGCTGCATCGGGTCGCATTCCGCAGGAACATAGCAGTCAAACCAATGGACAAAGCGCATTCCCGCCAACGTTGGCGAAAGCGTTTCGCTTGACATGAGATGGTCAAGCGCCGCTTTCACCGCGTCAATTGATTCCGCAGAAACAGGCGCATTCGCCGATTGCTTTAGCCCGTACGAGCAAAATGCTGGCTTGTCAAAGCAAAACAGCGCATCACCGCGTCCATGTCCGCCAACTTGCAAAAGTCCCTTAATTGGCGGCAGGGTAGCAACCGGCATCGTTTTTTCTCCAGTAATCAGGCACAAGCTTTCTGCCGCGCCATGCTGCGCGAACTGCTGACGAAACTCCCGCCACCATTCCTGCACCTCCGGAATTTCGACAATAGGTGTTCCTGCAATTTCAAATGAAACGCGGTCTGATGGCTTCAGCTTCAGCCGCAGCAGTTCCTGCCGGACCTGTTCACAGCAAGTTTCGTCCTCCAGCAAATGCACGCAAACTGACAATTCCGGTACTTTCTGCGCTGCCTGCTGAAGAGAAGCAAGAAAGTATCGATGCTTGAGCGTGTTGTCTTTCGGCTTTTTGCCTTCCTCTCTTTGCTCAACTTTGCTTTCCGGCGTATCTTTCCAGAAAACAACCTCGTATTTTTCTACCAGCACATTGCACTTGTCTTTGCCATTCGCCAAGCTGCCAATGTCAGGGCAAAAGTATTCATCCTCGCCGTCCTGCCTCACGCCAAGGAACGTGCCATTTGCGCCAAGGCAAGCCCATGCCTTTACCGTCTTTTTCACCATGCCCGGAGGCGGCAGCAGCTGGTAACGCATTGCATAATCATACAGTGGTTTCAGCATATCGCATCCCCCTTCAAGACTTCCGGGCTATCATAGGGCGGCACTTCAATGACGCCCTGCTTCATCACCGCATGATACAGGGACAGCCTTGTCCGCGTTTTCTTGCGAACCTCCGCGTCATGCAGGTCAAAAATGTCGTACACCATCAAGCCCAAATCCATGTCTTGCTGAATCGGCTTTTCGTTCGGGTCACTTTCAGAAAAGTACGCAACGCATTCCCTTAAGCCGAGCGCAGGCTGGCAAAAGCACTTGCCACCTTCAATTCGCCGTTCAGCCTGTGCATACAGCTGCTCCACCGTACCATGATAATCCGGCCGCGGCACAATCTGCGCGGTAATGCGGTAGCGGACATCATACAGGAAAACCGTTTGCCGCGGTGTTCGCTTGTCTGGATCATTTGTGTCAATTGGTTGCATGTCATTCCCTAACTTGTCTTTCACTTCATTGCGCCTGACGCTGATATAGCGAATCGGCTTCAGTACCTCAATTTTTGTCACCATCCAAAAAAATTCTGTCCTTTTGCTGTAAATACTTGACAGTATGCCTCGTGCTGCTGATGGTGTTGGGACTGCCTGCGAAAGCCTTTCTACTTTCGTTGTCGGCGAAGTGAAGCACGCCAAGTCACCCCAAACGGTCACTGAAATCTCCATGATTTTTCATCACCTCCATGTTCTTCTCTCTGCCAAATCAGCAGAGAGGATAGCATTATCTTTGTACTATTTCAATTCTCAGCTTGTTAGCCTATCAGTGTTTCAAGCTGTCAGTACAAATATAATGTAAATCGAATGAATTGTCAATGGCAAATCTGGTATATAAGCATTTTTTCACCATATTGGGAGGTCGTTTTGCAACTGCATCCCCGTATCCATATGATAATCATCCTTCCTGCGAAGCACCCAATAGCCGGATGGCTGCCTGCTCTCATTCCGCCTACCCGCAAAATACAGCTGCTCCGCATAACAGTTGAAGTCATCATTCGCATATGCAGTCACGCACAACGCTGCCGCCTCATGCATCCACTTCGCCGTCACGCCGTTTTCCAAGGCTTCTTCCTTCAGCTTCTCAAACAGCTTGTTTTCAGGTTCATATGGCACAAGCACCTGCACGCCGTCATTCTTGATAATGCGATAGTTTTTCTCGGCCCCTGCATAATCCTGCATTTGGATGGCCTCGCTCAGCTCCTTCTTCCCTTTCAGCTTCCAAAAGAGCTTCTGGTAGTAGCGCTGAATGTCGCTCGGATTCATCAAGTCAATCGGTTTCTCATCATGCAATTCACTAACCAGCATTGCCGCCTTTTCATACCATGTATCAGGATATAGCCTTTCTTCATCCGGAAGGAACACAAGCACTTGCCCGCCTTCGGGATGGCGGCCGTTTCGATTGCATCTTCCTGCCGCCTGAATGATTGATTCCAGCGGGGCCAGCGCGCGGAAAACGCTGTCAAAGTCCAAATCCACCCCCGCTTCGATGCACTGCGTCGCAACCACACGGCAAGGCAAGCCGTCGCGCAGCCGCTTTTTGACTTGCTCTATCACGACGCGCCGATGTGCCGGACACAATTCCGTCGTGATGTAGAATACTGATTCCGTCTCACATACCAATTTCAGCGCATCAAACAGCTTCTTCGCGTGCTTTTTCATGTTCACAATGGTGCAGATGCTCCGCTGCGCCGCCATCTTCTGCGCAATTTCTTCCCACGAGATTCTCTCATTCGGCAAAACTCGCCATGTCACCTGAACGCGGCGAAGTTGCTGATACATATCGGCATGGTTCGGACAAATCTCCGTAGCATGCCAAGTAAGATTAGGGATTGATTGATAATCCGGCTGTGTCGCCGTAGAAAAGAGCATCGTCACATTCTTCTTCGGCAGATTGCAAAGCGCCTGAATGGTTTTGAGCGTCGCAGGAAACAATTCTGCAGACAAGCTCTGCGCTTCATCGAAAATGATTACAGAATTCGCCAGCCGATGCAGCTTCCGAAGATTCGGCGCTTTTGCCGCAAACAGCCCCTCGAAAAATCGCACGGATGTGGTCACAATGACTGGCATATCCCAGCGCTGTGCAAACTTTCGCTGCTCTTCTGTCAGCTGCCGTTGGCTATGATCTTCCAGCAAAACGTCATCCCCAAGGATTTTCCGATATTCAATTGCATTCTGTTCCGTCAGCGTAATAAACGGCAGCACAATGATGATTCGCTGCTGACCGTTCTTGCGGCATTGGCGCAGCGCAAAATGCAGCAAGGCCAGCGTTTTTCCTGTGCCAGTAGGCGCTGTCAGGGTATAAATTCCCGGCGCATGATCCCCCGCCCTGCCGCACGTTTCAAACAACTCATTCCGCAGTGCATTGAGTTTTTTATCAGCCGTTGAGTTCCTTGCCAGTTCCGCCCGATGCGCATTTAAGCGCTCCAGCCAGTTTTCCGCATCACATTTCGGCGGCTCCGGGATGATTTCTCCATCCTCTTCCGCTGATGCGGTGTAATCTGCATCCACCAAGCAAGAAAGCAGCATTCGCGACCAAAGCATCCGTTCTTCTTCCCCAAGCGTCATATTCTTGATTCCAATTCGTTTCCAGTCCGGAAGTTCCTCACGAAATATATCTCTTAGCGCCTTGTAATTCTCTTCTCCTGTCAACGCGACCTCCTTTCCCTCGTTACCTTCCAACCACTTTTGCGTTGTCATGCATTCAAGTAGCGAATACTTCAGCTGATTGTAGCAGAGCAGCGTCCCATGATGCGCATTGATGGCTTCCAAAATGGGTGCATAATTTGTACTTGCAATTTTTTCACTTATGCACTCTTTCGTTTCTTTCCCTGCGTATTTACTCGTTTTGATAAGCAGCCACCACAAAAACGCAGCGCTCACCCTTGCATGGTCTACTCTGGATGCGTTTCCTTCCAAGACATCTTGGAATTTATCTGTGAGCTTGCCAGCATCATGAACCGTTCCGGCCATTTCCGCTTCTTTTTCCATGCCCAGTTGTCTTCCATACTCTTTGCTCAATTCTCCCACCGCGCAAAGATGTTCCTTCACCTCCACCTGCTTGCGTCCGGGACGCTTCGACTTCGCGTACCACTTCTTCATAGTATCTCTCCATCTTCATATTAAATTTGAACGGTTGAACTTCATATTTAGTGTACATAAGTTCCTCTATTTTGTCAATACTCTCAATGGTAAAATTTTAAGGCAACACCGCACAAATGAGGTATCGGTCACTGGCACCATATCCCCCCGATATATTCACCAATTTCCCTACAAATCAATCCGAGTAATAGCAAAAGGCTCTGCCGTTCTTCCTTCACGGAAGTCAGCAGAGCCTTTTTCATCCTATAAAGTTATATTCCAGCACCCGCAAGCCATTCGCGCCATCCGACACATCAGAATAGCACGAACGCCGCGGCTGCTATCATTTTGCCATCAATCTGGCAATCCTGTCTTGAAAAAGTGCGTGTTTTCAAGGTTTTGCAGCCCTTCACATCCACTTTTTCGTTATTCCCACTCGCTCCCTGAAACCGTGACCTAAACGATTTTGTATAGACCGTTTAGCTCCGATTATCGGGATTGTTTAGATTATCTAAGAATTATGGTGTATCATAATTCCTGTTGTCATTGTGTTGTCAGGCAGATAGGTTGGTGTAGATCCAATCTGTATGGATATTATAGCGCTGTGCTCTTTGAATTGCAATACCGCTTTTCAAAATTTACACGCAATATCTTCAAAAAGCGTGCAAAACATATTGATTTTTGGGAGCTTGGACATTATAATATAAACACGCATAATGCAAATATTGCGTGCAGAAAGTTGGTGACAGGTTGAGCAAGTACGATATCGTTAACGAAGTTTTTGATGCCATCGGAGAAATTGCAAAGAAATCGGATTTCATTTCTGCCGGACTCAAAGGCCAAGATGTATATGCGCTTTGTAAGCAGGGGTATCTCGAGCGTGTGAAGAAAGGGTATTACAAGCTGGCTGTCGGGGACGAGCCCAAAGAGGAGCTTATCCTTTCGAAACTGATGACGTACGGGGTCATCTGCGTTGAATCAGCTCTATTCTACTACGGCTATAGCGACTTTGCGCCCAGAGAATGGTCGATTGCCGTCCCACGCTCTTATTCCAGAACGGTGAAGGCGATTCAGACGGAAGTGCCGGTGAAAGCGTATTATGTGCAGAATCCGATGTATCACCTGGGGGAAACAACTGGCACTTTCAATGGCGTAACACTTCCAGTCTATGACCGTGAACGCACCGTCTGCGACTGCTTCAAGTACCGCACGAAGCTGGATAACGAGATATTCAACAAAGCAGTCAATGCTTATGTGGCGGATGAAAAGAAAAACCTTGCCAACCTTTCCAAATACGCAAAGGAAATGGGTGTTTATAAGAAAATGATGAGTGTGATGGAGGTGCTGCTGAATGGCTGACGTGGCTGCATCCGTGCTTGCACGGCTCAAAAACAAAGCCGCAAAAAGCGGCAGAAGCTATCAGCTCTGCTTACAGCTTTTCTGCCAGGAAGAGTTCCTGCGCCGACTGGAAAAGTCAAAATATGCGGAAAACCTGGTTCTCAAAGGCGGACTGTTCCTCTATTCCCTCACGGATTTCGATAGCCGTGTTACGGCTGATGTGGATTTTCTGCTCAGAAAGATGCCCAATACACCGGAACAGCTTCAAGCGATATTGGAGGAGATCATTGCAACCCAAACAGGCAACGATTTTATCACATTTGAAATCAAAAATGTGGCTCCCATTGCTGTGGCAAAGAAGTACGCCGGTATTGGGGCTTCCCTCGTAGCAAGGATAAAGAACACAAAAACTCCTTTTGGCATTGATTTCGGTGTGGGGGACATCATCGTGCCGAGGCAGGAAAAGCGGAAGATACCAACGCAGCTTGACGGTTTTGAGGCGCCGACGGTCAATACGTATTCGCTGGAAACGACCGTTGCCGAAAAGCTGGATGCAATTCTCAGCCTGATGGAATTTTCCAGTCGGATGAAGGATTATTACGATCTCTATTATCTTGCAAACAAGTTCGATTTCAACGGTGCAACGCTGACGGAAGCACTGAAAAAGACCTTTGAAAACCGTGGACACAAGTTCACGGTGGAGCAGTTTGAGCAGGTCATGGCCTTTGGCAGCGACGATGCAATGCAGAAAAAATGGAAAGCGTTCTGCCGGAAGATCGATACAAAGACCGATGATTTCAATGTCGTGCTGAGAACGATAGATGTTTTTTTGAATAGCCCGTTTGCTGCGGCAGTACAGCTCGTAGAATATTCGGACTGCTGGTCTGCGTCAAGTGGAAAATGGAGTAAAAATAGGGGTGCAGAATTATGATTAGAGCTGATATGATTTCGACAGTTGGCAGAGCATATCTAACAAGTAATATTGAAAACGATGAATACAGTTATCCCAAGGCATTTTCTGCTGCCTCGCTGACTTTTGCGCCCATTCAAAATAGTGCGGGCCGCAGATTTGAAAAGTTGGATATTCGTTTTGTTAAGGATAACATTTCAGTCCTCATAGAAACAAAACAAAATTTTACAGCAGCAGATGAAGAACAATTATCCGCTTATGTCGAATATGAAAAGGCACTGACTGGGAATAAAATCATTGCCATACTTGCTAACACAATAAATGATAATGTCAAGGTTTGGCGCGGCGTTATTTCCGACGGTGATCTGATGCCGAAAGAAACGGCGCTTCGTACAATGGACGAATATGTTGATTTTTATACATCAAAGATCAACGATAAGGAAAAGGTGATGCAGAACACCTATAAACTCAATGAAATGCTGCATCGCCATAGCATTCCTGAAAAACTGCGTAGTCAGTTTGTTGGAACGTGCCTCCTTGCGTTAAAAAACGGTCTCGACTATTCCACGCCCTCGCTGACCGCTGCACAGATTCGAACCCGAATCAAAGAGGTATTGGAAGACCTACTCAACTCGGATATTAACAAAGCAGAAAAGCTGGCTCTGCTTAACAGAAATGTCCTCGGAGACCAGTATGTCAGACAGCTTAACATCGCTGCTTTCAGGGAAATATTAAAGTTCATCGAAGATAACATATTGCCTTTTATCAATGACAAGAGCACCTCCGGACAGGATTTACTGAATCTGTTCTTTGTCACATTTAACAAATATGTTGGCAAGTCGGATAAAAACCAAGCCTTCACACCTGACCACGTTACAGATTTTATGGCAAAAATAACGGGTGTAAATAAGCATTCTGTCGGACTCGATCCTTGCTGCGGAAGTGGCTCTTTCCTTGTAAGAGCAATGACTCAGGCGTTGGATGACTGCGCTACTGCTGCTGAGCAGGAAGAAGTGAAAAAGCATCAGATTTTCGGTATCGAGTTTGATGAAAATGTGTATGGCCTTGCCACAACGAATATGCTCATTCACTCGGACGGCAATTCTAACATTGTAAAGGGAAGCTGCTTTGCATTGGCGGAGTGGATCAAGGAAGCAAAACCGAATGTGATTCTGATGAATCCTCCGTATAATGGCCAACGAGTCCATCTTCCGAAGGTCTATGTTGATACTTGGGCAAGGGACAAAAAAGAAGATCCGTCAAAAGGATTATATTTTGTAAAGTATTTGGCTGACACGCTAAATTCTATCAATCATCAGGCAAAACTGGCAGTATTGCTTCCCGTTGCCTGTGCTATCGGTACCAGCGGCGAAATAGCCCGACTCAAAAGAGAAATCCTTGAGGAAAATACCCTCGATGCCGTATTTACCCTTCCAAATGAAATATTCTACCCAGGAGCAAGTGCTTCTGCTTGCTGTATGGTTTTCAAAATTGGAATAAAGCACACCGATATTTCCAACCCTGATACATTCTTCGGATATTGTAAAGATGATGGCTTCAAAAAGAAAAAGAATCTTGGCCGAGTAGAGCAGGTTGATTCGACCACCGGAAAGAGCCGTTGGGTAGAAATTGAGAAAAAATGGATAGAGCTATACAGAAACCGCCGTTCTGTCGATGGTCTTTCTGCCACACATAAAGTCAGTGGTGACGATGAGTGGTTGTGTGAAGCATATATGAAAACAGATTATACAAAGCTTTCAGAACGGGATTTTCAGCAAACAATAAATGATTATCTCGCCTACCTTGTTAAGGAGGGATATGTATATGAATCTTGACTTTTCCAACTGGAAGCCTTTTAAACTGTCAGATGTTTTTTGCCTTTATAATGGCGCAGGAATTACAAAAGAAGAAATTGAATGTAATCCCGGTGATTTCGTGGCTGTTCAAAGCGGTGAAGACAACAATGGCTGTATTGGTAAGATAGATAAAGCCTATTGCATTGATATGGGATATAAATATACTGAAGAACCATGTCTAACTGTGGCGAGGACAGGTTCAGCTGGATTTGTTGCTTACCAGCCGTTCGGATGTGTAGTTGGCGATTCAGCTAAAATACTAATACTAAAGGACGAAAACGCAAAGTCGCCCTTAGTATATCTGTTTTTGAGAACGATATTAATGGCCAATCGTTACAAGTATACCTATGGCCGAAAAGTTACAGAAGAAAAGTACCTTTCTGAAGTTGTGATGCTGCCCGCAATCTCATCAAACCTGCCGGATTGGGGCTATATGGAACGTTATATTAAGTCCCTCAATCACAAACCTGTAGCTACCGCCAATCGGGGGGGGTACAGATCACATACACTTGGTGTTGAGACCTGGAAAGACTTTTGTTTAGGTGACTACTTTGAAATTAAAAAAGGGAAACGATTAACTTCGGATGAGCAAACAGAAGGAAGTACACCCTATATTGGTGCAATCGATTCAAACAATGGAATAGCCAATTATATAGGGCAGGATGCAATACACGCAGGCAATACTATATCTTTGAGTTATAACGGTTCAGTTGGTGAGGCGTTTTATCAGCCCAAACCTTTTTGGGCAACGGATGATGTGAATGTATTATATTTTCGGGAAGAAAATGGAGTGCCATTTAATAAATACATAGCACTATTTGTGTGTGCCGTCCTTCGCCAAGAAAAGTATAGATACTCATACGGGCGAAAATGGGTTCTTGAAAGTATGAAATCTACCGTCATAAAACTTCCAGAAAAATCCGGTAAGCCAAATTGGTCGTATATGGAAGATTATATGGAGTCTCTGCCGTATGGAGATAGAATCTGAGGTGCTTTGACCGCTTTTGAGAAAAAATCCAAAAATGGCGGCAAGGATTTCCTTGCCGCCACTATACTTTTAACCGCAAATCAACTCGCTATTCACAATCTCCATAGCCCTGCTTCGGATATTATTCATCCTGCCGACCCACTCCATTTGGTTGTCTGCCTTGAGTTGCTCCGTGACACCTTCCGCCTCGGCCATCTGCTTTACCAGCCGAAGAAACATCTCCTCCGCCTGTCGTTCGATGTCGGCAAGATAACCATTTAACTTGCCGCTTGTAAGAAGGGTCGCATAGCTTGCCCGGCGATGCTCCTTCAGATAGCGCCTGTGGCGCTGCCCCCACATGCCGATGGGCCGCTGTTCTTCTTCGGGCAGTTTCAGATCAGGGAGAGATAATCCCCAACCCGTGTATAAGTACCGCCCATTTCCTCAAAAATCGTCTTAGCCATCGTTTGTTTCTACCTTTCAAAATCTATATTTTTTTGTCCTGTGCGCTGAGTTTGCTTTCGCTGCTGCTCCTTTTCCTGGGTCTGTGCAATCAGGTTGTCAATCTGCTGACTACCGAGGACTTTCTTCAGAAAGCGGAAATCTTTTAGTTCAGAGCGTAGAACAGTGTTCTCCTCTGCAAGGCGACCATTGCCCGCGGTCAGATGTTCATTCTCCCGGCATAGCCGATCGTTGGTGCTGTTCAGCCTATGGTAGCTGTCCAATGCCATGTAATAGTAATAGAATACCTCTCGAATAATCCCTTTCAGCTTTTTGATTAACGGGGTTGCAAACCGCTGTTTGTAGGTCTTGGCCGTCATCAGCGTGGGCGGTTCAGGAAGTTGAAACTCCGTGTCCGTTTTAATCCGCTGCTCCAGCTTTTCAATAGACTGCATGCCCTGATCGAAATTTGTGATCCGCTTCTGCACTGTTTCCAGCTCGTCCTGCTTTTCGGTCAGTACGGTATCCAGTGCAGCAATCTCTTTCTCCCGTTTCTGCTTTTTATAGTCCAGAACAGAAAGGTGCTTTTCGTGGATGCCTTTCTGCTCCCACTGAATGTCATACCGCTCCATCACGGCGGCAATCCGCTCCTTTTCGGACTGTACCCACTGCGCCCATTCCGTTGCACCACGGGTTCCGCCCTTGAAGCCTTGCGCCGCCAGCGCCTGTTTCAGCGATACACGGGTATCAAGTCCACGCTTGCTCCCGGTGGTGAATGGCACAAAGTCAATGTGGATGTGTGGCGTGGCCTCGTCCATATGGAGATGTGCCGAGAACACCCGGAGGTTTGGATTGCGCTCCTGAAAGCCCTGATAATACTTGTCCAGTACGGTTCGTGCCAGCTCCGCATACTCGCCGTTGGCGCTCATATCCTCCTTGTTTCCGATTTGCAGGATGATCTCGTGGAAGGGCTTCTCCTGATTGCCGGAACGGATTTTCTCGTAGTAATTTGAAATGCGTCTATCTGCACGGGCCTGCTTCTCGTTGTAGCGTTTCAGGGCTTCATCGAAAAGCTGATGGTACACGGCCTGGATGCGCTCATTGCAGTAGTCAATATTCAGGTGTGTGCGGTTTCCATCCACATTCTCCGCCCGAAATTTGCGGCTGTTGTGATTGACAGATCCTTTGCCAACCTCGACGCTGATCGTTCTCTTCATAAAATATCACTTCCTTTCGCCCTCCGGCCGCAGACGATGATGTTCTGTTACTCTTGTCAAGAGTAACGCAAAAGCACTTTTGACAGCCTGCGGCCATCAAAAGATGCTATTGCGCTCTCCGAGGGGGCTTGCACAGAGGCGGTATATCGAATACAACCTCTGTGCCGGGACTTTGCCCCAGCAGCCTGCGGGCTGCTCCCCAGTGCTCAATGCCCTTTGGAAAGGGCAGCCGCACGGCTTGCCGAAACTTCTGTGACGGTGTGTGACGATGGTGACGGTATTTTTGATACCGCCCCCCGCTCATAGAAATATCGTCACACCGTCACATATCGTCACGACCGCTCCACCATTGCGAGCTTTACAGTGCGCTCGTTCCGACTGCGGCTGCTTTCATATCGAATGCCATACTCATTCAACAGTCGTCCGGCATTGACATTTAGCCGCCTTGTCAGAGCATTGGGCTTCATATCCACACCGAGAATCGCCACAAGCTCTGTGGGCGTTCCCGTCCACTCCTTACTACCCGAAGAAAGAAAAGTCGAAACCTGTTCAAGCAGCGGCTCCGGCGGCGCTTTCCAAAGTTCCATTTCCACACGCTCCAGCTCCCACGCAAGGGTTTCCTCATTGCGGAAAAGGTGCAGTCGCTGATCCGGCTGATCTCTACTGGAAACATCGAGGCAGGCAGCATTTCCGGTGCGCTTTTCTTTGGTGAGCAGAAACGCTCCATCTGCTGCACCCAGCAGTCCGTTTGTACCGGAGATCATATCAAACTTATCGTCTGACTGCTGTTTTCGGGTGTGATGGACAAGAAGCAGACAGATGCCATAGCCATCCGCCAGCGCCTTCAACCTGGTTATGATTTGATAGTCGTTGGCGTAGCTGTAGTTGTCCCCGCCGACCTCACGTACCTTCTGAAGGGTGTCAATGATGATAAGGGAGGTGTCCGAATGCTCTCGCAGAAAATTGGTAAGCTGCTCGTCCAGACCACTGCCAAGCTGACCGGCCGAAACAGAGAAGAACAGGCACTCATTTTCTGCCGTGCCGAACATCCGATAGGAGCGTTCCTGCAGGCGCCGGTAATCGTCCTCAAGGGCGAGGTACAGCACCGTGCCTTTGCAGACGGGATAATTCCACAGCGGTGTGCCGGTGCTGATATGATAGGCAAGCTGAGTCATAAGAAAGCTCTTGCCCAGCTTTGGAGCGCCGACAAAAAGGTAAGTGCCCCGGTAGAGCAGGCCGTCCACAAGGGGCGGCTTGCTCTGGTACACATTGTCCAGCAGCTCAGACATTGACACGGTTTTCAGGTAGGACGGGTCCATCATCCGCAGAATTTCTCTCTGCATTTCATCAAACCCCTTGAAATCCGGGTCAAAATCGGTTAAACTATTGTCAGTATGGTTTTGGGATGACTGCTCCGTATCTGCGCCAACAGATACATTCGGAGCGGTCATTTCTTTTTCTTTGGTCATTCGGATTCCTCCTTCATTCCGCCGAGAATATCGGCGATCATTTCGATTAAGTCAAGCAGCTCATCGTTGGCTACACCGCCAGTCTCAATGCGCTGCAACTCTGCAATCACTTCAGCAAGCTGATTCCGCAGCGCCTTGAATACTCTGGGATTGCCCTGCACCACCACATCCTTATGAGTCAGCCGCCGGGTGATATAATCCTGCTTGGTCAGCCCGGAGAGCTGCACATAGCGTTCGATTTGAGCATCTTCCTCTGGTGACACCCGAAAAGCAACCGTTTTACTGCGCCAGCGATTATGCTCGTCTCTGTTCTTCAGTGACATTATCTGTACCTTCCTTTCTGAATTGATTGAGCTTGTCAGCCATATCGCTTTGTGTAGAGGGGAATAGGTGAGCGTAGTTATAAGTGATATTGATGCTTTCGTGTCCTACCCGGTCAGCAATCGCTACCGCCGAATATCCCATTTCAATCAGAAGAGAAATATGGCTGTGTCTCAAATCGTGGATTCGGATGCGCTTTACCCCTGCGGCATTGGCGCCTCTGTCCATTTCGTGATGAAGATAGCTTTTCGTGACTTCAAACAGCCGGTCATTTTTGCCGATTCGGTAGAGCTGTTTCATATAGTCCTGCATTTCTTCACAGAGGAACTCCGGCATTTTGATCGTCCGGTTACTTTTCGGCGTTTTCGGGTCAGTGATGATGTCCCGGCCACCGATACGCTGATAGGATTTGCTGATCGTGACCGTCTCCCGGCCAAAATCGAAATCCGCCGGGGTCAGCGCCAGCAGTTCACCCTCCCGGATGCCGCACCAATACAGCATTTCAAAGGCATAGAAAGAAACAGGCTTGTCCATCATTTCTTCGGAAAATTTCTTGTATTCCTCCTGCGTCCAGAAAAGCATCTCTCTTGCTTTGGCCTTTCCCATATTGCCGACCTTAGCGGCGGGATTGTCTTTCAGCCCGTAGAATTTCACAGCGTGATTGAAAATTGCGCTGAGCTGATTGTGCAGGGTTTTGAGATATACTGGCGAATACGTCTCTCCGCTCTTATCCAGACATTTGATCATCTCATTTTGCCAAGCGATAATGTCTTTGGGCTGGATCGAGTTCATTTTCCGCTTGGCGAAGTAGGGAAGCAGTTTGGTGCGGATGATATGCTCCTTGGTGTGCCAAGTGTTCTCTTTCAGCCGGTTCTTCATATCGGCTGTGTAGGTGTCGATAAAGCTCTCAAAGGTCATATCCAGATCGGCTTCCACCTTGTGGAGCTGTTCCCGCTCCCAAGCAAGAGCTTCTCGTTTGGTTGGAAAGCCTCGCTTCGTAGACTGGTGGACTTTGCCCTGCCAATCCGTAAAACGGTAGTAGACTCTCCAAGTGTTGTTCTTGGTATCTTTGTAAACTGACATTTTTACCTTTCTTTCTGAACGGCACCGTAACAGGTGCGTTCCATAAAATATTGCTTGTTGACTCGCCCCGAAATTGTGAGAAAACCTTTGTTTTTCAGCTCCTCATTCAGCTTCTGGACGATTTTGTAGGCATAGGATTTGGAAATGCCCAATTCCTGCGCAACTTCGTCCACTCTCATAAAGCTTATGTTTTCCATTTCATCACCCCCTTTCGTTTTGATTGTTGGAAAATTTTTTGACCACATTATGATTTGCCCAAGCGGGTACGCCATTACCGTGACGCACGACGGTTATTCTGTTGTCCGCAAATAGCCTAACGCTATTTGCTATTATACTAAGCGAATTTGCTATTGTCAAGTGGTGTATGGAAAAATATTTAGCTTTTTTGTTTTTGCTATCTTGACACGACCTAAATTCATATGCTATGCTGATTGCACAGTATAAAAATGAGGAGCGTAATTGCTATGGCAATCGGTGAGAGAATTCGATTCTTCCGCAATTTGCGGGGAATGACACAAAAATATTTGGGGCAGGTAGTCGGCTTTCCGAAAAAAACTGCCGACATCCGTATGGCACAGTATGAATCCGGCAGCAGAACGCCAAAGGCAGAGCTGACGGCGAACCTCGCAGCTGCACTGGGGGTATCGCCGCTGGCACTGTCCGTGCCGGACATCGACAGCTATCTCGGTCTGATGCACACCCTGTTCACCTTAGAGGATCGTTACGGTCTGACAGTAGAAACAGGTGAAAACGGCATTTCTTTGCGTGTTAATCCCCGGAAGGGGAAGGATGCCGCCGTTCTTTCCGAAATGCTTGCTGCGTGGGCACAGCAGGCGGAAAAGCTCCGCAATGGAGAAATCAGCCGGGAGGACTATGATCAGTGGCGTTACAATTACCCGCGGTATGACAAGACTTCCGGCTATGTGCAAGTGCCATCCCAACAGCTCAGTGACGCTATGGTAAAAGCCTTCAAGCATCGTTTGAAAAAGGACTAATCCTACAAACGCAAAAGAGCTATCCGACTTCTTTAACAGAAATCAGATAGCTCTTTATTCTTGGATAATCTTAAAATGTTGTCATTTTGTTGTCACGAGGTAATTCCGTAACGCAAAAGTCCAGCATTTTCAAGGCTTTTCAGTCTTTCGGGGATTATTCCCACTCAAGTCTTTGGCTTTGATTTAGGGTTATAAAATGCACTCTCGATACGCTTTTCGTCCAAATAATCCACGCATTTCGGGCTGTACATAGGTTCCTTACGAATTTTGTAGCCGTTTTGTAGCCAGCTATTCTATACGTACTAACCGTTCACAACGACTTATTTTGAATGATTTGCGGCAGATTTCGATATGATTCCCGCCAATAATCACCCGGAAATTGACCGCCTGATTCACCTCAAAAAAACATCTTGGAGGTATGACCATGAGCAAACTTATATCCTGTCAATTCAACACAGACACAGCCTGCGTAGAATTGGTTTTTGATGATGGAAGCCAGCTTTCCATTGACTGCACCGCCGTTGAAAACGAAGTTGCCGACAACCGCTTCCAGCGGTCAGAGCTGGATTATCTGATCTACAATGACCCGCTTGCTTATGCAGACTTGGTTTTGAACGGTGATCCCGAAGCATACCTGAAAGCAGTGACGGAATATAAGCCTTTCGATAGCTGACGGAAAGGCTATAGCGCAGCAACCGACCGCCGTCAATGGTCAAGATGAACGCTTCGCGCCATTGACTGCCGCCGCCTGCCGCGCTTTTTGGGCAGACAAGGCAGGCAGGTGCAGATTGTGCCTGCCCGCCAACATCCAGTATTAAATAGGTGTAATGTTAGGTGCTTGGGTGTGGTTTGTATACGCTTTGCATTATATTGTTCGCGCTTTAACTTTTCATTCCTGGACAAGTCTCCTTTCAGATAATTAAAAAAAAACAAAAGCGACCAACTTTTTACGGTTGATCGCCTTTGCTCTGGTCATTCTTTGTTTCTTTCAAATCAAAATATGCGTCACAAAAAAGTTTTTGGTCTGTCATCTTCGATTGAATACTTTATAAAATCGAATTTTTCCTTGTTGTTCTTGTAATAGTCCTCTGCCGCAGTACAAAGAATGTAGCACAAGTGGGATATATGTACTTTCAATTCTCTCCGCACTATGTTCATATCTTTGCCGTTGTAAATGGTAAACTGTACTTGAGCCACTTAGGCAAAAAAGGGAACGAATACTTG
>OLOI01001195.1_pt1 | contig 23021 bp, 26 predicted proteins | sample 1672131 | NCBI WGS metagenome assembly OLOI01 (sample SAMEA3136651, study PRJEB25190) | human gut metagenome
AATTTGCCGAGGCAATGATGGACAAGCCCAGATCCTATTATGCCTTTGAGATGCTGTACTGGACCGGAATCCGGGAAGGAGAGCTGCTTGCCCTCACACCGGCAGATTTTGATTTTGAAAAACAGACGGTGCGGATTAATAAAACATACCATCGGATGAAAAAGCAGGACATTATTACTTCGCCTAAAACAGCGAAAAGCAACCGCATCGTTGTGATGCCAGAATTTCTTTGTGAAGAAATGCAGGATTATTTTCAGATGTATTATTCGTTAGCACAGGATCAGCGGATCTTCCCATTTTCCAAATCCTATCTGAAACATGAAATGGAACGGGGATGCAAAGCAACAAGAGTTCCGGTTATTCGAATCCACGATCTTCGCCACAGCCATGTTTCCCTGCTGATCCATATGGGATTTACAGCACTTGCCATTGGAAACCGTGTGGGACATGAGGCAGAGAAGATCACCTACCGGTATGCACATTTGTTTCCGACAGTGCAGACGGAGATGGCAAATAAGCTGGATGTGGAGCGGATGGAAAAGGAGGATAAGATCTGATGGAGAGAACGTTGGATGCAAAAGGACGATGGAGAAACCGGACAGTGGGATTCAGAGTATCCGAGGAAGAAGCAAAAATGATTGACTGTATGGTGGCACTGTCCGGGCTTACCAAACAGGAGTATATCGTGAGCAAGCTGATGGAATGGGAAGTGACCGTACAGGGAAATCCAAGAGTATATAAGGCTCTGAAAAATCAGATGCAGCAGATTTACGGGGAACTGAAACGGTTGGAAGCATGCAGTGAAGAAAATGAAGAATTGCTTCAGACCATCCAGATGGTTGCTGTGACATTGAATGGGATGAAGGAGGAAGCGCAGCATGTGGAATCCTCGGAACAGCCTTAAAAAAGAAAATGCCCCTGCTGGTAACAAGGACATTTCTAACGGTAACAAAAACTTATGCAGGCTCTGGTAAAGCCTCATAGACAAAAACTCAATCCTTACGGGAGAAGTCTGCCTATACGCATACAGCTTTATGTGTAGTATAGCAAAGTTCTCCTGTAACGGAAAGAGGGAAAATTACGGAATTTGATTACAAAGGATACAGGAGGACGTACATGAACATTTTTCAGAAAATGAAAGAACGTGTCACCGCAAGGCAGGTGGCAGAAAGATATGGGTTAAAAGTGAGCCGGAACGGGATGGCGTGCTGTCCTTTTCATAATGATAAACACCCCAGTATGAAGATTGACCGGAATTATTATTGCTTCGCCTGTGGAGCCAAAGGAGATGCAGTCAATTATGTGGCGGCATTGTTTGGATTATCGCAGCTGGAAGCAACGAAGAGGATCAACGATGATTTTTCTCTGGATCTTCCAATCGGGACACCTGGGGCTAAAAGAAAACGAAAATCGGAAGTTAAGAAAAAAGAGAAGGCTTCGACGAAAGAAGAACGGATGCAATTCGTCCAGAAGAAAATTGATAAATGGACAAAGGATGCTGCGGATGTGTTGCTGCGGTATCTGCGATGGATAGAATTCTGGAAGAAATTTTACAAGCCGGAATCTGTGGAAGAGGAATGGCATACATTATTTGCCGAAGCCTTACAGAATGAAAGCAAGGTCAGTTATCTGGTGGACATGCTGATGTTTGGAACGGATGAAGAGGTTCTGGATTTTTCCAGAACGGACGGGAGGAGGTGAAGCGGTATGAACAGAGAGTTGCAGAATATGAGCGAGGAGTCCTTGCAGAACTTAGAGGAGATTGTGGAGATGGAGCTTCTGACGGTGGAGGATATCAGAAATCGTCTGGATGTCACAGAAAAGGGGAAAATCCGACAGTCCATCCAGAACTGCAAGTATGCGTTGGAGCATGATCCCTGTCTGAAAGGTGCTATTTGCAGAAATGAAATGACCTGTCAGATTGACATTATGAAGAAAATGCCATGGAAAAGACGTGGTGTTCACATGACCGATACAGACATGAATAACTTGGCTTTGTATCTGGAAAAGAACTATGGTTTGACCAGTGATCGGGTCATTACAAAGGCAATCGATATCGTGGCAAATGAAAACAGCTTTCATCCGATTCTTGAATATCTAGAGAGCCTGAAATGGGATGGGATTCCGAGGATTCAACATATGCTGACACATTTCTTTGGAGCAGAGGATATTGACTATACCGGAGAAGTGATGAAGATGCATATGATGGGAGCCATTCGAAGGTTGTATGAGCCGGGAGCCAAATATGACATCATGCTCTGTCTGGTCGGAGGTCAGGGAACTGGAAAATCCACGTTCTTCCGTTATCTGGCAATCAAAGATGAATGGTTTACGGACGATATGAAGCGGATCGATGATAAGAAGGTTTATGAATATTTGCAGGGGCACTGGATTGTGGAAATGTCAGAAATGAATGCGGTGGCAAATGCCAAGAGTATCGAAGAGACGAAATCATTCCTGAGTCGGCAGAAGGATATTTATCGTATCCCATATGAAAGGCGGGCAGAGGACAGATATCGTCAGTGTGTCTTTTGTGGTACTTCCAACGACCTGAATTTCCTTCCATTTGACCGTACCGGGAACCGGAGATTTGCCCCGGTCAGGGTATTTCCGGAAAAAGCGGAAACCACCATTTATGAAAATGAAGCGGAATCCAGATTATACATTATCCAGGCATGGGCAGAGGCAATGGAAATCTATCGAAGCGGAAATTATCCGCTGACTTTTTCACCGGAGATGGAGGATCACGTTAAGCTGCTTCAGAGAGAATTTATGCCGGAGGATACTCAGACGGGCATGATCCAGGCATTTCTTGATTCGTATGAAGAAGATTATGTCTGTTCTACGATTATCTATCAGCAGGTATTTCATCAGGAAGGCATCGTTCCCAAATGGCAGTCAAAAGAAATCGGGGATCTGATGGACAATGAGATCATCGGCTGGACAAAACATGGCAATCACAGATTCGGTGGTGTTATCGGTACGCAGAGATCGTGGAAACGGATTCAACCGAAAAAAGATGAGGAAGGATTCATGAAAGTGGATGAAAATATGGAACTACCATTTGATTAATGATTACTTTTAAAATGTTTTGAGCCTTGTTCACAGGTTTCTGTTCACAAATATCTGGGCGGAATGTGAACAAGAAGGTGTGAACAGGAGTGAAAAAACTTTGAAAACAAATCAGAAACGAGAAACAGCCCGGAAACGGGCATCAATAAAAATGGCGGATACGCCAGTCAGAAAAAATTAATCATCAGTACATATAGAATTATCCGGGTATGACAAAAAGAGCCCTCGGCGATTGAGAGCGAAATACACCCATCGCACAAGCTGAAGCTTATACTCTGTGTCTTTCGTCCTCCCGGAGGGCCTCGCAGGGGCGTTTTATGGTCTTCCAAAGTATTCAATGGCAGGTAAATAGCGGTGGCGATTTCTGATGGCAGCGTATCCACCGGAAAGGGGAAAGTGTGAACAGACGCAATCATAGTTTTGTGATGGAAAGCAAGCTGCATGATGTAAAAGGCAGAGTGGATTATATCAGCAGCCCCAAGCGGCAGGAGAATCTATATGCGGTCTTTTCCAATGTGGAGAACAGTTACTGGGATCTGCTTGCCGAACAGAATCAGCGGGATTTTGCAAAAAGTGGAACGGAAGGAACTTGCATTGAAGCCAGAGAGCTGATTATTATGTTACCGCCGAGCCTGATTGAGTATGACCATGAGATTTTGCTGAAATATGTGATATCAAAATTTCTGGAGAAGTATGATGTGGGCTGCTGTGCGGCTTTGCATCATAATAAAAATAAAACCAATCTGCATATTCATCTGATCTTTTCAGAACGGGAAATCCGGCAGGAAGTGGAGCGGAAAATTGCCAGCAGAAATATGTTTTATAATGAATTCGGAAAGCATGTGCGAACAAAAAAGGAAATCCTCGATGAGGACGGAAATCTCCGACTCGGATGTAAGGTTATCAAAAAAGGAGAAGTGTATGAGACGAATTTCTTTCAGCCAAAGAAAGTGGAATTTAAGTCCAATGCGTTTCTTGAAGATATGAAGCAGGTCATGACGGATGCAATTAATGAGATTGTGAAAGATGAAAATGAGAAGCTGCAGGTATTTCAGAAAGGTGGTCCTTATCTTGCTACCAAAAAGATTGGGAAAAACAATCCCAAAGAAGCAGAGATCAGGGCAGATAATTATCTTCGGCAGGAATGGAACTGGAATGTAGATCGGGCATTACTTACAGGTGCATCAGAAGTAGAAGTGATGATGGCAAAGCAATCACAGATTGATGAACCGGTGGCGGAGTCACTCCGGCAACATGGGCAGGATCCGAAATTATTTACCGGGATCCTTCAAAAAGCAGTCGGATACCTAAGGGGATTTGTAGAATTTCTGCGGGAGATGAAATACTGTGATAGAGATCCAGAAGGAAATCCTCTGATTGCTCATGATATGCGGATTGACATTACGCCAGAACCACTTCCGGCAAAACCGAAAGGAAAAAGACCTTCTTCCGAAAAGCAGGAAGCAGAAGTTATGCGGTTGCAGCAAATTCTCAATAAGATGAAAAAGCAGGAACAGAAGATCTATGCCATTGAGAAAGCAATCGTGAAACTGGAAAAAGATCTGAAGGAAGTGAAAAAGAAATGGTTCCACCGAAAAGAGCAGAAAGAACTGGAAGGAAAAATTGAAGCTAAGAATGTTCAACTAGAAAAAGCAAAGGCTACATTGGATTTGATTCCGGCTCAGCATGGATATCAAAATGCATTGGAAGTTACAAAGGCAATGAAATTTGCGAAAGCGGAATTGAAGAAAGTTCAGATGGCTCAAAATGCATGGGATGCACCGGAACTAGAACCGGAGAAAATGTATCTGAGGATTCCGGCGAATGTGCAGAATATGGAAAAACAGGAAATGCGGAAAAGGAGTATTCATGAACGGTTGGAGGAGAAGAAAATAGTGGAACAGCAGCCTAAAAAGAAGAAGCAGAGAAATGGAATGGAACTATAACACGTATTTATTTGAAGAATATGGCTGATAAGCAAAACCCTGGATGGCAGAATAAAAACTGTTGATCCAGGGTTATTTGTTGTAGGATAGTCCATTAAATATTGTGTTGAAATCAGTATGAAATATTTCGGTCAAGGCAATGAGTTCACTAATCTTGATGTTGTAGGTACCTGCTTCAATCTGAGAGTAAATGCTGCGGGTGGTTGAAAGATTCCGAAGCTGTAATTGAGCAACAACCTGTTCTTGTGTGAGATTAGCTGCAGTTCTTAAATTTCGTAAATTATTTCCAATGGAAACATCATTGATTTGTCGTAGCTTTTGCTCCATAAATAATCCATACCTTTCATTTGCATCACTGTGCTTGTATTGATTTTACTTGAAAAATTTCATATAATTGCAATACATAGATTGCAAATAAGAAGGATTAGAAGTATGGATAAGAAACGTATATGTATAGTGTGCGTAATAATGGTATTTAGTATTATGACTGGATATCTTTTTGAAAAAGAATCTAAGGAAGAAATATCAATGGAGCCGGATGTGGTTAGCAGTATCAGTATGAATCGGAATCAGTATATTACAGTAGTTGCAAATCGGAATCGGATCGAAGATAAAGAAGAATTCGCAAAATTACTGGTGAAGATGTGTAGGAAAAATTCATTTCATACAATTAAGTTTTCTACAGATAGAGGATATGCGACTGGAATTCATATGCAAGTTTTTTTATGTGAAGAAGATATTGAAGATGCAAATGTAGTGATGGAAATTGATTATGTTCAGAGGGAGTGTAATGAGAAATATGATATATGTAATAATCCGGAGGAATTTGAATTATTTGTGAATGGAGAAGTGACTAATTAGACAGGGTATAGACCCTTTTAATTACAAGTAATTATTAATGTGATATACTAAAATAAAGTGCAGTATTGTGATGTATTTAAAAGTATTTTTTATGTACAAGAAAGAGGGATAGGATGAAACTGGCATTTAATTTTAAAAAGAAAGAAGCAAGCCTTCAAGCTGATGTAGAAGGAATGATAGAAAGAGGCTTGGAAAGGAAAGAAAAAAATCCAAAACGTAAGACCCGATATCAGATTCGTCAGGAAGAAAAACGTAGAAATATGGAGCTTAAACGTGAATTAGAACGTAAACAAATGATGCAAGGGATATTGATGATGGCTGGAGTCGTTGTATTTATTCTTATTATTTGTGCAATTGGTTCAAGTATAAATTGGTAACTGTCGCGAAATTTACAAATTCTATTATACATGAATAAATTGATAATGGGGGTATAAATATGGCTAGATCATTAACAGAGCAAAAAGTATTGAAGAAATTAGGGATAGATGATTTTCGACATTTGACAAAAGATAAAGTCATTACTATGGCGTCTATGCTTGATAGGATGGATCCAGAAGTTGCAAAGAAGGCAATTGAACAGTTTCCTGAGTTTGCACATACTATGAAGGACATTCTGAATGATTATAAACAGACTTTGGACAAGGCACTTGATGAAAATGGTGATAGCGTAAAATCATATTATTCATCGTGTGATGCTATTATCAATTCCTTACAAAAAGAGCTGGACAAAGAAAACTTATCTTTTGACGAGAAGAGGTACATCATAGATAAAATGATAGAAGTAAACAAGATGAAAGGAGAAAAAGATTCAGAGAATAAAAGGTTTATTGCTACATTAGCTGTTATTGGTGCGGCTGCAATAGGGACGGTAGCTGGAGTGCTTGCGTCTGCTATTGGTGGAAATACAAAGATTGAAATGAATGATGATGAAGAACTTAAGTAGTTTTAAAGCATAAAATGAGGATTGGATTAAGATGGGAATATTAGGAAAGATTGTGGGGGCAGGTGCTTCTGCTCTTGGGGCAGGATTTGAAGCAATCGGACAAAAATTAGAAGATGTATTTGTAAAACGTGAACAGAAGAATTTAGAATATATTGCAAATTATCCGTATGCAAATAAATATATCGTGAGAGAGGTTAAAGAAATACAGGACGATATGGATTACGCCAAAGAGTTTGGTTTGAAGAAGAATTTCTTTGGAATATATTCTCCGGAAAATGAGCCTTTATATTTAGCATATAGTGAAGGAGAGAAATTTGGAAAGTGTAAATATACATTCGTAGACATGGCTGCGAATGAAAAGGCATTTTTGGTAGCAAAGAAAAAAAGTTGCATTATTGAGTGCGGACATATTAAGTATGAATTAAAATCCAGCGAAATGTTCGATAAGAGAAAATTCAACTTGGTGAATAGTGATTATAGAATGGAGTGTAATGACACTGGCTCTGAAATAAAGGTATATGGAAAAAAAGGAAAGCACATTCTGATTCAGATTAACAAAGTACCTTCTGATTTAGGAATGAAATGGGGAGAGTATATAATCGGTTGTAATGAGAGACAAGATGTAATACTGACCATGCTGCTAGGAATAGCAGTAGGAACAATTTTGATGCAGTCAGCGAACTTGTTGGAGGTCGATTAACTATTAGCCTGGAGGAATACTTATGAAGATGTATCAATTGAATTGCCCTGCTTGTGGTGCGACTGTAGAAATTGAACAAGATAGAAAATCCATGTTCTGTTCTTACTGTGGTAGCAAGATATATCTTGATGATGGAGTAAAACGTGTAGAGATTACTAAAAAAATTAACTACCATCAAACATATACCGATGAGGCAAAAATTAGGGAACACGAACGAAAAGAAAAGATTCAGTTAAAACAGCTCGAATATGAAGAGCGTGAAAAAAAGAGAAACGATAGGGTAGTGTTTGCTTGCATGGGGATAATGTTTTTGATTGCAGCAATATGTTTCGGGATTAGTAGATTTTATGAGGAGGCAGGAAAACCGGACGCAAATGAAGTGCAGGTTCCGTTTTCTTCAAAGGATTTAAAAGGGGAAAACTATGAACAAGTAATTATTGATTTGGAAAATGCGGGTTTTGTAGAAATCACTACTAAAAAGAATACAGATCTAGTAACAGGGTTCATCACAAAAGATGGCTCAGTTGAAAAAGTATCAATAAATGGTGACTCTGATTTCGAAGAGGGGGACATATTTTCGGAAGAAGCTGCAGTTGTTGTTATTTATCATACGTTCGAAGATAAAGATTAACGTAGGAAGCAAGTAGGGATATTTTTTTTTGGAAAGAACTCGTTATTTTGAATTGGATTTGAAGGAGAAATCCACAATTATATAATCAACTATTATCTATGGATTGTAGATGATACAATGATTTATATCTAAAGACTATCTGATTTAAGGGGAGAAGTTTTTGGATAGAGAATGATAATATTAAGGGGTTTAGTTCAGATTAGGATGTGGGGATGATATAATTGGATATAAATGAAGTTTTTATAAATTGCGTAGATAAATGGACTGAAAAAGGATTTGATGATCGTGTAAATCAAGCTATTGATAATTTTGAAGATTGGATTCAAGCGTTTGATGAAGATGAAAGGAATATTTTATGTGAACTATTAGAAAAGTTTAGTTATTATTCACAGAACAATATTATCGAAATTATTAAAGAATTAAGTCAAGAATCTATAAATAGGTTTGGAATATCAAATGATAATAGTGTTATTAGCGTTGTCAGAAAAGCAGATGGAAAATTAAATAGTTCACATGAATATTGGCAATTACATCGGATAGTAAGTGGATTAAGTAAAAAAATTTATTATGATTCCCTAGATGGCATTGACAATGAAGACTGGGAGAATATACAAAATATTGTATTTGTAGATGATTGTAGTGGCACTGGAACCCAGTTTGTGAATTTTTTGAAAAGACAAAAAAAGACATTGTTGAAAAAACATGTGATTTTAATTGCAGTTGAGCTGGTGGAAAATGCAAAGATATACATAGATGATTATTCAAAACAAACCGGGATAGATATAAATGTAATTTCATATTCTGTAAAAGAAAAGGCTTTTAATAATACTTCTGCTATAAAGAAGAACAAATTTGTTTCTATGTCCCAAAAAAAGAAAATAGATAAAAATTATGTTTTGGGGTTTCAAGATGCAGAGGCACTTATGGCATTTTATAATAACTCACCAAATGATACATTGGGTCTATTTTGGTTTCCGTTTGGAGAAAATACACCTATTTTTCCAAGAGAACTAGATGAGGAGCCAGGATGGAAACGCAGTCATAAGGAGAAAAAGGAAAGAAGAAGGTGTCAGTATGAAGCAAAATGTCATTAAGAATGAATTGAAATATCAAGAACTTTTGATTTTGGCATATTTTAAGTCTCATTATAAAAGGTATAAATTTAATGAAATTGCACAAATGATGGGCATGACTTATTCGGAAATGAGGAAATCAATCGAACATCTTATTGAGTCAAACTATTTAATCTGTATTAATGAATACATTGTTATTGCTAAAAAGGGAGAGAAAATTTTGGAAGAAAAGAAAATGCAAGATTTTTTTGTGAACTATGAAAATAAAGTAGATAATAAGAAACTGTTTAATATTGATGAACCATATATACCAATTGGTTTTAAATTGTAGTATAATAATGAGGGCTATATTTGTTAGAAAGCGAAAACCAAGTTGGTTTTCATAATAATCAAGTTTCATACATTTATTATCAGGAAAAGGCTTACGCTCTTTTCCTGATAGTAAAGTTATTTCGCAACTAAAGTTACTTCAATAACTTTACTATCATTATAAATCATTGCTTGTCAATGATTTATAATGAAAATTTTCAATTAGTTAGGGTAGCAGATATAGCCTCGCCGAAAGGCGAAAGGTGAAAAGATGAGTTATGTTCAGAAATTGCGTGAAAAAATGAAAGAGCAAGGGGCAGAGGAGGAATATATTGAATTATGTTCTAGGTATGCTCAGAATTTGTGTGAGAACAATGTGCCAGTGGTTTTTGACTTTAAACATTTATCTCTATTGTTGGGGTATGAGCCAGTAGAACTTGCCTTTTATTTATTTGCTGAAGAGAATTTGTTTTACAAAGAAATCCGAATAGCTAAAAAAAGAGGGGGATTCCGAAAGGTTGATATTCCAAGTGAAAGATTAAAGGAAATTCAAAGGTGGATTCTAAAAAATATCTTGAATAAAATGGAGGTTCATGAAAGGTGTTACGGATTTCGAAAAGGAAAATCTATCTATGATAATGCATTGTTACATGTTGGTAAAAAGTGTGTGCTGAATATGGACTTAAAAGATTTTTTTCCATCTATTAAGCAGAAGGATGTTTTTAATATTTTTTATAAAAAAGGATATACAAAGAAAGTTTCATATTATTTTTCAAAATTATTGACAAGAAATGGAGTTTTGCCACAAGGATCACCAGCTAGTCCGATGATCTCAAATGTTGTTGCAAAACATCTTGATATAAGATTGAGTGAATTGGCAAAGTGTTATAGGGCTGAATATTCAAGATATGCGGATGATATTACTTTTTCGGGAGATTCTAATATCAAAAATATGATACCGGTTGTGACACAAATAATTCAAGAAGAAAATTTTTGTGTTAATCAAGAAAAGACAAGGTATGCATTTTATTATCAACGGCAAGAAGTGACGGGACTTATTGTTAATAAAAAAGTGAGTATTCCAAAATCATATCTTAAGGAAATATATAAGGAAATATATTATTGCAAAAAGTTTGGTGTAACATCGCATCTTAATAAAACCAATAATCATAAAAGTTTTTTTAAGGATTATATATATGGAAAAGCATATTTTATAAAAATGGTTGATGAAGAATTAGGTCATAAAATTTTAAAAGAATTAGGTTCAATAATGTGGGAATACTAGTATGAAAAAAAGAGAATTTTATATATATCAAGAGGATTTAGTTAGATATAGAACGAAAAGAAATTGTGTGACAATATCTCAATTAGTAGGGGATTTAAATGAGAATTACTGTGTTGAGAATATGCTAAAATTAAGAACCGAAACAATAACTAATTATTTAAAAAAACAAGGATATTTAAGCGTTGATGAAAATAATAAAAAAAGGCCTACACTAAAGGGAAGAGTATTAGGAATAACTGTTGGGAGTAGTACTGCCAAAAATGGAGATAGATATGATGTAAATTTGTATAATGAAAAAGCTCAACAGTATGTTGTGGATAATTTGTACAATATTCTTTTAAAATCATAATTGTTATACTTATTAGGAGCTTTCTTATGTGGGACTAGAGTATATCAAAATGATGACATTTATAAATACTAAAGCTTTGTGTTCTTTAGATTTTTTGGTACAATGGTGAATGGCAACATTCTGGCAACAGTTTATCAGAAAGCCAATGGAAATTATGTAATAGAAATAAAAACAAGGCATATTGCAAGTAAAACCTTAATTAATTCCGTTAAGTTTCGACACGACGGAGCCGAGTTTGAATAAGAGCTACAAGTCTTGGAATCCGCTAAACAAGCGGATTCCAAGACTTTTTCTTTTGCTCTGCTACTAATTTGCTACTAATAGCAACTACTCTTTTTCTATCGTTTTCAGTTGGTTGTCATTAACTTTAATAGCAAGAAACCCTGATGACTGCTGGATTTCTTTTATATGATCTTTCTTTGTGGCATCTGGATGATTTTCCCGGATGCGGTATTTGGTGGTACTAACGCAGGTCCAAACTGAGGTCGGATTGTTACATCTGAGCCGTTGTCTTGAGTCTGAGGCACTTCACATGTGATACCTGCTGCTTCAAGCAGAGGGTTATCAGATGGTGGTTCAGGTGTTGGCGAATCTGTCGCCTGCAATGATTCCAGACTATGCACAAGCTCCTGCTGTTTATGTGGAAACAGATGAGAGTATGTGTTAAGTGTTGTGGATACTTTCTCGTGTCCGAGCCTGTCTGCTAACATCAGCGCATCACAGCCCTGATTAATAAGTAAGCTGGCGTGCGAATGCCTGATATCGTGGATTCGTATCTTCTTTACACCTGTTTTTTTGCAACCTCTTATCATTTCGTGTGAGAGATATGATTTTGTTACCGGGAACAGCCTTTCATCTGCGTCAAGCATATACCTTGACGGGATATAGTCTGATAGCTCCTGGCAGAGAAAATCCGGAATCGGAATCTTTCGCTTACTTTTTCTTGTTTTAGGTGATGTAAATACATCTTTTCCTTCTATCCGCTGATATGTTCTGTTGATAGATATTGTCTTGTTATCAAGGTCAATATCAGCAGGTGATAGAGCAAGCAGTTCACCTTCTCGCATACCAGTCAAGTACAGGACTTCAAAGCATATATACGATAGCGACTTGTCTTTTATACCCTCACGGAAAGCAATATATTCATCGTAAGTCCAGTAATCCATTTCCTCAGCCTTTGCTTTTCCAATGGTGCCTGCCTTGCCGCAGGGATTGGTGTTAAGGTCATAGAAACGCTTGGCGTAATTGATGATGCTGTTAAGCTCAGTGTTAATCTTTTTCAGATATGTCTGGGAGTAATTATTCGGCGAACTCATAAGCTTCGCCTGCCATCTTCGTACATCAGAGGCTTTGATTTCATTTATCGGCTTGCTACCGAAGAATGGAAGAATATGCGTCTGTAGTACCGCCTTTTTTGTCAGAAGAGTTGACTGCTTAAGTCTTGCAGCCATATCCTCCATATAAATTTCATAAAGGTTTTGAAATGTCATGTCAGGATTGGCAGACTGCTTTTCCAGAAAATCCCTTTCAAATCCTAAGGCTTCCTTTTTGGTGGCAAAGCCTCTTTTCCACTTCTGTTTTTTGATTCCCTGCCAGTTCGTATAATAGAACTTGGCGAACCATTTACCAGTTTTTTCATCTTTGTAAGCTGGCATAAATATCATCTCCTTTTTGTAAAATTGTTGTGCAATCATCAAAAGGCTATGATATAATCTACTTGTTCAAGGTGATTATAAAGCCTTCGGGTCAATCACTTACATAGCTTCGGTTATTCCTTTTGCGAGAAGGAGTGTGCCGGAGCTTTTTCTTTACTAAAGGTGTAAGCCTGCAATTATTCAGTTTTTTAATTGGCTTCATTATCCAGTCTGGAATCCTTATAATATGCCAACATATCTGATTTCCATGAATCAAACTTTTCTTTTGAAATTTTTCCTGTCTGAAGCATATTCTTCTTTGCTATCCAGTTTTCCATAAAGAGACAGAAGTCTGCATCATATTTTCCATTGCCTTTGCCATTAACCTTAATCCCGGCAGTCCATTCAGGACTTTCAGGAGGTTTGGTGTTGGTCAGCTCAAATGAAAAATCAGTAAGTTCAGTTATGGCAAAGAGAGCATTGATTACATCTGACATAGTGTGGAATTCATATGACGGATATTCAGCGGTTGTATTATCTTTTGGAGTATTAGTATCTTTTGCAAATAAAAGCTCCTGCCAAGACGAAAAAATATGTAAACGCTGATGGCGTTTATATTTTTTCGGGAAAAGGTCCGACCTTTTCCACATCTTGCAAAACCTATGAACACAATTTTAAGAAAGGTTGAAAAAGCAATGGTACAGATAAAAAGAGATTGGTTTGATATAGAATTTGGAAATTACGAAAGGGAAAAAACGTATGGCAGATGGAAAGAGAAGATACAAGTCTGACAGGAAAGATTATAAGGAATCTGTGAAGCTGTCAGAGAAAGATATGGACATTCTGAAAGTGGCACTTAAACAGACAGGAATGACAGCAAGTGCCTATATAAGAGAATTAATCAGGACAGGTGGTAACATTGATACAAGTTATCCAGAGGACAGGGCAAAAACAATCCGTGTTATTGCAGGTATTGCAAATAATATTAATCAGGCAGTAAAGCTTGGCAATTCGCAGGGTAGATTGTATTACAGCGATATTGATAAATTGCAGAGCAGTATGGATGAGGTAAAGAAAACATTCGAGGAGGTGCTGGAAGTATGGCAATTACAAAGATCCTAAATATCATGGAATCGGAAGGTAGAAATCCAGCATCACACCTAAAGAATGCTTTGGAATAATATTCAGAATCCAGATAAGACAGAAGAATGTGTACTGGTGGGCGGTATTAACTGCCTGCCGGATACAGCATTTGAGCAGATGGAAGAGACAAAGAACATTTTTTATAAGACGGGTAAAAGGCAGGGGTATCATGTGATCATATCATTTTCACCGGAAGAAAAAGTGACGGCAGAGCAGGCAATGTATGTGCTTGGTGATGATTATGAGGCTGTGTATGCAGTCCACACAGACAGAGAGCATATGCATGGACATCTTATCTGGAACAGTGTCAGCATGACAACCGGCAAGAAATACAATTCACCGAAAAGCAACTGGAAGAATCATCTCCAGCCTATCACAAATAAATATTGTGATGAACTTGGACTTTCCATAATGCCGGCAGAGTACAGCAAGAATCCAAAGAATATCAGCAGGGACAAGTGGGAAAAGGAAATGTCCATGAAAGAGATAATTCTCAGGGATGCCAAGATGTGTGCATATGCAGCCGGGATTTCGATATTATCATAAACTGGCAAAGCTAGACGAAATGTTTTCAGAGGAGACGTTAAGGCATCATGTGGATATGCCCTGGATGGCAAAGCCTTACTTTTATTCGTCGGATATCAGGGGACTACACAGGGCGAAGCTGTCACCATTCCAGAAGAAGTTTTATGCAAAGCTATACAGATTAAGGGTTGTAGAACAGAAGCGTTTTGTAGTTGGTGGAGCAAAGTATGCAGAGGATTTGAAGAGGTTTCATCAGTTACAGGATGAATATCTGCTGCTTGTGAATAATGACATCAAAAGTATTGTGGAGCTTGTGGATTTCATAAGTGAGAAAGAAGATAGGATTCAGCAGATTGAGGACAGGCAGAAGGAGATATACAGAGAAAGTTCTAGTCGGAAACGCAGTATAAAGAATGAAGAGCAGTACCGGGAATATCAGATATGGCACATGGAAGTGCAGGAAGAATTGGATGAGCTGAAGCAGGAGAAAAGAGAGATTAAGAGGCAGTTGCAGCTTGCTGATGGCATTATGAAAGAAGATTTGTATACAGCTTATTATGCGGTGTCGGAGAATGAAGAAATCGTTGCAGACAGGAATATTGAGATACTAGGGATGGAAAAGGAGGCTGCGTCAGAGAAAGATGTGGCTGTTGAGCCGGAGACGAATGTTGAGGTAGTGAATCCAGACAATAATCAGAATGAAATAGGCAGACAGAAAGAGCAAGCTGATAGTGCGAGAAAACAACAGACTGATTTAGATGGCATAGGAATACCAGAGCCTCATAATTCGCCTGATGTGAATGTGGTAAGAGTTTGCGAAAGTATGACTGATGTAACAGATAAAAGTGAATTTGTGGAAACTAGAGAAACTGAACCTGTGGATAAAGCTGGTTGTATTATTAGGAGAATATCAGAGCTTGGCGGTTATGAGAATGTCGACGATTCTGCTAAGGTTGATGTATTTGGATTTGATATTGCTGATGTTAGTGGAAGCATAAGGCTGTTCTCGGATGTAATGAAAAGGCTGGAGATAAAGCTGGCTGGAGATGAGCTTTATGAGGAGTTCCAGAGAATTTATGATGAGAGTGTTGGTAGAGATGCTGGTAAAGATAAAGCAGAAGATAAGATGTGGAATAGGGGTAGAGGAAGGTGATTCCTCTGCTGGCTTATTTTACAACTTGAAAAAAGTATTCGAGAAATCAAATAAAGTATTTTACAACAAAATTGAGATAATATATAATAAAATAGTGAAATTGTATTTCTAAAAGCACGGAGGATAATATGGCTGTATCATACAATAAATTATGGAAATTAATGATCGATAAAAAAATAAATAAGAGCCAACTGTGTAAAAAGATAAAAATTAGCAGTAGTACTATGGCTAAAATGACAAATGAAGAGATGGTTGCTATGACTGTATTAGAAAAAATATGTGCTGAATTGGAATGTGATATATCTGATATTATGGAGTTTACTGATTTAGCTGAAGTAAAGAAAAAAATTCATAATGATAATATAAGTCCAGATAATGGGACAGTTAATATGAGATAATGAGGTAGAACAACCATGAATGAAAATGAGTTAAATTATATTGATCTCTTTGCTGGTGCCGGTGGACTTTCAGAAGGATTTATTCAAAGTGGCTATAGACCGGTTGCACATGTGGAAATGAATGAGCATGCAGCAAAGACAATAGAAACAAGAATAGCATATTATTACTTAAAAGATAATGGCAAAATTAAAAGTTATTATGATTATGAAAAAGGAAAAATAACCAGAGAACAACTTTTGGAAAAAATACCCAAAGAGGAACTTAAGACTGTAATTAATAAAGAAATGTCGGAAGCCACAATTAAGGGGATTTTCAACACAATTGATGATATCAAAAGGGAAAAAGAAATTGATAAGATTGATGTAATTATAGGTGGTCCTCCATGCCAGGCATATTCTTTGGTGGGAAGAGCACAGAGCAGTCATATGATTGTTCCGATGGAAGATGATCCAAGAAATGAATTGTATAAAATGTATGTTCAATTTCTTAAAAAGTATAAGCCAAGAATGTTTGTGTTTGAGAACGTAGCCGGAATAAAGACTGCGAGAGGTGGGGCAGCATTTAAAAATCTCCAGACATATATGAAACGTGTGGGTTATGAAATTGATTATCATGAGTTGAATGCTCAGGATTTTGGAGTATTACAAAGTAGAAAAAGAGTAATTATAGTAGGTTGGCTTAAAGGCACAGGATATGAATATCCATCATTTGATGTAATTCATAGTAAAGCAGAAGTATGGGATTTACTTAACGATTTGCCAGTGTTAAAGCCTGGTGAAGAGGCTATAGAGCATACTATGACTGATATGCGCAGATTAAAAAAATATGTAAAAGATAATGACATTCGTGTGAAATCGGATGTGTTAACAGGACATATTGCAAGACCACATACTGCACAGGATATTGAAATATATAAGAGAACAATAGACATGTGGTTTGAAAACGAACAGCATGAACGTTTGAAATATGATGATTTACCAGAAGATTTGAAAACACATAAAAATAGAACTTCATTTGTAGATCGATTTAAAGTTGTTGAGGGTGATATGGATCATTGTCACACAATACTTGCTCATTTATCGAAAGATGGACATTATTTCATTCATCCAGATATAGAGCAACATAGATCAATTACAGTGCGGGAAGCAGCAAGAATACAGTCGTTTCCGGATAATTATTATTTTGAAGGACCAAGGACAGCACAATTTGTTCAGGTGGGGAATGCGGTTCCGCCAATGATGGCAAAGGTAATAGCAGATAAAATAAAAGAACAATTAGGAAAATAAAATTGGAGGTTTCGCAAATGGGTATTGTTGAAAATACATATGCTGAATTAAAGCAACAAGAACTGAAAAATAATCCATATAGTTGTTTGCATATGGCTGATATTGACATCAATCCGCATCAGATTGAAGCATTCACATTTGCACTATCTTCATTGGAGCTTGGTGGAGCAATTCTTGCAGATGAGGTAGGTCTTGGAAAAACTATTGAGGCTGGCTTGGTCATCAAGTATTTGCTATGCAGTGGAAAAACTAAAATACTACTTATTATGCCATCAAATCTGCGAAAGCAATGGCAAGTTGAATTAGAAGAGAAATTTGATATTGATTCATTAATTGTGGATAGTTCTAACTGGGAGGATTATCTCGCAAAGGTAAAGAGTAAACAAGCAGTAATTATTGTTTCCTACCACTTTGCCTCAAAAAGAAAAGCAGAGTTCGGAAAGATAGCTTGGGATTTTTGTGTATTTGATGAAGCACATCGGCTTAGGAATGTATATAAGAATGGTTCAAAGATGGCTAACTCATTATATGAATTAACAAAGGGAATTCCAAAGATTCTATTAACTGCGACTCCTATGCAGAATACTTTACTTGATATATATGGACTTGTTCAGTTTATCGATGATAGAGTTTTTTATAGTAAGCAGATATTTTCTGAAAGATATTTGCGAGGAGAAGATTACAATGATTTGAAGGCTTGTTTAGAACCTGTTGTGCAAAGAACTTTACGAAAAGAAGTAGCAGAGTATATCCAATTTTCAGAGCGTAAAGAAATGACAATTGATTTTGAACTATCGCCAATGGAGATAGAACTTTATGTGATGATAAATAATTATCTGAAAAAGGAAATTTTGTATGCTTTGCCCAATTCACACAGAACACTTATTACATCTGTTATTAGAAAATTGCTTGCATCATCAAGTATGGCAGTTGCAGAAACCTTCAAGGTATTAAAAGGCAGACTTGAAACTTTGAAGGAAACAACTAGAACTGAATCAGCGGATGAAAGTATTGATTTTTTCCTTAGTTTTTTTGATGATGATGAAATAGAGACGGATGATGATAGTAAGCAGGATGAATTATACACAAGAGAAAAGGTAAATGAATTTATTCAGCATGAAATAGATGAGGTAACAGCCATTATTAATAAAGCTGAAAGTATAAAAAGAAATGCGAAGATGACAGCCTTGAAACAAGCAGTGGAGAAAGCTTTTGTATCTCAAAATGAAGCTGGCATAAAACAAAGAATTGTTGTGTTTACGGAATCTATTAGAACGCAACAATACATGTTTGAAGAATTATCTCATGCCGGATATGAAGGTCAGATACTTAAGTTTAATGGTAGTACAAATGATCCTGTTACTAAACAGATTTATAAGGCGTGGAAAGCTAGAAACTATGGAAAGTATGTGGGTAGTAGAAATGTTGAATTGAAGAATGCCATCGTAGAAGCATTTAGGGATGAATACAAAATTTTGCTTGTAACAGATTCCGGTTCGGAAGGATTGAATCTTCAGTTTTGTAATACGATTATAAACTATGACCTTCCTTGGAATCCGCAGAAGATAGAGCAGCGAATTGGTCGCTGTCATCGTTATGGACAAAAGAACGACGTTGTGGTTATTAATTTGCTTAATACTCAGAATGTAGCAGATAAGAGAGTATATGAAATTCTTTCAGAAAAATTCGAGTTATTCCAAGGTGTATTTGGTGCATCAGATAAAGCTATTGGATTATTAGAAAGTGGAGCAGATTTTGAAAAAAGAGTTACACTTATTTATCAGGAATGTAAAACGACATCAGATTTTACAAAGCAATTTAAGAATTTGGAAAAGGAATTAGAAAAGAAACGAAACAAGAAAATGGATGAACTGAAATCCATATTTACATATAAGACAGAGGAACAACATAAGTTGCATTTTAATAGTATTATGGAAGAAATAGCGGAATATGATTCACAGTTTGAGTATTGGAATGGTAGAAGTAAAGAGGAAAATGGGACATGTCCAAAGTACTATGAAACTAATATAGACTTGGAAATTCCGGGAATTCAACACGGATATTTACTTGTTGGTGGTTCTTATGTTGGTGAGATTCTTGAAGATGCAGTATTTGAAATTATTGACATAACAGGGAAGATATATGGTGTTTCAGATGAGTTGGCTAGAGAGCTTTGTGAAAAATTGCAGGAGCAGTGCCTGGAAGAAAAGACACCAAATAATCAAGAAATCCTTTCATATATTGACAAAGTGGATGAATTTATGCAGCAGAAATATGCAGAATCTAAAAGAACAGTTTTGATTGCTAATCAGAAAAAATTGGATAATTGGCTACAATTAAGAAAAGAGGAATATTTGCTCAGAGTCAAGGATACATCAGAACTAGACGAGCTTAAAGAAAAATATACAATTGAAGGCGATTTTAGACAGAAGATTGCATTAAAAAAACAAATAGAAATTTTAGAAGAACAGAAACAAAAAATGGTACGGGCATTTCATGATGAAATGTCGACATTGGAAGAAGAAGCTGTAAATATGCAGAAGCAGTTTGCAGAAGATATATTGGTAAAAACACAATTGGTAACAAAGATAGTGATTAAGTTTTAGGAGGCTACCATGGAGAAAAAAGGCAAGTTAGAATTGACCTGGGTTGGTAAATATGAGGAAGAGAAACTTGAACCAAGAATATTAATTGAAGATAAATCAAAATCATATGGTGACCCGGACACAGAAAATATGTTGATTCATGGAGATAACCTTCTTGCGTTAAAAGCGTTAGAGAATAAATTTAGAGGAAGAGTAAAGTGTATATATATTGACCCACCGTATAACACGGGTAGTGCGTTTGCACAGTATGATGACAATCTTGAACATAGTATATGGTTAAGTATGATAAGAAAACGTTTACTTATACTTAAGGAATTATTATCAGAAGATGGTACTATTTGGATAAGTATAGATGATGATGAGCAGGCATATTTGAAAGTATTGTGTGATGAAATATTTATGCGTTCTAATTTCGTTAGTAATGTTATTTGGGAAAAAAAATTTTCTCCTCAAAATGATGCAAAATGGTTATCTGATTCACATGATTTTATTTTAGTCTATGCAAAAAATAAAAACCTATGGAAACCGAATTTATTGCCGAGAACTGCAGGAATGAATAGTAGATATAAAAATCCGGACAATGATCCAAGAGGACCATGGACATCAAGCGATTTTACAGCTCGAACATATAGTGGAAATACGGATTATCCAATTACAACCCCAAGTGGTAGAGTTGTAACGCCAACAAAAAGTCGTAGTTGGATTTCGTCTAAAGAAGAATTTGACAGGTTAGTGAGTGATAATAGAATTTGGTTTGGCATTAATGGTAATAATGTGCCAAGAAAAAAGACGTTTTTAAGCGAAGTTAAAAGTGGAAGTGTGCCAATGACTATCTGGAAATATGAAGATGTAGGTTCGACGCAGGATGCAAAAAAAGAAGTGAAGCAGATTAATCCTGAGGATCCATTTGCTACACCAAAACCAGAAAAGTTAATTGAACGTATTCTAGAAATTGCCACAAAGCCAGGAGATATTATCTTGGATTCTTTTTTGGGATCAGGTACAACTATTGCAGTTGCTCATAAAATGAACAGAAGGTGGATTGGAGTAGAAATTGGAGAACAAGCATATAACCAATGCAAATTAAGATTGGATAAAGTTATTGATGGAAATGATGGTCTTGATATATCTAAAAAATTAGGTTGGCAAGGTGGCGGGGGATATAAATTCTACGAACTTGCAGAACCATTACTTGTAAAGAACAAAGTTCTTCCTGTTTATCAAATAAATCCATCTTATACATGGGATATGGTATGTGAAGCTATTTGCAAGATAGAAGGATTTACCTATGAACCATATGGGGAGTTTCAAGGACATTCATCAGAGAATCGATTCATACATATCACAGAAGAATTTGTTAATACAAAGTATGTGATGTCGATAATGAAGAACTTAGGGGATAAGCAGAGTTTACTTATCTATTGTAAGAAAAATCAAGCTGACATGATTCTTCCAGAGAATGTGGAAGTGAAAAAAATACCAAAGGATTTATTGGATAAATGTAATTTTGAAAGTGAGGTGCAGGAATAATGGGTTCAGTAGATAAAATCAAATGGGCTATGAGCCTGCGTGATCCTCAGTATGAAGCGCTACAATTCTTTGATGCAATCAGTTCCAAGATTGAGTATAGAACTAGTTCAAAAGCTGAAGCAGAGAAAATAGCATCAGAGAATTGCCAAGCTCCACATACAATATCTGTAGATAAGGAATTTGATTTTCCATCATTCTGCTTTGATATGACAAGGTACGGATGAAGAAAAAAAGAAGATTGTCCGTAGATACGCAACTGTTATAGTAGAGGACTTAAGAAAACAGATATGCCCCAAACAGTATCAATAAATTCTGTATCAGAGCATATCGCTTTTAATTTATTGCGTAAATTACTGATATGAACATTAAGTGTATTATCTTCAGCAATATATTCTGTATCCCAAACACTTTGAAAAAGATTCGATTTTGAAAATACTTTATCTGGATATTTCATCAACAATTCTAAAATGCCAAATTCTTTAGCGGTTAAGGATAATTCTATTCCATTCAAAAATGCTGTATTTTTCTCTAGGTCTAAAGTCAAATTGTTATATTGCAAACATTCTGTCTGGCTATTTTGAAATTGTACTCTTCGCAGATTACTTTCAATTCTGGCAAGCACTTCTTCCATATCAAAAGGTTTTGTGATATAATCGTCTGCTCCCAGACGAAGCAAGTCGATTTTATTTTGTGTAGTTTCTTTCGCTGAAATGATAATAACAGGTATCGTAGATTTCTTGCGTACATCAGATAAAATAATATCACCACTCCGATAAGGAAGCATAATATCAAGTATAATCAAATCAATTTTTTCTTTATTCAAAAAATCCAGAACATGAAGTCCATCATATTGGCAATGCACAGCATATCCTTTTTCTTTTAGAAAATCAGCCAATAACGCATTTATTTCTAAATCATCTTCAATAATCAATATTTTATTCATTAGCCTACCTCATTCCTGCAATGCTACTTTCCCATTATACATTTAAGGTTGTATTTCCTCAATACCATTGCAACCAATTATATGAGAGGGATTCTTATTTTGTCAATCTAATTGTAAGCAGAATAGTATAGATTGGATAAACAATTACCATACTATTCTGCTGTAACATTTATTCTACAATCTTCCAGTTATCGTCCTTATGAAGCACAAGCTCATACTGTGAGATTTGCGTCATTTTCGACTTGTTATCCAGATACTTTACGGACACGCTGACTTTGAGATTATCGCCGTCTTTGGTAAAGACTGGGTTTATCAGTTCTGAAAATACATAGTCGCCGGATACAGGAGCAAGCACTCCGTCTTTAACATAATAGGCAAGTTCTTTTTCCGTAGCTGTTGGATAGAGCTTAAAGAATGTTTCCAAGAAAGCGGTAGCGTCCTTGACTGTGTCGGAACTGACACTGACATCTGCTTCCTGTACTTTCGGTTCATACTTTGATTTCTGTACCGCCGGAGCAAGGGTTGGATTCTGGGTAATGACCATTGCACCGTCCTTATCCACATGAACGGTCACGGTGTAGTTTTCTGTGACTGCCTGTGTCTGTTCTCCCTCTTTTACCTGCTGATCTACTT
>OLOI01001204.1_pt1 | contig 22917 bp, 20 predicted proteins | sample 1672131 | NCBI WGS metagenome assembly OLOI01 (sample SAMEA3136651, study PRJEB25190) | human gut metagenome
ATTTTGACCCCTTTGATACCGGATTGTTCCGTACTTCGTACTCTCACAATCCTCATCATATAACGAAGGTAGAATAACTCTTTTTTACACAGAAGGACATTTAATCATGACCACGATCCAGGATATTGCTGATAAAATGGGAATTTCCAAAAGTGCTGTATCAAAGGCTCTGAATAACGCCCCTGACATCAGCGAAAATTTGCGAAAACAAGTTTTAGAAACTGCCGTCGCACTTGGTTATACAAAGTTACGGCGTTATCGAAATTCTGTCAGAAAAATATGTGTCTTAATAGAAAAAGATAACATACAGTATGAAGAACCTTATCATTTTGCATATGATATCATTATGGGATTCCGGCAGCTGGCGGAGCCACAGGGATTTGATGTTGTGATTGAACCTGTTGATATCCAGATACAACGCAACCAGCCTTATGATGTTTATATGCTGGAACATAATTATGTGGGGTCTTTTGTGATCGGTTTTTCTCTTGCCGATCCATGGCTTAAGGATTTTGAAAACAGTTGTACTCCAACTGTACTTTATGATAACTATATTACAGGCAACCCTTCCACTGCCTATGTGGGTATTGATAATGACGAGGGGATGGAACTGGCGGTATCCCATCTTGTCAGGCAGGGGCACCAAAAAATTGCATATCTGAGCAATTCTCTTGGTTCTCAGATTATCCAGATCCGATACTCTGCTTTCTTCCGTTCTATGTGCAAACACGGACTGAAAGCTTCTTATGACAATGCTGGTTGTTCCTGTTTTCTTTCCGAATGTATGGAAAAACATCTTCCAAACTTTTTAAAAAGTGGAATGACTGCCATTATCTGCAGCCAGGATACCATTGCCAGTGCTGCTCTGGTTCAGTGTCAACAGCTCGGATATCGGGTTCCTGAAGATGTCAGTATCGTGGGCTTTGATGATCTGCCAATAGCTGCTTATACATCACCGCCCCTAACCACCATCCGTCAGGATCGAACCGAACTGGGTAAAAGTGGATTTTTTGCATTGTCCAGCCTTCTCAATCATGTTTCCATCAGCACATTCCTTTTGCATGCGCAGCTGATTGAAAGAAAATCCACCGCACGTATTTCTGAGAAACAATAGACATCAGCTCTTTGCATTGCATATCAAAATTGGTTCGGTGGACCAATTTTGATATGTGTTCTCTGTTTTCAACCGTTAGTCTGTTACATGGATATTAAAGAAATGGACAATAGGGCCAAGGCCACACACCGCAATCACAATTGCTTACATTTTTCTAACTTTTTTAAAGATTTTCTGAACTTTCTTGTCTTTCCTATATATATCACTTATAATAAATACAAAGAAAGACTTGCTAACCACCCATTATTTCAATGCTTTTGTTGCTATAGATAAAACCTAGCTGTTCGACAGGCATCTTCACAGTTAGGTTTTATCTATAGCAACAAAAAACCCGGAAATCATTTCCGACTTCCGGGTTAGTAGCAGTTCGTAGGGGAATCGAACCCCTGTTTCCGCCGTGAGAGGGCGGCGTCTTAACCGCTTGACCAACGAACCTTGCACGATTATAATACTACACCTTTTTGGAAAATGCAAGTGTTTTTTTCAAAAAATTTTAATTTTTTTATTTTTCTATATTTTCATGAAAAAGGAGGAATTCGTTATGAAAAAGAAAACCTTACTTGCCCCGTCACTCTTTTTGAGTGGCATCCTGCTTTTCTCCGGTTGCGGAAGTTCTGCAACCACCTCTGCGGTCCACCAGAATAAATCTGCAGACTCCTGGGCTGTCGAAGCCAGCGAACCCCTGGACGACTCCGGCTTCTCCTATGACGGCGAAGCGGATATGATGGACGATACCGCCACAGCTGAAACTGCCGGTTCGTCTTCTGACTCTTCCGGTTCTGATGCTGCGACCGATGCTGCTGAGGCAACCCACGACCAGAGCACCCGGAAACTGATCCGCACCGTCTCGATGGATATCGCCACCGAAGATCTTGACACCCTCCGAACGAAACTGGACAACTCCATCACCTCCTGCGGTGGCTATATCGAATCCTCCACCCTGGATACTCCACAGAACGGCTACAGCAGACGCTCCTACTACGTCACTGCCCGGATCCCTTCCGACAACCTGGATAGTTTCCTGGAAACTGCCGGAACTCTGGGCACCGTCACCAACAAAAATATCGAAACCGAAGACATCACCCTCCGATACGTCGATCAGAAAGCCTACCTGGATTCGCTCCGGACCGAATACGACCGTGTCAGTGAACTTCTCGAACAGGCCACTGAACTGGATCAGATCCTGGCCCTCGAATCCAAACTCTCCGACCTCCGCTACCAGATCAACAGCTACGAAACCCAGCTTCGAACCTACGACAACCTGGTAGACTATAGCACTGTCTACTTCTACATCACCGAAGTAGCCTACGAACAGTCCACCTCCAACACCATAGGCAGCCGCATCAGCAACGGCTTTCGAAACAGCCTCTACGAAGTCCGCGATTTCTTCGTAGACCTCTTCGTAGCCATCATCGCCAACCTCCCAATCCTGGTTGTCCTGGCTGCCATCCTTATCGTGATCATCCTGCTGATCCGCAAACTGCTCCGCAGACATAGAGCCAAAAAAGAGAACATCACTCCTCCAACTGCTCAGCCCCCGGTTGTTCCAACAGACATAGCTACAAACGCGGATGCAAAAGCAACGACAGAAGCCGAAAAACAAGACAAGTAATTCCTGACTCTGCTAATCTTCAACTTCACCCCTATAAAAAGCCAGCGGCGTTCCCTCACCGAACACCGCTGGCTTTCTTTTTATATATGCTCTTAGTTTTTTCCTTATCTTATCATATCATGTATTATATAACAGACATTTTCTATCCGGATGCCGAAAAATATCTCCCTCTGTTTTTTCTCTCCCGCCTTAAACGCACAGCGACAGGCACCTGTTCCATGGGGTGTGGACAACACTTTGTGGGCGCTTAGGGCAAGCTTTGAAATCCGACACTTACGGAGACTTTCGCGAGGGTCAGCCGACCCTCGTGAATATAGTCGCAGTTAGTGGCTAGTTCAAAGTTGCCCTGCCCACGTTGTCCACACCCCATGGAACAGGTGCCTGCCGCGTCCGTCTAACCAAACTAAAAAAACAGGCAATCCTTACTTTTCTTCATCCGCCCCTTCGCTGGTAAGTCTCAGCACAGCCCGGATTTCCTCCTCATCCATATCCAGATAAGCCGCCAGCTCCTCCACACTGAACTTCTGCTCCTCATCATCCGACAACTCCCGGATCGCAGCCTCCAGCTTTCGAACCTTCTCAACCATCGACTCATCCCGATACTTCTGCTCCGTCTGCTCCTTCACCCAGGATTCCATACCGTCAAGCAGCCTCTGCTCCATCCAGCCCGCCTTACCTTCCTCCGGCATCTCTTCCGCCAGCGCCAGCAACAGACTCATATTCCCTTCCTGAATCAGGTCACCAATATAAATCCCCTGTCTCCACAGCTTTCTCGCATACTGCAAGATCTCCTTCAGATACAACTGTGCCAGACGCTCCTGCACACCGGCAACATCTGTCACTGCCTGTAAAAGCAGAGCCTCCCGCTCCCCTTCCTTTTCCGAAGGGAACTGCCGGAGCATCTCCTCATACTCCTTCAGACACTGCTCATCCTCTGCTTCCAGAATCACAGGCTTCTTCTCTTCCTCCTGTTCTTCCTGCGGATCCAGTGCCTTTCCGATATCCATAGGGGCAAGATCTGCCCCCTGGATACGGATTCCCTGGATACGAAGATATTCATACAGACTCTGCAACTGCTGCGGAGATAACTGATTCAGCCCAAAGATCTCAAGAATCTGCTCGTTATTCAGATTCTTCTCCTGCTTTGCTGCCAGTTCCATCAGCTGCTCCAGTTTTTCCTGAAATTCTCTCATATCCATCATATTTCGTTACTCCCTTTTTGCCTTTTATTTTTCACGGATCCGGCTGTGCAGTTCCTGCAGAGATACTACTTCATTTTTCTCCTGCTTCTGCTCTGCCAGAATACCGTCTGCGCTTGCCAGTGCTGCTGCCATCGTTGTGATATACGGCACACGGCTCTTGATGCAAGCCTTTCTCACATAACTATCATCCGGACCATCCTCGTCACCCTTCGGTGTGTTGACTACCAGCTGTACTTTACCGTTGGTGATCACATCATAGATATCCGGGCGTCCTTCACTGCGTTTGAATACTCTTTCTGCCTTGATGCCAGCCTGCTCGATCAGTTCTTTCGTGTGACCGGTTGCCAGGATAGCAAATCCTGCTTCTTTAAACCGTTTTGCGACTTCCACAACCTCTCCTTTGTCACGGTCGCTGACACTGATCAGGACAGTTCCCTCTAACGGCAGTTTGCTCTTGGTTGCTTCCTGTGCTTTATAGAATGCCTCTCCCACAGTGTCCGCAAGGCCCAGAACCTCACCGGTAGAACGCATCTCTGGTCCTAACAACGGGTCAACTTCCGGGAACATATTGAACGGGAAGACAGCCTCTTTGACACCATAATATGGAATCTCTTTCTCTTTCATACCATCCAGTGGCGACGGTGCGCCGCTGAACTCGGAGGTAATGATCTGTGTAGCCAGCGGTACCATGGAGATATTGCACACCTTGGATACCAGCGGTACGGTACGGGATGCACGCGGATTGGCTTCCAGTACATAGACCGTTCCGTCTTCGATCGCATACTGCATGTTCATCAGACCACGCACATGCATTTCCTCTGCGATTTTCTTTGTATATTCTTTGATGGTTTTCAGATTTTCCTCTGAAATATTTTTTGACGGGATGATACAAGCGGAGTCACCGGAATGTACGCCGGCAAGCTCGATATGTTCCATAACCGCCGGAACAAATGCATGATTACCGTCGCTGATCGCATCTGCCTCACACTCGGTCGCATGACGCAAGAAACGGTCGATCAGAATCGGTCGATCCGGTGTCACACCTTCTGCTGCTTCCATATAGATTCTAAGATTTTCCGGATCGTATACCACTTCCATGCCACGGCCGCCCAGTACATAGGACGGACGAACCATAACCGGATAACCGATCTTTTCTGCAATCGCAAGTGCCTCATCCACATCCACTGCCATACCTGCTTCCGGCATCGGAATACCAAGTTTGTCCATCATCGCACGGAACAGATCTCTGTCTTCTGCCATATCGATGACTTCCGGAGAAGTACCAAGGATTTTCACCCCGTATTTTTCCAGATCTGCAGACAGATTCAGCGGTGTCTGGCCACCGAACTGTGCGATCACACCGAGCGGCTGTTCCTTCTTATAAATAGACAGTACATCTTCCAGTGTCAGTGGCTCAAAATACAGTTTATCGGAAGTATCATAGTCGGTAGATACCGTTTCCGGGTTACAGTTTACGATGATCGTCTCAAAACCTGCTTTTTTCAGTGCCATCGCCGCATGTACACAGCAATAGTCAAATTCGATACCCTGACCGATACGGTTCGGACCGCCGCCGAGGATCATGATCTTATTCTTGTTATCGCTGACCGGACTTTCGTCTTTGCAGTGATAGGTGGAGTAATAATAAGCATTATCCTTCGTTCCGCTTACGTGGACACCTTCCCATGCTTCCTCCACACCCTGTGCGATTCTCGCATTACGGATGTCTTCTTCCGGAACTTCCAGGATCTGTCCCAGATATTTGTCAGAAAAACCGTCCAGTTTCGCCTGTTTCAGGGCTTCCGGAGCCGGCACCTGACCTTTGTTTGCCAAAAGTGCTTCCTCTTCTTCCACCAGTTCTTTCATCTGTTCGATGAAATAGTGTTTGATCTTTGTCAGAGCAAACAGTTCGTCTACCGTTGCACCTTTTCGCAGTGCTTCATACATGATAAACTGTCTCTGGCTGTTCGGTTCTACCAGCATCTTTAACAGTTCCTCTTTTGATTTCTCATGGAAATCCTTGGCAAAGCCAAGACCGAACTGACCGATCTCCAGGCTTCGGATAGCTTTCTGGAACGCTTCTTTATAGGTTTTACCGATACTCATAACTTCGCCGACGGCACGCATCTGTGTACCCAGCTTATCCTCTACGCCCTTGAACTTCTCAAATGCCCAGCGCGCGAATTTGATTACCACATAGTCTCCGTCCGGAACGTATTTGTCCAGGGTTCCGTATTTTCCACATGGGATCTCGTCCAGGTTCAGACCGGAAGCCAGCATCGCAGATACCAGTGCGATCGGGAAACCGGTTGCCTTACTTGCCAGTGCGGAGGAACGGGAGGTTCTCGGGTTGATCTCGATAACGATGATTCTTCCGCTGACCGGATCGTGGGCAAACTGTACGTTGGTTCCACCGATGACTTCTACTTCTTCTACGATCTTATATGCCTGTCTCTGCAGTTCCTGCTGTACCTCCTCGGAGATGGTCAGCATCGGAGCGGAACAGAAAGAATCACCGGTATGTACGCCGATCGGATCGATATTTTCGATAAAGCATACAGTAATCATATTGTTTTTGGAGTCACGGACAACTTCCAGCTCCAGTTCTTCCCATCCAAGGATGGATTCTTCTACCAGAACCTGACCTACCAGGCTGGCCTGCAGACCTCTGGCGCATACAGTTTTCAGTTCTTCTACATTATATACCAGACCGCCGCCTGCTCCACCCATGGTGTAAGCCGGTCGCAGCACAACCGGATATCCCAGTCTGTCAGCAATCGCAAGCGCCTCATCCACGCTGTACGCGACATCGCTTCGTGCCATCTCGATACCCAGACGGTCCATCGTCTTCTTAAATTCAATACGGTCCTCGCCACGCTGGATCGCATCCACCTGAACGCCGATGACTTTCACACCGTATTTGTCCAGGATCCCTTCTTCTGCAAGTTCAGAACAAAGATTCAGCCCTGACTGTCCTCCAAGATTCGGAAGAATCGCGTCCGGACGCTCTTTTGCGATGATCTGTTCCAGTCTCTCTACATTCAGTGGTTCGATATACGTGACATCTGCAATCCCCGGATCCGTCATGATCGTTGCCGGATTGGAGTTTACCAGTACAATCTCATATCCCAGCTGGCGCAGTGCTTTACACGCCTGTGTTCCGGAGTAGTCAAACTCACACGCCTGACCGATAATAATTGGACCGGAACCGATAATCAATACTTTGTGTACATCATTTCTCTTACTCATCTTGTTCTCCCTTTTTCGCAGAATATGTTTCCATATTCCGTTTTTTCACGCAGGAAAGCTCCTGTCCCAGGACCCTTCCCTTTTGCATCAACATTTCCGTATTTTATTATACATGAGCCTTCGGTAAATTACTACTGTAAAGTGTGGTTTGCATCAAAAAAACAACCCCTGTCTCCAGGAGTTGCCTTTTTCTTATCTTTACATCTGTCTGATTTTTAAACAGTTTTCACATCCTGCTCCGCGATCAGCTGATCCACCAGTTCTTCCCGTGCCTCATCCCACGTCTGAGCGGTCTCTCCATCGGAGCCAAGCTGTTCTTTGTACTCCTTTTCTTTATCCGCGAAATACTTTTCGATCTCCGCTGATGTTCTCGTCTCTTCGCGCATGTATTCCCAGTACTGATCTTCCCCGCCAAAGGAATCATACAATGCTTTCAGTATCTCCCCGTATTCCTTATTTTCTGGATCATCGATGCCCGCATCCATGGCTTCCCGTTTCTCGCTGACGATCTGATCCTGTTCTGTATCACTGACTGTATACCCTGCCGCTTCCGCCGCAACCGCCAGTGTCTTTCTCCGAACCAGCGCCTGAAATGCCTTTTCTTCCGAAGACTTTCCATCATCCGTCACCGAATCCTGTGCATCTTCCTCGCCCAGTGCGAAGCGCTTTTCATGATTTTCCATCTCCTGCTTCGTGATCTGAATATCTTTTCCAACCGCATACAGCTCATCCGATGTGTCCGTCTCTTTGTCCTGTTCCTGAATCATCTGCCCCAGCTCATACGCCTGATTGCTGCTGTTTTTTGCTTCCTGACTGCGAGTCGCATAAACCGTTCCTGCACCCACTACGACTACGATTCCGATCCCAAGCGCTACGATTATCTTTTTCTTCATTTTCATTCCCTCCTTGTTCTTCTGTTTTCACGGTTCCAAACTTTCCAATACTTTGTCTCTGTATTTCATCTACATTTTCATTCTACCATTACATTGATACCAGGTCTATCTTTTTTCCTGCATTAATACCCTTTCCAGCCATTCATACACAACAGTAAATAACCGATTTCTCCTGCCATTCCTCCTGCAACAATATAGAACACTTTCCGATTTTTCCAGATTTTTTCCCATGTTCCGTAGCTTATCTGTTGCATATATAGGACAAATCCTTGGTGTTCTGCCATCCACAGTTTTCCCTGCTGCCACATCAGGACAATTCCACTCAAAAGAGAGCCGGCAAGTCCGAAGATCCACTGCCATATTTTTTCCAGATCTTTTTTCTTCTGTTCCTGCTGTTTTTCCAGATCTTCTGTATTCTGCACAGGAATTCCGGAAAGGGACAGTGTATCAACAACTTTTTCTGCAACAGCTTCGTTCACCACCTGGATCCGATAGTGATATACTTTCCAGTCAGAATGGCTTTCTCCCTGCAAGGTATCGCTATCTGTAACGCTTTCTCTGTTTTCTGCATCCGACATTACTATTTCTTCGTATTTTTCTATATCCATATACACCAAAACCTGAGATTCTTCCTGTTTTTCTTCCTGACTGTTGATTCCATATATCCTTACTTTCTCCCCATTGATTTCCACAGTCTGGTACAACAGATCTTCCGGCACATATCCCTGGATTACATGTTTTTTCGTATCTTTCAGCTTTTTTATCATACTCCCATCTACGATTGTCCATGCCATGGATGAAATTTTCCCCTGACTGTAGGCCTCCGGAAATTGTTTCTGTAAATATTCCGGATCAGTTCCCACCAACGTAACTTCCGCCTCATATCCATTCCACTCAAGTACCTGTGTGCTCTCTTCCCACAAAGTTATCGTCTGTATCCCTTCCATGTCCCACAGAACTCCCCTCTGTGATTGATATTCCCGAGAAATTTCACACTGAATTTCCACCGCAGCTTTTTTCTGTTCATTCCATTGTCTTCCGCAAACAATCAGGCCGTTCAGACAAAAAAATACCACACTCCAGAACAGGCAGATTATGATTGCATCTTTTCGCCATACAATTTTCCCCGTATACCAGAATATTTCTTTTCTATTCATAAGACTGTCCCTGGTTTCTTCTGCGAATCCAGCCCGGAAGAACTACTCCGACAATACCCAAACCGACAACTGCGGTTACTCCGATAAGAAACTGGCGACCGATCTTATTGCTTTCTTTTCCATTTTTATCTGTATTTTTTTCTTCTATCTTTAATGGCTGGATCGTCAGTACAATATCGCTGGTTTCTTCATAGCTGTTGCCATCCTCGTCCTCATAAGTCAGAAGAATTTTTCCACCTGTCCGTCCGTATCTTTTTTCTGGTGTCACTTCCCCTGCGTTTACCACACCTGCGAAAGCGTCCAATTCACCCGAAACAGCGGTTCCTCCCTCAATGTTTCCAAGAAAGAGACTTTTATCTGTCTGTAGCCCAGGGACATCCACGGTGCATCTCGCATTATAAACCATTCCTCTTCCAACATTCATCAGCTGTACCGGTATCTGCAAACGGTCTCCTGCATTGACTTCTTCCGGGATCTGACCAATCTCCATCGTAAGTTCACTTTTCTGTTCAATCGTTATTTCTATCTGCCCGGTTGCGGTAAGTGTTACTGCGTCCGGATTATCATACGACAGTTCCAGCGTCAGTTTATATTTTCCTGCTTCTGTCTTTTTATCTGTCTGGATCTCGACCGGAACTTCCAGTGTTTTTCCTGCACCAAGTTTTTCATAATACTGCGTATTCACAGCATTTCCAAGCGAAATTCCATCCCCTTCACATCCTGCCGTAACGGTCATATTCTGCACATATTTCTTTTTATTCGTATTTTTAAGAATCACTTTCAAAGTCACGGAATCTCCCGCATAAATATGTTCCGGAATCTCTTTACAGTCTGCCACGATCACTTTCGGTTCGGATGTCGCTTTTTCCTCTTTATTTTCTCCTCCCGCTACAACGGCGGCAGCAACATCCCCTCCTCCTGCAGTTTCTGCTGCCGGCACGGTACTGTCTGTCTCCTCTGAAATACCGCTCGTATCAGAAGGTGTCGGTTCCGGCGTTGCTGTTGGCGTGATTTCTGCCGTTTTTTCATTATTAATCTGTACATACACCGTAAAATTTTGTTCTATTTCCTGTTCTTCCAATTGCAATGCCGTTTTTATATGTACCGGATAAGCACCATTTCTCCTGTCACTTTTTAGCTTTAATACAAATTTTATCAGAAAGACTTCTCTCGTCTGATCGCTATCATTGATTTTTTCTTCTGTCTTTCGAATTGTCTTCTGATAATTCTGAAATATAAACGGTGCTGTATTCTGATCTCCAAGATCCAGCGATGCAGTTATCGTATTCACTTCATTTTTCCCATTCCACAGCAGTGGAAGAATCACAGACACACACTCTCCACTTACTTCCGGTTCATAACCATCCTGGTACGCTTTTTCCATACCCTCATACCGATTTTCATTATCCAGTCTCAGTTTTTCATTCTGCGCTGTTGTCTCCGATTCCACCGCTCCCCGTGTCTGCATGGGAAACAGTAAAAGTAACAACAGCAGACACAGTACTTTTCTTATGGTTCGCTTCATCCTTTTCCCTCCCGTGTGTTATGGATCTCCAGAAGATGTCCGTTCTGTATCTCATAGATTCTGTCAAAGTACAAAATACCTTCCCATAAATTTCCAAATGCCACAAAAGCCATACCCAAATCTGCCAGCCACCCGGAAATCAGAGTTCCGAACTTTTTACGTTCCTCTTCTGTCATTTCACTGATTCCATCTCCTGCCAGCACTATTTCCGGTTCTGTAGAAAGTGCTGCGATGCTGAGTAAAACGCCTTTTTCATATGCTGTAAGATTATCTGCATATATCATTCGTTTTTCCCACAATGTGCTCGTTTTAACCATCGGTTTTATCCTTCCCCACGCCTGCTTTCTGCTATATCCTTGCGTAAGCAACGGCAATAGCAGATAATCGATTGCTCTCATCCGCTCCAGATCCGGAAATTGCTCCGGTATGATACCCGCACGTGATATTCTGTATGTTCCTTCCTGCACTGCTGTTACTCCAGAAGCCACCTGAAACATCTGCCTGGTATCTTCCTGGATTTTCCCTCTGATCAGCACTTTTTCTTTCTTGTGAACCGAAAAATCCACACGATCCAGAATCAGTCGATATCCACGTTCCCATCGGGTAATCTTACACATTTCCAGGCACATTTCATCCATCTCTCTCACCTGCTCTTTCCCGGATACATGTCATCGTTCCTGCATCCATTTCGCATACCGTATCACACAGTACATCGATATCATTCTGGCTGTGACTGGATAATAAAATCGTTTTTCTCTCACCTTTCAGACTCAGAATCAGTTCGTGCATCTGCTTTACCCCTTTTTTATCCAGTCCGTTAAACGGCTCATCCAGAATCAAAATGGAGGGATCTTCCATTACCGCCTGCGCAATTCCCAGTCTTTGCCGCATGCCGAGCGAATATTTAGATACCGGTTTTTTCAGTTTCGGATCCAGTCCTACTGTTTGAAGTACCTCCTGGATTCTTTCTTTTCCGATTTTATGTTGTAATGACGCCAGGATCTCCAGATTTTTCATACCGGTAAGATTTGGCAAAAATCCGGGTGTCTCTATAATCACACCAATATCTTCAGGAAAATCCACATCTTTTCCAATCTCTTTATAGTTTACAAGAATTTTTCCACTGGACGGATTCAGAAAGCCACAGATACATTTCATCAGTACCGTTTTCCCACTTCCATTATTCCCAACGATTCCATATATTTTTCCTTCCTGAAACTCAAAACAGACATCCTTTAATACCTGTTCTTCGGAAAATTGTTTTGAAACATGTTCCAGTTTAATCACTGTACGCATCTTTTTCCTCCTGTTACTCTTCCGTTCCCCTGAATTGAAAATTATATCTCTTCATCTGTCTTGTACTCAAAAACACCAGAATCGTCAGTATGCTGCCAAAAATCAAAAAAGTTTCTTTCAGGCTTGGAAGATTATCATATCCGAAATTATGCATCGAATAGGTTGCCTGATTCAACGGTGAAATCCATCCTACAATTACCCTTGCTTTATAATAAAATTCATCTGGAAGTTTCAACAGTGTTTTCAGATTATCCGGATTCAGCAAAAGCCCATATGCACTAAACGTCAATGCACTGATAACCCCTGCCAGCTGCCCTTTCCACAGTGTAAAAAACATCTGCAAAAACATCAGCACCAATGCATACAGTAACAGCAGAGCAAAGATACAGCACATCGTCTGGTATGGTCTGCTCATCTCCAATGTTTTTACTGCTGCAGGAATTCCCAGTGTTTCTCCTTTTTCCGAATATGCCAGCATTGCTGCTGTATAACTCCATGTATTTTTGGGAAAAAGATATTTCATACACAGTATTCCTGTAGAACCCAGGATAAACATGAGATAACATACACAGGCTCCCACAATATACAAAAACTGCCCTGCAATCCATATCTTTCTGTTTTCACGGATCAGGAAAAACGGCGTTGCTGTCGTAATAAAGGGAAGGTCACCGAACAGCAATAAAAATAACATGGACCCAAGCAAAATAGAATTGCCATCACCAAACGTCCATATAAACGGCTCCACCAACTGCATGGTTGTCTCCTGTTCCCCGGCAAACAGAACTAATTTATCCGTCAGCATAAAACATAAAATAAACGCCAGCAAAAATGCTGCAATCACGCGCATATTTTTCTTCCACATTCGAAAATTATAACCGGCTGTAACAAGTATCATTCTGCTGATTCTACGCATATCCAATTCTCCTTCTCGCCGCATCTGCAAAAGCATATCCTGCAATGCTGGTCAGAAAAAGCAGCCAGAAAAAGACAGACCAGCCATGCAATGGCCAGTCTGCCTGTACCACCAGCCAATCCGGCGGATAAAACGCCCGACATTCCGGGAAATATCGCTCACATAAAATAATCAGCAGATATTCACTCATAAATGGTGCAAGCCATGCCATGTATCGATGATTCACCAGCGTTGAAATCCACATTCCGATTTCTGCTTCCAGTGCTCCAAAAGCAAAAAACTGACACAACATCTGTCCATATTTCCCCAAAAAATTCTGTATAATCCTCCATGAAAATCCTTTTTCTATAGGCAGAAAAACAATCCATGTACACAAAATAAAAGCCACTGTCCCCGCTACCAGAATACTTCCACCTGCAACTGCATTTGTGATTGCTTTTGAAATTATGTATTTTTTTCGTTCTTTTCGAACCAGCACAAATTTATAGATACCACTTTTATATTCATCCACAAATCCGGTCGCATACGGAACAGTGCACAACAAGGGAAAATACAACCGAATCCCATCTCCCGTCAGAACTTTCAAAATATAACTTTCCGTCCAGCCTGCACCCAGCTTCCTGCCACTTCTCAGCACCTCTGCCACCATTTCCAGATTAGTTACGGTAAGAAATATCACAGTAAGAAAAGTTCCCAGGTACAGCCATTGTTTTCGAAATGCTCTTTTTCTATCATACGGTAACATTCATTTTCTCCGTTTAATATCCAAGGGATGTATTGATTACGCTCCCATCAATCCCGTTTATCATCAGAAACTCCTGTTTTCCCCAGTCATCACCATCTACACGAAGTGTTCCGGAAAACGACCATGCAGGAACCATCAGAAAATCTTCCGTATTGCTTTTTTCTTTGATTCTGAAAAGTCCTTCTGTGATTTCAGATATTTCGATCTGAATCGTTCCGGTTTCCGTTGCATCCGAATCCAGAAATGCTGATTCTGTAAACTGCGCCTGTGCCTGTTTTTTGAATGTCTGATAAATCTCCTCAAAATCCATCGTTTCTACATTTTCATTTTCTATCTGTACCACATCCATCGGAGATATCAGTTCCACACTCGTCAGTACACCGTTTTCAAATCCAATACTCAGAGATGAATAATAATAATTTGCCGCATACAGATCTTCTGATTTCAGATCAATCAGTGGTCCCTGAAATGCCGTGATATTTTCATAAGACGGTGTATAGGTTACCATTATATTTTGTATGCTTTCTGCTTCCGATGTTTTATATTCCGCATATTTCCAGTTTTCCATCCCCAGCTGATTTTTTATCTCATCTGCTTGTTTTACCGCCTCTTCTTTGGATAACGTTCCTGTTTCTTCTTTGACCCATTCCTGTTCATCTTCATACAGGAACCATTGTGTATTTAACCGATAGTCACTCTCTTCTCTGTTATCCACTTCCACCATCGCCTGATGTCCGTTCACGGTTGCCTGCGCGATCAGCTGACTGGTTTTGTCAAGTCCTTCATAATTTGCATCACCGGATGTGGGCATTGGCAGGTCATCATAATAGCCATATGGATGAAATTCCCATGTACACGGAATTTTTTCATCGGCATCGCTGGCTGACGCATATTGTTTTTCGTATTCTTTGATTTCTTCTTCCAGCTCTTTTTTTATCCGATCTGCCTCTTCCTGGCTTCCATAATCCTCCAGAAGTTTGTCCTGATCACTTATCCGTTCTTTCAGTTGAAGAATCCTGTCTTCTATCTCTGTTTTACTTTTTTCTCCAGGTTCATATGCCGTCGCACCCTCAAACAGCACATCCGCCCACTGTTTTGCCTCTTCTTCCGTAATCACATGCGGTTTTACTCTCACAACCGGTTTGTTTTCTTCCAGTCCCGTAACACTCGCATCCACAGATACCTCTATTTTTTCCCCATCTGCCTGAAACTGATCCGTATATTTTTCCGGTACTGATGCGTCACTGTCTTTCTTATTTTCTCCCTGAATCGCCTGTTCCAGTTTTCCCTCATTTTTATTAACCACAATGTCTTCTGTCGGGTTTTCGGCACAGCCGGTAAGCGCAAGGCAAATCGGGAACGCTAACCAAAATATATATTTATTTTTTTTCATATAGTCTCCAATTTATTATTAAACAAGCCACCAGTTTTTATCTTATTTGTTATTTAACCAACAGATTTCCAACCATACCAATAACATTGCCATGCTCCATTGTATGCATTTACCTGTCTCATGTTATAACCTTCTGAGAAATACGGAGCATTACCGGTAAAATTTTTATAACTGTTTGTTGTACCTGTAGAACGTAATGTGGATCTGAATTTGGTCCATGTATTTTTTCCGCATGCTCCATCAATATCCAGTCCAACTGCTCCCTGAAAAGCTTTTACTCCATTACAGGTTCCATTTCCATAACTGCCATCTACACCGCCAGCATTAATAATATACTTACGCGTTGATGTGCTGTAGTTTACTAACATTGTCTGGATGCCTCTTACATAGGATGCATAATAACCAGACTTTGACTGTGTCGGAAAATTCTGCATTTCCTGTGCACTTGCCGGTACAACACTTATAAGTAACATAACTCCTGCTGCCATAATCGTCAATAGTTTTTTTATTTTGTTTTTCATATAGTACCTCCTTCTCAGCTGGTGGCTTGTTTAATTTCTATGATTGTATTTAATTTACAATCTCATTGTATCAATACAATATATTTATGTCAATACTTTTTCATTGACTAAATTGCTTTTTAGGTATATATTATACTTACAATTTAATAAAGGAGTGATTCGATTTGCTATTTAAAAAAAAGAGAATTCCAAAACTAACTTCTCGCGAAGTTGATATCCTAAACATTCTCTGGAAAAACGAAAAACCATTAATTGCTTCTGAAATAGCAGATGCCCGATCGGATCTTACGATTAATACCGTTCAGGCAGTTCTTCGGAAGCTTCTGAAATACCAGTTGGTCGAAGTTGCAGACATTGTATACAGCGGTACGGTTTTATCTCGCTCTTACCGTCCGACCATTACCTCTGAGGAATTCGCTGTTCATGAGGTAACTTCTGATTATCTGGCATTTGAAAAAACGCTTTCGAAACCGTTACTGGTCTCTGCGCTTTTGGACACGGAGGAAGATCCTGTCAAAGCACGGGAAACGATTGATGAATTGCAGAAAATGTTAGATGAATACAAGAAGACTTTGGAAGAACAGGAGCCATAATTATGTTAGATTTCTCTATCTCCTCTGTAAACATGGCGATTTTGGTAAGTAATCTTTTTATCATTTTTCTGGTTCTTATTTTCCGAAATCGTAAGATTCTGTTTCGACTGGGGCTTCCTCTACTGGTTGGATTCGTGATTCTTATTTGTGTTCGCATGATATTTCCAGTCGAACTATTGCCGATCTCCCACAATGTATATCTTCCAGATTTACTGACTACCATTGTAGGTGAAACACGCCGTACACGTTTTCTTCATGATACGGTATCGTGGTGGAATATTTTGGAGCTTGTATGGATATGTGGCATACTATATTCCTCACTAAAATACTTTAATCGAAATCATGCTTTTCGAAAGTATGTAAAAAAGCATGCTAGTGCTTTATCTGAATCCAGTATACAAATGCGTGCTTTCACTCAAATCAAGTTAGAAGCCACCAAAAAAGGCATTCAAAAAATGCAATTACTGGCTCTTCCGCTTCTTAAAAGTCCTATAATCTACGGTCTTTGGAAGCCATGTATTCTCATTCCAAACACTTTGGAACTATCAGAAACAGAATGGCGTTATGTTTTATTACATGAAGTAAATCATTATCGTCATAAAGATCTATATATAAAATTTTTATTACATATCATCTGCATAATTTACTGGTGGAATCCATTTTGTCGATTTTTAAAGAATGACACAGATACGATATTGGAAATACGGATTGATCAGACATTGGCAAATAATCCTGCGCATACTGCTGAATATTTGTCCTGCCTTTTGAAAACAGCTTCCTATCAAATAGAAAATCCAATATCTATCCCTGATTTTTCTATTAATTTTTGTGATTCTGTTCTGGCACGACGTTTTGAAACGCTTACTCAAAAGCAAAATGAGTCAACTTCTTCTTTAGCTGTAATTGTTTTTCTGAGTATCTCGTTCCTTATATATATATCATCTTACTTTATTATTTTTGAAGACGATTATTATCCACCAGATCAATTTACTGATGATATTATTATTCCTACAAAAGATAATTGTTTTCTTATAGAGCGATCTGATGGATCATATGATTTATATCTCAATGGTACATACATGACAACTCTACCTGATAAACAATATTGCGTTCCTAATATAAATACTTATAAAAATATAAACGAGGCATCCAAACATGAACAAATTATTTCTGAAAAATGAATTAATCATTTTTACTTATCTCTTAGTTTTTCTTGCATCCGCTCCGGTTTTTCCTGAAATTTCGTATAATTCTACTGCTTCTTCTGATGTTTCATTTCAAAACTCTGACGAGCGAAATTCCAACATTAGATGGGTATTTAAAACGATTAACGGAAAAAGCTATAAACGCCTCTACAATACCGCTACTAAACAATGGATTGGAGACTGGATTCCAGCCTGACGCAAACAGGGTCTGCCGCACCATATCAGTGCGACAGACCCTTCCTTTTTGTCATACTTTATTTTTTTATTTATACATACTCATATAATCCCCATGCGCCTCGATCAGTTCGTCGCACATTGTCTTGATATCATCGATATTCAGCTCTGCTGCGGTATGTGGTTCGAGCATGGCTGCCCCTTTACTTTTTCACAATCCATTTTCCACTTCTATTGGATCCTTGCCTTTCAACGAATCCATCCTCTCGCAGATCTTTTATTATTTTCTGGACCTGTTTTCTTGTAAGATCGAATTCTTCCATAAGTCTAACCTGCGTTATCGCCGAATCTTCTTTCATTCTTTGTAAAATATCCCATTTCTTTTCGGCTCCTTTTTTTGGCTCCTTTTTGGCTCCTTTTTGTTCACACTCTTTCTTTTCCTCTCTCAAAAATGCTTCATGCACAAATAATCTTGAGATAAAATAACTGTGATCATCATCTGTTTCAAACTCAGGTTTCGGCGATCCATTTTCTTCAAGTGCTCTAAGAATCTTGCCAAATCCAGTATTTCGTCCTTCTGTCAAATGTAATTCTTTCAGAATTTCTCCAATACGCCGGTTTCTATATCTGCGATTTGATACCTTATATCGTTTTAAGCCTTCCTTTGTAACCGAACGATCCGGTCCTGGAAAACTTACAATTTCAATCATTTCCTTTTCAACCCTTACTTCTATCGGTTCCCGGATATCATACGCACGGTGATAAACTGCATTTGCAAGCGCTTCTTCCAATGCTGCATATGGATAATTGTATACCCAATCCGCTTCTGCTTTATCCGCACTCTTAACAATTTTCTTTGTTACAATTGAATTTTTTATAAATTGCAATGCTTCTCTAAGCTGCTGATGAATTGGTCCTTTAAATGTATTTTCAATAATATTATCTCCACCCAAACACTCCGCCTGATCAATTATTGATATACTATACAAAAAACTCCCGCCACTTCCCTTTGAAAGGAAATGACGGGAGTATCATATTTATTCTACCTTTTTATTTATACATACTCATATAATCCCCATGCGCCTCGATCAGTTCGTCGCACATTGCCTTGATATCGTCGATATTCAACTCTGCTGCGGTATGCTTTATTTTACTTCTTTAAGATAAAACTCCACCGCTTTGAAATCCCCTGTCTGGCGTGGGAAGTTCAGGCCGCCGTGCATCAGGGCGCGGCCGCTTCTTACCAGTTCGCCGTTTACTTCGTACATGGCATCCGCTTTCAGCCCTCTTACCGGGATGTGAATGGACGGGCCGCTTGGCTGTGCCAGGATCTGCATGCCGTGTACCAGAGCTTCGCTTTGATCCTGGGATACGAACTCCCAGGCTGCGTACAGACGGTTTTCCATCGGGTTGGTCAGGCGGTAGTATTCGCCTTCATGGGTCAGGTTGTAGTATTTCTTAAAGGTTTTGATCTGTTCTTTGACCTCTTCTTTTTCCCCATCGCTTAACAGGTTCAGATCCAGTTCGTATCCGAAACTTCCTGCCATGGCTACGGTTCCTCTGGTTTCTACCGGAGTGATACGGCCGGTCTGGTGGTTCGGAACAGCGGATACGTGGGAACCGACTGCTGAGATTGGATAACAGAAAGACGTTCCGTACTGGACGCTGAGACGTTCTACTGCATCGGTATCATCACTGCACCAGATCTGTGGGGAATAATACAGCATACCAAGGTCAAAACGTCCACCGCCGCCGCTGCAGCCCTCCAGTAACAGATCCGGATAACGGCTCACCAGACGTTCCAGCAGATCATACAGACCCAGCATGTAGCGATGGCTTGCCTCTCCCTGACGTTCTTTTGGTAAAACGGCACTGTACACATCACTGATGTGACGGTTCATATCCCATTTGACATATTCGATATTGGCACTGTCGAGGATTGCTGTCATGCGTTCGTACAGATATTCCCGGACATCTTCTCTTCCCATATCCAGGATCAGCTGATAACGGCTTCTGTTCGGCTGTCTTCCCGGGATCTGGATCGCCCAGTCCGGATGTGCACGGTAAAGATCACTGTCCTCGGAGATACATTCCGGCTCAAACCAGAGACCGAACTTCATACCCATTGCATTGATTCCGTCTGCGATCGGTTTCAGACCGCCTTCCAGCTTGTCGGTATTGACATACCAGTCACCCAGTCCGCTGACATCTCCCTCACGTTTTCCAAACCAGCCGTCGTCGAGAACCAGCATCTCCACGCCAAGTTCGGATGCGCCTTTTGCAATGTTCAGGATCTTTTCTTTATCAAAATCAAAGTAGGTTGCTTCCCAGTTGTTGATCAGCACCGGACGTCTCTCGTGTTTGTATTTGCCACGGCACAGATGTTCCCGGAAGGTATGATGGAAGTTGGAACTCATCTTTTCAAATCCTTCGCTGCTGTAGGTCATAACAGCTTCCGGTGTCCAGAACTCTGCTCCTGCTTCCAGTGTCCAGGCAAATCTCTGGCTGTTGATGCCGGCAGTCAGTCTGGTCTGTCCCATCTGGTCTTTTTCTGCTTCGATCGAGAAGTTTCCACTGTAAACCAGTGCTGTTCCATAACATGATCCCGCTTCTTCGGTGGTATCTTTGCTGCACAAGATGGCAAATGGATTATGCTGGTGGCTGGATGCTCCTCTGATACTTTCCACGGTCATCTTTCCGTGCATCAGCGGTACCCGTTCCATCTGACGTTCCAGATTGTGTCTTCCGTGAAAATGCATCAGTTCCCAGTCACCGCTCATCAGATCCAAATTCATGGAAGCAGCTTTTGTCAGTACGATCGCATCGGTTCCCTGATTTACGAATTTTACGCAACGGGTAATAATATCTCTTTCTTCCCACACACTGTAGTATAAAAATGCATGCAGTCCGGTTACTTTATCTGCCAGTTCCACGATCAGGGTATCGGCATCTTTTTCTTCTCCGTACAGTGCCGGCATTCCCGGGATCGCATATTTGCCCTTTTCGATGGTATATCCTGCATAACGCCAGTCTGCGGCATCGCTTCCGTCCGCGTTGATCACGCTCACACTGTTGATCCGGTAATCGCCGACGCCGTTGGTGGAGTATTCCTGTGGTCTGGAATCGAGAGAATAGTCTCTCTCATTTCCTGCCTCGTAAGGGTTTCCGGAAAATCCCCGATCCTGATAGTCTAAAAGATAGCTCATATCTTCCTGACCGATATTTTCTCCATAGTACAAGTGATTCAGCACCAGATATTTGTCTACCATCATCTGATAACTTGTATTGTTTGTTGACAACGTAAAAAGTTTTTTCTGTTCGTCTATATAAATTGCCATGTTCGTCCTCCTTTTTATCGCTCTGTCTGCATCACAGTTTATTGTTTTTACATCACTGTTTTTCACATTCACCGTTATGTTTTGCAGTCTGTTTTCTATTCACAGACTATACTCAGTATACCATGCTGCGAAACTGAAAAATATGGGATTTGTTTCCTGTAATTGTGGATTCGTTGCGTGCTGTATCAATTTTGGAGATTTTCATGTACGCTGTTATCCGTGTTTTTTCTGCATTTTTCTTTTTCGGACGGTTCTTCTCTCTGTTATCCGTTTTGTTCCTGTGCCCGTTCACATTCTCTTTTCAGGAGCTCATGCCATTCCGGTTTTTCTTTTTTCAGGGATAATGGTTTTCCCTCTCTGTTTAAGAAGCAATGGCTGGTCTGTCCGCTGCAGCGCAGGGTTCCGTCTTTTTTATCCCTGATATGATATTTCAGAAAGATTTTTACGCCATTATATTTTTTCACTGCCACCTCAATAGATACTTCTTCCCCGTACCGTGTCATGGAGTGATAGGCTGCCTCCACCGTCAGTACCGGGCTGATCACACCTGCGGCTTCCATTTTGTCATAATCCATACCAAGATATGCCAGATAATCGCTCCGGCTTTCCTCGAACCAGCGGATATAGTTGGAATGATGCACGCATCCCATCTGATCGGTTTCATAATACTGCACCCGATGGTTATACCCCGGGTATTGTTCTGTTCTTTCCATCTGTGTCTCTTCCCTTTCTGTCCCATACATTTCTGTTCTGTCGTTTTTCTCCACATTTTTGCGATTTCAATTTTAAAATGTACCATCGCAAATCGTTTTCTCTCACTTCAACATTTTTATTTTCAAAAGGATTCTTCTTTTTTCAGTTCCTGATAGATCCGTCCTATCGGAAGTCCCACGACATTGTTATAGTCTCCCCGGATCTCTTTTACAAATCGTGCACAAAGACCCTGGATCCCGTAGGCTCCTGCTTTGTCCATCGGCTCTTTCGTGCTGACATACCATGCAATCTCTTCTTCTGTCATCGGGTACATGGATACTTTTGTCTCTTCCGCAAAGGTTGTCTGTTTTCCTTCCTCCAGCAGCGTCACACCGGTATATACACTGTGAGTCTGCCCCTGCAGCATGCGTAACATACGGATCGCATCTGCCTCATCTTTTGGCTTTCCGAGAATCTTCCCGTCATAAACCACAATCGTATCCGCCCCGATCACCAGCCAGTTCTCCGGTAACTGTGGCTCCAGCTCTTCCTTCACCGCAGCTGCTTTCTGTGTCGATAACGATTTTACCACTTCCACAGGATCTGTGCTTGTGATAATTTCCTCACCGTCTGCCGGATGCACTTCGAATTCTAATCCGATCTGTGTTAAAAGTTCTCTTCGTCTTGGGGACTGGGATGCGAGTATAATATTTTTCATAATTCTCCGTTTTCTCCCTTCTGCCGTTCCTGTGCAATTACAATTCCGCGACAGTATTTTCTTCTATTATTATGCCATATTCTCTCTTTTTTGTGAATCGTTTTTCATTCAGACAATACAGTAACGAGATAAAATACGCTTCGCGAATTTTACTCATTGTCGCAGCAGTCGTCAAGGTCTTGTGCAAGCACAGACTTTGACTCGTTGCTCACGTAAAAAAACTGCCGTCCGAAACACTTCTTTTCATGTTCCGGACGACAGCCATATTCTGTGAAAGTAAGCAGAACGATAAGCCGGGTTATGTCTTGAATGGTCATCTATCTAATCCTGCTGTTGCCAGCAGGCTTCAGCGACCTACCTAAAAACGTGACGGGCAGCCACATAGTTTTTTGTTCGGTCTTGCTTCGGATGGGGTTTACATGTGCCCTCTCTGTCACCAGACAGGCGGTAGTCTCTTACACTGCCTTTCCACCCTTACCAGGCGAACCTGGCGGTTTATTTCTGTTGCACTGGCCTTGGAGTCACCTCCACCGGACGTTATCCGGCATCCTGCCCTTTGAAGCCCGGACTTTCCTC
>OLOI01001215.1_pt1 | contig 22822 bp, 18 predicted proteins | sample 1672131 | NCBI WGS metagenome assembly OLOI01 (sample SAMEA3136651, study PRJEB25190) | human gut metagenome
TTCGCTAACGGATAGAAACTGTCTTGTATGTATTCCTATCACAAGAAATGCGCATATAAACTTTATCAAATCGACTAATTTATAATTTTTCTCTTCACTTCTTGACATCTCATTCATTTTCACTTAATCAACCCTTTACTTTGAATCACCTAAAAAATTAACATACGGCTAAAGTCCGATTCATAATGTAAGAGTAAGGTCTATCCGGCCTTGCTCTTTTCCTTTAAAATGGAGGTATGGTCTGACGAACTTTCCGATTGGGACACCACGCCCGCAGACAAATGTGTCAGCCAGCCTCCATTGTTTTGTGCTCGATTCAGCAAGTTGGGACATAGCTCCCGTTTCACGATTGAATATGTGCGTACTTTGGAAAAGCTGGATAGCCATAAATCGAAACGAAAGAAGGAATGTCAATGCTCGCAGTAGGAATCGATATTTCCAAGTCAAAAAGTGTAGCAGCCATCTTAAACCAAGACGGATCAATGCACACAAGCCCTTTTGAATTCCACCATACGCAGCCTGAACTAGACGCTTTCATTAAGTATATTTTGAATAGCAAGCAATCTGCAACCATCTTAATGGAAAATACCGGGCATTACCACTATCCTGTTCTGAAAGCGTTCCAGGAAGCCGGGCTCCCTGTTTGTATGGTTAATGCCTATCAAATCAAGAAATTCGGAGACATGGATCTTCGCAAGGCCAAAACGGACAAGAAAGATGCAGTGCGGATTGCCAGATATGCATTGGAAAAGAGTTATTCTCTGGTTCCATACACATCTATGGAGTAGAAATACGAAGATTTAAGATTTTTGGCACGACAGTATAATCAGCGAATGCTTACCCTGAAAACCAACAAAGTATTTCTACTTAATCTATTGGATGAAACGATGCCTGGCATAACCAACATCCTGCCTCTAACGACCAGAACGCCAGAAACCAGTCTTTCCGTTCTCTTTATCAATCGTTTTAAATCCTACGATCGTATAAAGAAAATGGGAAAAAGTCGTTTTCTTGACGCATTTGAAAAAATCGCAAGGAAATCTCGAAATCGCCAAACCAAAACATATGGGTTGGCAATTTACGAAGCTGCATTACGCAATATCACAACAAGGGGAGAAAACGAATACACTCTTGCGGCTCAAGATCAATGCCTTGAACTTGTCTGTGAATCACAAAAGGCCGCGATTCAATTATTCTAAAAATGCAAACATTAGCTGAAACGTTGCCCGAATACGCTGTTCTGCGCTCTATGGCTGGTGTTGGGGATCGACTCGGTCCCCTTATCCTTGCTGAAATTGGAGATATCCGCCGCTTTCACAGTGGAAAAGCACTCAACGCTTATGCTGGTAACGATCCGCCTCCATATCAGTCTGAAACATTTGAGAGCTACAATCGCCACATATCAAAACGTGGGAATGCGGCTCTCAGAAAGTATTGCTTTGAGGTTATGCAGACACCCAAACTTACACGACCTCAAGATGACCCTGTCTACCTTTTTCTGCTCAAAAAGGAACAGGAAGGGAATCCGTATAACGTAGCTAAAATGGCCGGAGTCGACAAGTTTCTCCGCATCTACTACGCGAGAGCGATGGAAACACTCAAGCAACAGTAACCACTGACTCTATTATATATCTTTTTCAAAAATCCACAACTGCTGTGGATTCAATTTAATGCGCCCTTTTTCCAAAAGAAAATCGGAAAATCTAAAAAAACTCTTGAGAAATACATTAGCAAGATTTATCTCACTGTCCAACTGCGCGGTAAACCACATCAAAATACTCGCAGACGCACTTCATGCTTTCGTCAAAGTTCCTGCCGATTTCCTCACACGCTGCAGCAAACGCCTTGCGGTGGGCTTTCTTCCACGCGGCAAGGGTGCCGTCCCCCTCGGCGGCGGCACAATCTGCCGTCACATCTTCAAACGGGACAACCTCCACCTTTGTGGTGCGGGTAATGCAACGCGGCTGCATATCGCTGTCCAACACGACCGTGTAATCACCCGTGCGCGGCAGAAGCTGCATCTGGGTTTCAAACAGATTGAACAACCCCGTGTTGGCGCGTTTTTTGCCGCAAAGAATGTTGTCCAGAATTTCATCGGTGCCGTTGCTGTCATAAAAACAGACATTGTAGGCAGAAATCGTCAGCCCCGAATCCTTTACAAATTTCTCGATTTGATCCATAGATCCCTCTCACGCAAGATCATCAAAGCCCAACTGCCCATCACAGCTTGTACGCAGCAGCAGCGGCGGGCGGCTGCAAAGCAGCTCCAGCGCCGCACCGGCGTCCACCAACCACGGGCGCACCTGCTCGTGGGAGAGCAGCAACGGCATACGGTCGTGGATGGGTGCTACCGAATCATTGGGCGCGGTGGTCAGAATGATAAAGCAGTTCACACCACTTATATTATCATAAATGCCCGCCAAGTAAATCGGCTGTCCCGGCATTTGAAAAAAATATTTGTGCTTGGCGCTGTCCCACTCATAAAAGCCGGTGGCGGGAATCACGCAGCGCTGGAAGGCAACACTGCGGCGAAACATCGGTTTTTCCGTCACCGTTTCGGCGCGGGCATTGATGATTTGCTGTCTGCCGCGGAAACCGGGCAGCCCCCATTGCTGAAACTCGCCCACGATCTTCTCCCCGCGTGAAACCAGCACCGGTGCCACCTGCGAGGGGCAAATATCCCCTGCCATTGGGAAATTGAGTTCGTTTCCCTCGCTGCGGCGCTGTGCATCGCGCACGATCTGGCGAATCTCTTTATATTCATCGGCAGAAAACTGATACCGTCCACACATACGCGACGCTCCTTCCTTATCCTACTACAATACCGGCGATTCTGAACTCGTCCTCCTCCCGCACAGGGATGGGGGCATATTTTTTATTCAGGGAAATCAGCGCAATGCCGTTTTCGTCCTTGCGCAGCTTTTTGCAATAGCTTTGGTCGTTCAAGGTGCAAAGCACAATATCACCGTTGTTAGCGTCTTGTGCCGCTTTGACCCAAACGGTCTGCCCGTTCACAAAGCGCGGCTCCATACTGTCACCGGCGATGCGGACACCGAACTCCGCCTTGGCGGGTACGGATTCGTCCACTTCGGTCATCTCTTGGACATCATCGTCCAGCCACTGACCGGTACCGGCAGAGGCAGGCTGTAAATAGACCGGCAGCAATCGCAGTGTCGGTTCCGGGTTTTCGGTAAATTCTGCCGTGTGCAGCAGCATGGAACGGTATTCCCCCAAACGCTGCTGCCCCGTCGGATTCAGTTTAGGCTCAGAATCTAGATACAAATCTGCCACATCCTCAAACCCCAAAGCCTTTGCCAACGCCACACCCACGGTAACACGGGGTTCGCGCTCGCCGGCCTCCCACGAAATCAAGGAGCGTGTGGTCACAGCCTTCTCGGATTCCGGCAGGAACTGCTGCATTTTCTGTACGACCATCTTGCGGGTCATCTTCTGTGCCTCACGCGCGGCACGAATACGCTTGTTCCAGTTGCTCACGGTATATCACCTCAGCTATATTGTACCGCCTTTTGTATGGAAAGTCAAACGTACTATTACACGGATTTTCATTTTAGATTTAGGAAATCGCACTTTAAAGTGAAAAATTGTGGCGATACAATAGGCGTATAGGAGGCGGGAACGATATGGGACAGCGGCATATACTGCATTGCGATTGCAATTCCTTTTACGCAAGTGTCGAAATGCAGGAACACCCGGAACTGCGCGGGAAAAGCATTGCCGTATGCGGCGACCCGGAGGCGCGGCACGGTATCGTTCTCACCGCAAGCTATCCCGCCAAGAGGATGGGCGTGAAAACGGCAATGCCCATCTGGGAGGCCGAGCAGCATTGCCGTGACCTGATCGTGGTTCCCGCCAACTATGGAAAATACCAGAAATACAGCAGCTATGTGCGCGAGATTTTCCGTGACTACACCGACCAAGTGGAGAGTTTTGGCTTGGACGAGGCGTGGCTGGATATTACGGGCAGTCTGGGTTTGTTTGGGGACCCTGTAAAAATTGCCAAAGAAATCAGCGACCGCATTAAACGGGAGTTGGGAATCACCGTTTCGATTGGCGTTTCTTTTAATAAAATCACCGCAAAATTCGGCAGCGATTATAAAAAGCCCGATGCCATAACGGTCATCGAGCCTGATACTTATAAGCAAATTGTCTACCCGCTGCCGGTGGGTGACCTTTTTCAATGAAACTCAAAATTTTGGATTTATCCTGCTTTGTTGCAGCACACGCTGTGCATACAAGTTTTTTGGGGCTGAAATGCGCCTGTTGCGACCCGGCATGGGTACGCAGTATCAGGAAATGGAAAGCATACCGGCAAAGGACATGATACCGAACCAGAGCAGGAATGCGGCAAACATAAAGAAGCACATCCCACCCAAAACAGGCTTTCGCGGCTTGTTTTCGGTAATACGGTCGGGCCGAGTGGGATCGTAATAACCGACCACCTGCCGTCCCAGTTCCCGCTTGCCGGAAACGGTCTGACGGCTTGCGTACCGATAGGTTTTGCCGTTCACGGTGTACTCATAGGTTGGAAGATAGACTGTCTCCCGGCGCAGCTGTTCGCTGCCGTCCTCCTGCTGCTCCCACCTTTCATTGACCGATTCCTCGATCCATACCACCTTCATCATCGTGGTGCCTGTGTACCGCCGCACAGTATCCTCGTATTCCTGCCGTGCGCCTTTCCGCTGGCGCACCCCGAGCCATGCCACCGACACAGCCCCGAGAATGAAGCCGATTTCCGCTGTGATATTCCGCGTAGATTCTATGGGACACGCCACAAACGCTATCGCAAGAACGATACTGATAATGAGGATTCGATTCTTTTTCATACGACCTCCTTCACCCCTCTGCCGGTGCCTTTCCTGTCACAATGCGGGCGGCTGATTTTGCACCGCATCCACAAAGAGAAGGGTCAGACCGATATACAGGATGCAGGCCAACGCCAGCAGCACACAGATACTGATACCGAGGATGCGCACGGTTTTGTTTCTGCGCAGATATTTACGGCACAGTACGATGCCGATAACCGCCGATGCCAACAGCACCACAGCAAGCCAAATCGGCATATTGCCCACCTCCTTTACGCGCCGCGGAACACATCGATCATATTCGTAAACCACGTCAGCTCACGAGTAAAGCGCCGGCGCAGCTGTGCCGGATCCTCACGGCCCTTGCCGAGGTCAAAAAAGCCGTGCCCGCTGTGAACCGCGAGATACAGTCTGCCGTCACTGTTGAGATTTATGGAAAACTTACCGAAGGAGGAATCCGCCAGCGCCAGAATTTTCTCTGCGCAGTCGGGCGTCAGAATGTGCAGGGCTGCGACTTCATCACCGCTGCTTACATTAAAACGCTTATCGAAGGCCTCGTTTCCTGTCCGGATGGTTTTGCTGCCGAACAGCTTATCCATCCGTTCTCTTGGCCAGATGGTCAGCCAGGTCGGGAATTCCCGGTTCAGTTCGCACAGCATCCACTGCCCGGTATAGACCTCGCGCTCGTTTTTCTCCCACTGACCGGTTTCCTCGCGCTGAAACTCGTTTACCTCCGTCAGCCTGACGGTACACAATTCGGCGGTCAGCCCCTGATAGGTTCCGCGGATATACCCGCTGCCGCTGCAATAGGTATGGCCGGGCAGGGGGATGTTTGTATCCTTAGCATCCAATATGTGCGGGGCGGGATCCATCTGTATGTTGTCAAAGACTGTGCTTACAATATCCGGTGCCAGGGCATCGAAGGTCCGGCGGTCGGCCTGCTCCCTGGATTTTCCCTTTGCCGTCTGCCCCAGCGCGAGGATCACAACGCCCGCAATGATCAGTATAAGATTGCCGCCCTGCACGATACCCGCAAAGACGACCACGCCGCCCAGCAGCGAAAGGAGCATTCCGCCCCATTTTCCGCCTTTACTCTTGCGCAGCTGCTGCGAAAGCTGTTCATCCGTCAGGTTTTTATTCTTCTCTTCCATATTCGTCTCCTATTCTGCCTTGCCGGTTACTCTCCGCCGGGAAAAGCATATCGCCGTTCACGCTGTTGATGAGATCGCCGCTGACGCTGCGATTCAGCTGCAGGGTATCGCCGCTGCCGTCAAAGTGCAGCGTCACACCGTTTTCGTCCGCCCACAGTGTGCCGTACTCAATGACATCTTCCTGATCATTTACAAATTCCCATGTCGCATCCTCATAGATACGCAGCCAAAGATTTTCGTCCGGGTACTCCCAAAGCCCTGTATAATCGCTTGGATCGCCCTCGTCAGCCGGAACTGCGGACAGATCCTCCCGATAGACATAGCGCTCCTCCGGATCCCAGATCCAGATCAGATCCGTTGCATCCCCATTTTTGTGAAGAAAGCTCACCCATACATCGCTCTTGCCGTCGCCGTCCAGATCGTCAAAGGAGATGCTGTGAAATGCCTGCTCCGCATCGGGAATGTCCATAGGGAAGGCGACACTGTCGAACAGCACCTGCTCCGGGATGTCCCGGTAGAAGGCTGCGCTGCTCTCGCTCACTGTGACCAGAACATCCACACTGTCGCCGTCATGGGTGATGGTTCCGCTGTCGACCACCATACCGGTTGTGCGCCAATCATCCCCCGCCACATCATCGGAATTGCCGCAGGCGGCAAGGCACAGGCAAAGCACCATCACCTGCGCAAAGAATGCGGTGTTCTTCCACCGGTTTTTCATGATACGCCTCCTTCCGGTCACTCCATCAGGTAATAAAGTGACATTGCGCGGCACCGGCAGCGCACGTTCAGAGCCTGTATCTTACTCATCAAAGTAGTCGCCCCAACCTTCGTCATCGTAAGAGTAATCGTCCCAGCCGTCACCGGGGTCAGACCACGGATCGTAGTCGTCGTAGTACTCATCCGAGTAATCCCAGCCGGCATCGTTGGATTCCATGTATTCGCCAGAATCGTCGTCAATATAGCCGTCCGAGCCGTAGGAGATGAACTCGTTTTCATAGCCGTTCCAGTACCACACGTCGCCGTCTTCATCATACCAGTAGTATGGCGTGCCGTAGTCGCCGGTATCGCCGGAATAGGTTGCCTGAGTGGGTACGGGCTTGGGCGCGGTGCTCCATCCGGCGGTGTAGGAGATGGTTTCGAGCATGTTGTTGCAAATCTCAAAGTAGTTGTGGATTCGACCCTCGAGCGCGATGGTCGTTGCGACAAGCGCGTAGCCGGTCGGACCGTAGTAGCGAACCTCCATACAGCCGCGCACAGGCTGAGACGGACCGTCGGAGAAGATGGATCCGTCGAGCCACATATAACCGATCAGACTGTAGTAGTCGCCGTTATCCTTGAAATCCGAGCCGAAGGATTGGATGAGCTTGTCGCCGTACATACCCTTCATAAAGTCGTCGAGCATCTTGACCATGTAGGGCTTCGCGCTGGCAGCGCCCTTTTCCATATAGGAATCATAGCCGGAGATAGGCTGGAAGGCAATCACAATATTGGAATAGTAGTCATCCGTTCCGTCTTCCATGACTGCGTTGAAGCTCAGCGAATTGTCAATATTCGGGTGTTCGTGTGCTTCCATCTGGATTGGATACTTGATGGATACATTGGTAAAGCTACCGGGAAAGCAGGCGGTCTGGTTCAGCTCGTCATCCGGTGTCGGCAGGAGCATAATGTACTCAGAGGCGGTAAGTGTGTTGCCGTTGGCGTCGCTCAGGTCGCCGTTAGCGGTCTGCCAGAGGGAAACAAGCTCTGTGTCGTCCTCCATGCAGAGCATGATGCAGTCATCTTCCGACACGACATAGCCGGGGCCGACTTGCTCGCCGTAGAGGTTGACGGCAATCCACTCATAGTTGTCGTTGATGACGAAATAGAACGGCGCGTTTTCAAGCTTCCAGCAGCCGGAGAAGCCTGACATACCGCCAGTCTGCCCAAGCTCTTCGGCCGTGTAGCCTGTCGGGGCGTTCTCGCCATCGCCGGCGTACAGATTGTCATATTCCTCCGATGTGCAGACCACGATGCTGTCGTCGCCGTCCGGAGACAGGAATACAACATAGTCGCCATCGTGGATTGTAAAATCCACTTCGTCAACATCGTTGTCGTACAGGACGTAGCTTTCTTCGTTGTAGACAAGAATGTTGAAGTCCGGAAGCTCAGACGGCTTGTAGGAACCAAGGCTGACTTCCATCATTTCTCCGCTCTGGAAGATACCGTCGACAAGCTCCGTGTCCCATTCATCGCTGGTCGAGGGCGTGATGCTGATAGATGTGATGCCGTGACCGCTGTGGTTTGCAAGCGTTATGTTGACCGGCTCTTCTTTTTCTCCGCAGCCGGTCAGAAGCAGCGCACTCAGCACGCAGCCGAGCGCAGCTGCCAGCATTTTTTGGATACAGTTCATGTCTTTCCTCCTTAAATTTCTCTATTTTGCGTTGCTTTTTTCATTCGTATGCCTGCTCTGCCATGGTCAAAATTTCGTCATGGCTTAGCTCCACATCGCCAAAGCGGACAAAGATGCCGTTGGTCACAGCGCTGTTCCACACCCGCGCATCAGCAAGCGGGCGAAACCGAATCTTATCCAGATACGGCTTCATATCCAGCAAAAGCCGACTTCCGGACACAAAATCGACCTGCAGAATATAATCAGGCAGCGGCGTGACAGCTGTGAGATACCTTCGGTTCAAGTGTAGGCCCTCCCTTCCGCAAAAATAAAGATCCACCGTACCTACATTGTACGGTGGATCGGGTGGGATAACCATTAACTAAAGGCTAGGGCTTTTGCCCAAGCAGCTCGGCAAGCTGCTTTCGCTTGGTTCGGGTATCGCCGTCAATATGAAGTTTTGAATAGATCTGGTTCGCGTACTGCTTGACGCTCCCCTCGGAGAGATAGAGCTTTTCGGCGATCTCACGGTTGCTGAGCCGCTGCACCATCAACTCTACAATTTCAAATTCCCGCGCTGTCAGCACATCAAATGCTGCCGGGCGCACGCTTGCGGCGTTTCGCGCCTTTGCCGCTTCGCCAAGGCCCGTGATTTTCACGATCAAGTCGTTCTTCATCTCGCGCGCAAGAATGGGCTGCAGGCAGTCGTAGTTCTCCACGAACGGCATCACAAAGCTGTCCGGTTCCGCGTCGGCAAGCGCTTTCCGAAGCCATACACGGGCCTCCTCGGTCTTGCCCAATTTCTCGTAGGCCGCTGCCGTCTGGATGCGGATATGCAGCGCCACCAGCGCGTAGTGCATCGCCTCGCATACCGCCAGCAGTTCCGCGCTGCGTCCCACCACCTTGGCATAGGCACCTTGGGCAAGATACACCTGATTTTCAATCATTTCCATCATAGGCTTGCCCGGCGCAAGCATATTGACGGTGGAGAGCCTGTGCTGCGAAAAAATCTTCGGGATCTTTTCTGCTTCACCCCGCAGCGCATGATAATAGGCACTGGTGGCACACCAGATGTTGATCCACGATGCATCGTGATATTGCAGCAGCTCTGCGTATCTTTCCGCAAAAGTATATCGCTGCTCCACATCGGTGTGCAGAGAAAGCCGCCGCGACAGGAAATCACAGCATAGCGCCATGTTGATTTGCCCGTTGTCTCTGACCTGTGCGTAAGCGCGCTCCAGCTCGATGTGCGCATCGGTAAAATGTCCCTGGCAGAACAGCGCCTCTGCGCGCATGATGGTTTCTGCGCCCTGCCCGTGGTTGTTCGTGACCTTGTAGTAATGGGGCATACACTCGTCCATCTCGGCCAGCTCGTGCTCAAGTTCTCCCGGTGCGCGGTAGAACATCATCAGGACGGACGGCGAGCCAAAGGTCCAGCCGCCGCCGGATTGGATGCTGATGGCGGGACGGGACATCTGCCGGCTGGCACTGCGGTGCAGGCGGCTCATGGCGCTGATGTCATTATAGCAGAGAAAGCTCAGGATAAGGTCGCATTCGCCCAGCAGGTTGCCGCGCTCCTCCGCCGACAATTCCGGGTGTTCCTCAATGGCTGTCAGCAGCAGTTCTTTCAGCTCCAGCATCTTCGGGATCTGCCGCCATGTGAACATCCGCCGCATCAGGACCAAAATGGCAAAGGGGTTGGCTTTCAATGTCTCGGCGGGGCATTTGCTCAATGCGTCCAGCACATCCTCCGGCTTCAGCGAGGCCAGCAGAATACCCGCGTCGCTGCGAATGACTCGCAGCAGCGCGTGGTAGTCCTCGCTTTTTCGGTAGGCGGCAATAGCGTGAAGATACTGCCTTTGGTCTTCATACCACAGCCCGAAACGCTCCCAATAGAGTTTTTGTGTTTCCACCTTCATCTTGTGAAAGCTCCGTTCGGCACATTCCTTCATCATGTGATGGAAGCGATAGGTCACGCCATCCGGCAAACGCGTGACGAAGGCGTTCTGCTCGGTCAGCATGGCGAGGATCTGCGCCGCGTCCGCATCCCCTGTGATACACTGCGCCATCTCGACGGTAAACTCATCGGCAAGGCCCATTACCGCCAAAAACTCCCGCTGCTTTTCTGGCAGCGGATCGATCATAGCGGCGGTAAAAGTGGCGTAGATATCGGAGTTTCGGCTGGGCAGCACGCCGCGCTCGGAGAGGGTGCGCAGGTTCAGATATACGGCAGAGAACCAGCCCTCGCTGGAATAGAGAAGGCTTTCCACCTGCGCATCGGAAAGCTTTGTCCCGCAGCGGTGGGCATAAACCGCAAGCTCCGTATGGTTGAGACGCAGCTGTTCCATGCCGATTTGATATACCTTGCCCCCCAGCCGCACCGCCTCCGCGGCGGGCAAAAAGCGGTCACGGCTTGCAACGATCACATGCACATTGGCAGGCAGCCGATTTGCCAACATACAAAGGAACAGGGGGGCACGCTTGTCCGTCAGCAGATGAAAATCGTCAATGAAGATGTAACAGGGGGATTCGCCCGCCAGCATATGGCAGAGATCGTCCACCAGCAGCCCGCCGCCTGCCGCGTCCGTTGGGCAGGGATACTCCCGCAGAAAGTTGAACCCTGCGCGGGCAAACGCCTCCTGAACGCTCTTCCAGAAAATCGCAAGGTTGTCGGAATACACGCTGATACGGATGATATGCAGTGCCTCTGCTTTGGCGTGCTCACCGAGATACCAGTTCACCGCTGTGGTTTTTCCATAGCCCATGGGTGCGACCACTGTCGTCATGGCGCAGCGGGAAATAGGCCGCAGGCTCTCTTGCAGCCGCTCAGATATGTAAATGGTGTTCAGATTCCATTTTGGCTTGGGCATAATGCACACCTCCAACGAATTGTATTCTCATAGCCTCCGATGCAAACCGCACGGCTGTAGGTCTTTGCATCATCTGCAGCTTTTGATAGTGCCGTATTGCTGCTTTTACGAAAGGAACATCTCGTTATTTTCATTTTACACCATCATGTTCTACACGGCAAGATGTAGTTTTTTTCTGTTTCTAAGCACCCCCTAAGCCTGAACAGGGATTGGAACGGGGATTGCCTCTTGAATATGACCGTTTCTCTCGAATGGATGATTGTTGTATGCTGAACGCTCTACCGCAATTTATATTACAATATTTACATATTATAGTATAAATGGGAAAGGGTGTATCTGCTTGCTCCAGGTAGCCGAATATGAAAATTTTGTCCGTGAGCGCATCACGCAGCTGCGCCATCGCCTCCACGTTTCTGAACATAAAATGAGCCTTGACCTTGGCAAAAGCGGCAGCTATATGCGCAGTATTTCAATCGGCAAGGCATTGCCCTCAATGCACGAATTTCTGCGCATCTGTGAATACCTCGGCGTAACCCCGCAGGAATTCTTTACCGGTGCTGGGGACGAAACTGACCGTATCAACATTTTTAACCGACTGCAAGACCTCGATGACGGTGGCATACAGAAATTGCAAACATTCCTTGGTTGGATGGAAGAAAAGTAAATCCACTTTCTGCCCGCGCCCCTCCGAGTTTTGAGGTCTATTCAAGGAGACTCAAAATTCAGGAGGTTTACGATGGCAAAGGAAAAAAAATCCTACAATCAATCAATTTCTGGTGAGGATGTCGAACTGCTAGCACAATTCACCGGAAAACTGGACAAGGTTCTGCACAACAAGAGAGTTTCATATCTGCGGAACCAGAAGGAGACGAAGGAAGTTTCCTTTGAAGCAAATGCCTCTTACTTAGAGAGTGTATCCTGCAGAATTGAGATATCTGTTGAAGAGTGCATTGAAGAAAAGCTGATGTTGGAAGAGACTGACAAACATCTGCAGAATCTTCCTGTTAGAGAGTATGCGGTTATCACATGCCTCTACATCAACGAGATGAGCGTAAAGGAGACTGCCAAGGAGTTGCGCATCAAGCCCAGTACGGTCAGCACGCATAAGAAAAATGCAACTGCACGGATTCGCAAAAAGATGGAGGCCAAGTAATATGGGAATGTTTAAGCATATTCTGGTAAGGGCACACCATGGTGACAAAGAGGCCGTAGACAAACTCTATGAGCAGTATAAACCCCTGCTGCGGAAGTACAGCTTCGTGAATGGGGTTTTTGATGAGGATTTGCATCATATCCTTGTGATTGCATTTCTCGAAATGATTCGGACATTCAAGGTCTAATCTTTCTCTGGCAAAGGGGGACTGTTGCACATGTGACAGCCCCTTTTATTCGTAGAATCGAAGAATCAAAAAGCACATTTGGATGAAAGCAAAACATGTGTAACAGCGCCTTTTGTTTTAGGCTACCCCACAACTCCCAAACAAGTATTTTAGATTCCGTTCAACGAAGAATCATTTTGAAAAACCGCAAATTATCCCTCGAATTTTGGCATCCATTTGCGAGTATATAGTATAGAGAGGCAAAGAATATCTCCCGACATCTGCACCTTGATAACAGAATATCCACATCACCGGCCACATACGACTAATCTAGCCGCAACCCAAGAAGTATTTCAGCGGCTTTGTTTCTACCGCCAGCTTGGCAGGTGCTCCCCAAGGGAAGGCCCATAGTATGGAACACTTTACCCAAACCATCATCTTCACTTCAAACACAGCAGTGACCAATCTATTACAAAGCTGCTTGTTCTGATAACATCCGTATTGACGCCCGTAAAAATGCGTTATAATTAGCATAAATAAGTGTAATCGTTCTAAGCAAGTGAGGAAGCCATGAAGGATAACCGCGTGTTTTACCTCACCAAATCCGAAGATCAGGTGATGAACATTCTTTGGAATGCTAAAGAGCCGATGACTCAATTACAGATTCTTCAACAAGCGGGATCGCCTGATACGAGATGCTTTAAAGATCGCTCTATTTTTGCAATTTTGAATGGCTTGCTGTCAAAGGAACTGGTTCAGGAAGTCGGCTTTGTGCATAGCGGAAAAACATTCTCGCGGACCTTTGCGCCTACCAAAAGTCGTGCCGAATGGTATGCAAATGAACTATTTCACACCCTTGGTAAAAATGAGATGCGCGAGTTCCGCAGTACTCTGCGAAACCTGCTTAAGGATTCGGAAGAATAATTATCCAACCCTCGATTTATGAGTCGAGGGTTATTTTGTTTAACAGATAAAGGCAGACCCCCTCCGCACACCGCTGTTGCTGGCGGTATGGGAGGGGGTCTGCTATTTAGGAAACTATGAGGGAATTACTTTTTGCTGCGCTTTTTGCCCACGATCAGCAGGGCAACCGCGCCGCCGCTGATAGCCAGAATAGCAATCAGCAGCGTCAGCGGGAATGCGTCCGCAGTCTGCGGAATGTGCGTCATCGGGGCAGGTGTTGCGGTAGCAACGGGCTTCGGGGTGGCGGTAGGTGCGGGGGTAGCTGTGGGTGCGGGGGTGGCAGAAGGCTCCGGGCTGGGTGTGACTGTGGGAGTGGGCGTAGGCGTGGCCTTCGGCGTGTAGGTATTTGTAAAGGTCATGCTTGCGGGCACTTCCGTAAGCCGTGCCTGCATCTTGCCGGTGCCATTGTCCTGCACCGAAACACTGAAGGTATAGGTTCGGTCATCATAGCTTACGCCCTCGGCGCTGCCCTTGACCTCCGAAACCGTGTAGGTGTAAGTGGTGGGGTCGGCATCACTCTGGTCGTGGTTAAGATCCTTATAGGTCAGCGTAAATGTCACATTGCCGCTGGCATCATTGGTGCCGGTCAGGCCATTGTGCGCTGCGTCCTCCGGGCAGGACAGCTTAAATGTGAATTCGCCTGCGTCCAGAGCACGGCCGGTCAGGTTCTTTTGCAGGGTAACGGTTACTGCGTCGGAATCCGCTGCGGTATAGCTGTTGCGGAAAGTCGGCGTACCATCAATCGGCTCCAACTTGTCTCCGTTGACCCTATAATAGGTAGCGCTCTCGACAGTCAAGATACCAGTGCCATTGCTGACATCATGAAGCTTCACACACAACTTATAGACAGTGGAATCGTAGGTAATGCCCTTGGTATCGGTAGGCTTGACCTCACGGATGGTGTACCAATGCGTCAGCAGTTTTTCCACTTCCTCGGGCAGCGCGGCTTCCCCGTCGTTGTTTTCATCGGGGGTCAGCGCAAGCAAAGCGGGCTGGCGATGCACATCGGGCTGGTTGTCCTCGGTGGGCTGCTTGGTCGCAGTGGGCTGCTTGGTCGCAGTGGGCTGCTCGGTTACAGTGGGCTGCGCGGTCGCGGTGGGCTGCGCGGTCGCTGTGGGCTGCTCGGTTACAGTGGGCTGCTCGGTTGCAGTGGGCTGCTCGGTCGCAGTGGGCTGCTCGGTTGCAGTGGGCTGCTCGTCTACAACGGGCTTTTCATCCTCGGTAGGCTGCTCGGTCGGCAGGTCGGCAAGCAGTGCGGTATACTCTGCCTGGGTATTGCCGAAGCCAATCGGGGTGAAGGTAATGTTGTCCTTGCCATTGCCATAGTTCTTGCCGGTGGAAACCTTGTTGTTTTCATCGTCGGTAACAATGAAGACGAACTCGCCATCCTCCAGATCGCGGCCGGTCAGCTGCTTGGTGGCCTGGGGAGTGAAGGAAAGATCCGCGCCCGGCGTTGCCGTGTAGGTGTTTACAAACTCTGCACCGCCAACATCTTCGCCTTCACCGTTCAGCTTATAAACAGGGGTGCTGGCTTCAAGCTGGCCCTTACCGTTATCGGTGATGGAGAAAGAGACCTCGTATGCACTGGTATCGTAGGTGATGCCGCCGAGGTTGCTGTTAGTCACCTCACGGATGATGTAGGTCTTATCGCCTACAGCCTTAAAAATAAGGGGCGAGAATGTAATATTGCCCTTCTCGTCGTTCGATGCAGTGTCAACAAGAGTTGTTCCATCGGCTTCATACAAATTGAACGAGAATTCCTTCTCGTGCAATTCACGCGTGCCGACTTTAACGTCCAGAGACTTGTGAGCGGTCAGAGTAACCTTAACGGGCTGGGCAGAATAGGTGTTGTTAAAGGTTGCGATGTTCTCGGTTTCAGAGAAATTGCCATCCTTGTCGCTCTTATAATACTTGGTTGTACCGTTCAAGCTGCCATTGCCGTCATCCTTGACCTTTACCACGACCTTATAAACGGTGGTGTCGTAGGTGATGCCCGCAATGGTACCGGGGTTCTCGCGGATGAAGTAAACGTAATCTTTTGCGGTGTCGAATACCAGCGGATCGTTTCCGCCGAAGGCGGCGGTCTGATTTTCCTTGTTGACGGCAGCGGTACGGTTGCCAAGAGCCGGCATGGGGGCATCGCCCTCACAGCTCAGGGTGAAGGTGAAGGTATCCGTATCGTTCCAGTTGCGGCCGCTCAACACCTTTGTCACCTTGAACAGGTCTTTGGTGTTGGCCTGGTATGGTGTTGTATTGTAGGTGTTTACAAACTTGGCTTTGCCGTTGGTGTCGGTATCGCTGTAATCAACCTTGGCTTCCAGGTTGTTGGTGGTGGCATTCAGCGTAACCGTGACGGTGGCGGTGACAGCCGGGGCATTGGTCATACCACTGGTGGGTTTGCTCGTCTCCGTGATGGTATAGTTGTAAATACCCGCCTTTGTGTAGGTGATTTCACCGAATGTGGGGGCCGGAGTGCTTTCGGTTGCCGTTGCGGTTGCGCCGCCCTCATTAGTGGGCATCGGGGCACCGGCTTCTGCCGCAAGTTCAAAGGTGAACGAATCTTTACTATTCCAGTCACGGCCGGAAATGCTCTTGCTTACGCCCAGCTGAGCCGTGGTTGTACCTGTAAATTTGTTGGTGAAGGTCAGTTCGTTGGCGTTTACGGGTTCCCACTTGCTTTCCGTTGCGTTCCACCTATAGTAGGTGGGCGTGACTTTCAGCAGTTCACCTGCTGTTGCGTCTGTTGTGTCGGTAGAAACCTCAACCTTAATCAGATACTGCTCTGTGCTGTAATCAATATTGGCCTTATGCTCATCCACTTCGGTAAGCTGGTAATAATAGATCTTACCACCGTTTTCGCTCAGCGTGTAGGTAATAGGTGCAAAGGTAACCTCACCGTTCGCATTGTTGACGGTGCTTGCCGCGTTGATCGGCATGGGGGCGTTGTTGCCAGACAGTGGCGTATTTTGCTCGTCCACCGTTGCCGCTTCGAGCTTGAAGTTGAACTGACCTTCAGTCAACTTCATCCGATTGCCATCCTCGTCCTCGTAGATTTTCGTTGCCTGAATGTCAAGTTCCTCTTCTTTATCTGCAAAGGTGTTGGTAAACGTGGCAATCTGCGCATCTGTGGTTATGTCACTGCCGAATATATGCTCAATAGCAGGTTGATTCATCATCAGCTTGCCAGTGCCATCGTCCACGATGGTAACGGTCACATGGTAGAAGGAGCTGTCATACGAAACGCCGGGGATTTTGTCGGTGGGGATAATCTCGGTGATGTCGTACTCATAAGTGCCGGGTTTCGTGAAGGTGACACTTCCGAAGGTAATGGGAACAGACGTTCCGGCGGTAGCGCCTTCAGACGGCCCCTTTACCATGTATTCTTTATAGCGTATGTCATTAGATTCAGTAGCCCCTGCAGGCAGCGGAGCACCCGGGGTGACAGCCTGCAGCTGGAAGGTAAAGGTATCGCTGTCCCGCCAATCGCGGCCCTGCAGAATCTTTTCAGCCCTGAACGGATAATTGGTGTCGTCGTTATTCGGGTCTACCGTAATTTCCTCAGGGGCATAGGTGTTGGTCACCGTAACGGTCGAGGCCTTGGCCGTGACCGTGCCCGTGCCGTCACCAGTAATGCTCGTCTGGGTATAGCCTGTGGGCAGACTTTCTTCCGTGATGGTATAGGTGCTGCCTACGGGCAAGCCCACAATCTCGGCAGTCTGGCCGTCTTTCAGGGTGAAAGTATCGTTGTTCTGGATGGTACCAGTGGATGCCTGAGTGCTATCAGCATTGGTAACGGTGTAGTTATACGCGGCATTGGCGTCCACGCCCGTGCCTGCCAGCGCAAACTTCATCGTAAAGGCGGTGTCAGCGCTCGGGTTCAGGCCTTCGTCGGCTTTAACCACCTTGGTAACCTTCACGCTGCCTGTGGCATCCATGGTCAGCTTACCATTGTTGCCAAGGTACAGCACACCCATGTTTGTGGCAAGGTTCCACTGGAAGTCAATGCGGCGTTCGGCGGTGCCGGTTTTGTTGCCGCCCTTTTCCTTATCCTTATCGCCCAGCTGGCTATCAATGGCGGAGGGCAAGCTGCCTTTTTTGATGTCCTTTTTGATGTAGCAATTGCCATCATCTTTTTTAGTAATGCAACTATCGATTTCTTTCTTAGTTGCAATGCTAACGGGCACATAGTCGGTCTTGGGAACCGTTTCTGTATGATTGCTTTCGGGGGTAAGATGCAAGTAGTTCAGCTGATAGTAATAGGTCTGGTTCGGCAGTACCTCTTTGGCCGGCTTATATTGAGCGCTTTCGCCTTCACCTGTTTTGGTATACAGCAGGGTATCCTCGGTATGATAGTAGAAGCTATTGCTTGTTGCCGGGGTAAAGGTAGCCGTGGTCTGGCCGATGGTTTTTTCACGATCTGCCGTTTTTAAGCTGCCGTCATATTTGTTGGAGTAGAAGCTGACCTTGCCATCTTTGGCATTTGCTGCAACATAGCTGGCAAGTGCGTCATCGGTTATCTTGCCGGACGTGATCTGGTTGCGCGCATCGGTCTTAAGGCCAACAGAGTAGATGACGCTAATGGGCTGGGTATCCGTAACCGCCAGCGTAGAGTTGTTATCCTTATCAGTTGTAACCTGATAATACCGCAGGGGCAGCATACTGGCAGGGATCTTGACCTGCACCGTATCGCCGGCACTGCCGCTGCCACGGGTGACGGTGATAAGGATGTGGCTCAAATTGGCTGTATTGGGGTAAGCGTTGCTGGCCGTGCCGGTATACTCGTTCGCAAAGGTGTAAGTATCCACATTGCCATTAGTGCTTTTCGTTTTGTTCTTGTAAACACCACCGGCAAAGGCAACGGCCTCAAAGTCTTTGACCTCCATATAATCGCCCAGGGGATCATCGAAGGTCACATAGCCGCTATTTGTCGGATCATCGCCAACCACTTTCGTGGGGCCAGCCAGATTGCGAGTTATAGACTCGAAAATACTGTTAAAGACCTTGTTCAGCCCGTCAGCGTTGGAAGCCGCCAGATAGTAATTTGGATTGGCGGCCTGTTCACCGAATTCCCAGCTATAGCCACCCCACCCCTCGGTGTAAGCGGCCTGGGGATAGTTGCTGGAGACTGCCTGCATGAACTTGTTTTCGTTCGTAGTCCTATTGTCGGCGACGCTGGCAGCCGGTTTAGCACCGCTGAAAATGCCAACGGTATAAATTTCACCGCCAGCAGCCTTGATTTCTTTAGCCGTTGTGATGGCAGTGGAAGCTACCGACGGGTCAAACTTGTTAACCTTGGTCGGCGTGCCATCCGTAAAGAAGATGACGACCTTTTTGGCATTTTCGCGCGCAGGTGCAGATTCCAACGCAGCCTGGGCACGCTTCATGCCATTATCCGCACGGGTAGCACCGGCAGGACTTATACTATTTACCTGAGCTTTGAATGTATCAGCATTACTTTCCTCGCAGACAGTAAGCCCCTTCATAATCTGCGAATAGTTGTATGTGTACCCGCCGTCTCTGTAGGTATCATTGCCAATCCTGGACGAGCTCTTGCCTGCAAATTTCACGATGGAAAGCCGGATTTTCTTATTCTCATCCGCGATTCCCTTATTTTTCTCCGCAGTGCTGTCAATAAAGTCTCCGACAGCATCTCTCAGCGCTTCAATGCGCTTTGTGCGGCCGTTCTCCTCCATGGGATCGTCCATACTGCCGGAGGCATCCAGCACCAGCACTACATCCAGCGGCTTTGTATCGGTGGTAGTGGTAGACGCATGGGAGGACAGCGCCGACAGCGCGACCAGGAAATCGGCTTTTTTATCTTCTTTGGGCACCGCGATGGGGGCCTTGTCTGCCAGGTCGCCGGTGAAGGTGATTTGTTCTTCCTCCACCGTTTTATCGGCCCAAATACGGCCTGTGGTGGCGTTGTTATAGGCCTGCGTGTACGCCCACGCATTAAACGTGTTGGGATCGCTGATGGTTTCACTGTTGGCAGTTCCCTGCGCCGCGGTGGTTTCCCCCTCTGCATAGGCAGAGACAGGAACCAACACCGTGAACAGGAGTGCCAGCGTCAACAGGGCGGTTTGCAACCGTATGAGTTTACTGTGCATAGTTTCCATTCAATCCTTTCTCTTTGTTGCGGAACATCTATAAATAAACAGGGCCAAACCCCGGTATGCCTGATAAATATATCCGAATTTACTTGAAATTGCCCTTATCGCTTTTCCTTAAAAAAGGGTACAAAAAATCCACTATACCTAGTATAGTACAGTGGATTTATCAGAATATCTATTACCCAAAGGTTAACAATTTGCCATCCATGCGGCCAGCCGCCGGCGTTTGGAGCGGGTGTCCCCCTCAATGTTCAGCTTAGAATAAATGCGGTTGCAATATTGCTTGACGCTGCCCTCGGATAGAAACAGTCTCGTCGCGATCTCACGGTTGGAAAGCCTTGCGGCAATCAGTGCGCAGATTTCGCGCTCACGCTCTGTCAGCACATCAAACCCTGCCGGGTAGGTACGGGCATGCAGGAGTTCGGCGCAGTGCGTTTCCAACGCCTCGCCCAGTGTTTGAATCCGGCTTGTAAAAGCATCCTGCGGCATATCTTGCAGAAGCGGCTTTAGATAGCGGTAGTTTTCCGCAAAAGGAAGCACCAGACCATCCATTTTTGCTTCCTGCAGGGTTTCCTGCAGCAGCGCGGCAGCCTCGGTCTGTTTGGCCATCATCGCGTAGGCGGCAGCCGTCTGGATGCGCAGGTACAGCGCAACCAGACTGTAACGGAAAGCGGCGGCTCCCTCCAGCAGCTTTTCACTTCGGCCTATAACCTTCGGCCACGCCTTTTGGGTCAGATAGACCTGATTTTCAATCAGCAGAATCATCGGACGCCCGGGCGCAAGAAAGTTTATGCCCTCCAACCGATGCAGGCGGAACGGCTCCGGTATCGCTTCTTCCTGCCCAAGCAGCGCATAATAGTAGGCACAGCAGGCATCCCAAAAGCGTACCCACGGGACATTGTGCTGTTGCTGCAGTAGCTCATAGCGCCCCAGCGGCGTATAACGCGGGGCACCCTGACCGAACAGGGAAAGCCGAAGCGAGAGAAAGTCACCGCAGAGCGCAATATTCTCCTGCCCGCTGCCGTCCGTCTGCGCATAGGTGCGCTCCAGCGCAATCATTGCATCATCAAGCTGCCCGCGCGTAAAAGCAGCTTCCGCCTGCATCAGACGGTCAGCCCCTATGCCGTGATTATCTGTAATTTTACAGTAGTGCGGCATACAGCGGTCTATCTCGGCCAGCTCGGCATCCAGCGCACCGGGCTTGCTGTGGTACATCATCAGCACTGAGGGCGAATTAAATGTCCAGCCGTTCTCTTTTTGGATACTGATAGCCGGGCGCGTCATTTTTTCGCTGGCGCTGCGGTGCAGTACGCTCATGGCCGCTATATCATTATAAAAAAGGAAGCTTGTGATCAGGTCGCACTCCCCTAACAGGTTGCTGCGGTATTCTCCGGGCCATGCGGGGTGCTCTTCAACAGTCTCCAACAGAAGGTTTTTCAATTCCAGCATTTTGGGAATCTGATGCCAGTTGAACATACAACGCATCAGCACCAGCAGGGCAATCGGGTGTTCCTTCAGCGTTGATTTTGGGCAGGCATCCAGATCGGCCAGGACTATTTTGAGCCGTGTGATGGCCAGACGAATGCCGGTGTCCTTCTCAATCACACGCAGCAGCGCATCATAATCGCCGCACGCGCGGTAGGCCGTCATGGCGTGCAGCAGGTGCCCATGCTGCTCATACCATTGGCCGTATCGGTCGTAATAGACGGTCTGCTTCTCTGCCGACAGCTTATGGAACGCCCGCATGGCGCAATGCTTCATCACGTGATGGCAGCGGTACCGGTCACTGTCCGGCAAGCGCTTTACAAAAGCATTGCGGGTGGTCAAATCTGCCAGCAGCTCGGCGGCATCCTCCCGCCCTGTGACAGCTTTGGCCATTTCGATGGTAAACTCATCGGCCAGACTCAGCACGGTTAAAAATTCCTGCTGCATGGGCGGCAGCGGGTCGATCATGGCAGCCGTAAACAGGTTGTATATATCAGAACCGCGCTCCGGCAGGGCACCGCGGTCCGCCAGGGTCCGCAAATTCAGATAGACGGCTGAGATCCAGCCCTCTGTCGCGTAGAGAAGCTGCTGCAGCTGACTCTCTGTCAGGTCGGCACCGCAGCGGCGGGTGTAGACAGCAAGGTCATCCTTGTCCAGCCGCAGCTGCTTGGGGCCAAGGATACATACCCTGCTGCACAGCTTCGTGATTTCAGCTTCCGAAAGGAAGTGGTTTCTGCTGGCCACAATGATATGTACATTCTTAGGGAGCCGGACAGCACATTTGCAAAGAAAATGTGCGCAGCGGGGGCCTTGCAGTAGATGGTAATCATCCAGAAAAATATAGAACGGGCCTGTTCCGACCAACGCGCGGTTCAGGTCATCCATCACCAGCATGGCGCCTTGAAGATCCGACGGCAATTCATATTGGCGCAGGAATCAAGGCCCGCATGTGCAAAGGCTGACTGTGCATTCCGCCAGAAGATTGCCAGACTGTCGGAGTAAACACTGATGCGAACCACCCGTGTACCGGGCGCTTTGCTGCGTTCCCCCAAAAACCAGTTGACGGCGGTGGTTTTACCGTAACCCATGGGAGCAACCACGCAGGTCATTGCGTATTGGTCGATCTGCTGCAGCTGTGCCTGCAAGCGATCCGACATATAGATGTCATTCAAATTGGTATTTCGATTTTGCATAATCGTGACCCTACAACCGATCAAGTCCATCACTTTTGAACTTACTGTAATTATTATAGTACTAAATCGCCTCAAAAGCAAGAAGATGCAGATCGGTTTTGCGCAACTGCACAATACTTTTTTAATCGTCCTTACTCTTAAGATACAGTCGCTATTCGTGCCATAAAGTTAATTTTATAAATTATGCAAACAAGGATATGTAATTCCAGCGTTGTCAGGGTATACAAATAGCGCGCCGAAAGAAATACGGAAAATGCAAATTTTTTCTCGAATTTTGGCACCCTTTTGCGAGTATACAGTATAAAGGGACAAAATAAGCCCTCTTTCCCCCTTGGCACCTTGATAACCGAATCACCGGCCACATACAACTGACCTTGCCGCAACCCACGGAGTGTTTCGGCAAGTGCGTCCCGGCTGTTCTGACGCCATGATGCTGCCTTGTCGGCAGCGGAGCGCTTAATGGGTTGGGAGCGGTAGCGTGGAAGACATACCTCAAGCGAAGGGTCAGCAATCATGATACGCACCGTGGCGATGCTCTCA
>OLOI01001221.1_pt1 | contig 22767 bp, 18 predicted proteins | sample 1672131 | NCBI WGS metagenome assembly OLOI01 (sample SAMEA3136651, study PRJEB25190) | human gut metagenome
CCGTCACTGCTTTTCACCGCATTGCTCTTCACCTCCAGGTAATCCTTACCGAGAAGCTTGATGCATGCACACAGCGCCTGGCTGACTGTTTCGCTGAAATTTTTTCCGCCCTCAAAATCATCCTGAGAAATCGCGCATTTTACAGCTACCACATCTCCCACAAGCGCTCCATGTGTCAGCCAGACAAGCTGCGTAAACGCGCGCAGATAGACCATGGTAAGCTTCTCTACCAGAACAACCTGATGTGCCTTTGCCAGTGCAAACAGCTCTCTTATCTCTTCCGGTTCCAGAGCCATAGGCGTGTCACTGATCACATATTTATTCTGCTCCAGTGCATGCCTTATATAAGCCGCCCTGTTTTTCAGACCGGATTTAATATAGATGATATCCAGACCGTTCAGGAATTCCCCGTAATCTGTACCATAAGAGTCCAGTTCATATCTGTCACAGAACTCCCGGGCAACAAAAATATCCTCTGAGTAAACACTCTCCACATGAAGCCCGCTTACAAATTTGGATTCCAGAACCATTCCATTATCTTCCGCATCATCAGTTATAATGCCTACACGGTAAATGGTTCCCTCACTTCTCAGTTTGGTGCTGGAAATATTCTTGGTCCGTTCCAGATAAACCACCTGGCAGTAGTTCTTAAGATAATCAAACTTCCCGCGCCAGTCCGATCCGACAACCAGAAGGTCAATATTATACTTGGTGATATCGCTGAGTTTCTGTCCCTGATATTCCTCTACAATGATCTCATCTGCAAAACCTGTTTTCCGGACATTCTCAATCCTTTTCAGGAGGCTGTCCTGAACATTCAGCTTACCGCGTTCAATATCATAACTCTCGCTGGTGACTCCCACGATCAGATAATCTCCCAGCTCTCTTGCCCTCTTCAGAATATTATAATGTCCCTGATGGAACAGATCAAAAGTACCATAAGTAATGACTCTTTTCATTATACGTCCTGCTCTTTCTGATCTTTCTTTCCCGTCAGCATGTCCTCTTCCACATAAAAATCTTCTTCATCAAAAAACTCTTCCGCACTGTCATTCTCTTCTTCCAGTGCATCCTGAAGCTCCTGAAACTCCTGAGGATCTCCGGCATCCTCTGTCTCTTCCTCCAGTGTTGCAGCCAGCTCTTCGATCGCTTTCTTTCTCTTACGCATGATCTCATAGTCGTCTTCTTCGTCGTATTCTTCCTCCAGTCCTTCATCCTGGACCTGTTTTTCTTTCTTAAACAGGATAAAAGTCAGAAGCTTCAGGATGCCATTGTAAATGAAGGAAACCGGCGCACTTCCGAGAATCAGCACAAACAGCCAGGAAATTCCGAACAGTGCCCATACATTCAATGTCTGCGGGATGCTGAGAAGAAGCAGACCATTTAACACGATCATGATCGGATAATGGAAGAAGTAAATACCCATGGTATTTCTTCCCACGAAGGTGATCGGCAGCTTCCTGTCCGGCATCAGTGCCAGAAAAGTAAGGACCAGCACAAAAGATACCAGATACATCAGAAGACGGATCAGCATTCCAGTGACATCATCCATTCCCGATACCTGATAAGAGTGATTACCTCTGAGGATATCAACCGGCATTTCATTGGCGATCATAAAATTCGGGATTCCGTACAGAAGCAGTCCCGAAATCGGCACCAGAACCCATTTTCCCTTGAACTTACGGACAATCTTGGTATAATCACTCTTCCACAGATAGCCTGCCACAAAAAAAGGAAAAAATACAACAATCCTTGAAGTAGAAAGATATGTTGTAAATTCCGGTCTTGTTCCTGCCCATAACGCAAAAATAATACTTATCGGCACAATAAAACGCACCTTACCCAGTGCTTCAATAGTCAGTCTGTATGCAAATAATGCCAGCACATACCACATAACCGTGCCAGACGGGCGAAGCAGCTCATAATCCATACTCTTGCCGAGCCAGATATATGCATACCAGTTCAGGCTGTATCCAAGAATATAAGGAATCAGAAGATTCTTCACATTCCTCAGCACATCCTGCGGCTTCTTGGACAGATATCCGGACATAAATACAAATGCAGGCATATGAAAAATAGTAATGGCATACCATACATAACGCACTACAACGTCCACTTTAACCAGCTGAAAAGCGATCAGATGGTTAAATACAACAAGAAAAATCAATAATACTTTAATGTTATCAACCAGGTAGGAATATGGTACCCCCTGACTTTCCATTCTCTGTTTCATTTGTTTCCACCTTGTAATATTCTTACTGATAATTCCCTCTGTTCCTTCATCAGGTCAGAGATTCTTACTTAATTTTGATGAAAGTATGAATAAATAATAACATACCTTTATGAATTTGGAAATAAAAAATTAATATTTGCCACAATTATTCTCCATTTCCAAAACTATACAGGACGATATTTTTTCCCTGTAATCCCTGTTTTTAACGGTATTTCCATACTCCGTGAACTGCATAGGAAATAAAAAAGAGCAGGCTTTTCAGACGTCCATATCCGACATAACGATACACCTGATAAGTCATTGCGGCAGATTTCAGTTTGTTTCTGGATTTTCCCCCTTCGCTGAGCCGGTACTTCAGATACGGTTTATTGATCCCCACTGCAAAACCGCCTCTCCGAAGGATCTTCAGCCAGGTAATATAGTCTTCGTGACTGTCATCGTGAGTCATCGGAAACGCAAGGGCATCTTCTCTCTTAAGAAGCACAGACGAGCAGTTAATGCTGTTATGTTTCAGAAGATCATGATAGGTAATACGTTCTTTTACCGGGATGTATTTCCCTGTGGTGTGTCCATTCGGCTGCATCAGCTCTCTCCCGGTAGAACAGATATCACATCCGGTAAGCTCCATCGTCTTTACCTGTGCTTCCAGCTTGCCCTTTTCCCACCAGTCATCCGCATCCAGAAAGGCAATGAATTTTCCTTTTGAAGCTTTTACTCCCCGGTTTCTGGAACGGGCGGCTCCCATATTTTCTTTATTTCGGATATAACGGATATTTCCGCTGTCCATATATTTCATTACGGTAAGTTCTGTTTTGTCTGTGGAGCAGTCATCAATGACAAGAAGTTCTGTTGGAACGTTCTGTGCCAGCACGGACTCGATTGCTTTTCCAATATATTTCTCACCGTTATAAACCGGCATGATCACAGAAACCAGTGGTTTTTCCATAAAAACGACCTCCCTTTTCTTTATTTACAAAATGCGCGCCAGAACCAGCCTGACACGCACTTTTTGATTTCGTATTATTTCCTATTTATCCTGTGAATCTTTCAGGGCATTCTTCTGATCGTCATCCACACCTTCGGATACTTCTTTCTGGAAAAAGATCTTCACAGTCATAAACAGAAGCTTGATGTCCAGAAGGAATGAATAATTCTCAATATAGAACAGGTCCAGTTTCAGCTTGTCGTACGGTGTGGTGTTATATTTGCCATAGACCTGTGCATAACCGGTCAGTCCTGCTTTTACCTTAAGACGGTAATGGAATTCCGGGATCTCCTGCTCGTATTCCTGCATGATCACATCTCGTTCCGGGCGTGGGCCTACCAGAGACATATCTCCCGCAAATACATTAAACAGCTGCGGAAGTTCATCCAGATGCAGGTTACGGAGAACATGTCCCACCGGTGTGATACGGGAGTCATGTTTGGATGCAAGACGTGCTCCGTTCTTCTCGGAATCCACACACATGCTCCGGAATTTCCGGATGCGGAACTCTTTTCCATTGTAGGTGAGACGGTCCTGGAGATAAAATACCGGGCCGCCGTCATAAGCCTTCACCGCAATGGCAATGATCAGCATGATCGGGGAAGATACAATAATTCCAAGGCCGGAAACAACAATATCCAGAAGTCTCTTCGCTGCGCGCTGCTCCATGGAAAGTCCCTGGTTTCTGCACATCAGAAGCGGGGTATCAAACAGGTGGATCCGGTCCGTTCCCAACAGAATGATATCAGAAATCTTCGGGCTCATGTAACAGCGGATGGAATGAGAGAAACAGTATTTCAGATACTTGTTTCGGATCTGGGACGGAAGATCCCAGATGATCACGCCTTCATAATCTTCCATCATGGCGTGGATCTTCTCTTCTCCTTCGCGGATGTGTACCTTGCCGCTGATATCGTATTTATCCTTTCGGGTGTTCATCTTGTGGATGACATCTCCGGGATCACGGTCACCGTAGATAACCAGAAGTCTTCTGGCTCCGTACAGTCTGGAATAAATAAAGCGGCTTCCCCAGATCCAGAGGATGGTTACTACAATCTGGACCAGCGTCATTTCTATGATAGGACCGGCTGCAAGGAACCAGCGGTTGATCAGAGTGATCTGAAAATACGTTACAACATTGGTACAGATACTTGCCAAAGTCAGCGAATAAAACACGTCGATCCTTTTTAGATAGCCTACCTTCAATCCTCCGTAAAGCTTGGCAAACATCAGATAGATCAGTGCATAGATCAGGATCAGCACCCAGTTACCTTTTCTCCAGAATGGTTTCAGGATCAGGCTGCTGTAAAAATCATACCACACATAAGCAAAGATTGCTGTCTGCGCAATAATGATCAGACTCGCCAGACAAAACACCACAAATCTTTTATAATCTTCTCTTTTACTTCTGTTCACAGATTTTTTCTCCCTTCCTTAGGAGTTGTTATTAACCATATCATTATAGCCAATATATACTCTTACGTCCAGAGATTCCTCTTATTTTTATTCTGATATTTTCCTGTCACACCGTTTTTCTCTGTAAATATGGCAAAAATCCCCGGAATTTTTCCAGGGATTTTTAGCTGTTTCTGTTTATTTTTCTTTTTCAATTTCCGCGCTTTTTGCGATTATTCATTCACCAGATTATACTCTTCGATGGATTTGTTGATGGAATCTGCCATGTTCTTCACAGCTGTATCCACATCTTCTTTTCCGTTGAGCATGCTCTCGATCTCGGATTCCACAGTAGCTCTTGCCTCCGGGAATACGCTTAACAGAGCGCCTACATAGTCTGCGGAAGAATCATGAAGCTGGTCAATCGCTGTCTGGAACTGAGGATATTTCTCAACATTGTCCTTGAATACCTGTTCGTCCTGAGCTTTTACAGTTACAGGGAAGTATCCGGTCTGTGCGTTCCAGTAAGCCTGAGATTCCGGAGAAATAAGGAATTTTACAAATTCCCATGTTGCACGAAGTTTTTTCGGATCGTTGTTGTTCAATGCCCAGAGAGATGCACCACCGATGGAAACACCGCCCTCATCGCTGGATTTGATCTTCGGGAAGTATGCGGTACCAACCTCAAATTTTCCGTTTACATCCTGAAGGATCTGTTTCAGGGAAGCTGTGGAACCAAGTGTGATAGCTGCTTTTCCTGCGGAGAAATCTGCAAGTCCTGCATCGCCGCCTTTTCCAACGATCGGTGCGAAACCTTTGTCGTTAAGGTCTTTCCATGCGGTAAGGATGTTCTTTGCAGCACCGTTCTCATCGAATGCTACAGCAGTAGCTGCGTCTTTTCTTCCGTTTCCGTTGTTTGCATATTCAAGGCCCTGTTTTCCGATGAACTGCTCGAAGAACCATCCGTAGATTCCAAGAGACATTACTTCACCTGCGCCGCCTTTGTCCAGAAGATCCTGTCCGATCTCGCCGATTCCTTCCAGGCTGTCCGGAACTTCTGTGATACCTGCTTTGTCAAACATATCCTTATTGTAATACATGATCGGTGTGGATGAGTTGAACGGCATGGAATAAAGCTCATTGTCGATAGTGTAGTAAGCAGCCAGGTTCGGCTCAATCTCAGATACATCATAATTGTCTGCGTCTACCATCTGCTGCATGGGAACGATCCATCCGGAATCGATCATAAATCTTGTTCCGATCTCATATACCTGTACAAGATCCGCACCCATGTTTCCGATCTGTGCACTTTTCAGTTTGTTCAGGGAATCATCATACTCGCCCTGATACTGAGCATCTACCGTAATTCCATATTTGTTCTCATCGTTGAATTTTTTTACCAGTGTATCAATCGCCTCGCCATTGACACCACCCATGGAATGCCAGAAAGTAATGGTTGTTCCGTCTACATCGGAAGCATCTGCCATCTCCACGTTTTCATCTGTGCCGGCATCTGCGGCGAATACAGTCACTCCGGAAAGTGACCCGATCGTCATTGCTGCGGTAAGAAATGCTGCGATGATTTTTTTCTTCATAACTTTTTTCTCCTCTTGAAAAATTTTCTTTTTTTCTTTCTTCTTTCTATATAAGATGAACTGCAGGCCTTGCAGCACTGCAATATCTTTTCCCCTGTGGAAAAAGTGCTCCGGGTTTATTGTTCTCTCCGATATCAGCCTTTGACTGCTCCGGAGAACATTCCACGGATCAGCTGTTTCTGTCCAATGATAAAGATGGAAATGGACGGGATGATGATCATGACAACACCTGCGATCATCAGGGTGATGGACTGGGAATCTACGCTGTCCAGCATGCTGATGCCGATCTGAACGGTTCGCATATTGTTGGAACCTGTCACAAGAAGTGGCCACATGTACATGTTCCATGCATTGATGAAGGTGTACACTGCCATGGCTCCGATGGCGGATTTTGTCAGCGGAAGCAGAATCTTTACGATAAACTTCAGATTGCTGCAGCCGTCAAGTTTTGCCGATTCATACAGTGAGATCGGGAAAGTCATGTAAAACTGACGGAACAGGAAAATTCCCATTGCGGATGTAAGGTAAGGCACGATCAGTACCTGGTAAGTATCCAGCATTCCCCAGCTTGATACGGTCAGGTAGTTGGAAATGATCGTTGCCTCTCCTGGAACCATCATGGTTGCCATCACGACCATGAAGAGAATACCTTTTCCTTTGAATTCCAGGAAAGAAAACGCAAAAGCAGCAAGAGAACAGGTAATGATCTGTCCGATGGTAATGCATCCCGCCATGATAAAGGAATTCAAAATGAAACGGAGAAGCGGAACGGTACGGAATGCATTGATAAAGTTGGAAAAGGTCGGATTTTTGGGAAAGAGATTCAACTCTGTTGTAAACAGTTCATTGGAAGGCATCAGCGCAATACTGATCGCATAAAGCAAAGGAAGCAGGATCAGAATCGCAAACACCACATTGGCAGCCACACGAAGGGCGGTTCTTGCTCTTCTCTTTGTGAGTGCTTTTGCATTCATGGCTTCTTTCAGCTTCAGAAGTTCTTCTTTTGACAGATTTCCCACAGCGGGAACTGCCACATTTTCCATCTGACTCATCAGTAATTTACTCCCTTCTTTTCAATACGGAACATGATCAGTGTGATGATCATAATGATTATAAACAGGATTACAGACTGGGCTGCCGCACTTCCGAACCGGTAGTTGAAAAATGCGTCCCTGTAAATGGAATAGACAATAACATTGGTGGATTCATTAGGTCCGCCTTCTGTGAGGATCTTGATCTGTCCAAAAGACTGGAAGGCCTGAATAATATTTACTACCAGTGTATAAAACATGATCGGAGAAAGCCCTGGAAGTGTCAGGCTGAAAAACTGCTGCACACTGCTGGCTCCATCTACAGAAGCTCTCTCATAAATGGTCTCATCAATGTTTCCAAGTCCTGCGGAAAAATACAGGAAGTTGATTCCGCTGTTCAGCCATGCTGTGAGAACTGCCACACAGATCAGTGCGGTGTTCGGATCGTTCAGCCAGTTGATGTCCAGACCAAGAAGCTTATTTACAATACCAACTGCCGGATGAAGCATGATCTGGAAGATCATTGCCGCGGAGCTGGATGCGATAGCCATTGGCAGCGCATAGGAAGTACTGAACACCCGGATTCCCGGAAATGCTTTGTTACAGAGTACTGCAGCGATCAGGCCAAGAAGCATGCCGCCGATCACCACGATCAGAACAAAGATCAGTGTCACTTTCAGACTGTTGATAAAGGATGCGGACTGAAGCAGTTCCTTATAGTTGTCCAGGCCAACGTACAGTTTTGCCTGTCCCATTTTGTTTGTTTTGTAAAGACTTAAATAGATTGTTTTTACAAACGGATAAAACAGGAAAATTCCGAAGATCAGCATACAGGGTACCAGGTATAAGTACGGTGTGATCTTACTTTTGCTGTTATTTCCCATGATTATTTCTCCTCCCTGTAAAAAAGATTTTCTTCGGTTTCCGGATCAAACACATGGGCTTTATCCATGTCAAAATATAAGGAAACTTTTTCGCCGACCTTGGTCTGGTTCTCCGGATTCAGGCGGACTGCCAGGGTTTTGCCCTGCTCATCAAAATAGAGGATTACTTCCGCTCCCAGCATTTCCCGGTTTACTACGGGCTCATCCACATTTACGCTGTCCTTTTCGATCCCAAGTTTTTTTGCCTCATCAAGTTCGTAAATATCTTCCGGACGGATTCCCAGGATCACGTGTCTGCCGTTATATCTGTCTGCGATCTGTTTTCCTCTGGTGCCATCCAGATAAACTTTTTTCACAGTTTTTGCGTCATCCAGAAGAAGGGCTGTGCGGTTGTTTTCTTCTGCTTTTACGGTACACTGGAAAAAGTTCATGGATGGGGAACCAAGGAAGCCTGCTACAAAAAGATTTACCGGATTGTCATAAATACTCTGTGGTGCACCCACCTGCTGGATCAGACCATCTTTCATGACCACGATCTTAGTCCCAAGAGTCATGGCCTCTGTCTGGTCGTGTGTTACGTAAATAATGGTGGTATCCAGCTGTTTATGTAATTTCACGAGCTCCACACGCATCTGTGCACGGAGTTTCGCATCCAGGTTGGAAAGAGGTTCGTCCATCAGGAAAGCTTTCGGCTTCCGGATAATGGCACTTCCGATGGCAACTCTCTGTTTCTGACCACCGGAAAGAGCTGCCGGTTTCCGGTCAAGAAGCTGCTCGATCTCCAGGATCTTTGCCACCTCATGGACTTTTTTATCAATCTCATCTTTTGGCATTTTGCGGATCTTCAGGGCGTATGCCATATTTCCATAAACAGTCATGTTTGGATATAAGGCATAGTTCTGGAACACCATGGACATTCCTCTTTCCTTTGGTTCCAGATAATTGGAAAGTTCTCCGTCGATCCACAGTTCACCGTCTGTGATTTCCTCCAGGCCTGCAATAATCCGCAAAGTTGTGGATTTTCCGCATCCGGACGGACCTACGAAGATCACAAATTCCTTGTCATGTATATCAAGATTAAAATCCTTTACACCGTAATGTTCCGAATCAAATTGCTTACATACATTTCTAAGTGCAATTTCTGACATCACTTATCTCCTTTCTCTTCTCTCCTCGCTCGCATGGTTCTTAGTATAGAAGTTTTCCGGATATCCAGATATCGTGGTTACGATAAGTGATTGTGAAGTATGTGTTAAATTATTTCGGAAATTATATGCAATTCCGTTAAATTCTTTCTCCTGGGTAAAATTTCGACCGTATTCTTCAGAATCCTGTTCCTGATCTGTACTGGTCTATTGCATTAATTAGAACAATTCTCGCCAATCATGTCCGAAACATGGACTCTCGCCTCATTTTTCCATTCCTGGGTCAGAAAATAAATCAGATTTTGTATTCATCACTCATTTCTATACAAAATAAATAGCAATTTTGGGGCTTTCATCGCCGCTTGATTTGTGCAATTTTTCATGTTGTTTTAATTTTTTCTGTAAAATCTCAAATCTCATCTATGTTTTTGTCTAATTTTACTATTGAAGTTTCGTGTATAAGTCAAACAATACAAAATATTTCTCTTAAATTTTCTAACTTTTTGTTAGCCACTTAGGTCGAGAAGTGCTATAATAATCACAGTCAAAAAAGAAATGCAGAATTCGTGTTACTGCGAACAGCGCGAACAGCAACATTACCGGAATCCATGCATCAGGAGGAGGAATTTGACATGATCACATTGAAAGCAGAGAAGAGAAACCCAAATGTAAAGGCTAAAAAATTAAGACGTGAGGGTTACGTCACAGGAATTCTTAGTGGAAAAGAAATGAAAGAGCCGGTAGCACTTCAGTTTGACGCTGCCGAGGCTGCGAAATTCATTAAAGCAAATAAAGAAGGAACTCAGATTTATCTGGACATCGAAGGCGAAAAAGTAGATGCCCTGGTAAAGAATATCGATTATAATCCAATTGAGAAACAGCTGATGGCTCTGGACTTCCAGGCACTGGTTGCCGGTGAAAAAGTATCCACAACCGTAGCTGTCAAACTGGAGCATACAGAACTGGTTCAGGGTATTGTTGAACAGGAGATGGAGGAAATCCACTATAAAGCAGATCCAGCCAACCTGCTGGATACCATCGTCATCGACTTCAATGGCTATCCTGCTGATGTCCGTGACATCCATGTAAAAGATCTCCCGATTCCGGAAGGCAAACAGGTTCATTTCATCACACCTGAGGATGCGGTTGTTGTTCACATCGGTGAGTACGAAGCTGCTCCTGAAGAAGACGAGGATGCTGAAGGCGCTGAGACAGAAGCGAAATAATTTTCAATATATACGATTTCAGGGGATTGCATTTAAGCAATCCCCTGATTTTTGTCTGTTATTTGTCTTCTACGTTATCTTCATGATTATATACATCCATATTTGATGTGACTACATCTTTATAGAGGGAATCCAGAGAATCATATCCATAATAACTCCAGTTATATCCCTTGCCTTCTACTTCCGTAGTTTCGCCTGGCGTTCTGTAATCCACAAGATCCAGCTGTAAGCCCTCGTCACTTAGCATCACATTGCTGTAGCTGATGTACCAGTAAATATCATCAGTAGTATCTGTATCACCATCTTCTTCGTCAGAATACTGGCTTCTTATCTCTGCCTTATATACCAGATACAAGATATTTCCATCACTGTCATTTTTGTCTGTCAGCAGATAATCTCCAAGATATGTAAGAGATTCCAGAGTAGATGTCTCATCCCAGTTTTGTCCCATATAAGAAGCGTAAACATCTTCTGCCTGCTTCTTTAAAGTTTTCATGGAATCATCGTCAATCTGATTCAGGCTCTTAAGTGGACATACAAGACCGGAAACTGTATATTCTTTCTCTGTCTCTTCCGGCACTTCACCATAATCCCGGGTCAGACTTGCAACTCCTTCCTCGCTCAGTGTTACGGTAACTTTATCTCCATTACTGAGGCCCTCTGAAGGCTCATACTGAAAATAAGAATCATCCAGTTCATTTCCCTGATAAGTCATGGTAGCCGTGCCTTCCGGTTCCTGTCCTTCAAAATCCACAGATACATCGTCAAAAACATCAACTTTTTTCGCATCTTCAAGTCCGGAAACCTTTATGGTACCATCTTTATATTTGAGCTTATAATTCAGAGCTCCCTGAAGATCATCACTGACATTCCATGTATATGCCACCTTATCTCCGTTGGAAAAATAAGTTCCATCATTCTCGATACTTACACTTACGTTTCCTTCCAGAAAATTCATTGGAGAACGGTCATCCCATAAGAACCTTTCCAGCTTATTCAGGAGGTTTTTCTTTTTGTATGAAATTTTAGAGTCATACTTTTCCTCAAAAGAATCCCAGTCAACCTCTGCCGTGACTGATCCATATCCATTATAACCGCTGGTATTAATGGTCAGATATTTATTCAGATCTATTGTCCTGCCGTGACTGCGAACAGCTCCGATCAGTACGATCAGAACAACAATTCCTGCTACTGCTCCGATCAGAACCTTTCTGGGAAGCTGCATGATTTTATTTATAATGTCCTTTACCTGTTTCGGTATCTTATCATTGGATAATATTTTTTCTACATTTATATCTGAAAAATTTATCTTTGTGTTCTTTTCAGGGGTGTCTAACGGACTTCCACATTTGCAGCAAAATTTTGCGCCATCAACATTTTCTGCACCACACTTTTTGCAATTCATATTTCTCTCCTGTGCCAGTCAGACATATAAACGCATCCATATTCGCTGTCTGACTGATTGATTCGGTCAAAATTATTTTGTAAGATCCAGGTTTCTTCTTTCAAGTGATTTATTCTTTTCGTAATTTTCCGCATCAATGAACGCTTCTTCTTTGAAACCAAACATAGATGCAACGATGGTTCCAGGGAAGTTATTGATCGCTGTATTATATTCACGGATATTTCCGTTTACCAGCTGACGGGCTGCGGTGAGGTTCTTATCCAGCATTTCCGACTTTCTGGCAATCGCGGAATATTCTCCAATACTTTTCAGATCCGGATATTTCTGTCCGAGGAATAACAGTCTGTCAAGTTTGTCTTTTGCTGTCAGCTGTGCAATACCTTCGATTTCTTTCTGATAACCGTTTCTGGCAATATCGATCAGTTTATCCAGAGTTCTGTCCAATGCTTCACTCTGTACTCCAATATCAGATACTCCGTTTTTGATCATCTGCTGAAGCTCATTAAATTTGTTTCTTGTCATGATAACGTATACTGCGATCGCAGCGACAATAATTAAAAAATACATCATAGATCCTCCCTTTTCTTTTATTTATAAAGCAGATATTATTCTTATTCCGCTTTGTATTCATGTATTTACTTCCTGTATCAGGCAGATAAAATCATATGCATTCACTGCATGGCCAAATAACTGCTCCGCAGTTTATTCAGTTAAGCTTTGATAACAGGAGCGTACCAGTTCTTCCTGATGCTGTATCTGGCTGCAGGAATACTCAACTGCTCCAAATGCATTTACGATCGCATTTTCTGCATATACTGCAATATTTGCATCCGCACGCCCAAAAGCCTGCATCATCGTTATATGAAGTTTTCCCTGCCAGATATGGATTTCTCTCACTATATTATTTCCTGCTGCCTGCACGATAGCAAGCTGACAGGATGTCGATAAAAATTTCATGCATTCATGTTCTTTTTCCGGTAATGTAAGAACACCCATTTTTTTATTAAACTCTGTTGATGCAATATTCTTTTTCATATCAATGTACACATTATTTCCATTTGGATATTTCTGTGCTTTTTCTGCTTTATATCGCTCACCGGCAACTGCATCACTTAAGCAATAAATATCAATTGGGCCACATTCCACTCCCAGGTCTGCTTCAAAACATCCGTTTTTTATCATCAGACCATCAAATAAAATTTCACCATATTCATTGCCCCATACAATTTCATATTTCTGATATTGTTCCTGACAGAAACTGTTCAGTCTTTCCTGACATTCTTTTGCAATTTCATCCAGCTTTTCTTTATAAGTATCAATGAAATATTTTCCCAGTTTCTGCAAAATATAATGAATCAATGCATATACGATAAGTGCCTTTATGATCCAATACTTTCCACCGATCAGTAACAGACAGGCCAGCAGGATAGCCACATGTATGACCTTTTCAATTGGTCCGCTTAAGTCACTGTCATCCGGATCGTCTATGCCACCTATGATGAATACGTTTTTTCCAAAATACCGTATTCTTTCAAATGTTTTAAATAATGCCAGGTTTTTTGTATGTTCATCCTGTTTTCTCAGGACAAAATCTTTTAATTCACCGTTCATATGTATGTGTCCTTTATTCTGTCTACGGAAATCTTATCTGGCACATGTCGGGGTTTTTGATCAACCCCAGACATGATACCGGATTTTATATTACTTTTTATTGATTACATATACCGCATTGCAGCTCCGATTGTACTTCCCAGGAAAATAATGGAAAGAACAATAACAACGATCGTAAAGCAGAAATAAGAACGGGCAAAATTCTTCAGGTTCTTATTCTTTGTTCCGCCAAACGAAAATACCAGAAGAAGGATAAATCCTACCAGCGGGATAGAAAACAGAAGTTCATATCCAAAATATCCCCACATGGAAATTGGCTGATATTCTTCCGGGATAGAAGCGGTGTTCGGTAACTGTGATCTGTTGAAATTACTGTTCTGATTGTAATTGCCTCCCTGGAATCCTCCGTTATTTCCTGCATAACCTCCGGTGCTTCCATTAAAGCCTGCTGTGTTTCCGCCGTAAGAATTATTTCCTCCGGCGCCATTGCTTCCGGCTGTACCGGAGCCTCCAAGTTTCGCTCCACATCCCTGGCAGAATGTAGAACTGTCCGGGTTCTGAGTTCCACAATGTTTACATACCATAGTTTCTCTCTCCTTTTCTCTTTTTTAATGTATATGATTTTTTTATCATATCCTCTTCTGGCAGCTTTCCCTGTATGCTGCAATTCCCGCCTGTTTTTCCCCTTTCTGATTATTAGACGATTCAGGGAAGGGGAAGGTTTTAGGGGGATGAAAAAAATTTTTGTTTTTATGAATAAAAAGTTATTGTTTCAACTTTTCCGTCTGTTACTTTAAGAACTACTCCAAGGTAACCTACAGATACACACGTTTGTATGGCAGATTCTTTTGTCCATGGGAAATAATCATCCTGCTCATTTCCATAATACTTTGTATCCGCTGTTAATTGAAACGTTTTCTGCCCGTACTCAACAAAATTCTCCTGCGTAAAATCTATTGGGATTTCATTTGACTTCACAAATGACGCATAAAATATAAGCGTATCATTGTCCGCATTATATTCTACCTGTGTTGTTCCTGGTACATAATAACCACTATTGCCATCTGGGCCTCCTGTTTCACGACTCAGATTTGTTGAATAATATTCCGTAACCCCAGTCTCTTCCTGCGGTATTTCAATCGTTGGTATTGGAGTAAATGTCGGTGAGACAACTGCAGGCTGTGTGGCGAAACAGTTCTGTAATATTACATTGTCTCGCTGGCTGTATGTCTGTGCATCCAGATCTGCTCCTCTGTTAAAATCCAGCAAATATGGGCCTGTTAATTCCTGCCCGCCATTCATCCCATAAACTTCAAGCTGATTCTCAATCTGCTGCATATCCGAATCTTTATTACCGGTATAAAAATCCCGTCCATTAATCTGGCATGTTCCATAAGTAGCTCCAAAACACCATCTGAGGTTACACTCCTGTACCATGTCGGTCTCTGACATTTTTATAAAAGTGTCCAGATAATCACTTGCCCCATGACTCGGTGACCATCGTCCGGATCTGTATAGATAATAAGAACCTTCTTTTTTTCGCAGTTCAAGCTTCTCTTCAATACTGTCTCCATATGTATTCAGATCTGTATCCGGGATCTCCAGTTCCTTCCTCAAGGTTACTTTTTGATCATCAATCCCATAAAGTTCCATATATAACGGTCGTTTTACATCTGTATAATTACTGCTGTTCTCATCTTTTTCCTTCGCCCTGGTCCGGATCAGAAGCAGTTCTTTATTTCCATTTCCTCCGAAATCTTCCATCGCAGCGCTTAACAGCAGATCATTTGCATAACCTGTATTGAAATCATAATCCGCCACATAACCATCTTGGAGCACCTGAAGGTTTTCTTCCTTCACATATCCGTCATAAAATGTCCGGTAGAGTTCTTCCTCTGAAAGCTTTTTCGCCTTTTTTTCAGAGGACTTCTCTTCCTTCTTACCGGTGGCTTTCACTGTCCTGGGTACTGCCTGGGTTACTTTTGGAGTTTCTTCAGCTTCCGTCGTTTTTTCTTTCTGAGTCTCTGCTGTTTCTTTTTCCTGCGTTTCCTCTTCCTGTTGATGAACAAATGGCAGTTTATCTATATTTCTTACAACTCCATAGGTGATACCGCCTGCCCCCAGAGAACCAGCCAGGATCACTGCCGCAATTTTCACCCCTGCATGTTTCGCGGCAGTTCCTGCTATGGTCCCTGTTGCCTTTGACGATGTCGAGGCCGCTGTATGTGCCGCATTGGATGCCCATCCGTTTGTATTTGACCCTGCAGCACCCGGACCAGGACTTCCTATCCCCGGTGGTCTCCCTGTTGATCCATCATATCCCGTTGGACCTGTTGAACTACGTCCGGTCTGTCCTGAACTTTCAGCACCTCCTGATAACCTGTTATTTGGATTTCTGCTATTATTTCCCCAACTATTTCCTGCAACCCCTGCCTGGAATGCAGTACGCCCGGATGCCTCCCGGAAATAAGATTGCATAATATCCGGCAGAGCTTTCTGCACCATTGGTTCTGCAGATACTTTGTCGGCTTTTCCAAGCAGATACAGGAAGAATACAAACGGTGCAACACTGTAAAGCTTCGTTCCACGTTTCTCCAGATCCATGACCTGCTCTTTTATTTTTTTTCGTCCATAGGACAGCCGGCTTTTTACAGTATTTTCACTGACTCCGAGAGTTTGCGCAATATCTTTTACAGACATCTCTTCGTAGTAAAACATACCGATAACCACTCGCTGATCTTCTGGCAGATGGTCCAGAATCTCCATTACAAGACGCTTCGCTTCCTGCTGATCCATAGCCATCTCAGGATTCAGCTCTGACCTGACATCCTCTATGGACTCCTCAAAAGGGATATCTTCTAGCTCTTCTCCACCGTATATATCTGTAAAAAACACCGGTTTTGATTTCTTCAGCCAATCTTTTGCAAGATTGTTGGCAATCATTTTCAGCCAGGGAATCAGTTTATCCGGATTCTGAAGCTGATTCAACCTGGTAAATGCCTTCACATATGTATCCTGCAGGATATCATAAACCGTATCCTCATCTTTGATCAAAACCCATATCGTTTTATAAACTGCCGGGCTGCTGATCTTATATATTTCTGCAAGTGCTTCCTGGTCATTTTCCCTCGCTTTCTGAACCAAGTAAGACATATTTCTTATGGTAGGACTTCCACATCTTCTGCAAAAATTTGCATCATCGGGAAGTTCCTGTCCACATTTCACGCACCTCATATTTCTCCTCCCGTTGTTCTTCCGTTCATTTTTATATGAAAAATTCTGTTTAACAAGTCCCAGCCTCTGCTTGTTGCTTCTCACAACCCCGCAGGGGACTTTCTTGATTTGGTTAAATGAAGCAAGTCTTATATGATATTATAAATATCTTACGAATTTACTTTTTTCATAATTGGGGTTTCTACAATTATGTCGTTTATATTGTCGAATATGCCTCATTTTTCTGTTTTATTGTCGTTTTTTCTTCTTTTCACGTACAATTTTAATATTGTTTTCGCTCAATTTCAATTGTTTTTTTCTTCTCCTCAAAATGACCATCACAATCACTGCTAACCCGCCAAGTACTGTTGTTCTTTTCCATTTCTTATTCATAAAAATGCTCCTTTTTTCTGTTATAGTTATGGTTTTTAAGTATCTTCCCGGATTTTATCTTTTTACCTCCTTCACTTTATAGACGATCCGCATGATGTGCTGGTTTTAAGAAAAAAGAAATTTTTTGAAAAAAGCACATATCAGGGGAGAATCTTCCCTGTATGTGCCTTTTGATTTTGAATTTAACTGCTGCCTGTTGCTTTTTGCATCCCCTCAGGGGCTTACTTGATTTAGTTAAAATCTTTATTCCTGACAAGGCTGTCTGTGCCACTGTATCCGTCCATACTATACGGATCTGCAGTATCGACAGCTATCAACGTTTCCGGATTGCTCAATTCCAAACGATAAGCAGGATTAAATCCGTGACCATTATTCTCCAGTCTGAAGAAATATCCATAATCTGTCTTTATAACCTCACTGATCGTTTCTTCGTCTGAAGGTTCTGTTGCTTCAGGTCCATATTCCTCTATTGCATTTCCTGAAATTATTTTTTTATAATGATACGGCACTCCGCCCTGGCTATACCACGTTCCTGCAATCAGATCCAGTCCCTCGGTTTCCTGCGAATCTCCACTCTGATCCTGCTGACTGCCGCCAAGTTCCGAAACAGGAATTAATTTGATTTCTCTGTCAAAGGTTGTGTATTCTCCTGAGCCAACATCTGTGGTCGCAATGTTTTCCTCATTAAGTGCATTTCCGTTTTTGGTAAAACGATCTATTTTCTCGTATCCCATATGTCCAAACTGAGAATAAATTCCATTTCCGTCCGGTGCCGTATAAAGTCCTACATGGCTTCCGATACTTCCAATAGAAATTACATTTGTATCATTTTCCAAAGTGTAAACATCATTGATCCAGTCTGCCTCACAGGTTCCATGAGAAAATATCAGTTCCCGGATTCCATCCCCATCAATATCGTACAATGCTATCTCTGTAGTTCCAGCTGTATTTGCACAGAGATTCTGGATAAAAGATGCATATTTGGCATATTCCGGCATATCCTGATAATTACTTGGATTTTCTGCCGGCACTGGTGTGGCCGTTGGTTCCGGTATGGCCGTTGGTTCTGGTGTGACTGCGGATTCTGTCTGTGGATTCTGGGCATTCTGCTGTGTTCCGTTTGAATCCGCAGACTTCTTTGTATTTGAAGTTTTATCTGCGTTGGATGCAGTATTTGAATCTGCTGAGTTCTTTGTGTCAGTCGTTTTTTCAGTTCCTGTTGTCGTTTTTGTACCCGATTTCTTCTCTGAACCGGAAGACGTTTTTCCTTTTGCAGAATCAGAAGTATCTTTAACTTTCTGCTCATGGACAAACGGCAAGGTATCCGCATTTCTCACAATACCATATGTAATACCTCCGGCACCCAGAGATCCTGCCAGAATCAGTGCCGCAATTTTAATTCCCGCAAATTTGGCTGCCGCACCACCTGCAGTTTTAGCAGTCCCAGCCTTTGCAGCAGCCCCGGCTGCTTTTCTGTCATTGCCGGCTGTGTTGGCTCCATTCCATCTTTTTCTCTCATTTCCTGATGCACCTGTATTACCCCAGTTATTTCTGTTATCTCCATATCCATCTGTACTGCTCTGCGGATTCCTTCTGTTTTCTGAAATACCTGTATCACTCCAGCTGTTTCCATTATCTCCGTATGCATCTGTGCGATTCCAGGAGTTACCCGCACTGCCTTCTGCACCGGTTCCTCCCTGAACATTTTGGCCATTTTGTAAATTACTGTCTGGATCGGGTTTTCCCCATGTAAGTTGTTTCCCGGATATTCCTCCAGAACAGGAATTCAGGATTCCCTGCAACGCATCTGGATCAAGCGGCTCTGCGGACACAGAATCCACTCTGCGAAGCAGATACAGGAAGAATACAAACGGCGCGACATTGTAAAGTTTGGTTCCATGCTTTTCCAGATCCAGGACCTGTTCTTTTATTTTTTTACGACCATAAGACAATCTGCTTTTAACCGTATTTTCACTGACTTCCAGTGCCGCCGCAATATCCTTTACCGGCATCTCTTCATAGTAAAACATACCGATCACGATTCGCTGATCTTCCGGAAGCTGATCCAGGATTTCCATTACCAGACGACGAACTTCTTTTTCATCCATAGACATTTCCGGATTCATATCAGAACGGACATCTTCTATTGATTCCTCGAAAGACACATTGTCCTCTTCTTCTGTACCGGAAATATCTGTAAAAAATACGGGTTTTGATTTTTTCAGCCAGTCTTTGGCACGGTTATTCGCGATCATTTTCAGCCACGGGATCAGTTTCTCTGCATCCTGCAGCTGATCAAGTCTGGTGAATGCTTTTACATAGGTATCCTGCAAAATATCATAAACCGTATCTTCATCTTTAATAAGTACTCTTATGGCTTTATACACTGCCGGACTGCTGATCTCATATATTTCCGCAAGCGCTTGCTGATCATTTGCCCTCGCCCGCTGAACCAGCCATGTCATATTGTTTCTGGTAGGACTTCCACAGTTCCTGCAAAAATTTGCATGATCTGGTATTTCACTTCCACATTTACTGCATCTCATTCTTCTTCCCCCGTTGTTTCCACTTCACTATTTTCTTCTTTTTGTATGATGTTATTCTCATTTTCCCGCTGTGTCAACTGAAGGATTTTTCGAAACACAGTCCACAGTTTTTCCCAGGGAACCGGCATACTGTCAATCGTACAGGTAATCATTTTTCCAATGTCATGTTCTGTCATATCTTTTTCTCCCCTTTCTACTTTATAGACGATTCAGAGTTACTGCCGGTTTTATATTTTTATGGAAAATCAGTAACTTTAACGCCTTAAAAATCAGGCGAATATTCACGATCAAGTCCCCACTCACAGCTTATTGCTTTCCGCAATAGAGGCAGGGGACTTACTTGATTCGGTTGAAAAATCCACAATAGCCCTGGATATGTTTTGAACATATACACAGGGCTATCATTCATCTGTATTCTATTTTTCTTCGCACACTATGATAATTTCTGCCTTACCCGAAATTACCACTGTTTGAACCCGCAAAATTTACAGAATTTCGCATTTGCTTCTATTTCTGCACCACACTGAGGGCATTTTACAACCTTATCCTCTGTTTCCATGTACTGTTCTGCAGATTCTGGTGTATCATCTGTTTTTTCCTGCATTTTCGTCTGCTTTTCTGCAATTTCTTCTGTTTTTGCTACCGATTCCGCGGATTTTCTCTGTTCTTCCGCTATACGTTTCGCTTCTTCCCTTCTTGCTTCCTCTTTGCGCTTTGCTTCTTCTGCTTTTCTTGCTGCTTCCGCCTCGCGCTTTGCTTCTTCTGCTCTTCTTGCTTCTTCTGCCGCTTTTCTCGCTGCTTCCGCTTCCGCAATCATACTTTCCGGAACAGGCGTTCCGCATGAAATGCAGAATTTATGTCCATATGTAATCGGTTTTCCGCACTTTGCACAATAACCTATTATATCCTCTTTCATTGTTCTTTTTCGAATATTACCTGCTACGTTTCCCGCCATTTGTGACATTGTATTGGAAAAATGCCCTACTGTATCTGACATTTGCCCCATAGCATTATGTATATCCTTTTTTGAAAAAACATCCATTAAATCTGTCTGCATCTGTAAACGATTTATCAGTATTAACACTGTAAATATAAGAATCAAAAGCAATGCTATTATATTGATGACATACCATCCTGTTGTTTTAAACTGACACTGAGCATCCTCCGCAAACTTCTTTGCAGATGTTCTGAAAATGATCCATATAATAAGATCCAGCACTGTCATTCCACAAACAGCTGCTGACGTCTGTTTATCTGTAAACTTCTTTATAAAAAGAAACACTAATACAGCTACAGGCAGCAACAGACATAATGCAATAACAGGCTGTGGAGATACAAGTGTCTCACCATAACTTGAGATACCTTTTATTGCTGTTACTGCTGATACCTTTATCAGATCTGTATCTACACCCCAGTCTGAATCTGAACAGGAAACCATAAACATCGGACAAAAAAATAATATTACGCAACAAAATGTCAGTGTTCGTATTATATTTTTCACTGTAACAGATAGTTTCTTCTTTTCAGAAGAAATATTATTAATTTCATTCATTTTCATAATCTCCTTCTCTGATAATTTTAATGTTTAACCGAATTAAAGAAGTCCCCTGCGAGAGTTGCAAATATCCGCTTGACTAATAATGCCGGAACCCAGTTACAAAAGTTCCGGCATTATACAGCACTATCCGATTTTATTTAATCTTTACACTCTTGCAAGCTGAAGATTTCGCTGTCAAAACCTTGGAACCGGATTTACGGATAGAAACTACTTTATAATAGTATGTTTTTTTGCTGGTCAGGGATTTCTTGTCTGTGTAGTATGTCTTTCCTGTTACTGTTGCGATTTTTTTGTATCCACTCTTTGAATTTGTGCTTCGGTATACATAGTAACCGGTTGCATTGTTGGCTTTTCTCCAGTAAACTGTTGCCTGGCGCTTGCCGGCTTTGATTGAGGAGATTGTTGTTGCGGTTGGTTTTACAATTGTGTTTGTTTTTACGGATGCCTTAATGTGGTAGATCTGACCTGTTGCAGAATTATAACCATCATTTTTAATTTCTATCATCAGATCTCCCGTACATTTGGGAATTGTCACTGTATCATTTGAATTAACCGTATACTCACCTAATGGTTTTCTGCTTTTACACTCAGCAAACGCTATTCTCCAGCTTCCCGGATGAGAAACACTGTCATCTATATCAAATTTCAATGAAACTTTATTTGTTCCGTTTAATTTCACGCGATAGTAGTCAGTATCATTGTTGCAATATATATTTCCTGTGTATTGTTTATTTACATATATATAATTGGGATCGCCATATTTTTTATTTCCCCAATAGTTCTCTGCCTCCCAGTCACTGGATTTTGTATAGCGAGTTATAAACATGTAATCATCTTTTTCGCTAGTATAACTATGTCGTATCTGTACATAATACTTTCCTGGTTTCCATCCATATTTTAATGTATTGAATGAATGACCAGACACACCATCTAATAATGTATGATTATCCGAATCTTTTAAGGTAATAGACCAGTTTGAATCATCATAAACATTATTCATCGTTGGTTTTATCTGAAACCATGTATAACCTCTTCCTGCTGGAATTGTAAACTGAAACCAGTCTTCATCAGAATATGTCATTTCTCCCGTTACCCAGGTATTTAAAGAAATTCTATTTGCAGTTCCAGGTCTGTTATTCGGTTCACTCTCTTCCAGCATTCCCGCCTGAACCTGCACTGCCGGATTGACAGTTGCTACACACAGTGCCATTGTTGCTCCTGCAAACAGAAGTTTTGTCAGTTTTGTAACTTTTTCTCTTAACATAATTTTTCTCTCCTTTGTTTTATTGATATAATTTTTTCATCATATTTTTGTTTACTCACTGTCGATACTTATTTCGGTGCCTTCTTATAGTTACTTTTACCCCCTTTCTACATTATAGACGATGTAAAAAGGAATTTGGTTTTAATATTTTTAAAAAATTTTTATTTTTTAACATAATGAAAAAAGAGCCGGAAAACTTTAATTTTAAAGTTCTACCGACTCATTAATAGCAGGGGATGAGAGAATCGAACTCCCACCAAAGGTTTTGGAGACCCCTATCATA
>OLOI01001225.1_pt1 | contig 22726 bp, 20 predicted proteins | sample 1672131 | NCBI WGS metagenome assembly OLOI01 (sample SAMEA3136651, study PRJEB25190) | human gut metagenome
CGTGTTCAGCGTGGTCCCGTCGGACCCCACGACCATCACGCCCGCCAGCTATATGTACGACCAGATCTTCGGTACGTCCATCAGCTCGAATGCGGTGGCGTCGGGCACGAACGTGGGCATGGGCGCGGCCATCGGCGTGGTGCTGATGCTTTTCTTCAACTCGCCGGGCAAGAACCCGTTCGTGAATTTCGGAACCGGACTTTGGGATACCTATAATAATATAACGGGCATCCTTTCCGACGTACTGTCGTACATCCGTCTGTTCGCCATCGGCCTTTCGGGAGGTATTCTGGCGATGGTCTTCAACCAGTTGGCCGTTGGTATGAGCCCGGATATTCCGGTCGTGAAGCAGCTCGTGATGTTGCTGATCCTGCTGCTGGGACACGGCATCAACCTCTTCATGTGCGTTCTCTCGTCGGTGGTGCATCCGCTGCGTCTGACGTTCGTGGAGTTCTACAAGAACGCCGGGTTCGAGGCCGCGACGCGCGTCTTCACCCCGTTGAAAAACGAATAAACTAAATGATAATCAATATTAACAACTAAAACAAAATTCGATTTATGGAACCTATTACGTTGGGCTATCTCGGTATGGCCATCATGTTTACTCTGGCGGCCGTAGGCAGTTGCTATGGCACTACTATCGCGGGCAACGCCGCAGTCGGTGCGATGAAGAAGAACCCGAATGCCTTCGGTAACTACATCATCCTGTCGGGTCTGCCCGCTTCGCAGGGTCTTTACGGCTTTGCCTCGCTCTTCCTTATCATGAATTACCTGACCGATTCGGTTACGATGCTGCAGGCAGCCGCTATCTTCGGCTTGGGTATCTTGGTCGGCCTGGTGAACTTTTTCTCGTCGTATCGCCAGGGCCAGCTTTGCGCCAACGGTATCGCTGCCGTAGGTAACGGTCATGACGTGGGTACCAAAACCCTGATCCTCGCCGCTTTCCCGGAGTTGTACGGTATTTTGACCGTGGCGATCACCTTCCTTGTAACCGGTCTGATGAAGTAATTGAAATCCCGGATTTCAAAAGAACAGGCGGAGCTTGCAAAAGATCCGCCTGTCTGTTGCAGTAGTGCCGGATATGGAATTTACGGTTCGTTTCGGAAAGTATGTTCGACGGACGAAGTCCGAATGAAGGGCCTGTCAAAAATGCAGGAATCCCCGTTTTTTATGGATGCAGCGGGTATTGCCGCACCGGATGGCTCTCGAGCATGGCTCGTTGCCGTAATTGATTCATCGTTCCGGGAGTTGCCGTATCCTATGCGGGAGCCGATTGCTCCGGGTGTTATCTCATTCGGTAGAGCTGGTCCCGCAAGCGGGGCGTGAAGCCCGCCTCGCGGATCGCTTGTTGGATACCTGCGGCATCGAACTGGTTGTGCGCTCCGGCCGAAGAAACGACGTTCTCCTCGATCATGATCGAACCCATGTCGTTGGCGCCGCTGTGCAGCGTTACCTGAGCGGTGGCCTTGCCGACGGTGAGCCACGAAGCCTGGATGTTGCGGATGTTGTTCAGAACCAGTCGGCTGACGGCGATTATGCGAATGTATTCCAATGGTGAAAAGCGGGTTGCAACTCCCTGCCGCTCCAATTCGGTGCCCGACGAGCGAAAAATCCAGGGGATGAAGGCCAGAAAGCCGTAATGTCCTTCGGGACAGCGGGCCTGCAGGTCGCGGATGCGCAACAGGTGGTCCACACGCTGACGGGGTGTTTCGACGTGGCCGTACATCATCGTCGCCGAGGTCGGCAGGTCGAGGCAGTGGGCTTCGTGCATCACCTGGATCCACTCCTCGACCGTAGGCTTGGCGGGCGAGATGGCTTTCCGCACCCCGGGATCGAGGATCTCGGCTCCGGCACCCGGCAGGGAGTCCAATCCGGCGGCGATCAGCCGTTTCAGGGTGTCGAGCGTGGTGAGGCCGCTGATGCGGGCGATGTGCGCCACTTCGGGCGCTCCGAGGGCGTGCAGGCGTACCTGCGGATAGAGGCTCTTGAGTGTCGAGAAAAGCTCCTCGTAGAAATCGATCCCCAGCTTCGGGTGCAGACCGCCCTGCAGCAGCAACTGGTCGCCGCCGAGGGCGAGCATCCGCTCGATTTTCTCCTTGTATTCGTCGAGCGTGGTGATGAAAGCCCGCTCCGTCTGGTGGGGTTTGCAGTGGAAATTGCAGAAGCGGCAGCCCGAGATGCAGACGTTGGTGATGTTCACGTTGCGGTCGATCTGCCAGGTCACGACCTCCGGGTCGGGCACTACGGCACGGCGCACGCGGTCAGCCGTGAGAGCCAGCTCCTGCAGGGGGGCCTGTTCGTAAAGCCAATACGCCTCCTCCGCCGTGAGGGGATCACGCTTCAGACATTTTTCGTATATCTCTTCCGCACGGTTGGGGCCGGTCCCTGCGGTTCGCTGCGTCTGTTCCCGGATCATCGCTTCGATCCTTTTTTGCCCCCTTTGCGGGACGTTTTGTCGCCCTTACCCGGTCGGGACGTGCTTTGGCGGCGTACCGGAATCGCTGCGTGCCCCTTTACGTCGTCCTCGCGGGAGTCGGCCGCCGCATCGTGCACCAGTTCGAAATCGAGCTGACGGCGTTGCAGATCGGCCCGCTTGACGCGGATGCGCACGGCATCGCCCAAGGTGAAGACCCGTCCTTTGCGGCGTCCATAGACCTCGTAGCGGTTCTCGTCGAACTGGTAGAGGTCGTCCTCCATTTCCCGCAGCGAAACCATGCCTTCGATGTGGGTTTCGTCCAGCTCGACGTACATGCCCCAGTCGCTCATGCCCGAGATATGGCCGTCGAAGAACTGGCCGATCTTGTCCTGCATGAACTCCACCATTTTGTACTTGATCGAGGCGCGTTCGGCTTCGGCAGCGATCACTTCCCGCTCCGAGGCGTGTACGCAGAGTTTCTCGAAGGTGTCGCGGTCGGCCGATTTGCCTCCTTCGAGGTAGCGGGCCAGCAGCCGGTGGACCATCATGTCCGGGTAGCGGCGGATTGGCGAGGTGAAATGCGTGTAGTAGGGGAAAGCGAGGCCGTAGTGACCGATGTTGTCGGTCGAGTAGAAGGCCTTGGACATCGCGCGTACGGCGAGGTTCGAAATGACGTTCTCCTCGATGCGTCCTTTGGCCTGTCCCAGCAGCTTGTTCATCTCCTTGGCCACGGCGCGTCCCTTGTCGGCCTTGAATACGTAGCCGAAGCGCAGAACGAAGGTCCGGAACTTTTCGAGCTTCTCCTCGTTCGGAACGTCGTGTACGCGGTAAACCATCGTACGCCGAACGGCACGGCCGTTCACTTTGTGATGTCCGCAGAATTCGGCGACCTGTCTGTTGGCCAGCAGCATGAACTCTTCGATGAGCTGGTTGGCCTCCTTTTGCTCCTTGAAATAGACGCCCAGGGGTTTGCCTTCGGCGTCGAGTTTGAACTTGGCTTCTTCGCGCTGGAAGCTTACGGCTCCGCGCTTGAAGCGTGTTTTGCGCATCCGCTGGGCCAGACGGTTGAGCGTCAGCACCTCTTCGGCGAAGTCGCCCTTGCCGGTTTCGATGATCTGCTGCGCCTCCTCGTAGGTGAAGCGGCGGTCGGAGAGGATGACCGTGCGGCCGAACCATTTGTCCAGTACTTCGGCTTCCTCGTTGAGCGTGAAGACCGCCGAGAAGCAGAGACTCTCTTCGTCGGGGCGCAGCGAGCAAAGTTCGTTGCTCAATTTTTCGGGCAGCATCGGAATCGTACGATCGACCAGATAGACCGACGTGCCGCGCTCCTCGGCTTCGGTGTCGATCACCGAGCGGGGTTGAACGTAGTGGGTCACGTCGGCGATATGTACGCCCACCTCCCACACGCCGTCTTCGATCTTGCGGATCGAGAGGGCGTCGTCGAAGTCCTTGGCGTCCGCCGGGTCGATGGTGAAGGTCGTTATCTTGCGGAAGTCGCGCCGGGCGGCATAATCGGCTTTGGTGATCGTCGAAGGAATGGCCTGGGCCGCATCTTCGACCTTTTGCTCGAAATGGTAGGGCAGGCCGTATTCGGCCAGGATGGCGTGCATCTCGGTATTGTTCTCTCCGGCGCGGCCCAATACCTCGACCAGCTCTCCGGCGGGGCTTTTGGAACCCAGCGCCCAGTCCGTGATGCGGATCACGACTTTGTCGCCGTGCTGTACGTTAGGGTTGTCCCGCTTGGAGAGATAGACGTCCATCGGCATGCGCCGGGGATCCATCTTGACGAAGATGGCGTGGTCGCTCACGTCGGCCGTGCCCACGTATTGCTTGCGGCTGCGCTCCACGATGCGGGTGATCTCGCCTTCGAGGGACCCGGCGTGGGAGCGGCGGGTGATGACGAACTCCACGCGGTCGCCGTCCAGAGCATTCAGCGAATTGCGCTGGCTGACATATACGTCGTTTTCGAACTCCTCGGAGCGGATATACATCGCTCCTGTCGAGATCATCTGTACGATGCCCTCCTGACGGGGACGCTCCTTGCCGCTGAGACGGTACTTTTCCTGCCCGCACTCCTCGATAGTGCCCTGGGCGAGCAGTTCCGTGATGATTTCACGGGTACGAAGACGGCCCTCCTTGGTGGCGCCGCCCGAGGCCGAAGCCAGATGCTTGAGGGAGAACTTGTTGTTCGGGAATTCCCGGAACAGGTTAATGATCAGCGAAGAGCGGTCGAATGCGGCCGACTTCTTCGTATTTTTCAGTTTATTCATCGGTTGAAATAGTTACGGGCGAGGAGTTCCATGAACCGGATGCCGGTCGGAATGGCCGCCTCGTCGGGATTGAAGGTGGATGTATGCAGTTTTCCGGCTCCGGGACCGACGCCCAGGCGGTAGAAGATCGCCGGGTAGCGGGTGCCGTAGAAGCCGAAATCTTCGGAAGTCATGCGCAGGGGCAGCATTTGAAAGGGAATTCCTTCGGTTTCGGCCAGTGCGACGGCCTGCCGGATCAACTCCGGGTCATTGACCACGCACGGGTAGCCGGGGGTGAAGTGTACCCGGGTTCGTACGCCGTACGAGGCGTCGTTCGCGGCGGCGAGTTCTTCGATCCTGCGTTTCACTTCGGCCCGTTCCCGTTCGTCGAAGGTACGCATCGTTCCCTCCATATAGACCCGGTCCGGGATGACGTTCGTAGCGCCCGCAGCTTCGACCTTGCCGATCGAAACGACCCGTTCGGGCGTGTTCAGGGCCGTGAGGTGCAGGATCAGTTGTGCGGCGGCGCTCACCGTGTCGCGGTGTTCGGCACGCATGGCCGCGTGGCCGCCCGCGCCTTCGAGCGTGAGGCGCAGTTCGTCGTTGGAGGCCATGTACTTGCCCGCGCGGAAGCCCAGCGTGCCCCATACGAGATCCATCGGGAAATGCTTGCCCAGGTAGATGCGCGAATAGCAGATGACGACGGTGCAGACGACCATCAGGGCGGTGAACCACTTGCGGCGGATTGCGCCGCATGAAAGCACGGCCACCGCGACGATCGTGGCCGCGTGTGCCGAGACGGTGCCGTACATGCCGCTTACGGCCTCGGGCGGGACGTGTACCGCCCAGTCGTGCGGCACTGCCGCACTGCGAAGGGCACGCAGCGAGTCGGGCGTGATCTCCAGCCCTTCGAGCGTGGGGGTGAACATCGGCCGCGGCCGCGGTTCGAGCTGCGGCAACAAGTCGCCCAGCAGGCCGTTGTGCTTGAAGATGCCCGAGACTATGTCCGACAGCCCCAGGGCGAGGAGCATCAGCACCAGGAAAACCGACATGCCCCGCCAGCCGCTGCGGCGCCATACCAGCCACAGGATCAATGCATAGAGCGGCAGCCACATCGCCGTGCCCGAGACGGTGAGCATTATGCGGTCGAACAGGGGGCCGCCGTCGAAATTGAGGGCCATGAACAGGCCGTGGTCGAAAGTATACATGGGTCGATGGATTTGTCGTAAATGGCTGTGGGTTGTTTTTGCCGCATTGCGGGAAGCTTTCCCTCAGCAGGGGCTTGGGGTGGGGCCAGACTTGCAAACACGGCCGTCGGCCGCGGGAAGAACATACCGGGATGCAAGGCGGCCGTCATACGCATTTTAAAACTGAAAGTATATGAACGGTTGTATGTCGCTCGATTTGATCTGCATCACGCACCAGATCATCGCGGCGGCCATCACGACCTGCAACACCAGCGGGGCGTTGGCTACCAGGCGCTGTGCCGCGCGGTCGACGCAGCCCGGCATGAGATGGAGCAGGTAGCCCGCACCGATCAGGGCGAAGACACCCGCGTAGCCCGCGATGACCTGCGGGATCATCGGGACGTTGAAGTTGGAGAAGATCTGGTGCAGCATCAGTTCGACGGTCTGCATCGACTCGGCGCGGAACATCAGCCAGCCCAGGCAGACGAGGTTGAACGTGAAGAAGACGCCCGCCGCACGGCTCCACCAGTGCATCTGCGCCCCGGTGGCCTTGGCCCCCGGGACGACGGCCATCCACAGTTTATGCAGCGCCAGCGCTACGCCATGCAGCGTGCCCCAGAGGATGAAACGGATCGCCGCACCGTGCCACAACCCACCCAGCACCATCGTGACGAGCAGATTGCCGTAGGTGCGCAGTTTGCCTTTGCGGTTGCCGCCCAGCGAGATGTAGAGGTAATCGCGCAGCCACGAGGAGAGCGAGATATGCCACCTGCGCCAGAATTCGGTGATGGTGGCCGACTTGTACGGGGCGTCGAAGTTCTTGGGAAAGCGGAAGCCCAGCAGCAGGGCGATGCCGATCGCCATGTCGGAATAGCCCGAGAAATCGCAGTAGATCTGCAAGGCATAGCCGTAGATGCCCGCCAGGCACTCGAAGCCCGAATAGAGCAGCGGCTCGTCGAAGATGCGGTCGACGAAATTGAGCGAGATGTAGTCCGAAATGATCGCCTTTTTGAAGAGTCCCGTAAGGATCAGGAAGACTCCCGTGCCGAACATTTCGCGCGTCACGACGACCGGGTTGCGGCGGATCTGGGGGATGAAGTCCCGGGCCCGGACGATCGGGCCTGCGACCAGCTGGGGGAAGAACGAGAGGTAGAACAGGTAGTCGCACCAGTTGCCGAGCGGTTTAAGCTGCCCGCGGTAGATGTCGATCGTGTAGCTCATCGACTGGAACACGAAGAACGAGATGCCGACCGGCAGGAAGATGTTCTGGAATTGGAGGAACCCCTGCCCGAACATCTGGTTGGCGATGTCGACCAGGAAGTTGGTGTATTTGAAATATCCCAGCATCCCGAGGTTCACCATGACGCTCAGTACGACGAGCCACCGTTTCGCGGCGCGGCTCCGCACGCGGTAGATGCCCTGCGCTATGAGGAAGTCGCTCGTGGCGGCGAAGATGAGCAGCAGGAAATAGATGCCGCTCGATTTGTAGTAGAAATAGAGCGAAAAGAGGATGACATAGACGATGCGGGCCATCGGCGCACGGCGGAAGGCATTGTATATGAGCATGAACCCGGCGAAGAGGAACAGGAACAACCCGCTGCTGAAAATCAGCGGCGAAGAGGCGTCGTACGAGAGCAGCGCCTGCAGTTTTTCCATGATGCCGTCCGTTGCGGGGAGTGTCATTTCCGGGGTGCGTTGAGGTTTTCGATTGCACGGACGGGCAGCAGCTCCCGGTCGATCTTCAGCAGCCTGGTGCTGTCGAGTACGGCCTGCTCGGCCTGGCGGCGGATGCGTGCGGCTTCAGCGGCGGCATGGGCTTCGTACGCCCCGGCGTTGATCGCATCGACGAGCGACCAGGCCACGCGGCGCCCGCCGGCGTAGTTGATGTGCGTGTAGTCCTTGCCGGCCCAGCCGTTGGCGACGAACTGTTCCATGCCGCCCAGCGAACGCATGGCATCGCACGTGGGCCAGAATGCCGCGCCCGTGTTTTCCGCAGCTCCGCGCTGGTAGTCGAGCATGTAGGGGATGGCATCCATGGGTTCGAAGCCTGCGTCGGTCTTCACCGAACGGTCGCTCACGCCCAGTACCAGCACGGCCGCCGTGGGGAAGCACTGCTGCACGTAGACGACCATTTTCTCGATCTGTCGGGCGTAGTTGGTGTAGTTGTGTACCCCCGTCTGCATGATGTTGAGCCCGTATTGCAGGATTACCAGGTCGTAACCCGCGTGGGCGTTGATCTGCGCATTGACCGACGGGTTTGTCCAGAACATCGCCTGCCCGTTGTTGCTGCGCACCGAGTAGTTGTCGACCACGACGCCGTCGGCTTCGAAGACGGCGCCGTAGCCGATGAACCCTTCCGTCCCGGAGTTCACCTTGAATGCCAGCGAACGGATATGGGGCGCCGTGACCGTGACCTGCCGGACGGCGGCGGCTCCTTCGACCTCGAATTCGCGGCGGAGCGAATCGTTGAGCGTCAGTTCGATGCGGCTGTCGCCGGGGCTGATGAAGAACACCCGTGCCGCGGTGCAGGAGTCGAGCCGCTGCCGGTAGTCGGTGTTTTCCCACCGCGTGGAGGCGCCCTCCGAGGGCTGGCACACCCAGCCCGAGACGAAGAAGTGCCCGCGCAGGTTCTGGGGTGCCGCTTTGCGCTGCATGATGTTGTATGCCGTCCAGCCTTTCGACTGGGTTTTGATCGTGCGCCGGAAGGCCGTCAGGGGCGATGCCATCGGGGCGAAGCCCGCGCCGCCCCCGCCGTAGGCCTGTTGCAGCTTCTCGCGCAGGTCGGCCGTGAGGATGTCGCCCTCGATGAACGAGTCGCCCAGTACGGCGATGCGCACCGGACGGCGGGCATAGAGCAGCGTGTCGTAGAATGCCCTGAGGCGTCCCGAATCGGCCGGGGCGAACTGCTCGATCGCCACGAGCGCCGGGTTGAGCCGCACCGTGTCGGGGACTACCGCCCTGCGGCCGGAGCTGTCTTGCCGCAGCAGCCATTCGAAGGTGGTTTGCACGGGGCGGGGCGCTGTGTCCGCTTCGATGCGCTCGGCCTCGATGCGCCGGGCGACCTGTGCCATGTCGACGTGGAAATCGTCCTCATCGAAGAGCGCCGGTTCGGCGGCTTCCGCCGCGGCGTCCTCGAACGACAGGATGTCCGACAGGATGTTGGCCCGGCGGAGCTTGACGCCGCCGAGGCTTTGCGGGGGGATAAAACTCACGGCCCCAAGCACTGCGATCAGCGCCAGGGCCGCGATCCATCCCCGGTGGGAGTAGTCTTTTTCGGGGGTATTCATCGGCCGTTTAGTCGCGTCGTCCGAGGATCAGGAAGACGTAGTAAAGCACCGAGGCGATGGCGCTGAGGGCTGCTACGAGGTAGGTGCGCGCTGCCCACGAGAGGGCTTCCCGGGCTTGTGCGAGCTGTGCGCCCTGCATCGTGCGGCTGACCTGCAGCCATTCCAGCGCGCGTGCCGAGGCGTTGTATTCGACGGGAAGCGTCACCAGCGAGAAGACCGCCGACATGGCGATCAGCCCCACGCCGATCCAGCACAGCAGTTCGTTCTGCGTCGTGGCGAGGATCACCAGTCCGAGGATGATGACCCATGTGGCTGCGGTCGAGGAGAACTGCACGATGGGTACCAGCTGCGAGCGCAGCGTCAGGGGTGCGTAGCCCCGGGCATGTTGCACGGCGTGCCCGCACTCGTGCGCCGCCACGGCTGCCGCTGCGACGCTCGTCGACGAATAGACGCTGTCGCTCAGGTTGACGGTCATCGTCTGCGGGTTGAAGTGGTCGGTCAGGTTGCCGCCCACGTGCGTCACTTTGACGTTATGGATGTTGTTGTCGCGGAGCATCTTCTCGGCCACCTCGGCGCCCGTGAGGCCGCCGGGGAACTGCACCTTCGAATATTTGCGGAATACCGATTGCAGGCGTGCCTGCACGGCGTAGCCGGCGATACCGATGACGATGATCAGGACGAACATTCCCATCGTCGCCGCCGAATAGTGTGCCGCACCGGAGGCCGGTTCGGCGTAGTATCCTGCCTGGAGCAGGGTGAAAAGCATGTGTGTCATAGTCATTTAGTTTTTTCTGTGTGTGTAATATGCGCCCGCCTGCTGCGAGGGCATCAGTACCATTTCATTAACGGTCATATGGGCCGGTAATTGTGCCGCCCATGCGATCGCCTCGGCGATGTCATCGCCGGTGAGCGGCTCGACGCCGTCGTAAACCCGGTCGGCGCGCTCCTTGTCGCCGTGGAAGCGCACCTCGGAGAACTCTGTCTCGACCATGCCGGGACGGATCTCCGTCACCTTGATGCCGCTGGCGAGCAGGTCGGCGCGCATGGCCTGCGAGATGGCGTGCACGGCGTGCTTCGAAGCGCAGTATACGGCGCCGTTCTCGTAGGGTTCCGTGCCGGCGATCGACCCGATGTTGAAGACGTGCCCGCCGCCTGCGGCCACCATCTTGGGGGTGATGACGCGCGTGACATAGAGCAGCCCCTTGACGTTGGTGTCGATCATGGCGTCCCAGTCGGCCGTGTCCCCCTTGTCGATGTGTTCGAGCCCGGCCGCAAGCCCGGCGTTGTTGACCAGCAGGTCGACGCGCCCGAGCGGTTCGAGATTGCGGCGCACGGCCTCTTCGCTGCGGACGTCGAACGTGAGCGTCGTGCAGCGGCCGCCTGCCGCCTCGATTTCGCGGCGGAGCGATTCGAGCCTTTCGCTACGCCGTCCCGTCGCTATGATGTCGTAGCCTTCCGCCGCGAGCCGGAGCGCCGTGGCGCGTCCGATGCCCGATGTGGCCCCTGTGACCAAAGCCTGTTTTTTCATCCGAATAACGTGAATATGTTTGTGTCGCCCCATGTCGGAAGCCGTCCCTCGGGGGGCGGTTTGCCCCCGGCTGTTTCCGGAACTGCAGGGTTTCGTGTCCGTACCCCCCCCCGGATCCCGCCTGCACGAAGCGGAGCTTCCAATTAATTGGGTTATTTCGGACAAAAATACGAAATAATTGTGTTTCTTTGCATAAATTTTCCAGCAAAATCAGCAGCCGTGAACCTCGCCTTTTTCATCGCCCGCCGGACGGCGCAGCACACCCCGGATAACAAACCCGGGGTGATGGAGCGTATCGCCGTGATTTCCGTGGCGTTGAGCGTGGCGGTGATGATCCTGGCCATGGCCGTGATCATGGGGTTCAAGCACGAGGTGGCACGCAAGGTAACGGCCTTTGCGGCGCATGCCGTCGTGACCGACGTGCGGGGTGTCGGGACGCTCGATTCGGAGCCCGTGCACCGCAGCGCCCGCACCGAAGGGCTGATCCGCTCGACCCGGGGATTCGCTTCGATGGCTCCGTATGCCGTCAAGGGCGGCATCGTCCGTACGGCCGACGCCGTGGGCGAGGTGATGCTCAAGGGGGTGGATACGGCCTACGACTGGTCGGCCTTCCGCGGATGGCTCGTCGACGGGGATTTGCCCCGCGTGGGGGATTCGATCCGCACGAAGGACATCCTGCTTTCGCGCAGCCTGGCCGACCGGCTGATGCTCGGCGTGGGCGACCGCGTGGAGATGCTCTTCGTCGAGGCCGGCGACACGCCGCGCCGCGACCGGTTCAAGGTGGCGGGGATTTACTCGTCGGGGATGGACGAGATGGACAACACGGTCATTCTGACCGACCTGCGCAACGTGCAGCGCCTCTCGGACTGGGCGCCGGACGAGATTTCGGGATACGAGGTCTTTACCGACGACCTGGCCGGGGCGGACGATTTCGCCCGCAGGCTGGGGCATACGCTCCTCTACGACGAGGACGACGCCACGGCGAACCTGGCCGTCACGAGCGTGACGGAACTTTATGCCAGCATCTTCGACTGGCTCAAGGCGCACGACGTGAATGCCGCCGTGATAATTGTCATCATGCTCGTGGTGGCTTTTTTCAACATGACCTCGGCGCTGCTGATCCTCGTGCTCGAACGCACGCGGATGATCGGCCTGCTCAAGGCCTTCGGCATGCGCAACGGCCAGCTGCGGCAGGTGTTCCTGTGGCGGGCGTCGTTCATCACCCTGCGCGGCCTGGCGTGGGGGAATGCCGTGGGGCTGGGGCTGTGCTTCGTGCAGCGGTATTTCCATGTCGTGCGGCTCAGCTCCGAGGGGTACCTGCTCTCCGAAGTCCCGATTTCGCTGGGGTGGGGCTGGTGGCTGGCGCTGAATGCCGGTGCCGTGGCGGCGATCGTCGCGCTGCTCGTGGTGCCGACCTATATAGTATCGACCGTGAAACCCGACGAATCAATCCGTTACGAATGACCGTGAAACCCTATAACACCGGACAGACCAAGAAGGAGGAGGTGCGCGAAATGTTCGACAACATCGCACCCAAATACGACCTGCTGAACCATACGCTCTCGATGAACATCGACCGCATCTGGCGCCGCCGCGTGGTGCGCATCGTGCGCCGCAGCCGCCCGCACCGTATCCTGGACGTGGCGACCGGTACGGGCGACCTGGCGATCGAGATGGCACGCCGCATACGGGACGTGCACGTGCTGGGCGTCGACCTCTCGGAAAAGATGCTCGACGTGGCGCGCTGCAAGGTCGCCGCCCGCGGCCTCGACGAGCGGGTCGTGCTCGATGTGGGCGACGCGGAGCACCTGCGAGTCTCGGACGCTTCGGTCGACGTGGTGACCGTAGCGTTCGGCGTGCGCAACTTCGGCGACCTGGAGGCCGGCCTGCGCGAGATGGCCCGCACAATAAAACCCGGGGGCAAGGTCGTTATACTGGAGTTCTCGCGTCCCCGCAACCGGCTGTTCCGGGTGCTGTACGAGTTCTATACCTATAAGATACTGCCGCGCATCGGCGGCATGGTGTCGAAGGACAAGCGTGCCTACGAATACCTGCCTGCCTCGGTCGGGGAGTTCCCTGCGCCCGCGGAGTTCATGTCCATGATGGAGCGGGCGGGGTTCCGCGGCTGCCGGGCCCGGAGCCAGAGTTTCGGGATCGCGCAGATATATACCGGCCAGCGATGAGGAAATGGTTATACTGCATATTGCTCACGGCGATGGTGCTGCCGATGGTTTCGTGCCGCCGGGCGGTCGAGAAGGCCCGGCGCAATATCCGTCTGGAAGCGGTCGAAAAGGTCGAACGCAAGGGGATGGGCGGCGCCGAGGCCGTAGTGCGCGTGAAGAACGGCACGGGGTACAAACTGGTGCTGGAGCGTGCGAAGGTCGATCTCTTCTACGCCGGGAGCCGCGTGATGAGCATCACCCTCCACGGCCGTGTCGAGGTGCCGCGCCGGACGACTGGCAGTTTCACGTCGCTGTGGCGCGTGAGGACTACCGACCCGATGGCCTATTACGTGATGGTGAAAAAAATCCGCGAGGACGATATTTCGCAGGTCGCCGTTTCGTTTGCGGTCGAGGGGCGCGGGGGCCCGGCTTCGGTAAAAAATTCGGAAGAGATGGTGCCGTTGTCGGAATTTTTGAATATCTTTGGGCTGTCCTTGCAGGACGTGAAAAACTATCTGGACGAGTAATGCGCAGACTGACGACTTTCATAGCGGTGATTTTCGCCGCGGCGGCTTTCGCTCCGCTGCGGGCGCAGTCGCTCGATGCCTTCAAGGAGCGCCTGGCCGCCCCGGTGGTCTCCGACGCTGCGTTCGGCACGGCCAGGGTCACCGTCACCGAGTACGGCGATGCGGAGAAGGCCGTCGACGACGCTTCGCGCGTGGGGCAGCGCCTGCGGCTGCGCGGTTACAGGGTCTGCATCTTCTTCGATAACGGGCAGGATGCCCGCGCCGGGGCCTTTGCCGCGGAAGCCCTCTTCAAGGAGACCTATCCCGGGATCATGGTATACCCGGTGTACGAGAATCCCTATTTCAAGGTCGCGGTGGGAAACTGCCTGACGGCCGAGGAGGCCATCATCCTGAAAGGCAAGATAGCATCGACTTTCCCCAAGGCCTTCGTCAAGAGCGAGGAGTTCTCCATGGCAGACCTTTTGAACTGAAAAGTTGAATTCCCTTCTTCGTTTTCTGCGCCTGGCATAGTCTGCAGGCAGCCGCTGTCCCGGCTTGTCGAAAACATGCGAACACCTTGAAAATATTGAAATTTTTTATTTGCAATATTCTTGCGAATATATATCTTTGCGACGTTACGGAATAACTAATTATTAAACCTTTGACGCTATGAAAAAGATCTTTTCCTTTGTTGTCGTAATGGCTGCCGTTGCAATGGTAAGCTGCTGCGGTAATTCGAACAAGAAGGCTGCCCAGGGCGAGGCTGCCGCCGTTGCGACCGAAGCTTCGGCTTGTGCCGGCTGCGACGCGAAGTGCGATGCCGAGGCATGTGACTCGTCCAAATCCTGCTGTGCCGAGAAGTGCGATTCGACCAAGTCGTGCTGCGCTGAGAAAGCCGAAGGAGCGTGCTGCAACAAATAATTTTGTCGGGCATGAGAGTGAGGGAGATTCTTGCGGGAATCCCCTTTTTTTGTGCCCGGTTTTCCCGTCCCGGGCGGAACCCTGCGAAAGAACGGCGGTGCCTTGCAACCGCTTCTGACGACAGGCGGCTGCGGCTTGTTTATTATTTCTGACATGGGATCGCGTTTTTTCATAATTATGGTTATATTTGTGTAATTTTGATTTTTACGGGTTTTAATTGTGCGTCGACTTAATCTCAAATTTAGAATTATGAAAAAACTGATCGGCATCGTCGCCGCGCTGGCGGTGTTTTTCGCCCAACAGGCGTGCAGCGAGGGCGACGACCCCGCTCCCGGAATACGGTTATCTACGGAAACCCTTGATTTCCCGGCCGGGAAATCGACCCTCGACCTGGTGGTTTCCAGCCCGCAGCAATGGCGCCTCCGGGTCAGTGCCGAGTGGTGCTACGTGCTGGGCGCGGATGTCCTGAACGAGCCGTGCGAGGAAAAGACCTTCAGGGTCGGCGTGGATGGCAACAACGCCCTCAAGGGGCGCGAGGCGCTAATCACGTTGACGGGGGCGGACGGGACGGTGAAAACCGTTACGGTGACGCAGGGGGCCGCGGAAGAACTCTCGCCCGTCATCAAGTCGTTCCGGTTCCGGACGGCGGCGAATGCGGCGAAATTGCCGCAGGATGTGGTGCTGGAGGTCGGTGACGGCATTATTTCCGGCAGGACTTCATTCGTGGTGGAGAACAAGGTGCTCGTCCCCGAGTTCGAATTCGAAGGCGAGGGGGTTTATATGGGGTCGCAGGAGATCGCCAGCGGAGAAACCGAGGTGGATTTTTCGGGCCCGGTCATGCTGACGGTCAGGAATAAAGGCGGCGAGGAGCGGGAATACAGGGTCAGCCTGGTCAGCTTCACGGGGCTGCCCGTGGTTTATATCGACACCGGCGGAATACCGGTCGTCTCGAAGGAGGAATATGTGGCCGCGTCGCTTAAAGTCGTGGATAACAACGGGCTCCGTCCGTCGGGCGTTTTCAGGGGCGATGTCAATATCAAAGGGCGCGGGAACAGTACGTGGGGCATGCCGAAGAAACCTTACCGGCTGAAATTCGACAAGAAACAGTCCCTGTTGGGCGAACCCAAGGACAAGTCGTGGGTGCTGCTGGCCAACTATATGGACAACGCCTGCGGGATACGCAATGCGACGGCCTATGCGATCGGCCGCCTGAGCTGTCTGGAGTTTACGCCGACGACCCATTTCGTCGATGTTTTCCTCAATGACCGTTACAACGGCACCTACCAGCTTTGCGAGCACATGAAGATCTCCGAAGACCGGGTGAACGTGACCGACGAGGGATACCTGCTCGAGGCCGACCAGCTCGACCGCCTGGATCCGGACGACGTTTATTTCCGCACGGAGCGTATCCTGATGAATATCAAAGACCCCGACGTGGAGCCCGGGAGCCCGCAATACGAATGGATCAGGAATTACGTCAACGAAGCGGAGAATGCCCTCTATGGTGCGGATTTCGCCGATCCCGAAACGGGGTATGCCAAGTACCTGAACGTCGATACGTATGTGGACTGGTACGTGATCAGCGAGATCACCAAGACCAACGACGCGTCGCTCTATACGAGCTGCTATATGAATATCGCGCCCGGCGGGAAGCTGAACATGGGGCCGATCTGGGATTTCGACATCTGCATGGGCAATACGAAGTGGAACGGTACGGACGGGCGCGGCCCCGAAGGGTATTGGAACCGCGAATCGCCGTGGTTCGAGCGGATGCTGCAGGATCCGGCCTTCGTGCGGAAAGTCAAGGAACGCATCGGCTATTTCAAGTCCAACCTCGCCGTCATCCTGGCGCAGGTGGACGGCGAGGCCGCCTATGCCGAGGCTTCGGTCGTCGAAGACAACCGGCTGTGGCAAAACCTGAAACCGGAGGGAGCGGCGGACAGCGAGGTGAAAACCGCGTTCCGGCAGGAGGTTCGGGCGATGAAGGAGTGGCTGACGGCGCGCCTCGACTGGCTCGACCAAGCCTCTTTCCAGGATTAGGGCAACGGACAGGGCGGCACAGGATGCCGCCCTGTTTTTCCCGGGGCATCCCGGCTGCGGATTGCTGCCCGTGGAGCTCCTCCCCTCCCGATGCGCAGGGTGCGATATGCCGGGCGCATTCCGGGCGGGGAATCCCCTCCGGCAGGGAACATGCAGCGGTGTAAGTTATGCCAAAAAAAACTATCTTTGCATGGACACAAACATTACCACTATGAAAGTATTGCTTATAAACGGCAGCCCCCACAGAGAGGGGAACACTTTTATCGCCTTGTCCGAGGTTGCCCGGACGCTCGAAGCCCAAGGCATCGGGACGGAGATCGTCCACATCGGGACGAGGGCCATGCAGGGTTGTATCGCCTGCGGGAAATGTGCGGAACTGGGGCATTGCGTCTTTTCCGATGCCGTGTATACCGCCGTGCGGGAGAAGCTTGCCGAGGCCGACGGCCTTGTGGTCGGCTCGCCGGTCTATTATGCCGGGCCGAACGGTTCGCTTTGCGCGCTGCTCGACCGCGTGTTTTATTCGTGCGGCCGCGATCTGGCCTACAAGCCTGCCGCTGCCGTGGCTGTCTGCCGCCGTGGCGGGGCGAGCGCGACGTTCGACCGCCTGAACAAGTATTTTACGATTTCGAATATGCCCGTCGTGCCGTCGCAGTATTGGAACAGCGTACACGGACGGGTGCCGGGCGAAGCACGCGAAGATGCCGAAGGCTTGCAGACGATGCGGGTGCTGGCGAGGAACATGGCGCAACTGCTGAAGGCCGGCGTCGGCCCCCGTCTGGCCCCGGAGCCCGAAGAACGGGTGTGGACGCATTTCATCCGCTGACCGCCGCGGGGCTGGATTTCAGGATGGGAAAGAGCGCGCAGAAAAGGGAATTGGCAACGACTAACGGTCGTTGCCAATTCCCTTTTAATGTATAGCTGTCGAGGATTTCCTGGTCGGCAATGTTGGTTTCCATCTTCTAATAGGTGGTTATGACCCGGCTCGTTTCGCTCGTCGTCGTACCTCCGGCACCCGTGGCCCGGCACTTTACGTAATAGGTCGTCCCGGCTTTCAGTCCGCTGATCGTCGCTTTGATGAGGGTGCCGTTTACCGAGGCGTTCTTACCCGTTGTGGGGTTGGAGGAGGTGCCGTAATATATCTTGGCGTCCGAAACCTTCGCTTCATCCTTGTTGTAAATCTTATAGGTTACGGTTACCGAGGTTTTGGTCGCCGTAAAATCGTAAAACCCGATATCGGGCTTTTCTGCCGGGGAGCCCGGATCCGCTCCGCTTCCGGAAGTTGACACATAATAGAAATAGTTGCTATACGTGTCGTAGTCGGCTACCATTACCAGTTCCGAGTCCGTCATTTTCCCGATGCGGCTGTGGCCGAAGCCGAAGGCCGTGCTGTATGCTCCGTTCGTCTTGGGGTCTCCCGTGTCCCATTGGCAACGGATCATTTCCCCGTCGATCCACCACCAGCCTGAATGGGTGCTGTTCAGGTACAGGTAGTGCCATGCACGGTCGGTTTCTCCCGAAAATGTTATTGTATTCAATACGTAGGGGTTATTCAGAACCTTTTCACTGCCGTCTTCTACTTTGATTTCCTTGGCCAGTTTCCAATGTGTGTTCAGGAGTTGCCGTTCGAGTTCCTGGCCGGTTGCCTGCGGCCCATTGCCGCTTTCTCCACCTTCGTCGCTGCTGCATGATACAAGCATGAAGTATCCGATTACCAATATGGATATGGCAATATTGATTAGTTTCATCGGTTCCGTTTGTTTATGATTTCTGGGGTGTTTGAGTCGTTGGGATTTCGGCTTTCGATAAATTGTTACATTGTTTCGGGATTTTGACCCGGAATTATTCCCCTGCCGCTTCCGGGGGCGGCAGGGGATGATGAGGCCAAACATCCGGCTGGTTGTCGTACGTATTAGAAATAGTAATTGAATGCGATCGTCGCACCGACGTTTAGGCCGAGCGAGAAGTCCCGGTTGGATACTTTGTTATCGCCGTCTTGTTTGATGACGGTAGTCTGATAGCCCAGATCGCCTGCGTTGAACATGATGCCGATGTGGTCGGCCGGTCGGAATTCGAAGTTGAGAGCTGAGATTCCGACCCGGAACTGCGACGCATCTTCTTCGGAGACCTCTTTACTGGTGAGTTCCGATTTGTTTTTGCCAAAGCCAAAGCCGATGTAGAAACGGGGTACATAGTAGAACTTCTTGCCCAGTGGAATGTAGTAGCTGGCCATCGGTTGGAAATAGAACAATCCCTTCTTGTCGAAGAGTTGTTCGTCGTCACTACCGGTTCGTCCGTTCGGGTCTTTTTCGAGCGAGTAGCCGATTCCCAAACCTACGGAGAGCTTGTTGATCACGAAATAGTGGAACTGGGGTGTGAATTCGAAGCTTCGGGAGCCTTTCGTTGTTTCCGAAGTGGAGGAAACGGTGGTTTTCGTACTGGACGAGTTCCACGAAAGCGATCCGGAAACGAGCATGTCGCCGCGTTCTTGTGCACATAGTGTCGATGCCATTCCCACCAGTGCGAAACAAAGAAATAGGTTTTTCATAATAAACTGAATTTAGGTAGATAATGGATGTTTTTGTTTGCGATACTAAATTATATATTATTTATCCGTTCGTTTGGAACGGAGGGTTTTCTGTTCATTTCAGGCAGTCGTATGTGTTTTGTGCGGGAATGACGTCGGACGGATCGGTAGTCTGACAGGTCTGAAATGAAAAATCGCCTCTATTACAGATTTCTATCATCTGTAATAGAGGCGATTTTGTAAAAACACAGACTTGCCGGTCGGTCTTTGTCTGTCGATCCCGCGGTCAGGCGGATCATCCTGCGGAGAGGAGGGGATTCGAACCCCTGAAACCCTTTAGGGGTTTACTCGCTTTCCAGGCGGGCCAGTTCAACCACTCCTGCACCTCTCCTTTCGGTTCGCAAAGGTAATAATTATTTTCAGATTTTACCAAAAATTGCCGTTTTTCCTTCGGCGGGACGGGCGGCCTGTCCCTGGGCGGGGGCAATGCGGCGGTTTGCCCGCAGCCGGCCGGGTTATTGCTGCCAGACGGTCTGGAGCAGTATCCAGAATGAAAACCGGAGGAAGGAGCCGGCCAGCGCCAGGAGTGCCGTCGTCCGGGGGCGCACCTTGTATACCCCCAGGGCGATCATGCAGACCATGCCGATGAAGGGGGCCCAGAAGACCACCGCAAGCCATACGCCGTATTTGTCGACCCGTTCCTGCTGCCTGCGGAGCGTGTCGGGCTTTATCCTGAACCATTTTTCGAGCCATTCCCACTTGGCATACCATCCGAGCCAGTAGGAAGTCATCGCTCCCAGCCAATTTCCGACGGCCGCCACGGGCAGGCATATCAGGGGGTCGGCTTTTGCCGCGAGCATCCCGACAAGCAGTATGTCCGAGCTGAGCGGCAGCACCGTGCCGGCCAGGAAGGTGCCGAGAAACAGCCCCAGGTATCCTAAGTTGAGCAGCCAGTCCATAACCGTGTTTGCGAGGTTCCTTTCTTTATCCCCGGCAAAGATCGTCATTTTAAACCGTATCTGCAATATTTATCCGGGCAGGGTTCGTCAGGGCCGGGTGAATGAAAACGGGACTGCCTAAAACATGTTAGGCAGTCCCTTGCGACACACTATCGAAGAACAAATTGCATTGTTAGCGATTGTCCTGCGATTTTTTCGTGTACTGGTTATGTCCTTCAGGATTGTTGCTGCGCGAAGTGCGCCCAGAACCGGACGACTGGCTGCTTGCGGTTCCCCGGCTCGCCGAGCTGGTGCGCGAAGTGGTCGTACGCGACGACTTTTCCGCCGATTTGTTTTGTCCGGACTGTGGATGGCCGGTGGTTTTGTTGTTAGACTCTTTCATGACTTTTAAAGAATTAAGTGAGACATTAATGCTGTCCGCCAGCCGAAGGGCCGAAGCCATGCGGTTGAAAGCCAGCCTGTACCGCATCTCCCCGCCGGGATGTACGGTATAGCTGACAACACAAAATAGATACCGAATATTTACGGAATATTTACCGGAGCCCGAAGTGGATGATGCTCAGCCGGGAAATGCTATGCGAATCAATCCTTTTTCCGTACCCAAACGGCTAATTTGCCTCCGTGTACCTTGAAAAGAGCTTTCCCGTCGTCACCGATGGTCAGTTCGTCGTCGTAGCTCCCGGTGATCTCATGCCACGTTTCATTGGCATGCGCTACGCCTACGGACATCACCTTCTCGCCGTCCTCGCCGTTGGAAAGGAGCAGTGCCAGGCCGGAATCCGGATGTCGCTCGTCGCCCGAGCGGGTGAAGCCTACCGTATTGGGATGGTCGAAATAATCCGTCTGTTCGCCGAAGGCGCGGGAGCGGCGGGCATCGAGCAGAATATCGAGGACGGGGCGGTGGGGCGACCCTTCGCCTTTCATGCTGTAATAATCGCCGTAGAAGACGCAGGGATACCCCTCTTTCATCAGCAGGATCAGTCCGTATGCCAGCGGTTTGAACCACGATTTGACCTGCGATTCGAGCGAACTGCCGCGCTGCGAGTCGTGGTTGTCCACGAACGTCACGGCCAGCGTGGGGTATTTCTGCACGAGCGTGTCGTCGAGCAGCGTCCGCATGTCGAAGTCGCGCCCCTGCTGCGATGCCGTGAAAAGTTTGAAGTGAAGCGGCGCGTCGAACAGGTCGATCTGGTGGTCTACGGCGTCGAGGTAGGCCTCCAGCGATTCGAAATCACCGCTCCAGTACTCGCCGACGGCGTAGAACTCCTTGCCCCGCGAAGCCCGGACGCTGTGCATGAAGTCGGCGATGAACGCATTCTTGATGTGTTTGAGCGCGTCGAGGCGCATGCCGTCCGCATTGAGCGTCTGGGAAATCCATATGCCCCAGCGTTTCATTTCTTCGACCACCTCGGGATGGTCGAAATCCACGTCGTTGAAGATCAGGAAATCGTAGTTCCCGTTCTCGCTGTCGACGCCTTCGCTCCACTTCTTGCCTTCGCCCTGGATGAGGTAGATGGCCCGTTTGCCGGTCTCGTAAACCTGGTCGGTTCCCGAGAAGTGGTACCAGTGCCATTTGAAGGGAGAATATTTGTCGCCGCGTCCCGGAAAGGAGTATCCCGTCCACCCCTCGACTTCGACGGGCGCACCGATCACCTGCTCGCGGTTCTCGGGATCGACCTCGCAGGCCATGAACTTCTCGGTATAGTCGGCGCCGGTCTTCTGGTTCATCACCGTGTCGAGGTAGACGGATATCCCGTTTTCGTGGAGCGTCGCGACCGCTTCTTCCAGTTCGTGCCGCGTGCCGTACTTGGTGCGGACAGTCCCTTTCTGGTCGAACTCCCCCAAATCGTACAGGTCGTACACGGCGTATCCCTCGTCCTGTTGTTCGTCGGCCTTGTAGGCCGGCGGTATCCAGACCGACGTGATGCCGATGTCGTGCAGGTGTTTGGCATCCTCTTTCAGGTGCACCCATAATTTACCGTCGTTGGGCAGATTCCATTCGAAATACTGCATCATTACTCCGTTTTTCATAAAGCCGATATATGTTTAATGTTTACGCGTTTTCGTTGCAAAGGACATGCTAAACAGGATGAACGCCCCGGGGAAATTCCGGGGCGCTCTCACCTGCAGGCCGGCGGGGGCGTCAATCCTGCCCGACCGGCTGGCGCCGGGGCGCCTTGGCGTCCTGCGAACCGTACTGGCTCCACTGGAGGTTTTTCTCCGGCGTCGCCTTGCGGATTTCGCTGCTGCGCTGCTTGCTGAGCTTCTTGTCCGCGCTGCGCACCGAAGCCTCCGTGCGGGGCGTGCCCTGCGGTTCGAGGTCGGTGAGCCCGTCGGTTTCGAGTACTTGCTGGCGCGGATTTTCGACATACAGCCACTCTTCGCCCAGGCCGGTGCTTTCGCCTTCGTTCCACGGCCCGCGGGCATCCTCGCCCATCGAGTGGTTGGAGTAGATGTTGCTGTAACGCGGGTCGCTTTGCAGCACACCGGGCGGGAAATTGGGCTGGATGGTGTCCAGTGCCGCCTCGAACTGCTGGAAATGCGCCACTTCGCGTGTCATCAGGAAATTGAGTGTCGCGAGCACGTCCTTGTCGTCGGTGAACTGCATCAGGTATTCGTAGACGATCTTGGCGCGCGATTCGGCGGCGATGTCCGAACGCAGGTCGACTGTCAGGTCGCTGTTGGCATTGACATAGGAGCCTTGCCAGGGGACGCCGTTGCTGTCGGTGAGGCGCGGCCCGCCGCCCGTCAGCACGCCGAACTGAGGGTTGACCGAAAAGGCCGAATGGATGAAGTCGTCCTTCGAAATGCCTTCGCCGAAGACGTCGTTTCGCTCGGCCGCATCTTTGAGGTTGCCGTTTACGCCTGCGAGGAGCATCTGGATCGTGGCCCCGACGATTTCGAGGTGTCCCAGCTCTTCGGTGGCGATATCCATCAGCATATCGTA
>OLOI01001249.1_pt1 | contig 22513 bp, 18 predicted proteins | sample 1672131 | NCBI WGS metagenome assembly OLOI01 (sample SAMEA3136651, study PRJEB25190) | human gut metagenome
TGCGCCGATGGCCGCGCCGTAGCCGAAGCCCATCGTACCCAGACCGCCGGACGTCAGGAACTGACGAACGTGCTTGCGGCCGTTGTACTGGGCGCTCCACAGCTGGTGCTGACCAACGTCGGTTGCGATGATGGTGTCCTCCGGGGTCTCCTCCGCAACCGTGCGGAGCAGCTGGTGCGGATGGATAACGCTCTCGTCGTCCTTCGGCACATAGTCGAGCTTTGTCTGCCATTCGGTAATCTGCGCGCGCCATGCGTCGTGCTTTGCCTCCTTGATATACGGCATAACCTTTTCGAGGAAGGTCTCCGCATCGGAAACAATGGCATAGTCAACGCCGATGTTCTTATTGATCTCCGCGTTGTCAATGTCAACGTGGATAACCTTCGCCGACGGTGCAAAACGCTTGGTATTGGTCGCAACGCGGTCGGAGAAGCGGGCGCCGATGCAGACCAGCAGGTCACAGCGCTCAACCGCCCATGCAGCAGAAACCGTACCGTGCATGCCGATCATGCCGAGGCTGAGCGGCTCGGTATCCGGGATGCAGCCGATGGCCATCATGGTGTGCGCCGACGGAATATCCGCCTTGCGCTGCAGCTGCAGCAGCATGTTGCCTGCGTCAGAGGTTTCAACACCGCCGCCGTAATAGATCATCGGACGCTCGGAGGCGGCAATCATATCCGCTACGGTCTGCAGCTCTTCGTCCGAAATCTCGTAGGTCTCGTTGATCTCAACCTTGCCCTTCGGGATAAACTCACACTTAGCGGCGGTAATATCCTTCGGGATGTCGATCAGCACCGGACCCGGACGTCCGGAAGCGGCAATGCGGAACGCATCGCGCACGGTGTCCGCCAGCTCCTCCACATCGCGCACAACGAAATTGTGCTTGGTGATCGGCATGGTGATGCCGGCAATGTAAACCTCCTGAAAGGAATCACGGCCGATGAGGCTGGTGCCGACGTTGCCGGTGATGGCAACCATCGGGATGGAATCCATATACGCGGTAGCAATACCGGTTACAAGGTTGGTCGCACCCGGTCCGCTCGTTGCCAGGCAGACGCCTACCTTGCCGGTCGCACGGGCGTAGCCGTCCGCTGCGTGTGCCGCGCCCTGTTCGTGCGCGGTCAGAATATGTCGAATGCGGTCGCTGTTTTTGTAAAGTGCGTCATAGATGTTCAAAACCGCACCGCCGGGATAACCGAAAATGGTATCAACTCCCTGCTCTACAAGTGCGTCGATCAGAATCTCTGCGCCGTTCTTTACCATTGCGAATCCGCCTCCTTTCTCTCATTTCAACATAACATACATACTTATGCAGCAGCCGGATAACGATTGCCGCAAGATACCGTATAAACAAAAAAGCCCTTGTCTCACAAAGAGACAAAGACCAAAAACTCTGCGGTACCACTCTTTTTGCCACACTGCCCTGTACGGCGGTATGACCACTCACCCGATCGTTTAACGCAGATCATGCGGGATAGCTTACACTGAACCCTGTTTCATTTCATTTCAGCAATCCGGCTCCCGGAGGACTTTCGCACTTTCCGTTTCCCACTGTCTTACACCAGCCGACAGCTCTCTATCATGGGTCCGGGACGCTACTTTTCCGTTCGCAGCCTGTATCTTTTTGAATGTTGTTTATATTATAAAGGCGTTTCCTCAGAATGTCAACGTCTTTCCGACTGCAAATATGCGAAAACTGTCGTGCATATTTCTTTGTTTTTTCGCCATACTACACAATGCCAAACATGTACAGTTTTTACTCCGGCAAACTGTGCGATTTTCACAAACAAAGGAGGTGCAGTCGTATGGCAGTGCCGCTGTTGCGCACGCTGATTTTATACTGCGCGGTCATCTGCGCCGTGCGACTGATGGGCAAACGGCAGATCGGCGAGCTGGACCCGTCCGAGCTGGTCGTTACCATTCTGGTATCCGATCTGGCGGCTGTGCCCATGCAGGATTTAGGGATTCCGCTGCTCTCCGGTCTGGTGCCGATCGCCACGCTCGTGGGCTACGGGTGCATCCTCCGCAGCCTTTACCGGCTGTCCGGCGCACTGGACGAGGCCGGATACGCCATCGCGCCGGGGCCGGTGCGGGTGACGGACCGGTGCATCGCGCTCGTGCTCGCCGCAGTGCTGGGCATCGGCGGCGCACTGGGGTATCTCTTCGGCAGCAGCTATCGGATGGACTGGCAGCCCGCGGACACGTCCAAGCAGACACAGACGGCGGCGATCCGGCAGCAGCTGCTGGATCTCGGCTTTCCGGAGGCGGTGCTCAACGACCTCACGCCGGAGGACATCGCCGCCTGTGACGGCGCGCTGCGCGTCGTGGCCGTGACGGAGGATCACCCCTTCAACAACGGCAGAACCGTCTCGTACAAGGAAAGCGACGGCGAAGGCGGCGTCGTCAGCGTACTGGACACGGTCTACGACGTCAAAGAACTGCGCCTGACCAGTGTGGGCGTGCAGCTGCCCGGCGCGCAGGAGACGTGGCGGGTGTACCACCACTTCCTCTGGACGACCGACCCCGGCTTCTGCGGCACGGAGGTGCTCCAGATCTGGCCTGCCGATGAAAACATGCAGGATGGATGGCGCTTCGCCGGAGACGTGACCGGCCGCGTGCTGTATGACCGGGACGGGCAGACGTTCACCGCGTCCTACCACACGCTCGGACGCCAGACCTACACCGCCGACTCCGTGTTCTTTGGGCAGCGGACGAACAGCGACCTGTTCGCGCCCTTTTCCATGCCGCGGCACGCAGAGCACGCGCGCGGCTATGTCGCCTACACCGCCGCGGCGGTGCAAAGCGGCTATCTGCTCAACAGCTGGTGCAACTACACCCACCAGCAGAGCCTGCTGCAATATCCCGCCGTGACGGCGATGGAAAAGCGGATGACGTCCGCCTTCGGGAATACCGGTGCGTTTTACACCGTACAGCACGCGCTGCAGTTTTTCCCCGAGGACGCACAGACGCTGCGATGAGCGCAAAAAAAACCGACCCGAACGCTTGTTCGGGTCGGTTTTTCTATGCACCGGGTCAGGGGTGCGGTTTGTTCTCGCGGTAGGCAGCCATGATGTCGCGGAAGATCTCGCCGTTGGACGGCGGCGTCCACGTGATGGCGTTGGCGCCTGCTTTGATGGTCTCGAGGATGCTCTCATCCGTCGGGCCGCCGGTCGCAATGATGGGCACGTCGGGGTGCTGCTCGCGGATGCGGCGCACGACGGCAGGCGTTTCCGCCGCGGCGGAAACGTTGAAGATGTCCGCGCCGGCGCGGATGCGCTCGTCAAAGTCGGTGTCCGCGCGCGCGACCGTGAGCACGACGGGGATGTCGATCGTCTCGGCCACGTGCGAGACGACGGCGCTGGCCGTCGGCGCGTTGAGCACGACGCCGGTCGCACCCTGCATCTCGGCGAACATGGCGAGGTTGACCACGCGCTGGCCCTGCGTGAGGCCGCCGCCGACGCCGGCAAACACCGGGATATCGGCCGCGAGCAGCAGCGCCTGCGTGATGATCGGCTGCGGCGTGAACGGGTAGACCGCGATGATGGCGTCCGCGTTCACGTTTTTGATGATGGACAGGTCGGTCGAGAACACGAGCGACTTGATACGCTTGCCAAAAATCATGATGCCGCTGCACTGATAGATGACCTCCGGCACGCGCAGGGCAAACTTGCGCAGCGTGCCGTCCACGGCCTGCGGCATGGACTTTTTCGGTGGGATTATTTTTTCTTCGTACATTTTGACTCACACTCCAGTATCCGTTTGAACGTCTCGACGCCGGTCAGCAAAACGCGCTCGTCGAAATTGAAATGACTGCTGTGCAGCGGGGCGGTACCGGTCGGCTCCTGCACGCCGAGGAAGAAAAACAGGCCCGGGATCTCCTGCTGGTATTCGGCGAAATCCTCCGCCGCCATGACGGGCTCGACCAGGACCGCGTCGTCCATGGAGTCGAGCACGGTGTAAAACTGCTCCACCAGCTCGCGCGGGTTGCGCACGCTGGGGTAACGGACCTTGCGGTCCATGTCGATCTGCGCGCCGGTGGCCGTCTCGAGCCCCTGCATGAGCGCGGCGATCTTGTGGCTGAGGGTGCGGTAGAGGTCGTTGCTGAACACGCGCAGCGTGCCGCTGATCGTGACCTCCTCGGCGATAACGTTGTGCGATGTGCCGCCCTGGATCTTGCCGAGCGTGAGCAGCGCGTCCTGGTGCGGATCGACGTCGCGCGTGATGACGGTCTGCACCATCGTGATGAGCTCCGCCGCAACGACGATGGCGTCGATGCCCATCTGCGGCGTGGAGGCGTGGGCGCTCTTGCCGTGGACGGTGATCTCGAAATCGCTCGTCTGCGCCATGAGATAGTCCCAGCGCACACCGATCTTGCCCTTCGGCACGGTCGGCCACAGGTGCAGGCCGTAGATGCGGTCGACCTTCGGGTTTTCGAGCGCGCCGTCGTCGATCATGCGCCGCGCGCCGGCCCAGCCCTCTTCGCCGGGCTGGAACAGCAGGACAATATTACAATGAATGTGCGCGCGATTTTTGGCGATCCAGCGCGCAAAGAGCAAAAGGATCGTCATATGCCCGTCGTGGCCGCAGCCGTGCATGTTGCCGGGGCGCTGCGAGCAGTAGGGCACGTCATTGGCCTCGTCATTGTGGATGCCGTCCATATCGGCGCGGAAGGCGATGGTCGTCTCGGCGTCCTTAGCGAAAAACACAGCCTTCACACCGCAGACGGCCGGCGTCTCGATGCGGTCCGGGCCGCACTGCTTCAGCTCGCGCAGGACATAGGCCTGCGTATCGCGCAGCTGAAAGCCGATCTCGGGAATGCGGTGCAGGTCCTGGCGGATGCGCACCGCGTCGTCATACATGGATTCGATTTGTTTACTCAGATGCATACTTTCTCCCATGGCGCCGGGTAAGCCCGCGCCGCCCGATCTGTCTATATTTTTCTGCACACAGTATACCCAAAATCCGGCCATGCGTCAATGGGCACGGGGGCGGGCCGTGACCGGTGTCAAGAAAAGTTCACAACTTGTCCCTTGCATTTTTCCATACGGTCTGCTAGTATTTTAGAAAATACTTAAAAAATTCGAAGAAAACGAAGGCGATCTCCATGTCATCCACCACCGAAGCGCGCGTGGCCGTCATCACCGGCGGCAGTTCGGGCATCGGCCTGCACGCCGCGCGTGCCCTGCGCGGCCGCGGTCTCAACGTGTATGAGCTCAGCCGCCGCGCCGAAAACGCGGAGCCGGGCGTAACGCACCTGCAGGCAGACGTGACGGACGAAGCGCAGGTGAACGCCGCCGTGGCGGAGATTCTGCGCCGCGAGGGGCGCATCGACATTCTCATCAACAATGCGGGCTTCGGCATCTCCGGCGCGATCGAGTTCACGCCGGCGCAGGAGGCCCGGCGGCAGTTTGATGTGAACTTTTTCGGCATGGTGAACATGAACCGTGCAGTCCTGCCCATCATGCGGCAGCAGGGCGGCGGCCGCATCGTGAACATGAGCTCCGTTGCCGCGCCGATCGCCATTCCGTTTCAGGCGTACTACTCGGCCTCCAAGGCCGCCGTGCGCACGTATTCGCTCGCGCTCGCAAGCGAGGTGCGTCCCTTCGGCATCGAGGTCTGCGTTATCATGCCGGGTGACATTGCCACCGGCTTCACCGCCGCACGGCGCAAGAGCTGCGACGGCGACGTTGTCTATCACGGCCGCATCGCGCGCTCCGTCGCCGTGATGGAGCACGACGAGCAGACCGGTATGAGCGCCGAATACGCCGGGCAGTTCGTGGCCCGGCGCGCCACGCAAAAGCGCGCGAAGCTCATCTGCACGATGGGACACAAGTACGCCCTGTTCGTGTTTCTCATGCGCATCCTGCCGACCGGGCTTGCGACCCGGATTGTCGGCAAGATCTACGCATCCTGATCCAACTGCTTTCTTCCCTGCGGCGCAAAATCCCATTGCCACCATCCAGGCAACTTCCTTCCATCCTTCTCCACCCTGTGCGCCGCGTTTCCCCCCTTCCCGCAGCAGCGGGTCTGCCTCTGGTTCCATCTCAGCCAGGGGCAGTATTTTTATGCTCTGCATAAAAATACTGCCCGATCCCATCCGAGGCGGGCCTTGCCCCCTCGGGCTCCCCTGCAGCTCTGGTACCATGAGACGCAGTGCATCTGTCGCGCCTCGGTAGTCTATTTTTTATTTATTTTCTTCGAAAATAAATACTGCCCGACCTTATAAAAAACCTCCACACTGCGCAAACAGTGCGGAGGTTTTTTTATAACATTACGCCAGAAACGGCGAGCGCATATACCGCTTGCGCAGAAAGATGTTGCCGCCCTTCGGCGGGCCGATCTGCGTGAAGCCGGCCGACTCGAACATGGCCAGCGCGATGCGGTTGGTGTGATACACGTGCGTGACGACCTGCTCGAACGACTGCGCGGCCGCCAGTTCCTCCACGGCGCGGAGCATCGCATTGCCCCAGCCGTGGCCGCGGCAGGCCGGATAGACGAAAAAGTCGTTGATGAACACCGTCTCCGGCTCGGTCGTGTCGCACCAGAGCTCGCCGACGGTCTCACCGCCGGACTCGGCCGCGAGCAGGTAGTTGCGCGGCGTTTCCGCGCCCTGCGGCAGCATCTCGTCGAGCGCGCCCTGCGCCTCGGTGAGCGCGTGCTCCTCTGTGTCCGTGGCGCGGGCGAAGAGCAGCTCCTGCGCGTAGCGCGAGATATTGCGCTGCCGGAACGGCCCGAATTCCTCCGCCGTGAGCACGCGGAGATCTACACTTTGTCCCATATTGTCCTCCTGTTTACGCCTCCGGCTGGATCATGCGCCGCGCGTTGACCGGCGGCAGCAGATCGCCGTACAGATCCCGCAGCAGCAGCTGCGCCACGGGCGTGATGTCCTCCGTGCTCTGGCACGGGCGCAGATACAGCGCCGCCGGCTGCCCGCCCCAGCGGAAGCGGAAGCCCGTGTCGCGGTAGCCGTTTTTCGTGAGCAGCCGCTCGCGCTCCGGCAGCGCCACGCACGTGCGGCTCTGGCAATAGAGAATGCCCTTCTTACCGGCGTAGCAGCGCGCGATGAGTTCCATGGCCACGCGGCCGAGCAGCTGCCCGCGCAGATACGGATAGATCGTGAGCGCGTGCACGAGCACGTAGCCATACGGCGAGCAGACCGTCACGAGCGCATAGCCCGCCTCGCGCCTGTCGTCCGCGCGGAAGAGCAGCAACTCCATGCGCCGGCGCACCATGGCGCTGGCGATGACGGCTTCCGGCAGCAGCTCGGGCGCGTCAAACGTGCGCTTCATGTCCGGATACAGGCGCACGAGGTCCGTGAGCCTGCCCTTTTCCAGATGCAGCTTGCGGATCGGCGGCAGCTGCTGCAGCAGCTCCTCGAGACCAAACAGCTGCTCGTTCGGCTCCCAGTTGCCGGCCGTGTCCTGCACCGGAGCCTGTGCCCGCGGTGAAAAATGGACGATCTTCGGTTCGTTCGGCTCTGTCATGCAAACTTCTCCCTTTCCGCGACGGCCAGCGCGTCGCAGCGGTTGTTGTACACATTGTCGGCGTGACCCTTGACCCAGAAAAACTGCACCTTGTGCGTCTGGAGCAGGGCGTCGAGCGTCTGCCAGAGGTCGACGTTTTTCAGCTCGCCGTCCTTGCGGCGCCAGCCCTTCTGCTTCCAGCCGCGCAGCCAGCCGAGGTTAATGGCGTTGGCGAGATACTGGCTGTCCGTATACAGCGACACCTGACACGGCTCGTGCAGGCTCTGCAGCGCCGTGATCGCGCCGAGCAGCTCCATGCGGTTGTTCGTCGTGGACGGCTCGCCGCCGGAGAGTTCCTTTTCATGCGCGCCGTATTTCAGGATGGCGCCCCAGCCGCCGGGGCCGGGGTTGCCGGAGCAGGCCCCGTCGGTATAGATCGTGACCTGCTTCATGCCTCGGGCTCCTCGGCGGGGGCAGCGTCCTCGCTCTCGGCGCGGTCGGTGAGCGCGACAGAGATGACGCGCGCACCCTCGGACAGGCGCATGATGCGCACGCCCTGCGTCGCGCGGCCAAGCACGGAGATGCCGGCGGCCTCCATGCGGATGATGACGCCGTCGTCCGAGACGACGAGCACGTCGTCGCTCTCCTGCACGACCTTGACGGCCGCGACCGGGCCGGTCTTGTCGGTAATGTTGTAGTTTTTCATGCCGGAACCGCCGCGGTGCTGCGGTTCCTCGCCGCCGCGGATATAATCGGCGGCCGGGGTGCGCTTGCCGTAACCGTTTTCGGTGATGGACAGCACGTCCGCGTCCGGCTGCGCGATCTCAGCGCCGACGACCCAGTCGCCGTCCTTGAGGCGGATGCCGCGCACGCCGACGGCCTCGCGGCCCATGGGGCGCACGTCCGTCTCGGCAAAGCAGATGGCCTGACCGTTGTGGGTCGCCAGGAGGATGTTCCGGCTGCCGTCGGTGCGCATGACGTTGATGAGCTCGTCGCCCTCGTCGAGCGTGAGCGCGCGGATGCCGCTCGTGCGGATGTTGCGCAGGGCAGAGAGCGGCATGCGCTTGACGGTACCGCTGCGCGTGGCAAAGACGAGGAACGAATCGTCGTCCATCTCGCGCACGTGCAGCATGGCGTTGACCTGCTCGTCCTTCTCCACCTGGATGAAGTTGACGATGTTCACGCCGCGCGCGGTGCGCCCGGCCTCCGGGATGAGATAGCCCTTCTTGCGGTAGCAGCGGCCGCGGTTGGTAAAGAAGAGGATGTAGTCATGCGTCGAGGCGGTAAACACGGTGTCCACATAGTCCTCGTCGCGCAGCGTCGCCGCGCGCACGCCCTTGCCGCCGCGCTTTTGCGCGGTGTACTCGTCGACGGGCACGCGCTTGATGTTGCCGCCGTGCGAGAGCGTGAACACGCACTGCTCTTCCTCGATGAGGTCTTCGATATCAATGTCGTCCTCGATGTCCTGGATCTCCGTTTTGCGCTCGTCGCCATACTTATCGCGGATGGCAATGAGCTCGTCGCGCAGCACGGCCTTGACCTTTTCGGGGTCGGCCAGCAGCTCGCGGAAGTAGGCGATACGCTTTTCCAGCTCGTCATACTCGTTTTGCAGCTTCTCGCGCTCGAGCCCCTGCAGGGCCTTGAGGCGCATATCGAGAATGGCCTGCGCCTGCACATCGGACAGGCTGAAGCGCTGCATAAGGTTTTCCTTCGCGTCATCATAGCTCTCGCGGATGATGCGGATGACCTCGTCGATGTTCTCCTCGGCGATGAGCAGACCCTCGAGCAGATGCGCGCGCTCGAGCGCTTTCTTGAGGTCAAACTTCGTGCGGCGCACAATGATCTCTTCCTGGAAGGTGAGGTACTCGTCGAGAATGTGCCGCAAGGACAGGATCTTCGGCTGCGACTGGTTATCGACCAGAGCGAGCATGTTCACGGCGAACGTGGTCTGCATCTGCGTCTGGGCGAAGAGCCGGTTGAGCACGACCTGGGTGTTGGCGTCCTTTTTGAGCTCGATGACGATGCGCATGCCGTTGCGGTCGGACTCGTCGCGCAGGCCGGAGATGCCGTCGAGCTTTTTATCGCGCACCTGCTCGGAAATGTTCTGGATGAGCTGGCGCTTGTTGACCTGATAGGGCAGCTCCGTCACGATGATGCGGATGCGGTCGTGACCCCAGGTCTCGGTCTCGGTGCGGGCGCGCACGACGATGCGGCCGCGGCCGGTGGCGTAGGCGGCGCGGATGCCGCTGCGGCCGACGATGATGCCCCGGGTCGGAAAGTCCGGGCCCGTGACGTGCTGCATGAGGTCCGAGAGCGTGGCGTCCGGGTTTTCAAGCACGCAGACGCAGGCGTTGATGACCTCGGTCAGGTTGTGCGGCGGGATATTCGTCGCCATGCCGACGGCGATGCCGGAGCTGCCGTTAACGAGCAGGTTCGGGAACCGGCACGGGAGCACGCGCGGCTCGCGGCGCGTCTCGTCAAAGTTCGGGTCCCAGTCGACGGTGTCCTTGTCGATGTCGCGCAGCATTTCGTTGGCGATCTTCGACAGGCGCGCCTCGGTGTATCGGTAGGCGGCCGGGGGATCGCCGTCCACGGAGCCGAAGTTGCCGTGGCCGTCGACGAGCATGTAGCGCATGGAAAAGTCCTGCGCCAGACGCACCATCGCGTCGTACACGGACGCATCACCGTGGGGATGATACCGGCCGAGCACGTCGCCGACGCAGGTGGCGGATTTTTTGAACGGCTTATCCGAGGTCAGATTGTCCTCATACATGGCGTAGAGGATGCGGCGGTGCACGGGCTTGAGACCGTCGCGCACATCCGGCAGCGCACGCCCGACGATGACGGACATGGCGTACTCGATGTAAGAGGTCTGCATCTCATGGACGAGCTCGCTCTGAATGATCTTCTGGTCGGGATAGAGAATGTCCTCCCGTTTATAATCCTTGGCCATGGCTGCACACCTCCTTAAATATCAATATTGACCGCGTACTTGGCATTTTGCTCGATGAACGCCTTGCGCGGCTCGACCTTTTCGCCCATGAGCACGGTGAACACCTCGTCGGCGTGCACGGCGTCCTCGAGCGTGATCTGCTTGAGCGTGCGGGTCTCGGGGTTCATGGTCGTCTCCCAGAGCTCGTGCGGGTCCATCTCGCCGAGGCCCTTGAAGCGGTTGATGTCGATCTTCGCGTTCGGGTTGTCGCCGCGCATCTCGGCGGAAATTTTATCGCGCTCCTCGTCGGAGAAGGCCACGCGCGCGGTCTTGCCGCGGTTGAGCTTATACAGCGGCGGGATGGCGGAGTAGACATAGCCGCCGTCGATGAGCGGACGCATGAAGCGGAAGAAGAACGTCAGCAGCAGCGTGCGGATGTGGCTGCCGTCGACATCGGCATCGGCCATGATGATGACCTTGTGATAGCGCAGTTTGTCGAGGTTGAATTCGTCGCCGATGCCGGCTCCGAGCGCGGTGATGACCGGCTGGAGCTTGTCGTTGCCGTAGACCTTGTCGGCACGGGCCTTTTCCACGTTCAGCATCTTGCCCCAGAGGGGGAGGATGGCCTGGAAGCGGGAATCTCTACCCTGTGTGGCCGAACCGCCTGCGGAATCACCCTCGACGATGTAAAGCTCGGTTAGTGTGGGGTCGGTGTCGTTGCAGTCGCGCAGTTTATCCGGCATCTGTCCGGATTCGAGGCCGGTCTTGCGGCGGATGGCCTCGCGGGCCTTCCTGGCGGCCTCGCGTGCGCGGTTGGCCATCATGGCCTTGTCGAGAATGAGTTTGCCGACGGCGGGGTTTTCCTCAAGGAATTCCGTCAGCTGCTGCGTGACGATGTTGCTGACCAGCGTGCGCATGGAGGCGTTGCCGAGCTTGGCCTTCGTCTGGCCCTCGAACTGTGCCTCGGTCAGCTTGACGGAGACGATGGCGGTCAGACCCTCGCGCACATCGTCGCCGGAGACCTTGTCGTCGCCCTTGATATAGCCCTTTTTGACACCGTAGGCGTTGAGCACGTTCGTCAGCGCCCGCTTGAAGCCCTCCTCGTGCATGCCGCCCTCGGGGGTGTGGACGTTGTTGGCAAAGCTCAAAAGCAGCTCGTTGTAGCTGTTGTCGTAGTATTGCAGTGCGACCTCGGCCACAGCGCCCTGGCCCTCGCCCTTCATATACATGACCTGCGGGTGCAGCGGCGTTAAGTCGCGGCGCTCACACAGGTAGCTGACGAAGGAGCGGATGCCGCCCTCGTAGCACATCGTCTCGGTGCGCATCTCGCCGGACTGCTCGTCCTGGGGGCGGTCCGCATCGGGGCGCTCGTCGGTCAGGGTGATCTTGACACCGGCGTTCAGGAACGCTTCCTCGCGCAGGCGCTTGAGCAGCGTTTCATAGCGATAGAGCGTCGTTTCCTGGAACATCTCCGGGTCTGGCTTAAAGGTGACTGTCGTTCCGGTAGAAGCCGCCGCGCCGATTTTTTTCAGGTCGCCGTCCGGCTTGCCGCGCTTGAAGCTCTGCTCATACTCGGCCCCGTCGCGGCGCACGCGGACGGTCAGCCACTCGGACAGGGCGTTGACGACGGACGCGCCGACGCCGTGCAGACCGCCGGCCACTTTATAGCCGGAGTCCTCGCCGCCGAACTTGCCGCCGGCGTGCAGCACGGTGTAGACGACGGTCACAGCCGGGATGCCCAGCTTGGGCTGGATGTCCACGGGGATGCCGCGTCCGTTGTCCGAGACCTCAATGATGTTGCCGGGCTTGATGGTCACTTCAATATGGGTGCAGTATCCGGCCAGTGCCTCGTCGATGGCGTTATCGACGATCTCATAGACCAGATGATGCAGGCCGGAAGGCCCGGTGGAGCCAATATACATGCCGGGGCGCTTGCGCACAGCCTCCAGACCCTCGAGGACCTGGATCTGCGCACCGCCGTAGGCATGGTCGGTAGCCGTCTCGCGGTTGGTTTCGGTGATGATTTCTTCTGCCATGAAATGATAGCCTCCTGTTGTGGGTGGGTATCTCTTATTTTGCAATGTAGGGGCCGGGCATGCCCGGCCCTCCGCCTTGCGTTATTGCCCTTTTATCGGGCGGTACTTTTTATGTTGCGGGCCGGGCATGCCCGGCCCCTACGCCTTGCGTCATTGCCCATAAATGGGCGGTATTTTCTATGCTGCGGGCCGGACATGTCCGGTCCCTACGGGCATACTAATTAAAATTCCAGCCTCTCCGCTCTTTTTTTCAGCGCGGCGGGCGATAACTGACTGATATAAATGGTCTCGTCGGGGAAATCGGTGACAAGAAAGCTCTTGGGCAGCGTGCCCGGGGCGCAGAGGTCCACGACGGCGCCCTCGCTCTCGACGTGGCGGAAGTATTCCTCCGTCCGCCGCGACGCCCCGGCTGTGTCCAGATCAAACACCCCGATCACATCCCGGGTGTTCAGGACAAAGTCCTGGCCTGCGTGAAAGTACAAATCCTGCACCTCCCTGTAGGGGCCGGGCATGCCCGGCCCTCCACTCTGCGTCATTGCCCGTCAGCGGGCAGCCGCCGTACTGCTGCGGGCCGGACCTGTCCGGCCCCTACGCTTCTTCGACCACTCCGCCCTTCACCATCACAATTTTCCCATTGGTACGCGCAAAAGCGGCGGTGTCGCAGGTGGTCACAATCGTCTGGTGCTCGCCCATGCGGGTCAAAAGGTAGGTCTGGCGCTCGTCGTCCAGCTCGCTCAAAACGTCGTCCAGCAGCAAAACCGGGTGCTCACCGAACAAATCACCGACCACTGTCGCCTCGGCCAGCTTCATTGCCAGCACGCAGCTGCGCTGCTGGCCCTGACTGCCAAACACCCGGGCGGGCTGGCCGTCCAGCAAAATTTCCAGATCCTCGCGGTGCGGCCCGGCCAGGCAGAACCCGGCGCGCAGCTCGGCACTGCGCATGGCCCGCATCTTTTCGGTCAGCGCCGCGGCGGTGGGGGCCGCGGTGCACATCTGGTAGTTCAGCGTCAGCACCTCGGCGCCGTGGGAGATGTCCCTATAATTCTGCGCGGCGATGGGGGCCGCCGCCGCCAGAAACTTGCAGCGGTGCTCCATGATGAGCGCGCCGTACTCGGCCAGCTGCTCGTCGTAGGTGTCCAGCAGCATATTGCCGTTTGGCGTAATATCGTAGCTTTTCAGCAGGGCGTTTTTCTGGGCCGTCAGCCGCATGTACCGCCGCAGCGCCACAAGGTAGGGCCGGTAGACCTGGCACAGTGCGGAATCCATAAACCGCCGCCGTCCGTCCGGGCCGCCCTTGACCAGCCCCAGCAGGTCCGGCTCAAAGACGACGGCCTGAAAGTTCCCTGCCAGCGCCGCGGCGCGCCCAACGTCCGCGCCGTTTAATTTTCCGGTGCGGCCCGGGCGCTGGCTCTGCCTGCTGCCCACGGTCAGGCGAATGGATTTTTCCACGTCCTGTGTCTCAAACGCGCCCTCGATGACCGAAAAGTCACAGCCGCGCCTGATAAGCTCCGCGTCCTTTGACCCGCGGAAGCTCTTGCCGCCGGTCAGCAGCCAGATAGCCTCCAGCAGGTTCGTCTTGCCCTGGCCGTTCGGGCCGCACAGCACGGTCAGGTGCGGGTCGGGGTGCAGCTCTGCGTGGGCAATATTGCGGTGATCCGTTACTTCTAAGTGCGTTAAGCGCATTACGCGCCCTCCGCGATCTGCACGGTCTGGCCGTCCAGCTCCACGGTATCCCCTGCGCGGCACTTTTTGCCGCGCATCGTGCAGACCTCGCCGTTGACCTTAACGGCCCCGCCCTGGATCAGCTCCTTCGCCTCGCCGCCCGTCTCGCACAGACCGGCGAACTTCAAAAGGGCGTCAAGCTTAATAAAGTCGGTGTTAATACGAATTTTTTCCATAATACATCCCTCTATCGTAACCCCGGCCGTAGGGGTCGGACATGTCCGACCCTCAGCCTTGCTGCAGCAGCCCTTTAGCCGGGCGGCTGATTTTATCTGCAGGGCCGGGCATGCCCGGCCCCTACAGCACAGCATTGCTTCAGCCCTCGTTCTTGAACCGTACCGGCAGCACCAGATAGATAAAGTCCTTGCCGTCCTCGGGCAGGAGCTTGACGGGGCTTAAGGGTCCGTTGATTTCCAGCACCATCTTCTCACACTTCGAGAAGCGCAGTGCATCCAGCAGATACCGGTTGTTGAAGCCGATCTCTACCGAGTCGCCCTCCATCGAGACCGGCGCGAACTCGTCCACGACCTTGCCCAGCGGCGTCTGGCAGCGGACCGTCACGCGATCCTCGGCAAAGGAGATGCGCAGCGGGTTCTTCAAACGCTCGGTAATAATGAGCGACGCACGCTCGATCGTGTCAATGAAGTTCTTGCATTCAACGGTAACACGTGTTTTTCTGTCCTTCGGGATGACGCTCTCATAATTGAGGAAGTCGCCCTCGATCAGGCGGCTCATGATTGTATAGCCGTTGGAGGTAAATACGACATAGCGGCGGTTTGCGTCGATCTTCACGTCGTCGTCCGCGCCGCCCATAATTTTCAGCAGCTCCTGCAGTGTCTTGGCGGGGATGATGATGCGGATGTCGCGGGTACACTCGACGTCACGCTGGATAATGGCCAGCCGGTAGCCGTCCAGGGCCACGATCGTCAGGCTGCCCGGCTCAATGACGAACAGCTCGCCGGTGTGGGCGGGCTTTTTGTCGTCCTGGCTGACAGCATAGATGGTTTTCTCGATCATCTCGCGCAGCATGCCGCACTTGACGGTCATCGTATTGTCGGCGCCGGTCACGGGCAGGCTCGGATAATCGCTGGCGTTCAGCGCGGGGATCTCAAATTCTGCTACACCGCCGCTGATTTTTGCCTGGCCCTCGTCGTTCAGCTCAATGCAGACATCGCCCGCAGGCATACGGTTGACCATGGCGCTCAGCAGTTTTGCATCAAGTACGGTTTCACCGGGCACAAGCACGTTGCATTCAATCGTGGTCGTGATGCCCATTTCCATATCGTAGCCGGTCAGCGTCAGGTTAAAGCCCTCGGCCTTCATGTAGATGCCTTCCAGCACGGGGATGGCGGCGCGGTTCGTGATCGCGCGGGAAACGCCGTCGATGGCGCTGGCCAGCAGTGTTTTTTCGCATTCAAATTTCATGTTTCTATCTCTTTCTCCGGCTTTTTTGGAAAAAAGCCTCGGCAAAAAACGTTCAGCGGTCTCTAGGAAGGGTGCTCCTTCTGTTTTCCACAGCCGGAGCGGTGTTTTGTAGGTGTGAGGAAGTGTATTTTGCGGTTCCGTTCGCAGAAACTATTAAACTATGGTAGTAGTCGTAGTAGGGGGTGTTAGTTTCGTGGAAAACTCCGCGGGACCCGATTGCGCCGCGAAAAATCGCGGGTGGATTGTTTTGAACAGTCTGTGGACTTTTCTGTGGAAAACCCGGAAAACTCCTTTTTTCAACAAGCCCCGTGGAATACGCGCTGTTGATAACTGAAAACTTTGTTGAAAAACGGGGTGTTCTTTCTTTGCAAAGAAAGAACCAAAGAAATTCTAAATGCTCGGGTGAGGATGTGCGATGCTGCGTAAAGTACATCCCAAATCCCGTTCCCGGGATAAAATATTGAAAGTTCTTTGCCTACTTTCTTTCAAGAAAGTAGGTCAGGTGCGGACGTTTTTCATGATGTCGCTGCACATCTCTTTCAGGTGCTGGTCGCGCTTGATGTTTTCCTCCATCGTTTTGATGGAATACACCACCGTGGAATGATCGCGCTGGAACTCCTGCCCGATGGCCTCCATGCTCATGCCGGTCACCTCGCGGATAATGTACATCGTCATCTGCCGCGCCGCGCTCACATTCGCATTGCGCTTCTTGCCGCGGATGTCCGACGGCATCACATTGTAGGTGCGCGCGACCTCGTTCAGGATTTTCTCAATCGTGACCGGGATCGGCTGGCTGTCGTTCAGCGTGTCCTTGATCGCCGTCGTCGTCACGCCGATGCACGGCTCGATGCCCTCCAGCAGATAGTAGGCGTTCAGCTTTTTGACCGCGCCCTCCAGCTGGCGGATGTTCTGCTTTAAGTGATTCGCAATGTACTCGGCCACGTCGTTCGGCAGGTCCAGATTCAACAGCTCGGCCTTGCGCTTGACGATGGCAACGCGCGTTTCAAAATCCGGCGGCTGGATGTCGGCGGTCAGGCCCCACTCAAACCGGGTGCGCAGACGCTCCTCCAGCGATTTGATCTCCTTCGCGGGGCGGTCCGACGCGATGACGATCTGGCGGCCATCGTTGTGCAGCGTGTTGAAGGTGTGGAAAAACTCCTCCTGCGTGCTCTCCTTGCCGGCCAGGAACTGGATGTCGTCGATCAAAAGCACGTCCGCCTTGCGGTAGCGCTGGCGGAACTGCTCCATCGTTGCCGTCTTGATGGCGGTGATCGTTTCGTTCGTGAATTTTTCACAATCCACGTAAACAATGTTGAAATCCGGGTGGTTCTTCTGGATCTCAATTTTGATGGCGTTCAGCAGGTGCGTCTTGCCCAGACCCGACGGCCCGTAGATGAACAGCGGGTTGTACGCGCCGGAGGGGTTCGCGGCCACGGCCTGCGCGGCGGCAAACGCAAACTGGTTCGACGGCCCCTTGATAAAGTTCTCGAACGTGAACTCGTACCGCCCGCTGGGAAGGTCGTTCTCGTCCAGCTTCGGCTTCTCGGCAGCCTTGCCGCCGTCCGGTGCGGGCGCGGCCAGCACAAACTTCAGCTCCACCTCAAAGCCGAGGATCGAGGCAAACGCCTCCTTGAGCAGATCGGCATAGCGCGCCGCCGCAAACCGCATGACGACGTCGTTGGGAACCTCCAGGATGATGATGTTCGTGCCCTCAAAATTCAGCAGATTGAGGTCCTGGATGAAAACTCTGTATGATGCATCGGATACTCGTCCTTTGCAGTACGCCTTGACGGCGTCCATTACATCATTGAAGGAATCCATGATTCTCGATACTCCCCACTTCCTGTTATAAGTAAACGCCCCATATCCAAACAGGGCGCAAAAATACTAAATACAGTATACCACAAAACCGGGTTTTAAACAACACCTATATATAATAAAGTAGGAATTTTTTTATACGCCGGAATTGTTGAAAATTTTTACGCGGAGCAAAGAAAAATAAAAGTTTTCCACAACAGATGCAATTTTCAACAGTAAATAGTACAAAATGTAGTGGATAACTCTCTGTAGCTCCAATTCTTTGACGCGGGAGCGAAAAATTCTGCCCAGACCCCCTTGACAAAGTGGGGGTAAATCGCGTATAATCTAACTCTGCAAGGCTGCCCCAGTGTATGGGCGAAGCCCTGAGCAAACAGCCCATACCGGGATTTCAACAGGAGGAATGAAAAATGAAGCGTACTTTCCAGCCCAAGAAGCGTCAGCGCAGCCGCGTCCACGGTTTCCTGAACCGCATGGCTACCAAGAATGGCCGCAAGGTCATCGCCCGCCGCCGTGCGAAGGGCCGTAAGAGCCTGACTGTCTGATAACTTCAGAGAATTAAGTGAACAAAAGGGTTGCTGATTGTAAAATCGGCAGCCCTTTTTTCAAATATGGCTTTACAGAAGCCGGGATTCATTATAATATATGTGTAGGAATGCCTTCCCCTTGGGGAAGGTGTCCGTGGCCCCGACCACGGACGGATGAGGGAAAACCTTCCGGAAATTTCCCGCAAATGGGTTTTGACCGAAAGGTTTGCCCTCATCAGCCGCCTGCGGGCGGCAGCTTCTCCCGAGGGAGAAGCCTTGGGAGGATACTACTATGCGTTACCGCACTTTAGATAAAAACTGGCAGTTCAACCGGGTGTATGGCCGGGGCAAAAGCTATGTGCATCCGCACTGCGTTTTGTATGTGGCCAAAAACCGGCTGGGCTATACCCGCATCGGGCTGACGGCCACCAAAAAGGTCGGCCATGCCGTGCAGCGCAACCGCGCCCGCCGCGTCATGCGCGCCGCTTTGTCGGAGCACCTGGCCCGGAACATCGGCGGGTATGACATCATCCTGGTCGCCCGCGGCCAGACCCCCCGCCTGAAAAGCACCCAGCTGAGCAAAACGCTGGGCAAGCTGTTTGCAAAGGCCGGTCTGCCCGACAAGGCCGCCCCGGCCCCCGTGCCCGAGACGGCCCCGCAATGATCGCCCGCCTTCTCATCGCGCTTTTGCGCGGCTACAAAAAATATATCAGTCCGCACCTCGGGCATCACTGCCGGTTCATACCCACCTGCAGTGAATACGCCATGCAGGCGCTTGCCGTACACGGCCTTGTAAAGGGTCTGATTTTAACGGTGTGGCGCCTTTTAAGATGCCAGCCCTTTGCAAAATTCGGCTATGACCCGGTACCCGAAAAGGGTAAGTGGGTCAACCCGGAGCGAAGGCTGACGAAAGATAATAGATAAAAGATAACAAAAAACATACCGTAGGGGCGGATTCCATATCCGCCCGCGGCACCTGCCGGAAGCTGCACGGGCGCATATAGAATGCGCCCCTACGGCGGCAGAGATTTTTAAGCGGTGCGCCAGCACCGCGACCCACCAATTTTATTATCTATTATCTCCACAACATCGCCTCTCATGTCTTTGCACTGCGCAGCAGAGACCTACATAAAAATAAAGGTCCCGGGCGCAGACGGGGCAGAAGGAAAGGCTATGTCTTTTATGTATTTCCTGGCCGTATTGATCGGCCCGCTGGTGAAGATCCTGTACAGCTTCATCGGCAACTACGCGGCAACCATGATCGTTGCCACCCTCATCCTCAAGCTGCTGCTGTTCCCCCTGAGCATCCATCAGCAGAAGTCCACGGCCAAGATGTCCGTGTTCCAGCCGCTGATCACCGAGATCCAGCAGAAGTACAAGAACGACCCCCAGAAGCAGCAGGAGGAGCTGATGAAGCTCCAGCAGGAGCACGGCTACAACCCCATGGGCGGCTGTATGCCCATGCTGCTGACGATGCTGGTCCTGTTCGGCTTCCTGGGCGTTGTGTACTACCCCGTACACTACATCTTCGGCGTCAGCAATGAGGCCGTCAAGGCCGCGTGCGAGGCCATCGGCCTGGCCACGACCAACACCTCCACGATGCAGACCGCGCTGATCCAGGCCATCCACAACGGCGCGTCCATCGACCCGTCCATCATCTCTGCCAGCGTTGTGGCCGAGATCCAGAACTTCAACACCTCCTTCTTCGGCATGGATATGTGCGATGTGCCCGGCTTCCACCTGACCCCCATCGCCATCTTCCCGGCCATCGCCACGGTCACAATGTTCGTCAGCTACTTCATCACCCAGAAGCTCTCCGGCATGGATGCCCAGATGCAGGGCAGCATGAAGGTCATGATGCTCGTCATGAACCTGATGTTCGTCACGTTCTGCTTCAATGCCCCCGTCGGCTTCTCCCTGTACTACGGCGTGTCCAACGTGGTCCAGATCTTCCAGTCCTACGTGACCTACAAGATCTACAGCCCCGAGAAGTTCAAGGCCCAGTATGAGGCCGAGCTTGCCGCCAAGCGCGCCGAGAAGAAGAAAAAGCGCACCGTCACCGTTGAGCAGAACGGTAAGCAGGTCGAAAAAGAGGTCACCCTGGGCGAGGCCAACAAGCTGCGCCTGGAGATGGCCCGCCAGCGCGAGGCCGAACTCTACAAGGACGAGCGCACCACCCCGCTGAATAAGGATTAAAATATACGACGCACCAACCGTAGGGGCGAGCATTGCTCGCCCGCGCCGTTGGCGGCTGTGAGGGAGTGTATCCTCTGCCGTCGTAGGGGCGCATTCTATATGCGCCCGCCCCGCTCCCCGTTGTGATGAACGTAACGATAAGAAATAAGAAGGAGGTTCCCCCTATGCGCAGTATGGAAATGAGCGCCAAGACCGTTGAGGCCGCCGTACAGGCCGCCTGCGAGGCTCTCGGCGTTGACCGTGATGACATCAACGTAAGCTACGAAGTCCTCGAATTCCCCACCCGCAAGCTGTTTAAGACCATCCCCGCCAAGGTCCTCGTGAAGGTCGAGGAGCCCGAGGAGGAAAAACCGGCTGAAGTTTCCACAAAGCCCGCCGAGGTTGTTGAAATCTCTGACGAGACCGCCCCTGAAATCCAGAAGGAGGTCGTCGAGGATATGGTCGAGGAGGCCGAGTTGGCCCCCGTCCCCGGTGAGGAAGTCGAGGTTCCCCTTGACATCGACGCCGACCCGCGCCTGCAGGCCGCCGTTGACTACCTGACCCCGATCTTTAACCTGATGGGTGTGGAAAACTTCACCTTCACCGCCGTCAAGAAGGGCGCTGCCACGGTCCTGAAGGTCTCCGGCGAGCACATGGGCGCGCTGATCGGACGCCGCGGCGAGACGATGGAGTCCCTGTCCTACCTCGCCAGCCTCGTTGTGAACCGCATGGAGGGCCCTTACGTCAAGCTGGGCCTGGATGTCGGCGGCTACCGCAACAAGCGCGAGGACGACCTCTCTGCCCTTGCCAGACGCATTGCAGACCGCGTCATCCGCACGGGCTGCTACTATGAGATGGAGCCGATGAACCCCTACGAGCGCCACATCATCCACACGGCCATCGCCGAGATCGACGGTGTGCGCAGCGAGAGCAAGGGCGACGGCCCGGCCCGCCATGTGGTGCTGTACTCCACCGACCCCGATGCCTGCAACCTGCCTGACCGCGACAACGCCCGCAACCAGCGCGGCGGACGCCGTGACGGTGGCCGCGGTCCCCGCCGTGACAACCGTGGCGGACGCGGCCCCCGCGGCCCGCGTGAGGGCGGCAGAGGCCCCCGCTACGGCGCTGGTCCCCGCCGCGACAACCGTGGTGGCCCCCGCTACGGCGGCCCGCGCTCCAGCGTGCCCGCCCGCGAGTTTGCGGATGCCCCGCGCGACCCCGCAGCCAAGCCGATGGCACCCAAGACCACCGAGCGCATCCACGACGGTGACGATTTCGCCTTCGGTAAGATCGAGTTTTAAACAATCCTGTTGAAAAAGCAGCTGTCCCTGTATAGCAATGGGGCAGCTGCTTTTTTATTGCTTAAATCCGGGCGAAGCCCGCCAAAGCCTCCCCTTTTAGGGGAGGTGGCCGCGCGCTTGCGCGCAGGCCGGAAGGGTCTCGACGGGGCTCCCGCGGGCTCCTGTTCCCCCTCTGAACTCTTTCCACACCGTTTTCCACAGTGATGTTGAAAACTCTTATTTTTCCACCGTTCACAACCGGCTATACATGGGGCAAAAATGAACCGTTTGTAAACAAGATATAGGCGTAACCACGGCCCGGCACCCCTACAGGTACCCCTTTTCCACAGGAAAACCGGTTTTCCACCGTTTCCCGGGGTTTTCCCTGTGGAAAACTCGTGAAAACTGTGGAAAACTATAAAATAACGGTGCTTCGCAGAAAACGAGCGGAACTTTTTGCGAAAGGCTCTCTGCAGACCTTATTTTCCTGTTGAAAATGTTGAAAACTGCCTATAGTTGTAGAACTCCGCGGTGGAAAAGTCCGAAATGTTGTTAAAAACACAGATGTAGCCGTACCGAAAACAAAGTGGGATGAAGTCGGTTATCAAACGTCCATGCCCGGCAACGAGGATACATTTTCAACCGTATGGCCAGCCCACTGTTGAAAGAAAAACAACAACCGGCGAACGGCATCCCGCATAAACTCGCGGGCGGCATATATGCCGCCCCTACAGCGCTTACGTGAATTACATCCGTAGGGCGGGTATGCCCGCATCCCGCCGCAAGTTCGCGCGGCAGCCCATCAACGGGCAGCCACCCACGTAGGGGGCGGCGTCCCCGACGCCCCGGAAACCTTCTGCCGCCGCCCATCCCCGGGAAAACCTCCGGGCCGGGCATGCCCGGCCCCTACCGCGCGGCGGCGGGCAAGCCCCCTGCCGTCCGCAAACGCCCACGGAGGGGTCAAGACCCCTCCCTACGGACCGCCCCATCAACGAGTGCCCCGCACCCCGCCGCGCGGCGGTGCGGAAAAGGCGACAAAAAAACCGAGGCGATCCCTTTTCCCGGGACTGCCTCGGTTCTTTATATAAGTGCTTAATCGTGCCGGATGGCTTCCAGCGCACTGATCCTGACCGCC
>OLOI01001250.1_pt1 | contig 22508 bp, 16 predicted proteins | sample 1672131 | NCBI WGS metagenome assembly OLOI01 (sample SAMEA3136651, study PRJEB25190) | human gut metagenome
GCTGGCCGGCATGCTGCTGGCGAGCCGCGACATCATCGGCGGCGTGGCGTGGGTGCGCGACAACGCCGACGACGAGAACGTGGGCAAGGCCGCCGAGAAGGCCAAGAAGCAGTTCGCCGGCGGCGAGATCCTTGGCAAGACGTTGGGCGTCATTGGCCTGGGTGCCATCGGCAAACTGGTGGCGCAGTCCGCCGAGGCGCTGGGCATGAAGGTCATCGGCTACGATCCGGCCATGGACGAGATCACCGTGCACGAGCAGATTTCCCCGACAGTGGAGTTCGCCGACCTGCCGAAGGTGCTCAAGGAGAGCGACTTCATCACCATCCACGTGCCGGCGCTGCCCGCCACCAAGGGTATGATCAACGCCGACGCCATCGCTCAGATGAAGGACGGCGTCGTGTTCCTGAACTTCTCCCGCGACGTGCTGGTCGATGATGCCGCTATGGCCGAGGCCCTGGCATCGGGCAAGGTGGCGGCGTACGTGACCGACTTCGCCAACCCGGCCGTCGTGAAGATGGAGCGCGCCATCGTCATCCCGCATCTGGGCGCCTCCACCGCCGAGGCCGAGGACAACTGCGCCAAGATGGCCGTCGAGGAAGTCATGGCCTACCTGGAGCGCGGCGAGAAGATCCACTGCGTGAATATGTAGCAACTCGGTAATGCGGGCGGCGAAGGAGAGCGCCCTCTCGTCGCCCGCTTATCGCTTGATCCTGCTGCGAATGCGGCAAAAGAAGCAGAGAAGATGACGCGCATGGGTCGGTACCATCCCGACATCGTTGCTGCTGAAGTAGAATCTGCTTCTTAACGGCCGCATTCTCCGTAGGGCGATAAGAGGTCGCCGAGAGGGCGTTCTCCTTCGCTGGCTGATGCGATTCGAATTAGCCAGTTGGTTCGCCTATAATAGGCGGAAAACTTCGTGGAAGGAGAGGGCGATGAGTGTGGAGCGGCCTTGCATATTGGTGGGAGTGACCGGGTGCATTGCGGCTTACAAGGCCGGGGAGATCGTGCGCGGGCTGCAGAAGGCGGGCGTGCGCGTGAAGGTGGTCATGACCGAGCACGGTACGCACTTCGTCGACCCGGTGACGTTCCGGGCGCTCACCCACGAGAAGGTGGCGGTGGGGCTGTTCGACGATCCGTCCGATCCCATTCACCACATTTCACTCGCTCAGGAATGCGACGTGTTCCTCATCGCGCCGTGCACGGCCAACGTGATGGCGAAGGTGGCCTGTGGCATTGCCGACGACTTGCTGTCCACCACGGCCCTGGCGACCACGGCGACGCTGGCCATCGCGCCGGCAGCCAACGTGCATATGTACGAGGCGGCGGCCACCCAGGAGAACATGGCCACGCTGCGCCGCCGGGGCGTACGCTTCATCGAAGGGGACGCGGGCTATCTGGCCTGCGGAGATGTGGGGCGGGGGCGTTTGGCCGATCCCGCTATCATTGTGCGCGAGACGCTGGCCCTGTTGGCCGAGCGCGTGGGCCTGGACGCCCTGCGCGAGGCCTGCGAGCAGCACGGCGAAGTGCCGTTCGCAGCCGTGATGGAGCAGATCAGCGCTGTCTCTTCGCGTCATCCCGAGCGCTGCGCCGAATCCGCTTCTGCTCCCATTCCTACCGACGCCCCGCAGCCCGGCGCCGTGGCCGACGGCGCGGCCACCATGTCCGCGGGCGCGCTTGCTGGCCGCACGGTGCTCGTGACGGCGGGTCCCACGGTGGAGCCCATCGATTCGGTGCGCTACATCTCCAACTATTCCTCGGGCAAGATGGGTTACGCCATCGCCGAGGCCGCCGCGGCCGCCGGCGCGCGGGTGGTGCTCGTGTCGGGGCCGGTGGCCCTTGCCGCGCCCGCCGGCGTGGAAGTGGTGCCCGTGAAGACGGCCCGCGATATGCTGGCCGCTGCCGCATCCGTGTTCCCGGCCGCCGATGCCGCCATCTTCGCCGCCGCTGTAGCCGATTTGCGTCCGACAAACCCGGCCGACCGCAAGCTGAAGAAGGGCCGCGACGATGCAGCGCTTGCCAATGTGCCTCTCACGGAGAACCCCGACATCTTGGCTACTTTGGCCGCGGGCAAGCGCCCCGACCAGTACGTGGTGGGCTTCGCCGCCGAGACCAACGACGTGCTCATGAACGCCCATGCCAAGCTCAAGAAGAAGAACGCCGACATGATCGTGGCCAACCAGGTGGGCGACGGCCTCGCCTTCGGCACCGACAACAACGAGGTGTGGCTCGTCACGGAAGGAGACGACGTGCTTCTGCCCCTCATGAGCAAACGCGCCGTAGCCGAGCGCCTCGTGGAAGTGGTAGCTGCGCATCTGGAATAGAGGCATCGCCGTTTTGGACGAAAATTTTGAGTTGTTAGAGTTTTGCGCGAAGCGGCGGTCATGCGCTGCCGGTTTAGGCTTTTGACGACCTGGGGTTTTGCGTGATGGGGCAAAAACCGAGAGCAGCCAGGGGCGGAATGGTCTTGCTTTTAATGCTGACAACTCTAACAACTCGAAAAAATGGCATCCTTATCGCGTGTACCTTTTCTGAAGAGGGGAATAGCGAGCGTTCTGATGAGATGACGCAGGCTTCGATAGCGCAGGTGCTGAGGTCTCCATTGCAGCTGATTACGAATTCGTAAGGAGACTTGCTTTCTCGCCGTTCGGGCGCGGTTTCCCATAATAGGACGCTATCATGGTGGCGAACGAGAAAGGGCATCGGGCGCAGCGGCTCAGGTGCTGATTGCGGCGACGTGCGCGTGGAAAGGGGCATCATGCGGGTTCTGCTGGTTGAGGACGATCATGCCATCGTGCGGGCGCTGACCGACCTTTTGGAAGGGGAGGGCTTCGCCGTGCGGTCATGCGCGACCCAGGACGGAGCGTGTGCGGCGCTGGCGGCTGACGACTTCGACATTGCGCTGCTTGATGTGACGCTGGCCCAGGGCAACGGGTTCGCTGTGTGCGCGGCCGCGCGGGAGACGGCGCCCGAGATGCCCGTCATCTTCCTCACCGCCTCCGACGACGAGTACTCCACGGTGGCGGGGCTCGATATGGGGGCCGTCGACTACATCGCCAAGCCCTTCCGCGCCCGGGAGCTCATCTCGCGCATCCGCGGGGCCCTGCGGCGCACAGCCCCGGCCTCCAACGTGCTCACCGTCGGCGACGTGCGGCTCGACGTGGCCTCGGCGGCCGTGACCAAGGACGGCCGCGAGGTGTTCCTCTCGGCGCTGGAGTACCGGCTGCTGCTGTACTTCTTGCAGCACAAGGGCAAGCTTGTCACCCGCGAGAACCTGCGCGACGCTATTTGGGACAGCGCCGGGGAGTACGTGTCGGACAACGCGCTGAACGTCTATGTGAAGCGCCTGCGCGAGAAGGTGGAGACCGATCCCGCTGAACCTGAGCTCATCGTCACCGTGCGCGGCCTCGGCTACAAAGTGGGGGAGTAGGGGCGATGGCGCGAGTTCGGTGGCCGAAGGCCGTGCGGTCGATGGGGTGCGTCGTGTGGCCGATGGAGTGCGCCGCCACGGCACGAGGGGGCGAGTAGCGTGGGCTCGGCATCGACGCTCTTGCGCCAGTGCGCGGTTATGGCGGCGCTCGTGGCTGTGCTCGCGTGGGCGGTGCCGAGTGAGGTGAAGCCGTGGGTCGTCGGCACGGGCGCGGTGCTGCTGGCGGTGTTCCTCGTGGTGTCGCTGTATCGCCATCGCCAGATTCGCCGACTTGCCGAGGAGATCGACGAGGTGCTGCATTCGGGCCGCACGGTGGACTTCTCGAACTGCCGCGAGGGCGACGTGGCGGTGCTGACTAACGAGCTGTCGAAGATGGTGTCGCGCCTTTCGCGCACCCGCGATCAACTGGCCCGCGAGCGCAACGCGCTGGCCGATTCTCTGGCCGACGTGTCCCACCAGATTCGCACGCCGCTCACGGCCATCACGCTCATGCTGCCCGTGGTGGAACGCGCCGACGACGCGCGGGAGCGCAAGCGGGCCGTGCGCGAGCTGGAGTCGATGATCGAGCGCGTCTCGTGGTTGGTGACCACGCTGCTGAAGATCGCGAAGGTGGACGCCGGCGCCATGCACGTGGAACGGCGCGAGGTGCGGGCCGCCGAGGTGGCGCGCCGGGCCGTGGCGCCTCTGGCCACGGCCATGGATCTGCGCGACGTGAATCTCGTGCTGGAATTGGACGAGACCGCCACCTTCCAGGGCGATGCGCCGTGGACCGCCGAGGCCGTGGAGAACATCGCGAAGAACTGCATGGAGCACACCCCTCCCGGCGGTACGGTGACCGTGGTCGTGCGTGAGGACGCCCTGGCCACCACTATTGCCGTTTCCGACACCGGCCCCGGCATCGCCCCGGAGGATCTGCCCCACATCTTCGAGCGCTTCTACCGGGGAAGGGGCTTCGTCCCGGCATCTCCCGAGCTTGCGCCCGAGGGGCGACTAAAGTCGCCCCCTACGGAAGGCTTCGATCCGGCTGAGGGGATTCGATCACAACCGTTCCGTTCGGAAAATACCGATCCGATCGACAGGATGCAGGTTGATCCCGTAGGGGGCGACCTCGGTCGCCTCTGGGCCGACGACAACGGCAACGACGCTCGTCAGCCCGCCGGGTTCGGTATCGGACTCTCCCTGGCGCAGGCCCTCGTCTCCGCCCAGGGCGGCACCCTGCGCGCCTCCAACAACCCCGACGGCGGCGCCCGTTTCGAAATCGCCTTCCCGAAACTCGTGGTGTAGGTGGCGCGCCTGCTAATGCTCGAAATTTGGGACATTAGGCCCGTTAGTGTTCCAAATTTCGAGCATTAAGCCTTTTAATTACAGCATCGTAATGGGCGCGTTAGGGGGCGGCAATGAGCGGTCGCCATACTTGTTCCGTAGATTGGGAAACCAGGAGAAGAAAGGCATCTGGCATGGACATTTTGACGGTCAGCCACTTGACGAAGATCTACGGAGAGAGCGAGGCGGCCACCCGCGCCTTAGACGACGTGTCCTTCAGCGTGGAAGAGGGCGAGTTCGTGGCCATCGTGGGCTCCTCGGGCTCGGGCAAGTCGACGCTCTTGCACCTCATCGGCGGCGTGGACCGACCTACCTCGGGCCACGTGCTGCTGAACGGCGTCGACGTGTACGCGCGCTCCGACGAGGAGCTGGCGGTGTTCCGGCGCCGCGAAGTGGGGCTGGTGTACCAGTTCTACAACCTCGTGCCGGTGCTCAACGTGGTGGAGAACATGACGCTGCCCGTAGCCCTGGACGGTCGCGCCGTGAACGCGGGTCGTCTGCAGGGCCTCGTGCAAAGGTTGGGGCTCGCCGGCCGCGAGGGGCATCTGCCCAGCCAGCTTTCCGGCGGCCAGCAGCAGCGCGTGGCCATCGGGCGCGCCCTCATGAACGCGCCGGCCGTGGTGCTCGCCGACGAGCCTACGGGCAACCTGGACACGCGCAACAGCTGCGAGATCATGCAGCTTCTGCGCGATTCCAACCGCGAGTTCGGCCAGACCATGATTGTCATCACCCACGACGAGGAGATCGCGCTGGCCGCCGACCGCATCATCGCTGTGGAGGACGGCCGCATCGTGCGCGACGAGAGGATCCGCCGATGAACGCCACGACGAACTTCACCGTAAAGAGCCTGCGCGCCAATCGTGTGCGCACGTTGGTGACCATCGCCGGCGTAGCCTTGGCCGCGGCCCTGCTCACGGCAGTGCTCACCACCTTCGTCTCGCTGAACGATTACCTCTACCGCTCCGAGGCGCACCTGGCCGGTACGTGGATGTCCTGCGTGGAAGCCGACGGCAGCGCGGAGCTCGACGAGAAGATCGCCGCCGCCCAAAATGATGCGCAGGTGTCCGGCACGGCCATTATGCGCGATGTCGGTTTTGCCGAGCTGACGGCGGCGCAGCAGGATCAGCAGGGCACCTACCTGGCCATCCGCTCCATCGAGGGCGATGTGGGCGACATCTGCGGCATCGTGCCCAGCGAGGGGCGCCTGCCCGAGAACGAACACGAGATCATGCTCTTCGCCACGTGGAATGACTACGGCGGCGTGAACCTCGGCGATGAGGTCACCTTCAACGTGGGCCAGCGCACAGCAAGGCTCGCCCCGGGCGAGGAGGGCTCCATGTCCGCCGGCACCATGAGCGCTTCGTGGGGCGTGCAGGAAGAGGCCCACGAGAGCGAGATCACCGACGGCACGCCGCTCAACTCCTCCATGGGCGTGCTGGAGGCGGATGTCGACGGCGGTATCTTCAACGAGGAGCTGACGGGCGCCGAGGAGCGCGCCTATACCGTGGTGGGCTTCTACGACCGTCCGGGCTATGCGCTTTCTACCGCCGCGGGCATGGCGGGCATCACGGCCGGCGGGGCGGCGCCCGACGCCTTCACCGACGTGTTCCTCACGCTGAACGACGTGGCCAACACCCAACAGGTGGAAGAGGCCACAGAGGCGCTGTTCCCCGACGATGACGTGGTGCTTCATGTCGCCATGCTGCGCTACATGGGCGTCTCCAGCGACTCTTCCATTTGGACGACGTTCTACGGCCTGGTCATGGTGCTGGCGGTGGTTATCGTGGTGGCCTGCGTGTCGCTCATCTTCAACGCCTTCAACATTTCGGTGGCCGAGCGCATCAAGCAGTTCGGGCTTCTGTCCTCGGTGGGCGCTTCGCGCCGGCAGCTGCGCCGGGCCGTGGTGTTGGAGGGGGCCATTGTGGCCGTCATCGGCATTCCTTGCGGTCTTCTCATCGGTCTGGCCGGGTGCGCCGTCACCTTCGCGGCCTTAGGTCCTGCCATCTCCCAGCTGGCCGGCTCGGGTGAGGTGGCCTTCCGCGTGGCCGTGAATGGCTGGGTGCTGGCAGCGGCCTCGGCGCTCACGTTCGTCACGGTGCTCGTGTCTGTGTGGATTCCGGCGAAGCGCGCGAGCCGCACGAACATCATCGACTCGCTGCGGGCCGCCGGCGGCAGCCGCGTCTCCAAGCGCGGGGCGGCGCGGGCCGCGAAGTGCACGGGGGCCTCGTCGCTATGGAAGGCACGCGGGGCGGCCGGGCGCGTGCTCGGCGCAGGCGGCATGCTGGCGCGCATCAACCGCAAGCGCGGCACGGGGAAGGGTCGGGCGGCCTCGGTGTCGCTGGCGCTGGCCATCGTGCTGCTCATGACCGCCGGCTCGCTGAGCGTGTTCCTCGGCACCCTGACCGACGTGGTGACCGGTGGCGGCGAGCCGGCCGGCGAGGTAGGCGTTTGGGCCCAGCTGGATACGGAGACGCCCCAGGGCGAAGGAGCGGCCGACGGGGACGTGCAAGCCGGCAACGATGGCGCGACGGGTGCCGACAGCGCTGCGACCCAGCCCGCCGCTCCTATGACGCCCGAGGCGGTAGCGGCCGCGAACAACGAGCTGTTCGCCCGCCAGGCCGAGGTGTTTGCCGGCGCCTTCCACGATCTCTCCCAGGTGGCCGGCGCCGAGCCTGTGGGTTGGAAAATGGGGACGGGGCTGTACGCTATGCTGCCCGAGGCCATGGCAGGGGAGGCCCTCGTCGATCAGGAGAACGGCATGGGCGGCAAGATGGCCGACGGCCGCGTCGGCACCGTGGGGTCGGTAGCCTACCTCGACGACGCCGCCTTCGACGACTACGCGAAGAGCTTGGGGCTTGACCCCGCCGACTTCCGCGATCCGGATCACGTGCGGGCCATCGCCCTGGCCCAAGGCTACGGCAACAACGGCAGCGTCTACCAGCTGCTCAACGTGCTGCGCGAGCCGGGCACTTTGGAAGCTCTGGTGGCGGTGACTTACCATGGCGAGCCGGCGGCGGGCATTGGCGTTGGCGAAGAGCCCGGAGAGGACGGTTCGGCGGCCTTCGCCTTCCAACCCTACCTTGAAGGCGATGACGACGGGGTCGAATGGTTCCCTCTCGAGGAGGCGGAGGTGCAGACGGTCTCCGTCGAGGTTGTCGCCCTGGCCGAGGAGGCGCCTGCTATCGCTAGCGCCCGCGGGGAGGGCCTGCAGCTCATCGTGCCCGAGTCTGTGGCGGCTTACCAGAGTTTCGGCAATGATGCCCCCATCTTTTACGGCTACTTCAACTCCGCTGATGGCGACCACGGCGCGCTCGCCGAGGAGCTTGCGACGGCCGGCAGCGCGTACTTCCATGACAAGAGCCCCTACGGGCTGGCGTTCTACTCCTTCAACGACTACATCGAACAGCGCGACTCCAACCAGATGATCGCCACGGTGGTGAATGTGTTCTGCCTGCTGTTCGCGGTGATTCTGGCGCTCATCGCCATGGCCAACGTGTTCAACACGGTGACCAACAGCCTCATTCTGCGTCGCCGCGAGTTCGCCGTCATGAAGTCGGTGGGACTTTCGAACCGGCAGTTCCGCGCCATGGTGGCCGAGGAATGCGTCGCCTGGTGCATCCGCGGTCTGGTGCCCGGCGTGCTGCTGTCGCTGCTCGTGTCCTTCCTGCTGTGGCAGGTGATCTCCGGCTCCATGACGGGGCTTCCCTTCACGCTGCCCTGGAACTACGTGGCCCTGGCCTGTGTCATGACCGCGGTCGCTGTGGGCGCGTCGGTGGCCTACGGCATGCACCGCTGCCGCGCCGACAACGTGGTGGAAGCCCTCCGCGCCGACGCTGTGTAGGAGGTGCTGCGACATCAAGCAAGGCGGGTGAGGGTACGCTGCGTCCCCCACCCGCCCGAGTAAACTTGGTTTCTGCATCAAGGGGTGCCGAAATGATGCAGATAAGTTGACTACGATGCAGAAAACGTGGCCTAGTCCCCGTTTTCTGCTTTCGCTTTCGCCTTCGGACTCAGGCCGCGCTTGCGGTAGCCGTAGCGGCCCGAAAGCGCGATCATGAACGTGGCGGCCACTACGCAGGTGAGCCCGTCGCCCACGGTGACCGAAAGCCAGATGCCGTCGATGCCGAACAGCATCGGCAGCACGATGACCGCCGCCACCTGGAACACCAGCGTGCGCAGAAACGAGATGACGGCCGAGACGAGCCCGTTGTTGAGCGCCGTGAAGAACGCCGAGGCGTACATGGCGAATCCCATGAACAGAAAGCACAGGGCGTACAGCTTGTAGGCGCTCACGGTCAGTTCCAGCAGGGCCGCGTCGTAGCTGACGAAGATGGCCGACAGGGGTGCGGCGAGCCACTGGCCCAGCAGGAACATGACGACGCTCGCCACGCCGATGAGCCCCAGGCTCTTCCACAGAAGCGACCGCATCTCGGTGTGATTCTGGGCGCCGTACTGGAAGCTCATGAGCGGGGAAGTGCCCACGGCGTAGCCCATGAACACGGCCGAGAAGATCATCACGGTGTACATGATGACGCCGTAGGCCGCCACGCCGTCCTCGCCGATGAAGCGCAGAAGCTGCCAGTTGTATAGGATGCCCACGAGGCTCATGGCGATGTTGGTGACCATTTCCGACGAGCCGTTGGCGCAGGCCTTCCCGATGACGGGCCAGCGCAGATGCGGCCGCACGAAGTACAGGTGCGTCGAGCGCTTGCGGGCGAAGTAGACGAGTGGAATGCCGCCGCCGATGAGTTCACCGATGTTCGTGGCGAGCGCCGCGCCGGGAAGCCCCCAGCCGAACACGCCGACGAACAGGAAGTCCAGAAGGATGTTCGCCACGCCGGCCGCCACAATGACCAGAAAGCCGTACTTGGGCTTGCCCGCCGTGACGAAGAAGCTCTGGAAGGCGTACTGCAAGATGAAGAACGGCAGCGAGATCATCATCATGCGGCCGTAAAGCGCGGCGTCATGGTGCATCTGGCTTCCCGGCGTCGCGCCGAGCATGGTGGCCGTGGGCTCCATGAAGAACCAGCCGCCAAGGGAGAGCACCGAGCCCACGACGAAGGCGAAGATGATGAGCAACGAGAAATGGCGCCGCGCTCGGGGCCGGTCGCCCTCGCCCAAGGTCTTGGCCACAAGGGCACTGCCCCCGGTGCCGATCATCATGCCCACGGAGGCCAAAATCATGACGGCGGGGAAGATCAGGTTCACGGCGGCGAGCGCCGTTTTGCCGGCGTAGTTCGACACGAAGAACCCGTCCACGATGGTATAGCACGACGTGAAGATCATCATGGCGATAGTGGGCAGCGTGAACCGTATGAGGGCGCTGGTGGAAAAATGTTTGGACATATCGACTGACATGGGGAAACCTTTCGGGTAGTGCGGTAGTACGGGAGGGGGTGCCGGCGGGCGGGGCGCGGATCGGGCGTTTGGTGGGCCGCCCGCGATGGGGCCGGGTGCCGGCTAACGGAAGGAGAGGGCCGACAGTCGCCTGTCGAGCGCGTCTATGTAGCGCTTCATGGCGCTGGTAAGTTGGCGCTGCTCTTCATCGGTGAAGATTGCGACGGCTTCATGCTCGGCGGCCAGTACGGCTTTGATGTGGGCTTCGTACTGCTTTCTCCCGTAACCAGTCAGATAAACGCGTTGAGTGCGGGGCGTGTCTCCTCGCAGCTCGACTACGCCTTTGTCGATCATGCGCTTGATAGACGAGTGCACCGTTTGCTTCGAAGAGAATCCGAGCTCGCACAGCTGCTTCTGTGTGAGGCCATCTTCGTTGACGAGCGCGTACACGATATCGAAGGCGCAATCAGGGAGTCCCATGCGCCACGCGGTTTGGCGATACAACTCGTCAGCTTGGCGGTAGAAATCATCGATGGCGCGGATTGTCTCCACAATTCGGCTTTTCTCGTCGAGCGCGGTGTTTTCGTTGGATGCGATCTCGTCGGTGTTCATGGGCTTTCTGTACCTCAAAATGCGATTGGTCTGATTTCGGACTAACGAGTTCGCTAGTATAGTCCGAAATCAGACCAAAGCAAGGCCTTCACAAGGTTTCCAAGAGGTTTGGGGGCTAGAACTCGCGCTTCTCGTAGAGCTTGGCGGCGACGAAGGCGCTCGCCACGTAGATGAGGGCGACAGCGGCCACTAGGGCGGCGGCGAGGAAGAGGTAGTTGCTGCCGGTGTCGAGCCACTGCACAAGGTCGGCGAGCACGCCGGTGGGCTGGATGCCGCTGCCGAAGAAAGCGACGGCGAAGGCGACGACGAGAACCACGATCACCGGAACGATGCGGGCGGCCTTCGTCATCCCAAAGCGCGTGATGACGGGCATTGCTACTGCCATGGCGATGGCGACGACGGACACACCGCCTATCGTGGATCCCACGATCATTTCGGGAGTGTTTTCGGCCGGCGAGAGGCTCTCGGGCAACCATTCCGTCGGCAGAAGTCCCGCCAGGGCCGCAATTCCCAAGCCCAGCACGAGGGCCAGGGCCAAGGATCCTACTGTAAGGAGGGCGATGGAGGCATAGCGTCCGAACACTACCTGACGGCGAGTGAGGGGCAACGTGAGACGAAAGCGCTCCCAGTTGTTCTGCTCGTCGTAGGCAGCGAGGCTGAACAGACCCATGAAGGGAACCATGGCGGCAATGGCAGCCGCTGTGCCCACTGCGCCCATGACATATCCCATGAACAGGGCGATGATGGCGCAGATACCCAGTAGTTGCAGAAGGGCGCTCCGCAGGACGGCAAAGTCGGAAACGATCATGGCTTTCATCGGGATTCCCCTTTCAGAATGAGGGTCATGTAGTCTTCAATGGTGGCCTTGTCCACGGGGATATCGGGGAAGGCGCGGGCGAAGGCGAAACGGTCGGGGGCGAGCACGTCGCAGCCGTAGTCGTGGCGCAGGATGCGGGCCTCGCCGGGGGCGAAGAAGCCGGCATCCAAGATGGCGGTCACGTCGGCGGCGCGGCAGCGGGCCACGCCGGCCTCGTCGGTGATGGCATCCTTGGGGGCCGTAAACACGATGCGGCCGGCGTCCACGCAGACGACCTCGTCGGCGATCTTTTCCAAGTCGGAGGTGATATGGGTGGACATGAGGATGCCGCGATCGCCCTCGGCCATGAAGTCGCGCAGAAGGTCGAGCACCTCGTCGCGGGCGATGGGGTCGAGTCCGGCTGTGGCCTCGTCCAGCACGAGCAGCTCCGGGTTGTGCGAGAGCGCGAAGGCCAGCGTCAGTTTCATGCCCATGCCGCGCGACAACTCGCTTACCTTCTTTTTAGGGGCCAGGTTGAAGCGGTCGCACAGCGCGGCGAATTGGACGGCGTCCCATTCGCGGTAAGCTGCCCGCCCGATAGCGCCCACATCGCCCACGCGGCAGGTGTCGGGGAAGGCGCAGGTGTCCAGCACGACGCCGATGCGCGATTTGATGGTGTCCAGCTCGGGGCTGCTGCAGGCGATGGGCTGGCCGAACAGGCGCACGGCACCCTCGTCGGCGGCGATGATCCCCAAGGCCGCCTTGATGGTGGTGGTCTTGCCAGCGCCGTTCGATCCGATGAAGCCGACGACGCAGCCCGGTTCCACGGCCAGGCTCACGCCGGAAAGCTCGAAGTCATCGTAGCGCTTGCCCAGGTTGTCTATTTCCAAAAGGTAAGTCATGTCCGCTCCTCGTTCAGTTTTCTTCCAGCAGCACATCCAGCATGGCGTGCAGATCGGCGGCTTCTATGCCGGCGTTTTCCGCTTCGGCCACGGCGCGGGCGAGGTGTCCCTCCACCTGGCGCAGCCGCTCCTCGCGCAGAAGCTCCAGGTTGCCTCCGGCGACGAAGGAACCCTTGCCCTGCACGGTGTCGATGAAGCCGGCTTCTTCCAGTTCCGCATAGGCCCGCTTGGTGGTGATGACGCTGATGCGCAAGTCGTTCGCCAGGGCGCGGATGGAGGGAAGGGGGTCGCCCTCGGCCAGCTCTCCGGCCATGATGGCCGCCTTGATCTGACGCGTGATCTGCTCATAGATGGGCTCGCTGCTTCCGTTTGAAATGATGATGTCCAAGGTGCCTCTTTCGCAGACGGCGTATCGCGAGCCCCGGCAGCGCTCGTCTTCGCGACGAGCGCCCAAGGTGCGGCGATGTGCCGTCCTGGTTTCGGCCCTTGCCGCCCCAGCGTCCCGGGCGCGGTAAGAGCGTGAATAGTGTATATACCCTACATGCACAGTATATACACACCTATACACAGCCGTCAAGGCCGCCGGAAAAGATTTCCGTCGGTTGCGGTACAGATTTTTGAGTTGTTAGACATGAGAAGAGAGATGCAGAGCGCGACAGGAAGTTTAGTGTTTGGTTAGAATAATTGCGAACTGGTGTTTTACGACGAAGTGATTTTACGGCACGATGAATCCTGACAGTGTTTTGCAGGCGCATGCCTAACAACTCGAAAATCTTGTCTTCGTGCGCGAGCTTTCTTGTCTGAATGGGGGAATTGCAGGCTCGGGGTCGGCTCGGATCTGTCGGAAGATGGAAAGTGCGCTGCCTACGACCGCGACGCCGTGGCCCTTCGCCGTGATTTAGACGTGGAAGACGACTGGCCGTGGCGCTACGACACCTTGTCCTGTGGCCAGCAAAAGCGGCTGCAGGTAGCTTGCGCGCTCTGGCAGCGTCCCGATCTGCTTGCTATGGACGAGCCCACCAACCACGTTGATACCCCGACGCGTGAGGCAATCACGGCGGCTCTCGCGCCTTTCAAGGGCGTGGGCCTGCTGATTTCCCACGATCGCGCCCTGCTCGATGCCCTTTGCGTGCAGTGCCTGTTCATGGCAGAGGGTCGTCTGACGGCGCGGCCCGGCGGCTACAGCCGAGGACGCGGTCAGGAGGAGCTCGAACGGGGAACGGCCCTTCGTCAGCGCGAACGGGCGAGGCGCGAGAAAAAACGTCTCGCAGGGGAGGCCCAGCGCCGTCGGGAGGAGGCCTCGCGGGCGGCCGGCATGCGCAGCTGCCGCAACCTCGACCCGAAGGATCATGGCGGGAAGGCGCGCGTCAAGCTGGCCGTCTACACGGGAAAGGACGGCGTGGCCGGCAAGCTGAGTTCTCGCATGGAGGGGCGCTTAGCTCGCGCCGAGGAGACGTTGGCGTCGGTTAAGGTGGAAAAGCGCTACGACGGTGACTTATGGATGCGCGCCGAGCCGAGCGCGCGCAAGGTTCTCCACCGGCAGCCAGAGCTGGCGCTGGCCCTGGGAGAGCGTCGGCTTCTTGTGCCCCCGCTTTCCATTGGGAATACCGACCACATCGCCCTGATCGGCCCCAATGGCGCCGGCAAGAGCACCTTGGTGGGAGAGGTGGCACGACGGCTCGATCCATCCGTGCGGGCGCTCGCCATTCCGCAGGAGCCCACCGCCGAGCAGTGCCGCGGTGCGCTTTCTCGGTTAGCGACGCTCGATTCGCGCAGTCGCGGGCGGGTGCTGGCGGTGGCCGCGGCGCTCAACTCCGATCCCGATCGCTTGGTGGAAGGCGAGCAGACGAGCCCGGGCGAGATGCGCAAGCTCATGCTGGGCCTCGGGATACTCGACGCTCCGGAGCTCATCATCATGGACGAGCCCTCCAACTACCTGGACCTTCGTTCCGTCGAGGCCCTGGAGCGCCTTCTGGCCGCCTTTCCCGGCGCCTTGCTCCTCGTGTCCCACGATGCCGCCCTGCTTGAGGCGACGACGTCGATGTGTTGGGAGATTTCCGAGTCTTCTTCGGGAACCTCGGTTCTGACGGTAGGCTGGCGGTAGGGCGGCCGCGATGCGAACCCCGGAGAGTTGCGTCGCGCCGGAAGCCGCGAGGTGCGGGCGAGCTCTCTCGCTCCTCGCTGGCTTCGCCCCTTCTTTTCCGTTGACAGGGCGGTGCGGTTTCGCCATACTTTACCGTGGGTTTGGGGATGGAATCCAAGGAGGAAACCGTGGATAACATCCTAGGTTTATTTGAGAAACTGGAAAGTCAGTCGCTGGCGGTGCAGCCGAGCCGCTGCGTGGTGGTGCGCAACCGCAATGCCACCTGCCGCCGCTGCGCCGAGGCGTGCCCGACGGGCGCAATTCTCGTGGAAGGCAACGACTTGGCCGTGGCCCCCGAATGCTGCATCGGCTGTGGCACCTGCGCTACCGTATGCCCGACGGCGGCGCTGGAATCGAAGAAGCCTGACGACAAGGAGCTCCTGCGCGCGGCTGTGGCGGCCATGCAGGCCAACGACGGCGCGGCGGTCATCATGGACGCGGCCATGCAGGCGGCGGCCGAGGGCAAGTACGACCCGGCGAAGGTGGCCGTGGTGAAGAGCCTGGGCCGGGTGGACGAGAGCTTCATTGCCGTGCTCGCTGCGGGCGGGGCGACGTCTGTCGCGCTGGTGGCCGGGCCTGTGGAAGGGGAGACCGAGGATGCCGATGCCGGCGAAGGGACGACGGCAGAGGGTAATGCCGAAGCCACAGAGGCCGCGGAGACCGCCGGGACGGTGGGCGCTGCGCCTGACCGCGCGGCCCAACTGGTGCGCGATACCGCCGCGCTGCTGCTGGAAACCTGGGGCAGCGACGTGTCGGTGAAGCTCACGACCAAGCTGCCGCGCTCGGTGCGCCTCGCCGAACCCGCCGAGTTCGACACGGGCCGCCGCGGGTTCTTCTCATCCATGCGCGACGAGGCCCGCGCTGCGGCCGCCATCACCGCCGAGCACGTGGTGCGCGAGAAGCTGGGCGCCGATGAACCGGAAGAGCCCAAGTTCGCAAAAGTGACCGAGGACGGCACGCTGCCCCACTTCCTGCCCGAGCGTCGCGGCCGGCTGCTGTTGGCCCTCAGCAACATGGGCGAGCCGGACGACGTCATGATCGACACGCGGCTGTTCGGCCACGTCATCATCGATCCCGAGAAGTGCACGTCCTGCCAGATGTGCGCCACGTTCTGCCCCACGGAGGCCATCCACAAGTTCGGCGACGCCGCTACGGCCGCGGAGACCGGCAAGCCCTTCGGCATCGACCACTACACGGGCCGCTGCGTGCAGTGCCGCTGCTGCGAGGACATCTGCCCCACGGGCGCGCTGACCCTGTCCACCGACGTGTTCGCCGCCGACGTCACCAAGCGCGGCCGCTCCGAGCGCATCCCCATGAAGCCCCGCGCCCGCAAGGTGAACGACCCCAAGTCCATCGTGAACGCCATGAGCGCCCTGCTGAACGTGCCGAACGTGTACGAGCGGTAGAGGCGGTTTGCGTCGTCCCGACTGGCCGGGGAATTCGGCTGGCGGCCACTGCGGCTCCTACTCCCCGTAAGGGTTAGCGGCCTGCACCAAATCCAGCAGTTCTTGCTGGGAGTGGATGCCGAGCTTCTTGTAGATGTGCTGGCGGTGGGTGCTCACGGTGCTCTTTGAGATGAACAACTCGTCTTGGATGTAGGCGAGGTTGCGGCCCTTCGCGAACATGATCATGATCTCGCCCTCGCGTTCCGACAGGCCGTAGCGCTCGATGATGAGGCGGCACTTGTCCTGGAAGCGTTCGCGGCGCTCCAGGGGCAGGATGTCCATGGTCTCCATGAGTACGCGCTCGTTGAACACGGCCCCCATGGCCACGAACACCGCCAGCACCGCCACGAGCATGCAGGCGTATACGGTCGCAGGCGTAAGGCCGCCCACCAGTAGGGCGAAGCGGCCGAGCAGAAGCCCCGCCAGGGGACCTAGGGCCCAGCCGGCGCGGATGAGCGCGAAGGTACGCACCCGAGTGGCGGAGAAACGCTGGCAGAGGGCAGCGGTCATGATCCACATGAACAGGCCGAAGCACGAGTTGGCCGCCTGGTTCACGGCATAGGGGACGATGCTCGTCAGGGACGCCCAAAGAAGCGGCGCCGGCCCCAGCAAGACGCCCACCATGAGAAACAGCGTGATGCCGCCGTAGCACAGCCGCGGCATGGAGAGGGTCTTCACGCTCATCATGGCCAGGGCGATGAGGATAGCGCCGATGACCACCGCCGCCCCAGTCAGCGCCTGCACGAGGGCGTAGGCAGCCCCTCCGGCGCTCGCGATGTCCATTTGTATGTAGAGGGTGCGCATGAGCTCGTGGGCGAAGCCGACGAGGGCCACGCAGAGCACGATGCGGAAGACGAGGCGCGAGACCTGGCGATGCTCGTCGGCGTCGGTGAGGGGGTGCTGGTCGGCCAGCTCGATGACGCTGATCTGCGCCGCCTCGCGGATACGGCGGATGGCAGCCCACAGGGCAACAGCCGCGCCGACGGGCAACAGGGCGGTGAAGGCCAAGGCCGGCGGAGGCGAGAGCACGAGCGAGAAGCTGAACAGAAGCGGCGAGGCGATCTGCCCGATGGCGACGGCCGCTGTGGCCTCGCGCAGCGATACGCGGGAGAGCGCCATGCCGAAGTACATGAGGAAAAGCGCCGAGGCCACCCCCGACAGCACCCCGGTGCCGGCAACGAAGAGCGAGCCCTCCGGGGATGGAAGACCGCCGAGGGGCATGGCCAACGTCGCGAGCACGGTGCACGCCGCCGAGACCCAGAAAGTGCCCCTGCGGGCGAGCAGGCGTCCTGCGCCGTGCTCGAAGTAGCCGACGAGCAACAGCGTGAGGGAAAGCACCGTGATGGAAACCAGGTACACCGCGTCTAAGACAGACTCGCCGTGATCCGCGAAGGCGAAGATGCCCACGCTTTGGAACGCCCCCATGACCCAGGTGCCATTGAGCGCGAGTGCGCATCCCAGAAGCGCGATGATGACGGGCGACGAAGCAGTGAAACGCGTTCCCATGGATTTCCCCCTAACCTCCCATCTATTGTAAACGCTCCGGCGCGTCTGCGGAGAAAATGACCCGCTGTCAATAAGGAAGCGAAGAAATCCCAGGTCAAACCTATCGTGCTACCAGCATGATTTTCTCATTTGTTGCATTTTCGCCAAAAACGCGCTCCCAGCCCGATGGTGCGGCCGGGGCGGGCGCGGTAGGGTCGTGCAGTGTCTGATGAAGGGTCAGACTCATTCGAGAGGAGGAGAACCATGGCTTCATTGACCATGACGCGCCGCACCTTCGCGAAAGTGGCGGCGGCCACGGCGGCGGCCGCGGGCCTGGGCGCCGGCGCGACCGGCACGGCCCTCGCCGAGACCGACGCCGGCCCCGAGAAGGGCAACGAGGTCAAGCGCATCCGTTCCGCCTGCCGCGGCTGCGGCAAGATGGAATGCGGTGTGTGGGTGACGGTGCAGGACGGTCGCGTCATCAAGAGCGAGGGCGACGAGAGCGCCTTCCAGTCGGCGGGCAACCACTGCGCCAAGGGCCAGGCGTCACTGCAGGCGGCCTACCACCCCGACCGGCTCCGCTATCCGCTGAAGCGCACCACCCCGAAGGGCGAAGACCCCCAGTGGCAGCGCATCAGCTGGGACGAGGCCTACAAGACCACGGTGGACGCCATCCATGCCAACCAGGACAAGTACGGCAAGGAAACCTGCATCTTTATGGGCGGCACGTCGCGTATTTGGTCCATGGCCCCCTACGGCGCCTTCAAGCAGCTGTTCGGCAGCCCCAACGGCATTCAGGCCAACGAGATTTGCAAGGGGCCGCGCTTCTACGCCACGGCCATCGACGCCTCCAACGCCTACAGCTGGATGGAAGTGGTGGGCCGCCCGCGCGTGTTCGTGCAGTGGGGCGGCGCTTCCGAGCTCTCCAACTACGACGACAGCTGCCGTACCACGGTGGACGTGGCCACCCGCGCCGACAAGCACATCATCGTGGACCCGCGCCAGACGAACCTCGGCAAGGAGGCGGACATCTGGGTGAACCTGCGACCCGGCACCGACGGCGCCGTGGCCAACTGCTGGGCCCAGGTCATCATCGAGAACGAGCTGTACGACGATCTGTACGTGCGCAAGTGGATGAACGCTCCCATGCTGGTGGTGCAGGAGGAGAGCTTCAAGCCCACGCCCACGAGCTCCGCCCAGCAGTCGGCGAACATCGTCACGCGCATTCTGAAGGAATCCGACCTGAAAGAGGGCGGCTCCGACGGCCGCTTCATGGTCATCAACGAGAAGAACGGCGAGCTGTCCTGGTACGACGCCACGGCTGCCAACCCCGGCTGGGAAGGGGAGGACTGGAAGCCGGCCACGGAAGGTCGCGAGGCGAATCAGCCCGGCCTGGACGCCACGGGTCAGACCCAGGGCTTCGTGCTGGACTACGTGCCCTTCCCTGACGGTCTCTGGCCGGCGCTGCACACGGAAGAGGGCGGCCGCGAGGTGACGCTCAAGGACGGCACCAAGGTGCACGTGCGCACGGTGTGGGAGCACTACATCGACTTCCTCGCCGACTACACCCCGGAGAAGGCCAGCGAGATCACCGGCGTTGACCCGGAGGTGCTGAAGGAAGCGGCCATCACCTATGCCACGCGCGTGGACCCCTCCACGGGCTACGGCAACGGCGGCATCCAGTACATGCTGGCCCCCGAGCATGCCTGCAACTCCGTGCAGAACCAGCGCGCCTGCGACCTCGTGTGCGGCATTACCGGCAACATGGATATTCCCGGCGGCATGCGCGGCTCCACCCCCGGCTGGCCCTTCTTCGACCTGGGCATGTGCAATCCCGATTCCCCGGAAATCCCGCCCTACGATTCCAGCAAGATCCTGGGCTCCATCGAGTTTCCCATGATCGGGTCGGATCGCGGCCCCGGTTGGGCCGACGCCACGAGCATCTACGACGCCATCGAGACCGGCACCCCCTACAACGTCACCTGCGGCATCGGCCAGACCGGCGACTTCATGAACCAGTCGAACTCCATCAACGCCGCCGAGCAGCTGAAGAAGCTCGATTTCTGGTGCTCCATCGATCTGTGGCACACCCCCTGCGTGGACATGATCGCCGACATCGCCATGCCCGCCGCCCACTGGATGGAGCTGGACTGCATCCGCAAGTCCCAGGGCTCTTCCGGCGCCTTCGGCGCCACGGTGAAGGCCATCGACCCGCCCGGCGAGGCCAAAAACGACTTGGAGATCGTCGTGGGCCTGTACCAGGCCGCCGGCGTGCCCTACTTCGACGAGGCCAAGCACGGCGCGAAGTGGTTCACCGGCGACGAGGCCGTGAAGCACTGCAACGAGGTGGGCCTGGCCGGCTTCCGCATTCCCGATTGGGACGATTACAAAGCGGAGTTCCAGAAGAACGGCTGGTTCGATTCCAAGGTCGAGAAGCCCGAGGCCTGGGGCACCTACCGTCGCTACCAGGTGGGCACCAACGCCGTGAACGGCGACTTCCCGCCGCTGCCCCCCGAGGCCCAGCACCAGGGCTGGAACACCACCACCCACAAGCAGGAGATCTGGTCGCTGCTTTTGGAGTCGTGGCTTGTGAACGGCGCCGGCAATGACGGCGTGCGCCCGAATTTGCCCTACTCCGACACCGAGCAGTTCTCCGACAAGGAGATGTTTCCCCTGTTCGTGGAGGCGCCTCACGGGCCGGTGGCCGACCCCGACCTGTTCGCCGACGAGAACTCCTTCCTCATGACCACGGGACGCCGCCAGGGCACCTACTTCCATTCCGAGCACCGGCAGCTGCCCTGGTGCCGCGAGCTGTGGCCCGTGCCGCGCCTGGAGATGAACCCGGTGGACGCCGAGCGCATCGGCGTGACCCAGGGCGACTGGGTGTGGATCGAGACCGACCAGCACAAGATCCGCGAAGTGGTGGACCTGTACTACGGCATCGAGCCCGGCGTGGTGAACGCCGAGCACCAGTGGTGGTACCCGGAGCTGAAGCAGCCCGACCATGGCTTCATGCTGTCCGGCGTGAACTGCCTCATCGACCGCCATGCCCAGGACCGCATCTGCGGCTCGTCCAACTTGCGCGCCTACGGCGTGAAGGTGTACAAGGCCACGCCCGAGAACTCGCCCTTCGGCAACCCCGTGCCCTGCGGCGACGACGGCACGGAGATCATCCATACCTGCGACGACCCGCGCCTGAAGGAGTGGCTGCCCGACTACGCTTCCGAAAGGGGTGAGGCATAATGACCCAGTACGCGATTCTCACGGATGTGAACAAGTGCGTGGGCTGTTTGGCCTGTTCCATCTCGTGCAAGGTAACCAACGACGTGCCGGTGGGCTCCTACTGGAACAAGGTGCTGCGCATCGGCCCGAACCCGCGCCAGGAAGGCGGCCAGTGGCCCGACGTGTACACGTACTTCCTCACCATGCAGTGCCAGCACTGCGAAGATCCGGAATGCGTGAAGGTGTGCCCCACGGGCGCCTCCCATAAGCTGGCCGACGGCACGGTGCAGGTGGACAAGGAGAAGTGCATCGGCTGCCAGTTCTGCGCCATGAGCTGCCCCTACGGTGTGCGCTACCTGAACGAGACCGAACGTGTGGTGGAGAAGTGCACCCTGTGCGAGCAGAAGATCGCCCAGGACGAGCTGCCCCAGTGCGTGGCCCAGTGCGGCGGCCGGGCGCGGTTCTTCGGCGATTTGGAGCAGGGGCTCGAGAGCTTCGTGGCCCCGGGGGCGCCGGTGAAAAGCGGCGACAAGTCCTACGATGGCTGCGCGGCGGCTCGGGTGACCCTGGGCGAGTGCACCGGCGAGGGCCCGGAATACCCGGTGAAGCCCTACACCGATGCCGAGATCCACCATCTGCCCGACGTGGGCAACAAGCCCAGCTTCGTGTACATCCTGCGCCGCGAGACCTGGCAGGGCGGCGAGTAGCATCGCTTCGGCAGGGCGTCTTGCCTCCCAGGGCGCCCTGCTCTTCTGCCGATTTTCCGGGGGAACCTAGGAGAGAGGATTTTGATTATGGAACTGCAATGGCCTTTGATTCTGTTCACTACCCTGGTGGCCTGGTCGGCCGGCGTGTTCGGCACCCAGGCAGTGCTGGCCCTGCGCGGTGAGGCCCCCAAGGCCCAGCTGTCCTGCTGGATCACCGCGGCCGTGCTGCTGGCGGCCGGCGGCATCGCGGTGTTCTTCCATCTGGAGCACTTCGAACGCATCTTCAACGGCTTCGGACATTTGACCAGCGGCATCACCCAGGAGCTCATCGCCATCGTGGTGCTGGCCGTGGCGGCCATCGTGTACCTGGTGTACCTGCGCCGCGACGAGGGGAAGGTGCCGGCGTGGCTGGCTGTGCTCTCCATCGCGCTGGCGGCCGTGCTCGTGGTGGTGATGGCCCACTCCTACATGATGAGCGCCCGTCCCGCGTGGGACTCGGTGCTGTGGATCTTCTACGTGCTCGGCAACGCCTGTGTGCTGGGGCCGGCCACGGTGGCCCTCGTGTGCGCCATCGTGAAGGAGCCGGTGCGGCTGGCGGCCACGGTGGCCCTGATCGGCGCGGCCGTGAACGCGGTGACCACCATCGTCTATGCCGTGACGCTCCAGTTTTTGGAGGGCTCGTTCACTACGGTGGGCTACTATTCCGACCCCACCATGCCCACCGCGCCTTTGGTGGACGTGACGGCCGTGGGCAATGTGTTCACCGGTGAGCTGGCGCCGCTCATGTGGATCGGCGTCATCCTGGTGGGCGCCGTGGTGCCCCTCATCGCGGCCCTGCTGGAGAAGCGCTCCGGTGCCACCCCGGCCGCCGACGGCACCGCCGTGGCCTCCCGGGCCGAGCTGTGGATGGCCGTGGCCGTGATCGCCGCCGTCATCGGCGCCATCTGCATGCGCGTCGTCTTCTACGAGCTGGGCGCCAGCGTGTTCATGCTGTACTAGGCTCGATTTTTCTCAGGGCCATCCTGAGACAACGAAAGCCCCCGATGAGGGCGGGTTCGCATCCCCAAACCCCTTGCAAACGCGAACCGCCCCCACCGGGGGCTTTCTGC
>OLOI01001257.1_pt1 | contig 22380 bp, 15 predicted proteins | sample 1672131 | NCBI WGS metagenome assembly OLOI01 (sample SAMEA3136651, study PRJEB25190) | human gut metagenome
TTGCACAACCTGCGCTTATCAGAATAAATCCCAATCTGCTGCCCAACTGTTCTCTTTTCATTATTATCTCTCCTCAATATTCAATTTCTTATCAGGAATTTGTTTACATAAATATTGTACAAAAATTTTTATTGGATTTCAAGTATTTTATAAAAGCAAGAAAAAACTCGATAAACAGATTTATTTTAAGACCATATTATTGACTTTTAATTAAATATGAACTATGTTTATTAAAAAGGTGTGGGTTAATAATGAAATCAAAACATTGTCTAAACGATATTATGACAATACTTGTTATCGCAATTATGGTTGGTGCATCAGAAGTGCTTGGGGAAAAAGAGATAATTTTTCCTGAAATCACAGCAATAGCCATAGGACTTTTTATAGCGCCACACAGAAGCTGGCAGGTAAACAAAGCAAGAATACTTATTTTAATAAGCATTTGTTCGGTACTCGGACTAATGATTTCACTTTTTGTACCTCTCCCCTTATGGCTTAAAATGTCGATCGCATTTATTATATGCCAGTTTATTTTTATCTTTTCAAAAACAAGCTTTGCACCAATGATTTCAGCAGCTATACTGCCTGTTATGCTTGGAACAAAGAGTATAATTTATCCTGTTGCAGCAATTACGCTTACTGCTTTGATTTTACTTTGCAGTTTTCTTCTTGAAAAATTAAAATTCAAAGAAAATGAAACATATATTCCTCAGCCACTACCGGAAAAGAAAGATTATTATGACCTTATTTTAAGAACTTTGGTCGCAGGTATCTGTATTGCACTTGCAATAAATTTAAATTTTGATTTTGCGGTTGCTCCGCCTGTTCTGGTTGCATTTACCGAATTCACACGACGCAACTGCAAAGCAAGACAAAAACCGATAAAAACAGTTTTACTTATATTGTTATGTGCATTCGTAGGTGCTGTATGTCGGTATTTTTGCACCGTACAACTTAGATTGCCTCTGACATTTTCTGCTGTAACGGCAACAATTATAATGCTTGCAATACTTCATCTTTTTAAAATGTATCTGCCTCCTGCCGGTGCATTAACAACCCTTGCTATGCTTATACCGCAGGAAAAGCTGTTTTTGTACCCTATTGAAATTCTTGCAGGGGTAAGCGTATTTATGGGACTTGCATTGCTCATTTTCAGGAATAAAACAAAACTTATGAACAAACATAATAATCTCAAAACAGAATAACATTGCATAAAAACGACAGGCAAAACAAAAAATTGTCTGTCGTTTTTATAGGAAAATGTTCGGACAGTTATATGCCAACAACTAACGGAAATATCGTTATATCATTCACTTTATGAATATATTTATATTGGTTAATGCTAATCAACTATCCGATATGAAAAAATTTCATACACTTTTTAATGCACTATGCACAAAGTTTTGTCAAATTTACAAGATTTATAGTATTTTGTGAAAATAAATGTTATAATAGGTTTGTTATAATATTTAAAATGAAGATAGTATAACTTTGGCAGGATGCTTTCTCGTCTGCTGATAAGCAGAAATGTTTTATAATCGGCAAAATTACAATTTATTGCTGGTTATTAATTGTATAAAAGCAGCTTGCCGTATTTAAAAGGGGTTATGCCCCTTAGCTGAAACAGTCCCGGTTAAAGGAGTTAGAGATTGTGAAAACTGAAGAAATGAAAAAACTGGATGAAATTATGCAGGCACATAATTTCAGTCCGAATCTTGTAATCGCCATAATGCAGGATATTCAGAAAGAATACCACTATCTGCCTGAAGAGCATTTGAAATACATTGCTAAAAAGCTGAATATTCCTGAAGCTAAAATTTATGGTGTAGCTACATTCTATGAGAATTTTTCTCTTGATGCAAAGGGCAAGTACATAATAAAAATCTGTGACGGTACTGCCTGTCACGTACGGAAAAGTGTCCCAGTGCTTGAAGAATTCCGCAAAATTTTAGGTGTTACGGCAGAAAAGCCTACCACTGATGATATGATGTTTACTGTTGAAACCGTTTCATGTCTTGGTGCGTGCGGACTTGCTCCTGCCTGTACTGTAAATGATGAGGTTCACCCTGCAATGAATCCGGAAAAGGCAAGAGAATTAATTAAACAGCTTAAGGAGGAATCTGCATCATGATGAAAATTCGCACCAGACAAGAGCTTGATCAAAAGCAAAGGGAATACTTAAAATCACTTCAGAATCAGAAAAAGCAAATTCTTGTTTGCGGAGGAACAGGCTGTGTTGCAGGCGGCTCTCTTAAAATCTTCGCCAAATTGAATGAAATTATGCTTGAAAAGGGCATAAACTGCGTTGTCAAGCTTGAAAAAGAACCCGAACACGATTCTGTCGGCATCAAGAAAAGCGGATGTCACGGTTTTTGTGAAAAAGGACCTTTGCTCAGAATTGAACCGGGCGGAATTCTGTATACAAAAGTTAAGGTTGAGGATTGCGAAGAGATTGTAGAAAAGACAATCATCGGAAATGAGATAGTTGAAAGACTTGTTTACCATGATCCAAACGGTACCGCATACCCAAAACAGGATGACATTCCATTCTATAAAAAACAAACAAGAATTGCACTTGAACACTGCGGTAAAATCAACGCAGAATCAATCGTAGAATACATTGCCGAGGGCGGCTATCAGGCTGTTGCAAAGGCTTTGTTTGATATGACTCCCGAGGAAATAATTGAAGAAATTACCGAATCATCCTTAAGGGGACGAGGCGGCGGCGGATTCCCCACCGGCAGAAAATGGGCATCCGTTCTTAAACAGACTGAAGAAGAAAAATATGTTGTCTGCAACGGTGATGAGGGTGATCCCGGCGCATTTATGGACCGTTCAATGATGGAGGGCGACCCTCACAAAGTTATTGAGGGTATGATAATTGCAGGTATTGCAACTAAGGCTCATCACGGCTACATTTATGTTCGTGCTGAATATCCGCTTGCTGTTGAAAGACTAAGTATAGCAATCAGCAAAGCAACGGCACGAGGCTTGCTTGGTAAAAACATACTTAATTCCGGCTTTGACTTTGACATAAAAATAAGCCAGGGTGCCGGCGCATTTGTATGCGGTGAGGGTTCTGCTCTTACCACGTCAATTGAGGGTAACAGAGGTATGCCGAGAGTTAAACCGCCAAGAACCGTTGAACACGGCTTGTTTAATAAACCTACTGTACTGAATAATGTTGAAACTTTCTGCAATGTACCTCCTATTATTAACAAGGGTGCAAAATGGTACAAGCAGTACGGCCCTGAAAATAACCACGGCACAAAAGCATTTGCATTGACAGGTAATGTTGTCAATACAGGTCTTATCGAAGTTCCGATGGGTACAAAGCTGCGAGAAGTTATTTTTGATATTGGCGGCGGAGTTAAAGACGGCGAATTCAAGGGTGTTCAGATTGGCGGACCAAGCGGCGGCTGTCTTTGCATCAGCGCAACCGAAAATCACCTTGATTTGAATATGGACTTTGACAGTCTGAAAAAAGTCGGAGCAATGATTGGCTCAGGCGGACTTGTTGTTATGAATGACCATAACTGTATGGTTGAGGTTGCCAGATTCTTTATGCAGTTCACGCAGAATGAAAGCTGCGGAAAATGCGTACCCTGCCGTGAAGGAACAAAAAGAATGCTTGAGCTACTCACAGATATTACAGAAGGCAGAGGTACCCTTGAGCACATATCAATGCTTGAGGAGCTTGCCGATACAATTTCCAATACTGCACTTTGCGGACTCGGAAAAACTGCGGCATCCCCTGTTGTTTCAACACTTAAATATTTCAGAGATGAATATATAGCCCATGTTGTTGACCACAAATGTCCGGCAGGTCAGTGCAAGGCTCTCGTAAATCTTGTTATTGATCCCGACAAATGCCGAGGCTGTACAAAATGTGCAAGAATGTGCCCGGTCAATGCTATTACAGGCGAAATTAAGAAACCCCACACCATTGATACTCAAAAATGCATCAAATGCGGCACTTGTATGGACGGCTGTAAATTCGGCGCTATATCTTATGAATAAGGAGGAACAACAATGCCAAAGCATATGATTATTGACGGTATTCGTGTAGAATTTACCGATGAAAGAAATATACTTCAGGTAATCAGAAAGGCCGGTATACATCTTCCTACCTTCTGTTACTATTCAGATTTATCAATTTACGGTGCATGCCGTATGTGTGTTGTTGAGGATGACAGAGGCAGAATTATGGCTGCGTGCTCCACTCTTCCCTATGACAAGATGGTTATCAGAACCAACACATCACGTTTGCACGATTACCGCAAAATGATTTTGGAACTGCTGCTTTCTTCACACTGTCGTGACTGTACAACCTGTAAGAAAAGCGGAAAATGCCGTCTGCAAATGTTAGCTGCAAGATTCGGTCTGACAAAAGTAAGATTTAAAGACACACGAGAATTTATTCCGATCGATAATTCGTCATATTCAATAGTGCGTGACCCTATGAAATGTATTCTCTGCGGCGACTGCGTAAGAATGTGCAACGAGGTTCAGCATGTAGGCGCTATAGACTTTGCAAACCGTGGTGCAGATATGATTGTAACACCTGCTTTCGGCAAAAATATTGCTGAAACAGACTGCGTAAACTGCGGTCAATGTGCCGCTGTATGCCCGACAGGCGCAATTACAATTAAGAGCGATTTAAAGAATGTCTGGAAGGCATTGTACGATGCAAATACAAGAACTGTCGTTCAGGTAGCACCTGCCGTAAGAGTTGCTCTCGGTGAAGAATTCGGATTAAATCCGGGTGATGATTCAATAGGAAAAATATTTACTGCACTCAGAATGTGCGGATTTGATACAGTGTTTGACACTTCATTTGCTGCTGATTTGACGATTATTGAAGAAGCTCAGGAACTTGTTGATAAAATTAACAGAGGCGACACTGAAATGCCGTTGTTTACATCCTGTTGCCCCGGCTGGGTAAGATTTGTTGAAACAAAGCATCCCGACCTTATGAAATATGTATCAACCTGCAAATCACCTATGCAGATGTTCGGTGCTGTAATTAAGGATTACTATAAAAAAGCAGATGAAGAAACCAATCAGAAAACTGTTTCTATTGCTGTTATGCCTTGTACTGCTAAAAAATACGAGGCTGCAAGAGATGAATTCAAAACCAACGGTGTACCCGATGTTGACTATGTAATCACAACGCAGGAGCTTGCGACAATGATTACCGAGCTTGGTATTCAATTCAACGAAATTGAACCCTCTGCCCCTGATATGCCGTTCAGCATAAGCTCAGGCGCAGGTATGATTTTTGGTGTAACAGGCGGTGTTGCTGAGGCTGCATTAAGAAGAGTTGCAAATAATACAACAAGTGCTCTTAAAGAAATTGAGTATTGCGGAGTAAGAGGTCTCGAGGGCGTTAAGGCGGCTTACATTACCCTTGGTGATACTGCATTAAGAGTGGCTGTTGTTTCAGGTCTTGGAAATGCCGACGCATTGATTGAAAAAATCAAAAGCGGTGAAGAACATTTTGATTTTGTTGAGGTTATGGCTTGTCCGATGGGATGCATAGGCGGAGCAGGTCAACCATTCTCCTATGTTGACGGCAAAAAAGAAAGAGCCAAAGGTCTGTATACTACAGACAAATCTGCTATGATTAAACGGTCAAATGAAAACCCTGTTGCCAACGACCTCTATTCAATAGGTCTTTTAAAAGACAGAGCACACGAGTTGCTCCATGTTCATTATAAAACCTGCGAATAAAGGCTTTTTAGATTATATCAGCAACAAGAACCCGCTATAATTAATACAACAATACAAAATTGTATTACTAAAAAATGCTCACGGACAATAAAGTCTGTGAGCATTTTTATCAGAAATCATATAATTTTTTACTGTATATTATGAGTAACTATAATGTTTTTAATCTGCAAAAATAATTCTAAACTGCACTTCAAAATTATTTGTTGATATATTTTCGTTTTGCAAAAATATCATTATTTACTCTCCATTCACCATTATCAAGAACAGTTATATTTTGCCAGTGGAAAGTGTTATCAGTAATTTCCTTAAATACCCATTTGGCTTTTTCATTTTCAAGAATTGTTCCCACAAGCATATTGTTTTCTTTTGTAAATGTAAGACGTGTCATATATCCAAAGGTGGTATAAACCATATCATAGCACTTACTGTTTTTATTGAACATTCGGATTGCAACTCCGTATTCGCCGTCAGGCTGTGGATTGGATATTCGTGTTGCTCTGGACGGACAAATGAACAAATCTTCAATTCCTGTTCCATTAAGAACTCTCCTGAAAATCCATTCACCCTTAATATGACGATGCACAGGCTTATCATAACTGTCATAGTAATCCAAGTCCCAGTCACCAATAAGAGGTGCAAACCAATCGTATTCCTCGGGTATTGTATCAGTGCTGTCACTTACAAGTGCTTCAAAAAATGAGTCCATTGCTATCTCTCCTTTAATTTTATTAAAAAGATAATAGCATATCTATTGCGACAACTGTATGTCGTAATTAGATAAAAATTTTTTCGCCGTTTCGCACAAATTATTTTTATAGCTTTGCGGTGATACTATCTTTATCTTATCACCAAAACTTAAAAGTAAAGCCTTCCACAATCGCTCTTTTTCAGGTACATCAATAAAAATACGATATTCTTCATCGGTGATTTTTTCAATAGGACAATCAGGAAAATACTCCTTCATCAACCCTATATTCTCAGGTTTGAATCGTACATCAATATGTATGCAGATCTTATAATACTCCTGCTCACATTTATCCATAAGCAATCTTACATCTCCGTGATTTAAGGTTGATTTTTTATTATCAACAGTTAAGTCCGAAATTCTTGCAACCTTAAATGTTATGTAGGACTGTTTTTGAGGAGAATAAGCAAATAAGTACCATGCATACCACTTATAATGAATAGCAAGTGGCTCGATGTATTTGCTTGACACACCACCGTTTGCGTTTCTGTATGTAAATGAAACATAATTTCTATTGCTTATAGCTTTTTCAAGAACTGAATTAATATTCTGAACTTCAGAATTCTCTTTTGATACGCTGAAATCCCAGAATATGCGTTTTTCTTTGTCATCAATCAAAGCATTGTATTTTTCGATTAACTTATTCAGTGTTTCGTTAGTGTATGAAGTCGCAAGAGTTTCCAATGCACCCTTAATCATCTGCTGTTCATCATCACGAATTTCATAATTTCTAATCTTGTATTCAGGCAGGATTGAGTAACCTCCCTGCTTTCCGAGATTTGCGTAAACAGGTATACCGATTGATGAAATAGTTATCATATCACGCTGTATTGTCCTGAGTGATACATTAAAACGCTCTGCAAAATATTTTGCAGGCACATTGTCATGATTCAACAGATATATTATTATTTCAAGAATTCTGTCTGTCTTCATTTTATTATATTTCCGTTTCAATATTATTCTTGCCTGAATTATATCATACAAAATAACATAGTTCAATTAAACCTTCAATTAAACAGTATATACATATTTTATTTTTTATTTGACTTTTCACCATTTCTTTGATATAATGTGTGTTGGTAGAAATGGTAGTTTTGTTTCTGTCCATGTGGATTAAGCTGAACAGTAAATTTTTAATTGAAAGTAAGCTCCACCTCGGTAGCTCCACCGTGTAAAAATTTAGGAGTAATAAAAATAGTATGCAGGTATGGCGGAATTGGCAGACGCGTATGGTTCAGGTCCATATGAATGCAAATTCATGCAGGTTCAAGTCCTGTTACCTGCACCATAACATTTTTAAAGGTAAAGGCTCAGTAAGTTTCGATATTTACTGAGCTTTTACTATATTAAAATCGCATACCATAGCTAACATAAAACAATCCGAACCTATCTTCTATCAAGGAAAGGTTCGGATTAGTTTTTTCTAAAAAACGAATTATTTTTTAATAAAGCGTATTTCCGTATGTGCATTGCATTTATTGCATAGAATCAAAACAAACAATGAAATTAATAATAAAATGAAAGAAATGGCAGCAGATACAAATATCATATCGCCGGTCGAAATATTATTTTCATCATCCGTCACGGAAGCGTTTGCATTATCGGTAACAGTCTGCGTTGTTTCAATTGTACCGTTTTCAATATGTGCGACAACCTCCGTGTTTCCGTCTGTATGTGCTGCAAAAGCAGTCATTGAAGTCATAAAAACTATTGAACACACCGCAACAAACAGCAGGCAGAAAGCCTTAATTATTTTAATCCTTTTCATAGCAGATTAAAATCATACAAAAGATTATTCACCGGTAAGCGTTGTCAAATCGCTATGGAATGTCATAGTTCCGCTGTAATCACCTGCAATTTCATCAAGATTCTGTGCGTATAGTTGTTTCTGATTGAGAGCAAGTGTAACATCCTGCTTTGAGCCTTCAGCAGATGCAGCAAAACTGCAAAGATGATAGCCATATTCACCTATATCGCCGCTTTGATTCATAGGTATGAACTCTTCACGGTTAGTATCATCAACTACACGCTCAAAAGCATCATATGAAATTGTAAACGGATTTTCTACATCCTTTTGCTTAATATAGAACTGCCCGTCAGCTGCCGCACTGTCCTTTACATAAACAGAAACTGCGCCTTTTTCAAAGTTGAGCTGAGTAGCCACAACTATAAATCCGATATACTTATAGCTGTCTGTTTCAGTTTCAGGCTGTGTAAGTGTTCCGAAATCCACCTTATCGGGAATTGTGATTACATAACTTACATCGCCCGGACCTGCACCTTCAATTCTGGCTGTAATCTCTGTTGAGCCGTCAGGATTTTCATTAGTGAGAGTTGCGGCAGAAGCTGATACAACTGCTGTTGTGCCAAGTACTCCTGCAAGCAAAGCTGCAATGATTTTTTTAGTTTTCATTATAAACATCCTTTCAAAATAAAAATTTATCTATAAGAATACCTTATGTTTTGGTATTACTTAACTATTAGTGTAAATTCCGATTCGGCGGAATTCAGAGGAGTATGATTCTCATCAAGGGTAACACATTCATAAAAAACCATTGCGGTGTATTCTCCCTTTTCGAGTGTTTCCGAAAGAGGAACCTCAGTAAGTCCGCATCCCGGTTCGAGCAGTTCGGATTTATAAAGTATCGTACCGTCGTCAAGCTTTAATGTTGCATAAAATCCGCACTCGTTTGATTTAGGATTTCCGATACTTATATGCAAGCTTGTATCTCCTGCTTTCATTTCAGCGGTGCTGTAACCCGGAATCTGAGTACCTGCACTCTGCGGTGTAGTTTTATCCTTATTTCCTACATCCCAGTCGGAGGAAATTTTTCCGACAACACCGTCTGAAACCGAAGGTTGCTCGGCGAAGAAGTTGTTGTATACAACAACTCCGCCTACAACCAAAGCCGCAATAATCAGTATTACTATTATGATAATTAAAAGTTTTTTCTTTGACTTATTCAAAATTATTCCTTCTCTTAATGACAATCACAAATGCCGAAGCAAACATTACAATCAACAATACCGAACAGCAAACAGTTGAACCTGTTTGAATCGGTGTATTATCATTTGATGTGTTAATCACTGCTTTATCGGTACTTGTATTGTCAGATATATTTTTGTTTGTACTTGTTCTGTCTACAACAGCAAACGACATAGGATGTGATACTGTAAATACCGCAATTCCGTTTTCAACAGAATCAGGCTTATAATAATTAATCTGACCGTCTGTATCTATTTCCGCAAACTCGACATTATTTCCACTGACGGGTACAGAGATTTTGTAGTCGCCCTGACACCAGAGTTCATCAGGAATGTAATTGCCGTCATTATCGGTAAGGCTCACGGAATACACACCCGATACACTTGTTTTGTCAAGTGCAGAAGTAATTGCAATGTATTCTTCATCTTTTTCGTTGCAAACATTATATTGTATGTTCAAAGCCTCATGCATACTGCCCTCAATAGTTATACCATTTCCGGCAGATATAACGTTGTACATAAAGAAATTACTTTTGATAGTCGGATTTCCTTTATTAAACTTTGCCTTACGAACCCAAGTGACTGTATCATCACTCACGGAATTAAGTTCATTTACAAAATCGTCACTTTGGAAATCGGAATTTTTTGCCTTTGCCTTATTTGTTTCATCAGGCTTAGTCAATGAATCTGTTCCAACTGCATTAAGATTGTTCACAGTGGTGTAAAAAACATTTTTAACTGTGGGATTTTCCGCTCCGTCATATCCGTTTATACCTGCAATCGAACCCGTTGTTTTTTCAGAGTTGCCGCTGACCGTTCCCGAATTGTAAGAGCTTTCAATTATTCCACAGTTTCTGCCGACAAGTCCGCCCGATACAGAGCTTGACGATGCACCTATCTTTACGCTGTTGGCACAGCCATATATTTTTCCATTATTCTCAGCTGCAATACCTCCGCACTGAGCACCTGTCACAACAGCAGCGTTGCGAGAGCCTGTAATCAAGCCGTTGTTCTCGCCTGCAATACCGCCGCTCAGTTCGCCCTTGATGCTTGAATTAAGAGCAACTGCGTCAATAGTTATATCGCTGTTGATATGTACAATTCCTGAGGTCAGATTAATGCCGCTGATGCAATGGTCTATTGTACCATTATTGATTGCAGCAATTCCGCCGGATGTATCTGAAGAAGCCTTAAAGTCGCAGTCATATACAAACAAATCCTGGACCTTTCCCTTTTCACCTATTATCTCAAAGAGTCCGCCGTATTTCGGTGAATTTACATTAAATCCGACAATACAGTAGCCTTTTCCGTTAAATGTTCCGTTGAAAGGTTTGTTATCTTCAACAGAGCCTATTCCTTGCGTCCACTCTGAATCATCAGATGCTTTAATATTATTTGCAAGAATATAATTTTGTCAACCATATACCTCATAGTCGCTTCTGATAAGTTCTGAGAATTTAACAAGATCATCATATGTTCTTATTATAAGATTTCCGTCATCATCCTTATCAAAAGCATCAGGCTCAGCAGGCTTTTCTGAATAGGTATTTGAGTAAGTATCCTTATATTCAAGATAGTATACTGTTCCGCCGTCAAATCTTGGATAATCGTCAGGGGTCTTATCATTGTCTATATTTTGATACCATACCTGCTTGCCATCTGTAACTGAATTGTTAAGCAGATATGCAACCTCGCCGCTTGCAAATTGTTCGTCTGTTTTACCTGAAGCAAATGTATCAGACGCACCGCAGGTATCAAGGTAATAGCAATTTGTAACTATAGAATTTGAACTGTTGACATTATATCCAATCAATCCGTTGACTTTAGAGTCGGAACCAATAATTTTACCCGAGTTATAACAGTTTTCAACTGTGGCGCCATCATTATATCCCACGATGCCTCCGCCGCATTTATAGTAACCCTCACAAGATATATCTCCTGTATTATAGCAGTTTATAATTGAAGCAGAAGAAGACAATCCGCTGTGATTTTTTCCTGCAATACCGCCAATATCTGAATCTGAAGATGAAATATTGCCACTGTTAAAACAACAAGTTATTTTGCTGCTGTTAAATCCTGTGATGCCGCCTACATAGTCGCCTGTTCCTGAAACTGTGCCTAAATTACAACAGTTTTCTATTGTACCGTCGTTTCTTCCTGCAATACCGCCTACAAAGTTTATTCCTTTAACATCAACATAAGAAGATATATTTTTTACGATTGTTCCATCTAAGGCATAGCCAATAATACCTCCTGTATAATTTTCAGAAGATGTTATATTACCCTCAACAGAAAAGTTTTCCAATGTTCCATCGGTTACCTTTCCGAATAATCCGGTCATTATTTTGCCGGATAAATCTTCTGTGATACTAAGCCCGCAAATATTATGATTCTGTCCGTCAAATTTACCTGAGTACTCTGAGTGCCCATAAATTCCTATTGGCGTCCATTCACGTTCTTCAAGGTCAATATCAGCTGTAAGAACAGCGTTTGCTCCGTTATTCTGTTCTTCAAAATCAGCGTTTTTATTGTCGCCATTTACGAGAGAAGAAAACCAGAAAAGCTGTCCTGCATTGCCAATTTCATAATATCCGTCACTGTTAATAACTGCGTGCTGATATTCACCGCATTTTGTGCAGAAACCGTTATTATACTTATGACCGCCTGTATCACTTAAAGAATAATTGCTATATGTATTTTCAATACAATCATCACCACAGTAAACTGTCCCGCCGTCAAATTTCGGATAATCATCAGGGGTTTCACCGTTGTCAATATTCTGATACCAAACCTGCTTACCGTCTGTCATTGAATTATTAAGCAAATATGCTACCTCACCGCTTGCAAACTGTTCGGGTGTTTTTGTGGTTGCAGCTGTATCGGTAAGCTTAGTGCTAATGCAATAGCAGTTGCTTATTGTACCGTTGCCATCGCCCCTGATTCCGCCTATATTATCAGTTCCTGTTCCAATAACCTCACCGGCATTAAAGCAGTTGTCAATTGCTCCGCTGCTGTTTGTATTACGGCCTCTTATTGAACCTACAAATTTAGCACCTTTTACAGAACCTGCATTATAGCAGTCAATAATTTTTCCGCCATAGGTCGAACCTTCAATTCCGCCTACTCCTTCGTTGCCGATAACTGTTGCTTCGCTGAAGCAATGCTGTATGTTTACACCTGAGTTGTTATTTCTGCCTAAGATACCGCCTACGCAGTTTTTGCCCTCAATATAGCTGTTGACAATACCGACATTATATATATCTGCACCGCCTCTGGTATAGCCGAACAGTCCTACATTATCGGCTGTTGAATCGCTGAAATAAATACCGCTTATTGTATGGTTCCGACCGTCAAACTGACCCGTGTAAGAGTTATCCGAAGTACCTATCGGAATCCACTTTCTCAAGGAGTCTGTTTGCATACTTGCAAGCTTGCTCATATCTTCGTCATTTACAACAATATCTTTAACAAGTACTGCGTTTGCCGCACCGTTTTGGCTATCAAAATCAGCATGTGTTCTGCCTCCGTTTACAAGAGAGGCAAACCAGTAAAGCTGACCTGCGTTGCCGATTTCATAAACTCCGTCACTGTTAAGATATGCCGGCTGATATGCACCGCAATTTGTACAGAAACCGTTTTCATCATAATTATGCTCAATATTTGATGTATTAATTTCGATAGTGCCTTTTGCAGTAATGTCGTCATTTGTAACATACTTTAAATTCAGTGTGCTAAATTCAGTTGCATCACCCGGAACATTCGGGTAATATTGAAATACATTATCATTAATAACATATCTAATATAGGATTTACCGCTTTTTAGCGGGTTAATATATATCAATCCTGTTTTTGAGTCCTTGTAAGCCGAAACAATACCATTTGAAACAGGGTCAGATGTAATTTTTATGATTTTTTCCTCTCCTGTTGATGGGTCATCGGTTATCAACGCCCAATATCCCTGAGTGGGATCCCAGTTAGTCCAATCGCTGTTATGCTCATCGAAAGCAGAAATTGTATTGTAATAATCCTGAAGACGATAACTGCCGTCACTGTCTAAATCTATATGCTGAACCAATGACTGAGCGGAACTTGCAGGCTTTGTTTTATATATTTTGATTTTGTCTATGGGATAGAGTGCATAATATTTATCAAATGAATATGAAACAGCAGATATATCAGATGCAAATTGTCCACCGAGAAAAGACATCGGTTGTTTTGATGTAATGAATTTTATTGTATCCTTGGCTGTCGATGGAAATTCATTGCTTGCAATAGTTTTATTTAATATTTTGTTCCATTCCTCCGATGAATATTTGCTGAAGTTCTGTTGGCCGCTGCATTTAACAGCGAAGTTACTTGTATCGCTGCCATTTGTTTTATAAAGATTATTTAAGGAATTAACAGCAGATACACCTTCTCCGCCAAAGGTTGCATAATAATCAGATTTATATGCAAAACTTGTGGCAAACCCATTTGAGCTGCCTAACTCAGCACCACTTGCTACAAAAGCTACATCATATGTTAATGCAATAGGACAATCGTAAGACTGAGTGCGTGTTTCATCAGATGATGTGCAGTTTATCGCTGCAATGCTGTACGGAGGAATTGTATAAGATAATCCGTCAGTGTTTGTTTCAGTTTGTGTAAAAGCCTCTGTAACAGTATTTGTTTCTGAAAAAGTAAATGCCTGACTTGAACTTAAATTAACAGATGTATTTACTTTAAGTATAGGTACTTTCCCTGAAAAACTCATTCCTTCTGTTACACTATATGTCTGTCCCGAGGTGCTTGCGTGGGAATTGGTAGTAGAGGAAGAAACAGAGCTTGCAAAACTTTTACTGGAATTTACAGATGCTCCTGTATCGTTTTTATCGATTTTTACACTTGAATTGTTGACAACATTATTTGTATATACATCGGCATAATTGAGAGTATCATTTCCCGGATTATTACCGTCTTCAATTAAAGGAACTAACTGAAAATTGTAAAAAATCATACCTATTACAGACGCAGATGTCAAATGGTTAGGTTTTGCTTTGTCGTCGGCAACTCTGCACAAAGTGTAAATAATATCTGATGAAGATTGAAAATTATCAAATAAATCCTGCTTAACAAGATATTTTCCTATTTCGTTAGGGTCATCCATATTATGTAAGTTATAATCATGTTGATGCACTAAATGTGTAAACAGATTTACCATTTCATCCCTTACATTATTAATGTTAGAGGTTTGCTTAAGTCCGGTAGATTGAATCAGCAATCCTCGGTCATATTTTGAGTTTTCTGTGCCTGAGCCGTTTGTTAGTGCAGCCACAAGGTCAACATACTGACCTTTACCAAAAACATCATCAAAGGAAGACCCTTCTATACGATTCTGATAACCGCTTCCTTCATTTTTGATGCTCATCATAGCATAAAGTACTTGTGCCCAGCTTTCAACAACACTGTTTCCTGAATATTGTTTTGATATAGCATTCACAAGAAAATCATTTTTCTCTACATCGGTATCAAAATTATAATAATCTATTCCATTAACTGATTTTACATTTGAATCTAAATCCTCATTGCCGAGTTTTTGATATGTAGCATCAGGGGACATTTGGCTCTGATAGCCAAGATATATATATGGCTTCTTATCAAAAGAATCGGATGCTGCGTTTAAATTCTGCGGCAAACCTGTCTCGGCAGAAACGGCTGTTTTATATTCTTTGCCGTCTAAAGTACTGTTTGCTGTACCAACAGCATCGATATTTGTAAGATATTCGGTTGTGCCGTATGGGTCTTCTTCTTTAGTATAATAAAGATATTGTGGTTTCTGTCCACTGTCACTGTTAAAATTAACAGTCCCAGGCCCACCCGGGAGAGCTGTCGCACCCGGGGGGACAGCTGCTGAAACTATGTAGTATGTTCTACCTCGGTAATTTATGGATTGCTTTGCATCGTTTGAGAAAACAAGTCCCGTAAGTGCGTCCTCAACATTGTTTGTTGTTTTATATCCTAAATAAATATAATATTTTGATTTTTCATTAAAATTGTGATTAACAAGAGTATACCCATTATCTGTTATGGCTTGTTTAGCATAACTTTCATTAGTAGAATTTGAAACACATATTTCAGAAATATAGTTTACTGATGAATCACTTTTATTATCGGCTGCACTGACAACAGGGACAGATAATGCCATAGTCGATATCAAAGTACAGACTGATAAAAAAATTGCTATAACTTTTTTAGATAGTCTTTTTATCATATAATACATCTCCTTCTATAATGCTAAAAGATTTTCTTAATCCATTCATATTCTTTCAAATTTAGCTTGCTTATTTTACTTTATAGAAATCCGCCGATATAAAATAATCATTTGTCAATATTATCCGGATTTTTTGTTCTAACCTTTTTATAAAACGCAAATGCAACAAATGCGCAAATTATAGCCGAAAACGAAATAAAAATCATATTATTTGGTCTGTTATCACCTGTTTTTGGTGAAGTATCCGAATTGTCCCTGTTTACTGTTCCCGACGCATCATTTTTATCGGATTCCGAACTGCTCGCTTCCGTACTCTGTGGAGTATCGTCAGTTGACCCTGTTTCACTCAACTGCCATACCTGAGTACCGTAAAACGGATTCGCTGTTCCTATGTAAAAACCGCTGTCCATCACGGCATATGCTCTTAATCCGTGGTTAAACGGATCACCGAAACCATCTGTTGTAATGGTTTCAAAATTAATACCATCTTCGGTTACATACAGGTCAAAACCGGGATCGGCATTTTTCATATATTCGGCACATTCAAGCGCACCTTCCGGAAATCCCGTATAATTCTCGTTTATAAGACCGATATACTTTTCAACCTCTGACTTCCATTCCTCAGAAGCATTTGCGTCATTAACATACTCGTTAAGAGGTAAAAGGAAGCTGCTGGTATCAAATGTTCCGACATAAAGTTTGCCGTCATATACATGCATTCTCCAGATATACTGATTTTCATTTCTGTCGAAACCAGAACCAAAACCTGACTTGCCGCCTTCGGGGAACATAGAATCGGCATCGCCTACAATAAGCTCTGCGTTCTCATCTTTATCAAGTCTGTAAAGGTTTACAGATTGCTCCAGATTGGCATTTATAAAGTCAAAGCTGCTATTGAAAAGCATTTCTTCAACTGCAATTTCTTCATCGTTGTACTCACCTATATAAAGATAGTCACCAAATGTTCTGAGGACTGCTGCACCGCTTCTTGTGCGCTCAGGGTCAATTCCGAATGTGTATTTGGCTTTATCCTTTTCTGTATCGCCTATTACACTTGTCCAGACCCATGTGCCGTTATCTTTTCTGTCACCTCTTACAATTGCAAAAGACTGCATTGTATTTTCATCAGGCATATTGTCGGGAGTACCTGTACAAATTGATACATACAGACTTTTACCAAATTGAATCATATCAAAAATTGAACCGCCGTATATGCTGTCTGTATAATTATACGCAGGGTAGTTAAATAAATCTTCATTTGTCGCAATGGTTTTAAACGAACTCTGGTCAGTAGGATTTTCTGATTCGCAAATTACCGCACCGTCTTTTGTAATACAGCTTATAATAAGCTTATCATCATAAACGCACATACCTCTTATTCCCACACATACGCCCGCCTGATAAGCCTGCATATATTCTTCAAGCGTCATACCTGCGTAAACCTGTTTGCATTCATCTGTTTCAGGATCAACCTGATATATACAGGGGATAGTATTAACTGAACCGCAAAAATAAAGCTTATCTTTAAACTCCAACGCATTGCGGAATATAACATTTGAGCCTGTTCTGTCCATAGACATAAGGATTTTTACCTCTCCTGTTTTCACATTCATCTTGAGCAGTATGCCCTTAGGATCTCCTCCGTCCTCTTCACCTGTATAGAAATCACCGTGGAACATTGTATCAAGAGCTTCAAGCATAATGTCATCATCAAAATTATGACCGAGAGTATTTTTCATTAACTGAAGAGTTGAAAGCCATGCACCGTAGCAGGTTCCAATATACATATAATCGCCATATCCGACAGAAGCCCATGAATAATTCTGTCCTCTGTCCCCTTCACCGTTTTCAAGATTTACTCCGAGAGTACCGTTACCGGTATAATCAACGATGCCGTCTGTTGTTTTTACGTCTTTGTCAGGATGCGAAATTTTAGTTGCAGTGTATCCACTGTCAGATTTATAAATAATTTTATCCGATTCAGTCTCTGCTGCCACACCTGATGCACTGACTACTGCTATTACCGCTGTTAATACAACGGATAATATGCTTTTTAACACATTATTGTTCATAAAAGTAATTCCTCTCTGATTTGATATTTAAATTTATTTTTTAGGATTTATTTAAGAGTATCAATTTTTTGCAACTATCTTTTCACACAACGTTTTGCTTCTCTTACAATGCAGATTTCTGCGTTTTATCCACAGAGACAATCCCTCGCAAAGTTCTGCATTGGTGGGAGGAGCTTTGAAAAAATATCCCGCTCGCAATCGATATGCCTGCAAAGAAAAGTCAACATCACTGCACCAAATCAGACTACAGTCGGGACATAGCGAACACAACCGCTCCACTGCATTCAGTCCTGCGACACCTGAAAGTGCAACAATAACTATACTCGGAGTAACCTTTTTTGCTTTATAGAAAAAAGATTCTGAATCCTCATATATTTCAATCACGGGAAACAATCCACGCTCCGTACAGAATCGCTTTGTAAATGAAAAAAGATTCTGTTTATATTTTTGATTATCTGTAAGAATTGATATTCGATACATAATACACCCTCTCTCTGCATAAACTACTTTTCTGAATTTCCTTTATAATAAGGAAATCATATATAAATTTATGTTTTAAATATTAATCAATTTTTTATTTATATTCAATATAGTTAGCACAAACAGTAAAAATCCGTCCCGAATTGCAATTGATAAACAAGACTTTTATGTTAAAATATATATTGGGTAATTATATTACTCTATAAGTACAGTAAGGAGATATACTACTATGAGAATTGCTATTGTCGATGACATAGAATCAGAGCGAAAAGAATTACATAAAAGAATAAATGCTCAGCTTTTACATCACACTTTAAATGCACAGATTTTTGAGTACGAAAATGGCGAAACATTCCTTATCGACGCTGGCAAAGAACGCTTTGATTTAGCATTTTTAGATATATATATGAATGGCATAAATGGTGTAGAAACAGCTGCGAAACTGCGAACTTTCGACCAGGAATGCATACTGATTTTCACTACCACCTCTACTGATCACGCCCTTGATGGTTTTCGGGTGAGGGCATTACATTATCTTGTTAAGCCCTATTCCGATGACGAACTTGATAATCTGTTCTGTGAAATCATTGACCGACTGCCTGCGCCCGAAAAATATTTAGATGTTCGTATTGTCGGCGGCAATGCTCGTTTACGGTTTTGTGAAATTATGTACGCACAACACTTCCGTCACCAAATTCATATACATACATCAGACGGAAATACGACAGTTACCCGTCAGACTTTCAGAGATTTCACCGCAGAACTTGAAGGTGACGAACGATTTTTTCTGTGTAACAGAGGTGTGATTATCAACCTTGAATATGCAGATGATTTTAACGGTACGGATTTCAAATTAAAAAACGGAGATGCAATTTCCGTCAGCCGTGACACTGCAAAGTCGGCTCGTCTTGCATTTTGTGATTTTCTGTTTAAAAGGGGGGCAAAACAATGATTGATATTTTTCGACCGATTATTGAGCTTGCTGTTATCCTGCCGGGGATACTTCTTGCCTATCTTCCGATGAAACGACATCTACGCATAGATAAAGGAAAGCTATCATTATTGTGGATACCAATTATACTTTTGCTTTGTGCTATTGGAGGCAGCCTGTGCTGGTTTTTTCAAATTAAAACCATATGGGTAGCCGTGCCAGTTTTCTCCCTTGCAGGTGTCATCTACTGCAATACATTAAAAATCACTTATTGGAAATCAATCAGCGTAATTTTAGCGGTATGCGGAGTTTTTTCCTGCATTGGAAGTATTTCAAAGGTGATTGACTACATACTCTGCCCGAATAACACAGCACCGTGGTTCTGCCTGAGCGCAGGACTGTTGTATAATCTTTTCTGCTGGCTATCTGTTGTACTTGTCTGGCATTCGGCAACGCACGCTGCCCGTGATTTGCTTGAGGATGATATAATTGCCCAGACGTGGTATGTTTTCTGGATTTTACCGTCTGCATTCATTGCTCTTAATATTTATATAATTCCTATAAACCTCAAAATTTTAGAGCAGGGCAGACTTATGCAGATATATATTGTTATAAGTCTGATACTGCTTGTGCTGTTGCTGACATTTTATGCTATGTTCTATCTTATGGCAAAAAGTCTTAACAAAAATAACCGCTTAAGGCAGGAAAATCAGTTTCTATCAATGCAACAGACTCAATATAAAAATCTTAACTCTGCCATTGAGGAAACCCGACAAGCAAGACACGATATGCGTCATCACTTTTCCACACTTACAGCACTTGCAAGTCGAAAGGAGTGGCAGGAGTTAGAGTCTTATCTCGCAATAGCAAAGGAAAGCATACCGAGCGCCGAACTGAATCTCTGTGACAACCCGGCTGTTGACGGAGTTGCAGGTCATTACTGCCTGCAGTATAAAGAGAATGCTATTCCTTTTTCTATAGAGCTTGATTTGCCGTATGAGCTTCCGATTTCTGAAATGGATATGTGTCTGGTACTGTCAAATCTGCTGGAGAATGCACTGGAGGCAAGTCTTCGTACAGATAAAGTAAATCGTTATATCAAGGTACAGTCTTATCTGTACTCAAGCAATGTTATTCTGCTTATGATAGAAAATGCATTTGACGGCACTATAAATGAAAAGAACGGAGTTTTTCAATCCTGCAAACGCCATGGCGACGGTGTGGGCATCCAGTCAGTTCGCCGTATAGCAGAAAAGAACGGTGGCTATTGCCGTTTCACTGCCGAAAATGGTGTATTCTGTGCCAATGTTATGCTCAGAGGAGAAAACAGCAATAGCCATTGATTAGCATAAGTTGAGAATCAATTTTTTACCGTAGTGGTGTAATGATCAGATCCATGTGAAAGCAATTTTATGCAGTTCAAGTCATAAGTTTCTGCAACCGTAGGCATTTCTTTTAAGCACTTTGATTTTGTTGTTACAGCCTTCGGTAAACCCGTTAGTAATAGATGAAGAATAAGAGTTAAAAATTCGTGATCGTGCTTGCATTTCCACATCACTTTCTTATGTGAGCCGATGGAAACCTCCGTAGGTTTTATCTCATTCTTTTCAGACCATTCTTACACAAACTCCGTGTGAATAGCCGATAAACTGTCGCTCATAATAAATCCTCAACCTCCTTTGCAATTACATTGTATTGGAAATCAAGGAAAACTTGTAGTTTGCGAATATCCGTATAAATGAAAAAAGCCCTTTGAGAAAAGTTTTTTCTTCTCTCAAAGGGCTTGAATGAATTAATTTATAGGTTTCTTTGAAAAATCACCATATCCACCAACCTGACGCCACATTCAAATATCGGGTGCTCGTAATTGTCTGTAAAAAAGTTTGGTATAATATGAGAACGAACAAAACCGCACTTTTCATAGAATGGAACTGTCAGAGGACTGTCGCCGGTTCCGACCTGTAAAACGGAATATTTGTCGGCATACTCTTTAACAATAAAATCAATTAGGGTTTTGGCATATCCATTGCCTTGATATTCTGGAACGGTCGCAATATTCTTTATTTCAAGAATGCCGTCGCCCTCATCGGTGACGACACATTCAGCTTTCACGCCGTTATCGTCAAGCACATACATAGTGCCTTTTTCAAGATAGCGGTCTATCATATTCTCCTGTTCATCTGCCAAAAGCAGTAATGATAGAAACTGTTTTTTGTTTTCTTTGATTTCTCGAAATTTCATACCTGACATTCTACCTGATTTTATTTTAGACTTTTATCATACTTTTGAAAATGGGCAATCCCGATTGGGACTGCCCATTCAATTTATAAATTATGCGATTTTTCTCTGCATCATTTGATGTAAAGATGTATTTTTCGGCGTCTTTCCAAGTTCTGAAAGCCGCATAAATACGGTTTTTTAGCCTTTTTCGTTCGGTAAGGATTTCATTGTCGGGAATATCGACCTAATTTGCGAATATGTCTTTATATCTTATTATAACTGTGTTTCCGTTACCTGTGTTTTATGCTCTGATTTCATAAATCTACACTAATCTTCATAATTGGTCGCAAATCAGTCGCATATTAGTCGCAATGTCGCAGCCTGCTAATTACCAGACTGAGCCTTCTTCTGTTTTGCAAAATACTCGTCAAAATTAATAAGCTCCGATTTCTTCAAATCCTTAGTAGCTTCTGCATAAATCTGCATCGTTGTTTCTGCATCCGCATGTCCCAGAATATCCTGCATTGCTTTAATGTTTACACCTGCTTCACACATTCTGGTTGTAAAAGTATGTCTCAAAGAATGATTGCTAAATTTTGGAAGAATAACTGCATTATCTCGGTGATCTTTATCAAGCACCTCGAAATTGCAGTCTCTAATAATTCTCCTTAGAGCTTTATTAAGTGTACCTTGATGCTGAACATTACCGAAACGATTTACAAATATAAAATCTCGATAACCATCAACAACAGCTTCACTCTTAATTCCACATTCTTCTTGATATTCCTTTTCCACGAGAAAAGCTTCTTTTACAATTGGAAGCATAGGAATTGTCCTCTCACCTGCTTTTGTCTTAGTGGTATTGATTGCGAAAATCTGTCCTGCCTCTGTTCTAGTACTGTAATATACTGGATGTATACTAAAAAAGTGGACAAGTATGATAAAATAGAAGACAAGCAAAGGA
>OLOI01001258.1_pt1 | contig 22380 bp, 14 predicted proteins | sample 1672131 | NCBI WGS metagenome assembly OLOI01 (sample SAMEA3136651, study PRJEB25190) | human gut metagenome
ATATGCACCTCCAAAAGTGTCTAACTTTTGGGGTGCATATCAGAGTGCCTTGCTTTTTTAAATCCGAATTTTCTTCGTACTTCATCGAACTTCTTAATATTTTTTATCTCCTTGATCGGTTCATTGATTATTTTATCTATAATAATCGTATTAAACCAACGGTTAAACTCAAACCCAAACGGCTCAATTTTGCCCACCAAACTATAACCCATTTTCTCATAAAAATGCATACGCATAACCTACTGTTTTGCCGTTTAGTTCCGCAACAAGATGGTGAATTTCTCAACAGTCGGCAATTAATAGTCATATACTATGGAGGTCTGTTCGACATAGTAACTGTAAATATCCAATAACGTGTTCGCACCATTAACATCAGCATTCATATTGTTACTTCTGAATCCGCACTGTGCTCCCTTATTACAAAATCATTTCCATAGTTGTTTTTTGAGGTTTCAGACCTTGTTTTTCATAGAATTTTTGAGCAGATTCATTACAGCTCCAAACATTTAACGTCAAGTTATAACAGCCGATTTCCTTTGCATACTTCTTGACATAATCATAAATGACAGTACCAACGTGTTTATCTCTCATATTTTCATCAACGCACAAATCATCTATATACAAATTCTTCATATCTGTCAAAACATTATCATCTTTACGGTCGGTTATCACGCAAAATGCGTAACCTATAACTACTCCGTCATCTTCTGCAACGAATATCGGACGGTTATCGTCTTTTACGATTTCAACAAGCTCATCATTTTTATACTTACGGCAATTTGCCTTGAACAAATCAGGTCTGCCATAGTGATGTACCATAGCTACCTGCAATAACAATTCGTTTATTTTCTCAATATCTTTTATTTTTGCTCTGCGTACCAACATAATTTTTCCTTCTACTTTTTTTCTATTAAATAAAGAGTGCATAGGCACTCTTTATAATTACAAAATTCCAATATGTGAAAACACTATCGTTGCAATATTAAAATACAAGAACAGCGAACAACAGTCCACTATTGTTGTTATAAGCGGTGTTGCCATAATCGCCGGGTCAAGTCGGCATTTTTTTGCAAGCATAGGCAACATTGAACCTATAACCTTTGACAAAATAACTGTTGCGATAATTGACAATGCAATCGTCAGCGCAAGCATAAACGGATAATCGCATTTATGCTGATACATTATATAAATTCGCACACCGTTTACCACCGCCAATACCGAACTGACTATAATAGAAATTCTAAATTCCTTGAACACCACTTTAAAAAAGTCCGAAAAATGAATTTCATCAAGTGCAATACCTCTGATTATAAGAGTAGAACTTTGTGCGCCGCAGTTACCGCCGGTATCCATTATCATAGGCATAAACGAAACCAAAAGCGGTACTGCCGCAAATGCGGCCTCGTACCTATTCGTTATAATCTGTGTAATCGTTGCACTTATCATAAGTATCAAAAGCCATACTATACGGCTTTTTGCGTGTTTAAAAATACCTGTTCTGAAATACGATTCCTCATTCGGCGCAATAGCCGCCATTTTTGAGAAGTCCTCTGTATTTTCATCTTGAATGACGTCCATAGCGTCGTCAAATGTAACGATACCGACAAGTCGATTATCCTTATCAACAACCGGTAATGCAAGAAAATCGTACTTTCTGAACATATGTCCGACAATTTCCTTATCTTCAAGTGTATCAACGCTTATAATATGCGTTTCCATAATATCGGCAATCTTATCGTCCTCATCAGCCATAAACAAATCCTTTACAGTGATTACACCGATAAGTTTTCTGTTTTCGGTCACATAACAAGTATAAATAGTTTCCTTATTCACACCGACTTTACGAATTTTTTCAAAAGCTTCCGATACCGTCATATCCTTATGCAGACTGACATATTCTATTGTCATTATACTTCCGGCACTGTCCTTCGGATAACGCAGAATTTCATTAATCGCCTTACGCTCGCCCGTTGTTGAGTTTTTCAAAATTCTCGAAACAACGTTCGCCGGCATTTCTTCGATTATATCAACAGTATCATCAATAAAAGATTCATCAAGAATATCTCTGATTTCTTTATCGGAAAACATCTGTATAAGATGGCTCTGCATATCGCTGTTCATATGTGCAAATGTTTCAGCCGCCAAATCCTTTGGCAAAAGTCTGAACAAAATCATAAATTCAGTCTTTTCACCGAACACTTCACCGAACAGTTCGTCAAACAACACCGCAAGGTCTGCGGCATTCTCATCTTTCACAATATTTTTTACTTCAAAAAATTTTTTCTCTTTCAAAAGACGGTCTATTTTATTCAGCAAATCTTGCATTGGGGTACCCCCTATCTTATATGAAATTTTCCCATTCTCATATTTATTTTACTGAAAAGTTCTCAGGACGTTTGTCACTGTAACCAAATGCGTAAAGAATAGCTTCAACAGTTCTTCTTGACGCTTCACCGTCACCGTAAGGGTTAGCGGCGTGTGCCATTTTATTATACGCATCTTCACTGTCAAGCAATTCCTTTGCAAGACGTACAATATCGTCCTTTTCAACACCTGCTATTTTAACCGTGCCTGCCGCAACAGCCTCAGGACGTTCTGTTTCTTTTCTAAGTACCAAAACAGGCTTTGCAAGTGCCGGTGCTTCTTCCTGTATTCCGCCGCTGTCTGTCATAACCATAAACGAACGTGACATAGCATTATGAAGTTCTTCAACGTCAAGAGGATCAATAAGATGTACTCTGTCCATATCGCCGAGAATACCGAATGCAGTTTCACGAACAGCCGGATTTAAGTGAACAGGATATACAAGTTCAACATCTTCATATTCCGTAACAATCTGCTTTAGCGCATTACAGATATTTTCAAGCGGTTTACCAAGATTTTCACGTCTGTGAGCAGTTACAATAATTACTCTCTTATTATCAAAATCAAGGTTGTTAAGGCACTCATCCTTGAACTTATAATCATCACGGACAGTTGTTTTAAGCGCGTCAATAACCGTATTACCGGTTATATAAATAATATCGTCCGAAACATTTTCTTTAAGTAAATTCTTTCTGTTTTGCTCTGTCGGTGAGAAATTAAGATCGGCAATTCTGCCTGTAAGCTGTCTGTTCATTTCTTCAGGGAACGGAGAATATTTATCGTATGTTCTCAGACCTGCCTCAACGTGTCCGACCTTGACTTGATTATAAAAAGCCGCAAGTGCCGCAACGAAACTTGTTGATGTGTCGCCGTGTACAAGCACAATATCAGGCTGTTCCTTTTTAATAACTTCGTCAAGACCTTCCAAAACTCTTGTTGTTATTCCGATAAGACTCTGTCTTGTCTTCATAATATCAAGGTCATAGTCAGGTGTTATGCCGAATATTTCAAGAACTTGGTCAAGCATTTGTCTGTGCTGTGCCGTTACACATACGATTGATTCAATATTGTCATATTTTTTCAGTTCAAGTGCAAGCGGAGCCATTTTGATTGCCTCAGGTCTTGTACCGAAAACTGTCATAACCTTTAACTTTTTCACTTTTCTCTATCCTTTCCTACTTATCCTCATTACCTTTTTTATCGGAAACTTCTTCAACGTCAATTTCATTATCATCAGTCAAATTTCTGTTATCCTGATGTTGATGTACATAACTGTTCTTTCCAAGCATACTTCCAATCAAAAGAAGTATAAGCACGCATATTACAAGCAACAATGCTCTGAGTACGCCGCTTTCAGCCAAAAGTACAGCCGTTATTCCAAGCACACCGCTTATTGCGTACAATATAAATACGGTTTGTTTCTGGGAAAATCCCATATCCACAAGTCTGTGGTGCAAGTGTCCTCTGTCCGCAGTCATCGGACTTTGTCCGCGCAATATACGTCTAATCATCGCAAACAATGCGTCAAACAACGGCAATCCCAAAATCAAAAGCGGTACTGCAAACGATATTACCGCATAACTCTTGAACACACCTTGTATAGACAATGTTGCAAGCATAAATCCCAAGAACGTCGAGCCTGTATCACCCATAAATATTTTTGCCGGATTAAAGTTAAACGGCAAAAATCCGAAACACGAACCCATAAGTGCAATACCCAAAATTGCAATCGAATATTCACCCACTCTTATCGATATAAACACAAGCGATATTGACATTATCGCCGACACGCCTGCCGCCAATCCGTCAAGACCGTCAATAAAGTTTACCGCATTTGTTATGAATACAATCCATATAACAGTAAGCGTTACCGAAAGCCATTCGGGAAGTACCCAATACGGATTGTCGCTTAGGAAATTCGGGTTTGTGAACACGTCGATTTTTATATCGCCTGCGAACACAACCACAAGTGCGGCAATAATCTGAATTACGAATTTCAGCTTAGCGGGCAGATTTTTGCAGTCGTCTATAACGCCCATGACGGCAATAATCGCCGCACCTGCGAGCGTTCCGTAAAGCTGCCGTGACGGCTGTGCAAAGCACAATGTCGCCACCGTAAATCCGAAAATAATTGCCAAACCGCCTATTCGCGGTGTAGGTTTTTTGTGCATTCTTCTGTTGTCTTTCGGTATGTCTATCGCACCGATTTTAAAAGCAAATCGTCTTACCAAAGGAGTCGTTGCAAACGTAAATGCGAACGATACGATGAATGCAAATATCATAAATAAAACTTGTCGAGTTAACATATTACCCTCCATTACAGCACAAAGCCGACTTTCTTATACACCTTTTTCAATGTTCTCTGTGAAATTCTCTTTGCACTGTCAGCACCTCTTTGACATATATCCATAAGGTACTGCTTATCGGCAATAAGTTTATCATATTCATTTCTGATCGGGCGGATACATTCAACAACCGCCTCTGCAACGTCATTCTTAAAGTCACCGTAACCCTTACCGCTGTAATCCTTTACGATTGACTCGATATTCCTGCCTGTTACGGCTGACATAATGCTCAAAAGGTTGTTAATTCCGGCTTTTGTCGGATCGTTTTCACGATATTCAATAACACCCTCACTGTCTGTTACCGCACTCTTTATCTTCTTGGCGATAACATTCATATCGTCCATCATTGAAATATATCCCTTAGGGTTAGGATCGGACTTTGACATCTTCTTTTCAGGCTCTTGCAAGCTCATTATCTTTGCACCCGACTTTGAAAGCATACCTTCGGGAATTTTGAATACATCACCGTAAAGCGAGTTAAATCTCTGTGCAATGTCACGGCAAATTTCAATATGCTGCATTTGGTCCTTACCTACAGGCACATAGTCTGTTTGGTAAAGCAAAATATCTGCCGCCATAAGTACAGGATATGTAAACAATCCCGCATTGATGTTTTCAGCATGACGTGCAGACTTATCCTTAAACTGCGTCATTCTCTGCAATTCACCCATATATGTGTAACAGTTAAGTACCCAGCCAAGCTCTGCGTGTGCAGGGTTATGCGACTGAATAAACAAAATTGTTTCTTCCGGATTAATTCCGCAAGCGATGTACAAAGCAAGCACTTCAAGAGTTCTTCTTCTTATATCAGCAGGAGTTTGACGAACTGTAATTGTATGCAAGTCCATCATTGAGTATATACAGTTATAATCTTTCTGTATGTCAACCCAGTTTTTTATCGCTCCCAAATAGTTTCCGAGTGTAAGATTTCCCGACGGTTGTACGCCTGAAAATATGATTTTCTTATCTTCCATTATTATCTTCCTTTCACAGATTAAAGCATTTCTGTCAAGACTTCTCCCAAACGTCTTACACCTTCTTCTATATTTTCAATAGTAGCCGATGAATAGTTAAGTCTGAACATATTTGACGGAGCATATATATCCGTTGCAAAATTTGAACCGGGTACGATAGCGACTTTCTTTTCAAGGCACTTATCGACAATCGGTGTAATATCTTCGATAGTAGGGCATTCGCACCATAGGAATATACCGCCCTCAGGCACTACCCACTTAACTTTACCCTGTGGGAAATATTTTTCCATTGCACTGACCATTGCGGCACATTTCTTTCCGTAAAGCTCTCTGTTCTTTGCAATGTACTTATCTATATCGTACTTCTTCATAAATTCCACACACATAAGCTGTGTAATCATCGGTGTATGTACGTCATTTACCTGCTTTAGCATTTCAATCTTTTCCGCAAGCGGTGCAGGTGCTACAATGTAGCCAAGACGCATACCCGGTGAAAGAATTTTTGAGAATGAGCCTGCATAAACAACTCTGTCCTCTGTATCAAGCGACTTGATTGTCGGCACGTCCTCACCTGCAAAACGCAAGTCACCGTAAGGATTGTCCTCAAGGATTAGCACGTCATACTTTGATGCGATTTCAAGCATACGCTTTCTCTTTTCAAGCGACATTGTACAGCCTGTCGGATTTTGGAATGTAGGAATTGTGTAAATCATCTTTACACCGTCCGTATTCTTCAGAGTTTCTTCAAGCTCGTCCATATTCATACCGTCAGCCTCAACAGTAACGCCGACAAGTTCAGCCTCATATGTTCTGAACGCATTAAGACTTCCTATAAAACTTGGGCTTTCAACGATAACCTTGTCACCCTTATTTAAAACAGCCTTTGCAGTAAGGTCAATACCTTGATTTGCACCTGTCATAATAAGAATTTCATCATTTTCACCGACTGAATTAACTTTTTCCGCACGCTTTCTTGCACAGTCTTTCATTTTCGGATAGCCGTCTGTTGTACCGTACTGCAAAGCAAGAGTAGGGTTTGTCATAAGAATTTTACCCGCAATTTTTGAAAGTTCGTCACCCGGGAACAATTCAGACGCAGGGTTTCCTCCTGCAAGTGAGATAATCTCAGGATCAGCCATACGCTTGAACATTTCACGAATGGCACTGCCTTTCATCGTCTTAACTCTGTCAGCCATAAATTTTGTATATTCCATTTTTCAAAACTTCTTTCTATTTATTAATTTTCTTCCATGAATCTTTTAATGCAACAGTTCTGTTGAAAACAGGCTTTTCAAGTGTTGAATCTTTATCAACGCAGAAATATCCCAATCTAAGGAATTGGAACTTATCTCCTACACTTAGATTTGTCAAATTGCTTTCAAGTTTTGCATTTTTAAGAACTATCATAGAATCTTTGTTAAGATTGTCTGTAAAGTCATTTACGCCTGTTTCGTCAGACGGATTTTCAACCGTAAACAATCTGTCGTAAAGACGTACTTCCGCGTCTATTGCGTGTGCGGCACTTACAAAGTGAATTGTACCCTTTACCTTACGTCCGTCAGGTGAGTCACCGCCGCGGGTTTCGGGATCGTATGTGCAGTGTACAGCAATAATATTGCCGTCCTCGTCCTTTTCACAGCTTGTGCAAGTAACGTAATACGCACTTTTTAGTCTTACTTCTCTGCCGGGTGAAAGTCTGAAATACTTCTTCGGAGCGTCCTCCATAAAGTCGTCTTCTTCTATATAAAGTTCACGCGAAAATTCTACTGTTCTCTTACCCATTTCAGGATTTTCAGGATTAACTTCAACTTCAATCTGTTCAACCTTATCTTCAGGATAATTGTCAATTATAAGTTTAATCGGTCTTAAAACCGCCATTGCTCTCGGTGCTTTCTTATTCAAATCTTCTCTTATACAAGCCTCAAGCAAAGCAAAGTCAACAACGCTGTTTGCTTTTGAAACACCGATTCTTTCGCAGAAATCACGAATAGCCTCAGGTGTGTAACCGCGTCTGCGCATACCACAAAGTGTTGACATTCTCGGATCGTCCCAACCCGACACAATATTTTCACGAACAAGTTTCAGACAACGTCTTTTACTTGTAAGTGTATAGTTAAGATTCATTCTTGCGAACTCAATCTGTCTTGAAGGGCTTTCATAGCCGACTTCTTTTAATACCCAATCATAAAGCGGTCTGTGATCCTCAAATTCAAGTGAGCAAAGCGAATGAGTAACACCCTCAACAGTATCTGAAATAGGATGTGCAAAGTCATACATAGGATAAACTACCCACTTGTCACCTGTTCTGTGATGATGTGCACGAAGTATTCTGTAAATAATCGGGTCACGCATATTTAGGTTAGGTGACGCCATATCGATTTTTGCTCTTAGTACCTTTGCACCGTCCGCAAATTCACCATTTGTCATTCTCTCAAACAAATCAAGGTTTTCTTCAATAGTTCTTTCTCTGTACGGACTGTTCTTACCGGGAATTTTAAGAGTACCTCTGTACTCCCTTATTTCTTCCGGTGACAAATCGTCAACATATGCCTTACCCTTTTTGATAAGTTTTACAGCCGCCGCATAAATATCGTCAAAATAATCAGACGCATAAAGCACCTTGTCCCACTTAAAGCCAAGCCACTTTATATCCTCCATTATTGCGTCAACGTATTCTGTATCTTCCTTTGTAGGGTTAGTATCGTCAAGACGCAAGTTACATTTTCCGTTATACTTTTCAGCCATACCGAAATCTATGCTTATAGCCTTTGCGTGTCCGATATGAAGATAACCGTTAGGTTCGGGAGGAAAACGTGTTTGTACATGGTCGTACACTTTTTCCTCAAGGTCTTTGTCTATTGCTTCTTCAATAAAATTTCTGCTGAATATTTCTTCCATATATCTTTATCCCCTTAAACTTTCTATTGCTTCGTCAAATCTCTTCATCACTTCGTCCTTACCAAGCACTTGAAGTATTTCGTAAAGGTCCGGAGTATTTCTTCTGCCTGTTGCCGCAACACGAATAACGCCTGCAACATCACCGACATGTCCCTTATATGAATCAGGGTCTTTTTTATAAACCTTAGGTGCTTTAGCATAACCTATTGTTTCCGCCATATCTCTTACCTGCGGGAACCAATCGTCGCTGCTGACGTTTTCGTCGTAAATCTGCTTGTAAAGTTCAAGTATTTCTATCATATCATCATTTGAAAGATTATCCGGAAAATCAAATTTTCTGTCCCAAAGCTCCGAATAGAAATACGAAACGTAATTTTCAACGTCTGTCCAAGCCGAAATATCTTTACGCGGTTTTGCGTTTCCACGCTCTATCGCAAATATTGCCTTTGCATATTCTTCGTCATCAACAAGAAGTTTGTATAGTTTCTTATTGTTTTCCTTTGCCCAATCAGTAACCATTTCATAAACTTCTTCCGCACTCAAACGGCAAATATAGTTTTTGCTTACGTCCGCAAGCTTAACCATATCGAAAAGTGCGCCTGCTTTACTCATTTTCGAGAACGAAAACTTAAAGTTGTCTATATCCTCATTAGGATTTGCAAGACGCCAGTCTTCATAATTTGAATTGGCAAGCGTCATTAAGTATTCCCAAATTGCACCTTTCGGATAACCGACCTCACTGTAATAGCTTACTGCCGCCTCAGGGTCTTTTCTCTTTGAAAGTTTACGCTTACCGCCGTTTTCCTCTTTCATAATAGGCGAAATGTGCGCATACTTAGGCGGTTTTAAACCGCATAGCCAGAACAACTGCAAATGTATCGGTACAGATGAAATCCATTCGTCACCACGAATAACGTGAGTTGTACGCATTAAATGGTCGTCAACAACGTGAGCAAAGTGGTATGTAGGAGTTCCGTCCTTTTTCAAAAGTACAACGTCAAGAATATTTTCAGGCATTTCAATTTCACCCTTGATAACATCCTTAAACTTAATTCTCTTGTCTTCCTTACCCGGTGACTTCAATCTTACAACGTATTCATCGCCGTTTTCAATTCTCTTTTGTGCCTCTTCAACAGTGATGTCGCGATACTTTGCAAATTCACCGTACACACCCGGAAGTAATTTTTCACTTTCCTGCTTTTCTCTGATTGTTGCAAGTTCTTCTTCCGTCATAAAGCACGGATATGCAAGTCCCTGCTCAACAAGTGACTTAACATATGCCTGATATATATCTTTTCTCTTACTTTGAGTATATGGACCGTATGCACCCTTTTCGTCAGTTTCTGACAGCATACCCTCATCGATTTCTATACCGAAATCGTTAAGTCCCTTTACTATAAGGCTTACACCGTTTTCAACCTCACGTTTTTTATCGGTATCTTCGATTCTAAGATAGAATACACCGTTTGTTGACTTTGTCGCTGTCTTTCCGATAAATGCGGCAAACAATCCGCCGAAATGCAAAAATCCTGTCGGACTTGGTGCAAAACGAGTTACAACCGCACCCTCTTCAAGATTTCTTTTGGGATACATTTGTTCGTAATCGTCGGGAGTTTTTGTTATATTCTTGAACAAAAGATCTGCCATTTGTTTATTACTGTCCATTTTTTTATTAATTCCTTTCATTATAGCTAATATACCTATTCTATATTATTATACCTAAAATGAACTCTAATATCAATGGTTTTTGGGAATTTTTTTCGCATAAAGCAAAAAAATCGGAGTATAACAGAATGTTATACTCCGATTTAATAATTTCATTAATTTATTTTGTCTAAAACTTCGTCATTTACGGTAACTTTTATACCGTATTCGTCAGCCCATTTTTGAACTTGTTCGTAAAATGCGTTGTTCTGCATTGTAGTATTGATAGTTTCCGCCTCATTTTCATATTCTTCTTCAAAACATTCCTGTGATTCGTCAAGCGGCAATCGTTTTATTACATAATATCCCGAATCTGACTGAACAAGTGTAAATTCGTCGGCTTTTATCGAATCAACGCCTTCTTCAAATTCTATGCCTGTTTCGTTATCGGTGAAAATATATCCGTTTTCATCGGAATCATTTGCGGTATTCGGCGAATAATCGCTTATAAGCGTGTCAAAATCTTCACCGTTTTGTGCTTTTTCCAAAACTTCTTCCGCTGTTTTCTTTGCCTCTTCCTTTTTGTCGTCCGATACTTCGTCACCGGTTTGTGAGTCGATAGTCGAAATCAACACATACTTGACACGTCTGTAATGTTCTTTAAAATATTCACGCAATTCATCTTCCGTAAATGTAGGTGTTTCCGTTTGTTTCTTCAATGCGTCCGTATAATAGCTTACCGACGCAAGCGTATCAATATAATCATCAGTCAGGTTATTGTCCTTTAAAAACTTCTTATATCCGCCCTCACGGTCATAAGAATCTTTTATCGACTTTTGATAATCCTTTAATTTAGACTGTGTGTCACTGTCAAGCTTTATATCCATCGCCTTTGCCACTTCAACGATAAGCTGATTTTTTTGGCAGTATTCAAGCGATGATTTTTTCGCCTGACCCATATTGTAATTTTCCTTATATGTGTTCATATAATAGTTAAATTCACTCTCGGTAATCTGTGTATCGCCGACAGTCATAACAATCGGATTGTCGCTATTTGCACTTTGACCGCAGGCACTCAACATCATCACGCTTGCCAATGCCACTGCCGCAAGTTTTGTATATTTCATATGTCTTTCTCCTTAAAATCTTATGATTTTATTATACTATCTTTTTCGGCACTTTGCAATTCCTTTATTGTACTTAACAAATTATTTACAATATTCAAAATTTTCTTATATTCACCCTTAATCGCATAGCTTATGACAGGTTTGTCGCCCGACAACAGCTTTATGCGTTTAGGGAACATTTTATCAAGTCCCATAATAAGATTTGCGTCAACATAATTCTCGCCGAATTTCATCAAAAGATTGTCACCGCTCTGCGCTATTTCATATATGCCACATTCTTTGGCATACGTTTTAAATGACGCAACTTCGATAATATTTTGTACGGCTCTTGGTATATCACCGAATCTGTCGATAAGTTCGTCCTCGATTTCAAACTTATCGTCCTCCGTTTCGATTGCCGCGATTTTCTTGTATATATCAATACGTTGATTGTGGTTTCTGATATAGCTTTCAGGCAAATATGCGTCAATATTTATATCAATCGCAACGTCCTGCACATCGTCAATCTTAATACCCTGTGCCTCATCAACGCTTTCTTTCAGCAATTTACAGTACATATCGTAGCCGACCGCGTCCATATGTCCGTGCTGTTCAGGTCCTAAAATATTGCCTGCACCTCTTATTTCAAGGTCACGCATTGCGATTTTAAATCCCGAACCGAACTCGGTAAATTCCTTTACCGCACGAAGTCTTTTTGACGCAATATCCGATAATATCTTATCTCTGTGATACGTCAAATACGCATATGCCGCACGATTTGAACGTCCGACACGTCCTCTTAACTGATAGAGCTGTGAAAGTCCCATTTTATCGGCATTTTCAATTATAATCGTATTCGCATTCGGAATATCAAGACCTGTTTCGATAATAGTCGTACAGACAAGTACGTCGGTTTTGCCGTTTACCATATCGTACATAATATCTTCAAGTTCGTCCTCTTTCATCTTACCGTGACCGACTGCAACGGTTATATCGGGGAACATTGAACGTATCCATTCCGCTTTTCTGTATATTCCCTGTACACGGTTATACAGATAAAACACCTGTCCTCCGCGTGACAGTTCATTTCTGACAGCGTCCGCTATAACTGCGGGATTGTCCTCCAAAACATACGTCTGTACAGGGTATCTGTTTTCGGGCGGTTCCGAAAGCACACTCATATCTCTTACACCCGTCATTGCCATATGCAAGGTACGCGGTATAGGCGTTGCAGTCATTGTCAGAACGTCTATATTTTGCTTTAATTCCTTTAACCGTTCCTTGTGTGCAACACCAAATCTCTGTTCCTCGTCTATTATAAGCAAGCCCAAATCTTTAAATTCCAAGTCCTTTGAAAGTATTCTGTGCGTTCCGATAATTATATCAATTTCGCCCGTTTTAAGTTTTTTCAAAATACGTTTTTGCTCGGATGCGGTACGGAAACGCGACAGCATTTCAACCTTTATCGGAAAACTTTCCATACGTTTTAAAAACGTTTCATAATGCTGCATTGCAAGAATTGTCGTAGGGCAAAGATATGCGACTTGTTTTGAGTCGCCGACCGCCTTAAATGCCGCACGAAGTGCAATTTCCGTTTTACCGAAACCAACGTCACCGCAAAGAAGTCTGTCCATCGGCTTTTGGCTTTCCATATCGCCTTTAACTTCTTCAATCGACCTTAACTGGTCGTCCGTTTCCTGATATGGGAACGTATCTTCAAAATCACGTTGCCAAGGTGTGTCTTCACTGTACGCAAAACCTTTTGCCTTCTCACGTTCCGCATAAAGTGCAACAAGTTTTTTCGCCAATTCTTCCGTTGACTGTTTTACTCTCTGCTTTGTCTTGTTCCATTCGTTACTGCCGAGCTTATTAAGTTTCAGCTTTTTATCGGTATTGCCGACATATTTATAAAGCAGATTAAGCTGGTCAATCGGAATATACAAAGAATCTGTGCCTTGATACTGAATTTTAAGGTAATCCTTTGTTATACCGCCGACAACCATTTTCTTTGTACCCATATATTGACCGATACCGTGCGTTTGGTGTACAACATAGTCGCCTACGCTTATATCTGTGTAATTCTTAATTCTGTTTGCATTTTCAACTTTACGTCTTGAACGGCTTTTCTTTGTTTCAAAAATTTCTCTGTCGGAAACAAGCACAAAATTAATTTCGGGATACTCAAAACCCTTATTAAGTTCACCCTTTATTATAACGGTTTCGCCTTTATTGAAATTCGCCTTATTTGCGTCATCACCGATAAATCTCGCTCTTATCCCCTTGTCAACAAGCACACCTGCAAGGTTTTCGCCGCGACCTCTTGACGTACAAAGAATTGCGACAGTATAATTTTTACTTTGCCAATTCCTTAAATCTTCATACAAATACTCGATTTTACCGTGGAACGAAACAGTTGTTTTAGTTGTGAATGTTTCAAGGTGCTTGTATTTAAAGTCGGTTGACGAATGAGAAAGAACATCAAGCGATATAAGTTTTTTCGCCGACATTTCATGCACTTTATCGTGATATGAGCAATAAAAACTGTCCTTTGCCGCACCGATTATTCCCTTTTCTTTAAGTTCGGCTACTACTTCGTTTTTCTCCCATTCAAACGTCTTGCCACGCTCGCTTATACGTTTCGGGTCAATTATAAACACAAGGTCATTATCCGAAAAATAATCGGTAATTGACGGTATTTTGTCATATACAAGCGATACATATTTGTCTATTGACGGGAAATATCTTACTTCCTTAAAACTTTCTATATCCGATTCGGTTGTTTCGATAAAATAGCTTTCGTCACTCTTTTTACGTTTCGCACTTCTTATGCGTTTTTCAAGCTCTGCTATAATTCTGTCACGTTTTTCGTCAGTGATAACCGCCTCATTCGCCGGTGTCACACGTGCGAAGTCAATCTTATCAAGCGAACGCTGGGTATATGTGTCAAACTCTCTTATAGAGTCGGTTTCATCATCAAAAAATTCAATTCTGTACGGATTTTCGTTGCCGACAGGAAATATATCAAGTATTCCGCCGCGGATTGCGAACTGTCCCGCACCCTCAACGCTGTCCTCTCTTGAGTAACCCATTACAACAAGGTCCTCCGTCAGCTTTTCAAGATTAAACGTTTTTCCAAGCTCAAAATCTATACAAAGGCTCTTAAATTCTTCTTTATCGCAAGTATACTGCAGAATTGCGTCAAGGCTTGTCACAACTATATAATCGCCGCCGCTTACAAGTTTCTGTATAACGGAAATTCTTGCGTGCTCGTTCTGATGACCGGAGGTTTCGATATTATAGAAAATATATTCCTTTGTCGGAAAATACAAAACATTATCCGAATACAATTCCATATCCGAATAAAGTTTTCTCGCCTCCATATCACTGTAACACACAACAAGCGCAGATGATTTATTTTCATTTTTCAGCGAATAAATAAGCTGTCCCTGAGCCGATTCAACTATTCCCGCAACAGAAACAGGCGTATTATTAAGATTTTCGACTATGCCTTTATACGGTGCATAATCGTTTAAAATATCAGAAAAATTCATATTTACAGCCTTTCTGCCCACAACCGTTCTTTACACACCTTGTCGTGGACGGACAAAATGCACTTTTTTATTTGCCGTTATACTTATTCATCGCAGACTGTACACCGTTTTTGATAATCTCCGCAACAGCTTTTTCCGCTTTAACTATTGCGTCCTCCATTACAGGAATTTCTTCCTTTGTAAATCTGCCGAGTACAAAGTCTGCCAAATCATAATCTTCGTGTTTCGGTGCACCGACACCCATTTTTACTCTTGGGAATGTATCGCTGTTTAGACGGTATATTATAGATTTAAGTCCGTTATGACCGCCGGCACTTCCTTTCGGTCTTACTCTTATTCTGCCTACATCAAGAGATATATCGTCATTGATTACAATAATATTTTCAGGCGGTATTTTATAAAACTGTGCCATTTCACCGACTGAATCACCGCTTAAATTCATATATGTCTGCGGTTTTACAAGGTACACCTTTTCACCGCTTATTGTTGCCTCATCGTACACCGCTTTAAACTTTAATTTGGTAAGTTTTGCACCGTACTTATCCGCAATATAGTCTATTGTGTGAAATCCGATATTATGACGCGTCATATCGTACTGCTTACCCGGATTTCCAAGTCCCACTATTAAATACATTGGTATAATCTCCTCTTTACGTCCAAAAAGGGCAGATAATTTATCTGCCCAAATATCTTTAAAACTCATATTACTTACGTTTATCCTTCCAACCCTCTTTATTAACCTGTCTTGCACGCGCGATAGACAAGCTGTTTTCAGGAATATCTTCTGTTATTGTCGAGCCTGCGGCAATATAAACGCCGTCACCGACATTAATCGGCGAAACGAAGTTTGTGTTACAGCCTACAAAGCAATCGTCACCGATTGTTGTTCTGTATTTCTTCTTACCGTCATAGTTACACGTTACAGTACCACAGCCGAAGTTTACCCTTTTACCGACATCGCTGTCGCCGATGTATGTAAGGTGAGAAATCTTTGTACCGTCGTCGATATTTGAATTTTTAAGTTCAACGAAATCGCCGACTTTAACTTCTTTACCCACATGACAATTAGGTCTGATATACGCAAAAGGTCCTACGTGTGTACCCTCGTCAACTTCCGATTCAAGTATAACTGAGCTTAACACGTCAACGCCGTCATGTATAACCGCTCTGTCAAGCATACTTCCCGAACCGATAACGCAGTCAGAGCCGATTTTTGTACCGCTCTTTATTGTGACGTTCTGACAAATTTCCGTATCATTGCCGATTTCAACGCCGTCTTCGATATAAATACTTTCAGGATTACGCATTGTAACACCGTTTCTCATATGGTATTCATTAATACGCTTTTGCATAATCTTCTCGGCTTCATTAAGCTGTACTCTGTCGTTTATACCTCTGATTTCGTCATTGTCCGAAATTGCGTAACCGCCGATTTTCTTGCCGGCACTTAGAAGTATTTCAAGAGTATCTGTAAGGTAATATTCGCCTTGTGCATTGTTCGGAGTAATCTTATCAAGTGCATATACAAGCGACTGTGCGTCAAAAACGTACATTCCGGAATTTACTTCGTTGATTTTCTTTTCTTCTTCACTTGCGTCCTTTTGCTCAACGATTTTCAAAACAGAACCGTCATTATCTCTTACAATTCTTCCGTAACCTGTCGCATCGTCAAGAATTGCGGTTATAACAGTTGCTTGATTGCCGTTATTTTTGTGATATTCAATAGCCTTGTTTATTGTTTCGGCAGTTATAAGAGGAGTGTCACCGTTTAGAATAACAACCTCGCCCTTTGAATTTTTTATAACGTCGATAGCTTGCATAACTGCGTGACCTGTACCTTTTTGTTCAGCCTGCAACGCAAATTCGCACACATCGCCGAGTACCTCTTTAACCGTTTCAGCCTTATGACCGACAACCGCGCAAACCTTGTCCGCACCTGCTGCCTCAGACGCGTCAATAACCCACTTTGAAAGTGGTTTACCGCATACTTTATGAAGTACCTTCGGCATTTTCGACTTCATTCTTGTTCCCATTCCTGCCGCTAAAATTACACTTGTAAACATAAATAACTCCTCTCAAAAACACTTATAAATCCATTTTTGATGTAACTTCCATATCGTGATGTATCTGTTCAATAAGTTTATCTACACCGTCAAATTTTATAACACCCCTAAGTTTTTTCGCAAAACTCACGCGTATATATTCTCCGTAAATATCATCGTCAAAATCAAGGATATGACTTTCCACTGTCAAATTTCTTGCACCGAATGTCAGATTTTTTCCGACATTAACAACGCATTTCAAACGCTTTCCACGCACATACGTTATACCTGCGTAAACACCCTCTTCGGGAAGTGCCATATTCACGTCATAATCAACATTCGCAGTCGGAATACCCATTTTTCTGCCGTTCTGCAAACCTTTCACAACATTGCCTTCAATGCAATAACGTCTGCCCAAAAAACGTTCCGCTTTTTCCATATCACCGGCTTTTATAATGCTCCTTATGTATGTACTCGAAACGATTTTTCCGTCAAGCTTTATAACGTCCGTAACAAACACTTTAAATCCGTATTTCTCGCCAAACCATTTTAAAAGTTTGACGTCACCTTGTGCTTTGTAGCCGAAACTGTAATCATATCCGACACAAACAGCCTTTATATGAAGATTTTCAACAAGATACTGTACAAATTCTTCGGGAGTTTTTTTCATAAACTCCTTATCAAATTTCTCCATATACACAAAATCGGGCTTTTCACGTTCCAAAAGCTCCAACTTTGCCTCATTCGGCGTTATAAGCTCAATCTTATGCCCCACAACGTCATTTGTGTTTTCTTCAAACAACAGCACACCGCTTTTTAAGCCGTTTTCTTTTGCATATTTAATACCGTTTCTGATAATCGTCATATGAGCGATATGAAGTCCGTCAAAATTTCCGAGTGCAACAACCGTACCATCGTAATCTGTTTTATCACGGAATATCTTCATTTATATCGCCCCCTTAATTCCAGAAAGATTTTTCAAGTTTTAATTTGCCGTCTGTAATCTTTGATATACACAAAAAATTATTTTTTTCGTCATACACGCGGTAAGATTGTCCCTCTTTACCGCTGTACGTCATCTGTACACCGTTCGTAACGCTTTTAACTTGCTTTGGGTTAAGTTTAATTTTAGGATATTCCTCAAACATTCTGTCAACGGGAATTATGATTTTTTCAAGCTCGCCGTTGTTTTTCAATATTTCGATTTCCTTTAGCGTGTGGCTTTCTTCTATCGTAAACGGTCCTGTTTTTGTACGTCTTAATGTGTTCATATACGCACCGACGTGCAGTTTCATACCTATATCCTCGCAAAGTGTTCTGATATATGTACCTTTTGAACACGAAACGTCAATAGTCACACGTTCGCCGTTAATTTCAAGTATATCAATAGAATTTATCGTCACCTTACGGCTTTTCCTCTCAACTTCGATACCTTTTCTTGCAAGTTCGTAAAGTTTCTTGCCGTTTTGCTTTATCGCAGAATACATAGGCGGTATCTGCTCGATTTCACCGACAAAGCTCATTATAGCTTGTCTGATTTCATCTTCACTGCAAGTCACTTCACACTCCGTAAGCACTTCACCGTCAGCGTCCTGCGTATCGGTCGTCATACCAAGCACAAGCTCAGCTCTGTAACACTTGTCCGACAAAGTAAGCATATCCGCAACCTTTGTTGCAGAGCCGATACAAACAGGCAGTACGCCCGTTGCCTCAGGGTCAAGCGTTCCCGTATGTCCAACCTTTTTTATACCCGTCATCTTACGCATAACATAAACCATATCATGCGAAGTACGTCCCAAAGGCTTATCTATTATAATTATACCGTTCATTATAATCTCCGTTAAATTATTTTATCCAAAGCTCTTTTGCAAGCGTCGATAACAGCCTTTTCGGCTTTTTCGGTTGAATCGAAATCCAAAGTCGCACCTGCCGCTTTAATATGACCGCCGCCGCCGAACTTCATTGCAACTTCCGCAACGTCGGCTTTACCGTTTGAACGCAAATTAAGTCTGAAACCGTTGTTTGTACGTTTTATGCAAACCGCAATTTCAGTACCCTCAATTCTTCTCGGAATATCAACCAAATTCGGAATATCTTCCTTACCCATTCCGTACTTTGCACCGATTTTTTCATCGGTAATTACCGCTTTAATTTTACCGTCTGCATATTCCTTGATATTTTCGGTAATTTCTGCTTTTAATTTCGCCGCCGCAAGCGACTCACTGTCAAAAAGCAGTCTTGCCACTTCCGCATGGTCAAAATCATATTCCAAAAGGTTTGCCGCCGTACGCATTGTTTTAGACGTAACGTTACTGTACTTAAAGCAACCCGTATCGGAGCATATTGCCGTATACAAATCCTTGGCAATATCATTATCCAATTCAATGCCCATTTTTTCAAATAAAGCATACAAAATTTCACCTGCCGCAGCCGCTTTACCGTCAACATAATTTGCATCGGCAAAATTAGTGTTTGTTAAGTGATGGTCAATATTTATTGAATTATTTATTTCTTCAAAGAGGGACTTTCTCTCTGCTATACGTCCCAAATCACCGCAGTCAATGCACGCGCAAAGGTCGTGATTATGTTTCATACCCTCTTGATACAAAACATAATCATCACCTATAAATGCCAATCTTGACTCAATTCTTCCGTTTACATATACGGTCGCCTCTTTACCCAACTTTCTCATAACCTTTGCAAATGCAAAGCATGAGCCGATTGTATCCGGATCCTCATTCAAATGAGTAAGCACTGCTACGGATTTTGCCTCCATTATCTTATCAATAACAGCCTGCATAACTAATCCCCTTTATTTCTTGTTTATATTATTAAGAAGTCTTTCGATATTTGCACCATGCTCGATTGAATCATCAAGTTCAAACACAAATTCCGGCGTATATCTTAAATCAATTCGTTTACCCAATTCACGTCTTATAAAGCCGGCGGCACTCTTTAAGCCCTGCATAGCTTTTTTCTTTGTTTCTTCATCACCCATAACGGAAATATATGCCTTTGCATATCTCAAGTCGTTTGTCACATTTACAGTAACAACGCTCGTCATAAGTGGAATACGCGTATCTTTTAATTCACGAATTATATTTGCAAGTTCACGCTTAACTTCTTCATTGATTTTATCAATTCTTGCCATATTTATTCCTCTCCGATGAATGGCTGAATTTCAGCCAATAACTATCTTTCTATTTCTTCCATAACAAAACATTCGATAGTATCGCCCTCTTTAATATCGTTGAAGTTTTCAACACCGATACCACATTCAAAGTTTTCCGCAACTTCTTTTGCGTCATCTTTAAATCTCTTTAGAGAATTTATAGTACCCTCGTGAACAATGATACCGTTACGAACGATACGAATTTCAGCATTACGCTGAATTTTGCCTTGTGTTACATAACAACCTGCGATAGTACCCACGTTTGACACCTTAAATGTCTGACGTACTTCCGCATAACCGATAACGACTTCCTTAAATTCAGGGTCAAGCATACCCTTCATAGCAGCCTCAATTTCTTCGATTGCCTGATAAATAACTCTGTAAAGTCTTATATCAACTTCATTCTGTTCAGCAGACGCAAGCGCACCTGCGTCAGGTCTTACGTTAAAGCCGACAATGATAGCATTTGACGCATTTGCAAGCATTACGTCAGATTCGTTAATCGCACCTACACCGCCGTGAATTGCTCTTACTCTGACTTCATCGTTAGACAATTTTTCAAGTGACTGTTTAACAGCCTCAACGCTACCTTGTACGTCAGCCTTGATGATAACGTCAAGCTCTTTCATGTTACCCTCGTCAATCTGGCTGAACAAGTTATCAAGCGATACTTTAACAACTTGATTAAATTTATTTTCTTGAAGTTCCTGTTTTCTCTGTTCAGCAACGTCACGTGCAAGTTTTTCGTTTTCAACGACCATAAATGTGTCACCGCCCGACGGTGCCTCCGACAAGCCAAGAATTTCAACCGGTGTTGACGGCGGCGCAGTCTTAACACGTCTGCCCTTATCGTTTACCATCGCACGAACTCTGCCGACAGCTGTTCCGGCAATTACAAAATCACCGACTTTAAGTGTACCGTTCTGTACAAGAACAGTCGCAACTGGACCTCTGCCCTTATCGATTTCAGCCTCGATTACAGTACCTTGTGCATCTCTGTTAGGGTTAGCCTTTAGCTCCTGCATATCTGCAACAAGAAGTACCATTTCCAAAAGTCCGTCAATGTTAATTCTCTTTTTAGCCGAAATTTCAACGCAGACAGTATCTCCGCCCCATTCTTCAGGTACAAGATCGTACTCAACAAGCATTTGCTTAACTCTTTCAGGGTTAGCACCGTCTTTATCAATCTTATTAATTGCAACAACGATTGTTACACCTGCCGCTTTTGCATGGTTAATAGCCTCGATTGTCTGTGGCATAATACCGTCATCAGCCGCAACAACAAGTATTGCAACGTCAGTTACCTGTGCACCTCTCGCACGCATTGTTGTAAATGCTTCGTGACCCGGTGTATCAAGGAATGTTATAAGTCTGTCGTTTAGTTTAACGCTGTAAGCACCGATATGCTGTGTAATACCGCCTGCCTCTGTATCTGTTACGCTTGTGTCACGGATTGCGTCAAGAAGTGATGTCTTACCGTGGTCAACGTGACCCATTACAACAACTACAGGAGGACGCGGAACAAGATCTTCCGGCTTATCTTCTTCCTCGGTTTCAATCATAAGCATATCTTCTTTTGTAAGAACAACTTCCTGTTTAACTTCAATACCGAAATCGTCACCGATAAGCTGTGCTGTTTCAAAGTCGATAGCTTGGTTTTGTGATGCCATAACTCCAAGCATCATAAGTTTTTTAACAACTTCTGCCGATGTCTTACCCATCTTAGACGCAAATTCACCGACTGTAATTGTTTCAGGGATTTCAACCTCTGTTATGACCTTAGCCTTTATTTCCTTTTTAGGCTGTTGGTTCTTTTCCTTTTCACGACGGTTTTTGCCACCCTTTTTATTCTTAGCTTTACCGCCCTTTTTATCCATCTTGATATTATCAGGAACCATATCTTCAATACGTTCACGGGATTCTATTGTATCAAGTTCAACAGTCGATTGACGGGTATCAACGTAACGTTTCTTTTCCTCTGTCTTTACAACATACTCTTCTTCCGTATTGGTATGGTCGATATTGCTCAAGTCAATTCTTTGACCCGACTGTTTCTTTGCAACTTTCTTATGCTTTTCTTGCTTTTGCTTTTCTTCTTTCTTTTCAGCCTTTGTTTCAGTCTTAACTTCGGCTTTTACCTCTGCTTTTTCTTCAGTCTTTTTAATTTCTTTAACAGATTTTTCTTCTGCTTTCTTTTCTTCTTTCTTAGCAGGTTTTTCAGCCTTTTCTTCTGTTTTCTTGGCAGGCTTTTTCGACGATTTTTCTTCATCATTGCCGTCTTCGC